>Ga0184629_10000001_pt1 | contig 88024 bp, 81 predicted proteins | sample PLM4_32_b1_FD_133158 | JGI IMG/M metagenome (GOLD analysis project Ga0184629, IMG submission 133158) | Groundwater sediment microbial communities from an aquifer in East River, Colorado, USA - PLM4_32_b1 | ecosystem: Environmental > Terrestrial > Soil > Riparian zone | place: USA: East River...
AAAAAAGAATGGGGCTTGGAAAACGAATTTGACTTGGAAATGATTACCCTCGACATGTTAAAAAAACTAAATCCTCAATAAAACCACGAATTACAGTAACACAACCACTATTTCTATTGGGAGTGCCACCATAAAAAAAAGAGGCCAACTCATAGCGGTGAGTCGGCCTCTTTTCTTTATGGCGTCGGGCTATCTGGGCTACTTCGGTAGCTTCCGTCTATCCCTCACTCGGCTTCCTGTTCTTAAAATATTTTTTGTTTTACAGAACTATTTCCACAAACCATCCAACCAAATTATGAGTTTATCTCAATTCTGCAAATAAAACAATTCATAAATAACTTTTCATTAAATATCCCTGATGATTTTTACAAAATAATTAGCGGTTTTTAGGCTCTATTTATATAAATTGCATTATCCCATTAATAAGATGAAAGTGATATGTCAGAAATAGATCCAGAAAGAGCGCGTTTAAAATTAAGAACCGATAATAAAGGCTGGAAAAAATGGGGTCCTTATTTAACCGAAAGACAATGGGGAACCGTTCGAGAAGATTATTCCCAAAATGGCGATGCTTGGAATAATATTACCCACGACATGGCACGTTCCAAAGCCTATCGTTGGGGAGAAGAAGGTATTGGCGGAATTTCAGATAACAAACAACACATTTGTTTTGCCTTTGCTTTCTGGAACCACAAAGACCACATTCTGAAGGAACGCTTTTTCGGATTAACCGGAAATGAATCCAACCATGGAGAAGACGTCAAGGAAATCTATTTTTACCAGGATTCAACGCCAACGCACTCTTATCAAAAGATGCTTTACAAGTATCCTCAAACCGCTTTTCCCTATGAAAAACTGGTTAACGAAAGTAAAAAAAGAACCCGACTGCAACCCGAATACGAATTACTGGACACAGGCGTATTTGACAACGACGAATACTTTGACATTTCCATAGAATATGCCAAAGCCGATGAGCAAGACCTGCTGATTAAAGTTACCGTAGAAAATAGATCCAATCTTCCGGCTCCAATAACCGTTTTACCAACGGTTTGGTTTAGAAATACTTGGTGCTGGGGATATCACAATTACAAGGTTAAACCTACGTTAACAGGAATTGGAAAATCTTTGATTGAAGTAAATCACCGTTTGGTGGGGAACTTTAAATTGTATGCAGATGATGCCGACGAATTATTGTTTTGTGATAATGAAACAAATTTCGAAAAGCTATACAAATCGGTAAATCCTACTCCATACACCAAAGACGGGATCAACGACTATATCATAAACCAACGAAAAGAAAGGGTAAATCCCAATCAAACCGGTACCAAAGCAGCCGTAAAATACAACGATATTATTCCTGCAAAAGGCAAAAAAGTGTATCGTTTGCGTTTCACCAATACAAATCCTGTTGATGTTTTTGGCGATTTTGACGCCCTTTTCGAACAGCGATTAACCGAGGCTGATACCTTTTATACCCAACTTCAAAAAGGAATTGAAGACGAGAAATTAAAATCGATTCAGCGTCAAGCCTACGCCGGTATGCTTTGGACCAAGCAATGGTATTACTACAATGTTTTTGAATGGTTAAAAGGCGATCCAACAATGCCAAAACCTGACCCAAGTAGAAAAGACGGACGTAACAGTTCTTGGAAACACATGTATACCTCCAATATTCTATCCATGCCAGACAAGTGGGAATACCCTTGGTTTGCAGCATGGGATTTGGCTTTTCATACTTTACCCTTAGCCCGTCTGGATCCTGATTTTGCAAAAAGACAATTATCCGTAATCCTTAGGGAATATTACATGCACCCAAACGGGCAAATTCCGGCTTACGAATGGTCATTCTCGGATGTCAATCCGCCTGTTCATGCCTGGGCCACATGGAAAGTTTATGAAATTGACAAGGAAACCAATGGCGGAGTTGGTGATACCGTTTTCTTGGAACGAATTTTCCATAAACTGCTCATGAATTTTACTTGGTGGGTCAATCTGAAAGACAACAACGGGAACAACATTTTTGGTGGTGGATTTCTGGGAATGGATAATATTGGGGTATTTGACCGTTCGGCCGACTTGCCAACTGGAGGCCATCTCGAACAAGCCGATGGAACGGGTTGGATGGCTATGTACAGTTTAAATATGTTACGCATTGCCTGCGAAATTGCACTGAAAAACCCCGTTTACCAAGATATGGCTTCCAAGTTTTTTGAGCATTTCCTGCAGATATCTGGTGCTATGCAGGCTATGGGCGGCGACAAATTGAACCTTTGGGACGATGGGGATAAATTTTTTTATGACATGCTTCACAAAGAAAATGGCGATGCCGAATTGCTAAAAATACGTTCGATGGTGGGCTTAATTCCGCTATTTGCAGTTGAAGTTTTAAACCCCGATTTACTGGAAAAACTGCCCGACTTTAAACGTCGTGTGGAATGGTTGCTGAAAAACCGTCCAGATCTCGCCAAGTTAATATCCAGTTGGACTCATCCTGGAAAAGGAGAAAGCCGTTTGCTTTCCACTCTTAGGGGTCATCGCATGAAAATGATCATGAAACGTATGTTTGATGAAAACGAATTTTTATCCGATTATGGGGTTCGTTCCTTATCCAAATATCACAAAGAGCATCCCTATAAATTTAAGTACGAAGGCGGAACCATTCAAGTAGATTATACCCCTGCTGAGGCAACGGGAGATATGTTTGGCGGAAACTCCAATTGGAGAGGCCCCATTTGGTTCCCTATGAATTACTTGATATTAGACTCTTTAGAAAAATTTGATTCTTATTATGGAAAAGATTTCAAAGTAGAATTCCCAACCCATTCGGGTCAAATGATGACCATAAAAGAAGCTTCTGAAGGAGTTGCAAAACGATTATTGGCTTTATTTGTTCCAGATGCCAATGCCAAAATCCCTATGTATGGAGAATATGAAAAGTTTCAAAAAGACCCTCTTTTCAACAAAAACCATTTGTTTTTTGAGTATTTCGATGGTGATACCGGCAAAGGTTTGGGCGCTAATCATCAAACGGGATGGACGGGACTTATCTCTGAAGTGATCAGGCATCTCTATGTAAAAGCGGAATAACGTTCTCAATTTCTAATACATAAAATCATTGTTCTCAGGTTGTAGAACCTCAATCAATAAAAAGTCTCTTTAAAGATTCAGAAATCTTTCTGTTTTTTTTAAAGAGGCTTTTTTTTTGCGTTTACACCATTTAACTTCAGAATCATTATAACCAATCTGAGAAAATAATTATTTTGTTTTTAAATCATAACAAGTTGATTTGCAAATAACAACAAAAAATAAAGTTGATTTTTATTGTTAAAAAATTATTACATTTGATTTAACATTGCTTTAAACAAAAAGTAAAGCAGTCAATAACTCCAATTTTAATTCACAAATCATCTAACTATGAAAAAAATCATTCTCTCCTTCGCCCTAATTATTCTTTCATTTTGTGCAAATGCCCAAAAAAACAATAAAATTGAAATAGGTGCTATTGATAGTGTTTATTCAAAAATTTTAAAGGAACAAAGAAAAATTTTGGTGCATGTCCCCAATAATGGACCAAATGATATTTATTCCAAACAACGTTATCCAGTAGTTTATCTATTAGATGGCGAGGCTCATTTTAAATCTGTTGTTGGGATGATTGAACAATTAAGTTCCACTCTCGGTAACACTACTTTCCCTGAAATGATTGTTGTAGGTATTCCAAATACTGACAGGACAAGAGATTTAACTCCAACTCATGTTCACTCCGAGTTGCCTATGATGGATAGCATAGCCGCCAAAAATTCCGGTGGTGGCGAAAATTTTATGGCCTTTATAGAAAAAGAATTGATGCCATATATCGATTCAAAATATCCAACGGAACCCTATCGAATGTTAATTGGACATTCTTTTGGTGGCTTGACTGTTATGAACACCTTAATTCATCATCCTAATTTATTTAATGCTTATGTGGCTATTGATCCAAGCATGTGGTGGGATAATCAAAAACTTTTGAAAGAAGCAAAGAAAGATTTGACCAGTACAAAATACCCCAATGTCTCTTTATTTTTAGGAATTGCCAATACTATGGAAAAAGGAATGGATATCAAAACTGTTATCAAGGACACGACTAATATAAGCAAACACATTCGTTCCATTTTAGAATTAAACAACTATTTGAGCTCCAACAAACAAAACCAATTAAAATTCCAATCTAAGTATTATAGCGATGACGATCATGGCTCCGTTCCTCTTATTACGGAATATGACGCACTACATTTTATTTTTGATTACTATAAATTAAAACTAACCATGTCTGATTACCTGAGCTTTAACAAGGCATTATTCTCCAGAATTGAAGAACATTATGATGGCATATCAAAACAATTGGGTTATAAAGTAAAAGTTCCCGAAAGCATGATCAATAATCTTGGATACCAAGCGTTACGTTCTAAGCATTTTGAAGAATCTGAATCTTTATTCAAATTAAACATTGCCAATTATCCCGAAAGCTTTAATGTTTACGATTCTTTTGGCGATTATTATGATGCCAAAAATGATAAAACAAATGCAATTGCGATGTACAAAAAAGCATTGTCACTTACTGAGTTCCCTGAAACCAGAAAAAAACTAGAAGCCCTCCAAGCGAAATAAAAACAGCAATCCAAACTTCAGTCAAAAAATTGCTGATAGTTGATCTGCCAGCATTGATGGCAGCCGAGCAAGGGAAGATTAGAACTGGCATCACGAGTTTAATCTAGAAAGCATGACCGTCGATATGCTGAAAAATCTGCAACAAATCTAAATCAGTTATTACCATCCAAAAAACCATAAATCAACGAAATTTAAAACCAATGAAAAAACTATTTATCCTCGGCTTATTGATGATAGGCGGCCTTGTTCAGGCACAAAAAAACACCTCGAACATCCTTTTACGACATGACAATAAACCGATTGATTTTACAAAAGTAAATGAAGTCACAATAAAAGAAGCTGTTGCAATTGTGATTAAATCATCGAATGAAAAAATAAAGAAGATAGTTGCTGCAAATCCACAAACTATTTCAAACACATTGGTTGCCTTTGACAATTTACAATATGAGCTAACTGGTTTATCGATGAAAATCAGTTTAATTCAATCCACTTTTTCAGACGATTCCATCCGCAACGCTGCTTATAAAGAAGATGAAAAATTATCCATTTATGAAAGTTCTTTAGATTTAAACGAACCTTTGTATAAAGCTTTAAAAAAGTTTTACACAGCCAAAAGTTCCACTTTGTCTAAAACTCAAAATAAATTTTTATCCGATGAAATTATTTCGTTTGAAAAAAACGGGATGAAACTAAGTGCTACAGATAGAAAACCATTGGAAGCCTTAAACAAAAAACTGATTGAATTTGGAAATGCATTCGATAAAAATATAGCAGAAAGCAAAGATAGTTTACTGTTTACTGAGCTCGATTTAAAAGGGATTGATGCAGAATCGCTTAACTCTTGGAAACGCCCAAATGGTAAATATGTAGTTTTTGTAAATGGTCCTAATACAATAAAAATTGGCGAAAATGCTGATAATTCAAAGACTAGAAAATCATTTGGTTTGCATTATAATAACCGAGCTTATCCACAAAACATAGCGGTATTGGACAGTTTATTGTATTACAGAAACCTTTATGCTTATAAATTAGGGTTTCCTTCTTATGCTTCTTATGCTTTAGTTACTAGAATGGCTGCAAAACCTGAAAATGTTTGGGCATTTGAAAATGATTTGATAGAAAAATTAACGCCTTTAGTTACAGATGAAATAAAAACGTTGAAAGCATTTAAAAACGAAATAAGCCCAACAGAATCAGACACTTTATACGGATCGGATTTTGCCTATTATAGCAAGAAAATACTTAATGCCAAATACCAATTAAACGAAGATGAAGTAAAAGAATACTTCGAAATGAATAATACTTTAGAAGGAATGTTCAAAGTGTATGAATCTTTGTTGGGTATCCAAATAAAACCAGTAACCAATATGCCGGTTTGGAACAGTAAAGTAAAAACTTACGAAATTTGGTGCGATGGAAAAAAAGCGGGAAGTTTCTATTTGGATTTATTTCCAAGAGCTAATAAATACACCCATTTTGCCTGTTTTGGAATTAGTCCATATCAAAAAAAAGGGACTGTTGAAACATTGCCACAAGCAGCGCTTATATGTAATTTTCCAGAAGGAACAGCTAATGAACCATCATTACTGCCGCACAGAAATGTAACCACTATGTTTCATGAATTTGGTCATTTAGTTCATCGTTTATTATGCCATCCTGAAATAGCTTCCCAAAGTTCATCGGCCGTAAAAAGAGATTTTATTGAAGCTCCTTCGCAATTTTTAGAAAACTGGTGCTGGGAATATGATGCCTTAAAACTTTTTGCGAAGCATTACAAAACTGGAGAAACATTACCAAAAGAGTTATTCGATAAAATGAAACAAACTCAATTGGTAAATGTTGGAAGTTCTTATATTCGACAAATATCCTTCGGTCTTACTGACTTTACTTATGAAGATAAATATGAAGAGACAAAACAAAAAGGAGTTTTAAAAACCTTCAAAGAAATAACAGCTTTAAATCAGTTGCCGTTTGATGACAACAATCACATGATTTGCAGTTTTGGACATCTAAATGGATATGCGGCCAATTATTATGGTTATTTATGGTCTAAAGTCTATGCGCAAGACATGTTTTCTGTTTTCAAAAAGAATGGTGTCATGGACAAGGCAACAGGAATTAAATACAGAAAAGAAATTCTGGAAAAAGGCGGATCTGTTTCGGAAACTGAAATGGTAGAAAAGTTTTTGGGTAGAAAATCTAATTCAGATGCTTTTTTAGAATCTATGGGCATAAAAAACTAACCGCTTTTACAACTTAAAAAAGGGGATGATTTCATGAATGAACTGCCCATTTTTGCTAGTGGTAGCACCCCAAAATGATTATTTTGCAGTCATAAAAAAAAGGCTCTTCTAAAACGTTTTGTTTTAAAAGAGCCTTATATTATAGTTTATGAAATATTATTTCAATTCATAAACGTTATTGGTTTGTTTGACATCGGCCATTAAACCGCTGACATCGATGGTGATTTTCTTGATTGATGCTTTTGGTTTTGCAATGTTAAACTCAAAAGTAGGATACGCCCAAGCCCAATCGTTGAGAACGGTTCTTGTGATGTCCGGAGTTGGGTTTTCTTTTTCGAAACTCATCATGCGCAACGGAATGTAGAAACTTTCTTTGGTTCCGTCTGTGTATTCTACCAATAGATCAATAGGCATTGGCATTCTACCGATGCGTTCTAGGGTTACGGTTGTTTTATCGGCATTTTCTTTGACGTCCTTGATTCCGTAATCGATGGTATTTAAGGTTTCTGTCCAATCGACCAGGTACCAATCCAGGTTGGCTCCCGAAACACGCTCGGCAGTTCTCTTGATGTCATTTGGCGTAGGATGCTTGAATTTAAATTCGCTGTAATATCTTTTTATTGTTTCGGCCAGTTTATCCTCTCCAATCACGTAGCCCAATTGCGACAAGAAAATGCATCCCTTTCTATAAGAACCCACTTTGTAAGAATTGTTATCGTCATAATGGTCTCCATGTGTTGTTTGCGGTTGTTCTTTCCCTGTTTCCACTAACTTATAATATGCCATATAATTGTCTTTAAAAGGATTTGTTTCTTTTTTTACGGCAAATTCATTAAGTGCTAAATCTTCGATATAGGTTGCAAAACCTTCATCCATCCATGGATGCTTAGATTCGTTTGAAGCTAAAATATGCTGAAACCAAGAATGTGCCATCTCGTGTGTTGCGGTACCCAACATTCCTTCGGTAGTACCGTTACCCAACATCAAGGTACACATAGCATACTCCATTCCGCCATCTCCTCCTTGTATAAATGAATATTGTTTGTATGGATAATCGCCAACCGTTTTGTTGTAATAATCCATCACTTTTACCATCAAAGGTTCTAGTTTTTTCCAGTTTTCTACAACAGCCGGGGCGTTTTTGAAAAGAAAATGCAAATCTACATTGTTGGGTCCTTTTACGATATCGTGCACGTAATTTTTATCGGCAGCCCAAGTAAAATCATGTACCATTGGTGCTACAAAATGCCAAGTCAAGGTTTTTGTTTTTTTAGGATATACTACGGTAACTCCAGCATCTTGGTAACCATGACCTATTTCGTTTGGGTTTTGCAAATAACCGGAACCTCCCAAAGTATAGTCCTTATCAATCGTAATCTTCACATCAAAATTTCCCCAAACACCGTGAAATTCTCTGGCAATGTAAGGATCGGCATGCCAACCTTCAAAGTCAAACTCCGCCATTTTTGGATACCATTGAGCCATCGATAATTCGATACCTTCAACATTATTTCGTCCAGAACGACGAACTTGCACTGGTACTTGACCGTCAAAATCTAGGGTAAAAGTGGTTTTAGAATTCGGCAAAATAGGTTTGGCCAAAGTCACTTCAAGAATTGTTCCTACCTCTTTTGCAACAGCTGCAACACCGTCTTGTTTGAAATTGAAAATCTTCAAATATCCGATTTCGTTGGGTTTTAGATTTTTGATTCTGCTTTCTTTTACGTCTTTACCATCTACTTTTATTTTGGTTACCATGCGACCATCGGGATCTTTGATGGTTTGCAGTCTGGCGTCCATTTCGCTTCCCGGTTGAAAAGCGTTTGTATACAAATGATAATATACTTTCTTCAACGTATCTGAAGAGTTATTGGTGTAAACCAGTTCTTGTTTTCCTTTGTACTGGTAGTTTTTGACATCCATAGTAAAGTCCATTTTGTAATCGACGTGTTGTTGCCAATAGCAAGAATTCTGAGCGAAAAGATTTCCGAGGCTTAAGGAAAAGAATCCTAATAAAAAGAGTGTGCGCATGATTTAAAATAAAAAAATGGAAGGGCAAATGCTTCTTGGTACACATCAAAATGTACCTTTTTCTAACCATTAAGAAATTAAGTTTATTAAGCATTGTAACTGAGTTTCTCTTCAAAAATTCATTAAGTTTATTCGTCTTTGGCGAATCTTAAAGTGCTTTTGAGCCTTCTGAACATTGCAGCTTACTAATCTTATTTTCTTAATGGTTCAATTTGTTGTACACTTAAGCCCTTCCGTTATATTAATAAAAGTTAAAATTATTTTTTTGACATTTTTTCGGCTATCAATAATGCATTATAAGCATTGACCATTTTAGCCGATTTTGAAGTATTGACTGCTGTGTTTGGTTCTTGCTTTTCGCCCAAAAGCACATCGGCAGGAAGTGGTATTCCAGAATTAATCAGGATTTGTTTCACTTGTTTGGCAGATAATTTTGGGTAATACGAACGGATTAAGGCCGCTACTCCGGCAACATTTGGTGAAGCCATTGAAGTTCCTTGTAAATATTTGTATTTGTTATTGGGAACCGTAGCATAAATTTCGCTTCCAGGAGCAAATACATCAACGTTGAATTTTCCATAATTTGAAAATTCTGCGATCACATTATTACCGTAAGTATAATTTAAGGCACCTACCGTCACGACATTGTCCGCAAATTCTTTTTTATTGTCATCAGAATCATTCGGGAAATTAGCATTTAATTCTAAATCGATATTCTGTCCATCATTTCCGGCAGCATGAACAAATAAAACATCTTTCTTTTCAGCATATTTAATCGCGTCAAAAACCCATTGTTTGTGTGGCGAATAACTTTTTCCAAAACTACCATTGATTACTTTGGCCCCATTGTCTACAGCGTAGCGGATCGCCAATGCAATATCTTTGTCATACTCATCTCCATCCGGAACCGCTCTCACAGCCATGATTTCTACGTTATCGGCAATTCCGTCACCCCCAATATTGTTTCCTCTTACTTGAGCAATAATTCCTGCAACGTGTGTTCCATGAAGGGCTTCTTCTTTGTCCGGGCCATAAACGGTATTGTTTCCGTATTTGGTGTCTTTAATGTCTTCTGGATTATCGCCCACAATTTTTCTGCCATCGAACTCTTTGTTCAAATTATAGTCCAATTGGTCGTAAACGTACTTTCCGTAGTCTTCAATTTCGGCTCTAAAAGTAGGTCCTGCATTGGTCAAGATTCGAGTCATTACCATTTTGCTTTTGGTCAAATCTGGATCTGTAGTTACGATTCCGTTCAAATCTTCAATGGTATAGACTTCTTTATTCAGATTCTTTTGGATGGATTTATCCGCAGCAATCAAGAAATCGACTTGCTTTTTGTCTTTCATTGCTTTGTTGTATTTTTCATCGTAAGCGGCAAGAGCACTTTTGTATGTTACAGATCCATCATCTCCTTTTTTAATAATTCGGGTCATTTCTAGTGTTTCATGCCCCGCATTTCCCAGAAAATTCCAACCGTGAATATCGTCTATGAAACCATTTTTATCATCATCAATTCCGTTTCCAGCAATCTCTTTTTTATTGGTCCAAACCACAGCTTTCAAATCTTCATGGTCAATATCAACCCCAGAATCGACAATCCCAACAATTACTTTTGTACTTTTTTTGTCTTTCAGTAATTCGGCATAGGCTTTATCCACGCTCATTCCGGGAATACTGTCTTTGGTCAAATCCAGATGTGACCATCTTTGCAATTGTGTTTCGCTTAGACTTCCTTTTTTACCAATGTAAGTAACTGAGGTTTGTGCATTAGCCGGAAGGCATAAAGACAAAGCTGCAAGTAATGCTAGTGACGTTAAATTTATTTTCTTCATATAGTAGATGTTTTCCAGTTTTAATAATCAATTTCAAAAATAGTGGAAGTAAATTAGATATTAAGCAATAGTTAACGGTTTTTTAGGAGAATTTTATTTGAAAATAGAATTACTGTATTGATTTTCTGTGATATTATACAATTACTGGTAATGATACCAAACAGAAACCCCCATTTTCATTGATTTGAAAATGGGGGTTTCTTTACAAAATAATCACTTCTGAATTTTAAAAAACGTCAGAACAACCAAAAACTGCTGCCAACCGCACTCCTTTTTCAGTATGTTGAACCGTTATGATTTCGTTATGCGCATCGTGCTCCAGGAACAAATAGTAATTGTTATCGGCTGCGGCGTTGAGGAACTTTTCTTTTTCGGGCATTGTCAATAATGGTCTGGTGTCATACCCCATTACGTACGGTAACGGCAAATGGCCCACGGTTGGCAATAAATCCGCCATGAAAACAATGGTTTTATTTTGGTATTGAATATGAGGAATCATTTGCTTCTCGGTGTGACCATCGGCATAAAAAATCCCAAATCCCAACTCTTGTGAAATTCCAAAATCTCCTTCAGGTTTCGAAATAAAACACAACTGCCCGCTTTCTTGCATCGGTAGAATATTCTCGGAAAGAAAAGAGGCTTTCTCCCTCGGGTTTGGTTTTGTAGCCCATTCCCAATGATTCTCATTGCTCCAGAATTTGGCGTTTTTGAATGCGGGTTCATAACCTGTTTTGTCCTTGTTCCATTGCACGCTTCCACCACAATGGTCAAAATGCAAATGTGTCATAAAAACATCGGTAATATCATCACGAGTAAATCCGTATTTGGCCAATGATTTATCCATAGAATGGGTTCCCCAAAGCGAATAATATCCAAAAAATTTCTCGGATTGTTTGTTACCCATTCCGGTATCGATTAAAATCAATCGGTTTCCATCTTCTATAAGCAAACATCTGGCGGCAATATCTATTAAATTATTTTCGTCAGCAGGATTGGTTTTGTTCCAAATGGTTTTGGGCACCACACCAAACATAGCCCCACCATCGAGTTTAAAATTGCCTGTTTCTATAGGATATAGTTTCATATATGTAAAATTTATTTGTCGGCGGTCAAATATGGTATCGCCATTCTAATTCCATTTTTTATTTTAGAATCATAGCGATTTCATATCTTTTGCTTTAGGATTGAATATACCCCCAAATGTATGGGATTCAAGAATAACCTAAAACTATTTTGGGATGAATTAAAGAATACAAATAAAAAAACCTGAATTCAATTTTTGAATCCAGGCTCACTTTAATTTTTAATGGCTAAAAACAATTTCTTCAATTTTAAATTTTCTTGATATTGAAAAGGTTTTGTTTTAATCAATTCGTTGATATACTTTATTCTTTCGGTAGTAACCGGATGCGAACTTAAAAATTCCGGTATAGTAACAACCTCTTTATCTTGTAATCGATTGAACAAATTGGACATCCCTTTTGGGTTTATTTTATTTAAAGCCAAAATTTCAAACCCTTCCACATCAGCTTCATGTTCGAAATTCCTGGAGTAGGATAACGATTGGAAACTGTTTACATTATCCCCAATTGTTGCCATAATCCCATTGGCATCTCCCAAAATTGCCGATACAAATATATAACCCGATAAATTTCGGCAAATCATTTTCATGGAATGTCGATGATTCACATGAACCACTTCATGACCAATAAGTCCAACTAGTTCATCATAATCTTTCATGGTATTTAGTATCCCCGAAAAAACGACAATATTTCCATCGGGAAGTGCAAAAGCATTCACTATTGGTGAATTTACAACAGTGAATTTCAATTTTTTAGTATTTTTTAAATTCAACTCTTTTGCAAATAAATTTAAAGCTTTTGTCTTTTTAGCATCAACATCATTAAAAAGCATGTTTTGCTCAAAAAAGGTTGACCCCAAATGAGAATCGTAATCCTCCGGAATGATTATCACCGCTTTTTCCGCTACCCATGGAATGGCATAAAAATAGCCTAATCCAATAATTGCAAAAATAAAAACGGTAAAAAAGATATGGGCTTTGATTCCCATATCCATTAGTTTATGATACCAACTTTGATTTGCTTCCTTTTTCCTAAAATCATGGATCCTGTTCACAAAATCGTCGTCACTAATTTTTATGTTTTGAATAGGATCATTTCCATATTCAAGATACGTATTCTTTGATTTTGTTTGAAATGCAATTCCATCGAGATCCCAAGAATGTATCTGATTATTTTCGGTTTCAAAAACAAGAACACTTTTCTCAATGTCAAAAAACACTTCAATTTCTTTCGGAATAGCTGATTCTCCATCAAAGAAGATTCCAATAGTTTTTTCTTTCATATGTTGATCTTTATTGATTTTTAACTGTCATATGTAATACGCATATCTTCATTGCTATTGGCGATCAATTTTTCGGTCATGCTTATTTCATAACATTACATCACAAAATCCATGTCGAGAAAATCACCAATATCTTCCCCAGTTGCATCCTTGTAATTCTCCTCTGTTTGTGACAATAAGTTCAAATCAATATTCCCTTCCATTTCTATATTCTCAAAAATATATTTCATCGTTCTTGTTACGACCCAAGCATATCCTATACCAAGTGTCCCGATGATGATTAATATATTGACAATTGCCAATTTAAAAAAGCCTCCACCTGTAACCGTTGAATTTAGGGCAATTTCTTTATCCCCTTTACTCATACTTAAATTATTAATATAATATTCAAAAAGTTTTTGTTGCCACCAAAAAGCATATATACCTAAAGTGCACACTGTCAAGAGATAACCTTTAAGATTTAACATAAAATAATCCCCTCCGTCTCCATCACTATTAAATTCAACATCGCCAAAACGAATGTTACCCAGTATATAATTTCTCATATTAATTGACATCCAAGAACCATATATTCCAAAAGAAAAAATGGTAAAGAAAAGCCATTTAAAGAAATTTATACTGAACTCCTTGCGGTTACCTCTGTATCCAAAACGAATTCCTCTCCAAGAGGTTCTGGACATTCTGTATCTGTAAGACCCATGTATGGCAAATGGCACTAGAGCCAAAATACCCAAATAAAGTATTACAATTGCCAAAATTGGTAATTTAAGATAGAGGAATAAAAAAAATAACGAATACAGAAATCCAATGATAAGTATTGCTTTTATAAAACCCCTAAACATTTCTTTACCAGTCCCATGAAATGAAAAGGAATCCCCATTCAAAGAAGTTTCCCCATATAAAAACTGTAGTTTTCTTGCTTTGGCCCATGGATAATAAAACCCAAAGGTCAGAATTGTCAATAGCCAATTGACAATAGTAACGCTAAAAAATTCGCTCCCTTTACCATTAAATTCAAGTTGATAATCTGTCGGTGTTTGTAATGTTTCTTCCATAATTAATTTAATACTATTTGGTTTGTTAATAGATCATAAATATATCTTTTTAAATTGAAAAAGCCACCCATATATAACAAATTTCTATTTTGTCATTAGTTATATAAATGTTATCAATTATGGAAAAAGTATTTTATATAGTATCTTTGCCTATTAATTTAGACGAAATAAACATAAGCCATGATAAAAGTATCTGATACTGCCAAAAAGAAAATCATCGATTTGATGAAAGACGATGGTTTCGATGCCGCAATCGACTATGTAAGAGTAGGTGTGAAAAGCGGAGGTTGCTCTGGTTTGTCCTACGATTTAAAGTTTGATAAAACCAAAGGGGAAGACGATAAAATCTTTATAGACAACGACATTACTATTGCTGTGGAGAAAAAATCATTCCTATATTTAGCGGGAACCATTTTAGAATTTTCTGGCGGATTAAACGGAAAAGGATTCGTTTTTAACAATCCAAATGCGAGTAGAACTTGCGGTTGCGGAGAAAGTTTTTCTTTGTAAAACATTTTAAACAAAAATATGTCAAAATACACCGAAGACGATTTAAAAATCGAATTAGAGACAAAAGAATATGAATACGGATTTTATACTGAATTGGAATCGGAAACTTTTCCTATTGGTCTAAATGAAGATATTGTTCGCGCAATTTCCCAAAAGAAAGACGAGCCACAATGGATGACCGATTGGCGTATAGAAGCTTTTCGTGCTTGGGAAGAAATGATCGAGCCTAATTGGGCTAACGTTCATTATGAAAAGCCCGATTTTCAAGCCATTTCTTATTATTCAGCCCCAAAGAAAGCAGACCCAAACAAAACGCTGGACGACGTAGATCCTGAACTTTTGGAAATGTACAAAAAGTTAGGCATCTCTGTTGATGAGCAAAAAATGATGAATAATGTAGCCATGGATATCGTAGTTGACTCGGTTTCGGTAGCTACAACATTCAAAAAAACATTGGCTGAAAAAGGAATTATCTTTATGAGTATTTCCGAAGCAATTCGTGAATATCCAGAATTGGTTCGTAAACATCTTGGTACTGTTGTTCCTCAAAAAGACAACTTTTACGCAGCCTTGAATTCAGCCGTTTTCTCAGACGGATCTTTCTGTTATATTCCAAAAGGCGTTCGTTGTCCAATGGAACTATCCACTTATTTCAGAATCAATCAAGGAGGAACAGGACAATTCGAAAGAACATTATTAGTTGCTGACGAAGGCAGTTATGTTTCTTACTTAGAAGGATGTACAGCACCATCGCGTGACGAAAATCAATTGCATGCCGCAGTTGTGGAATTGATTGCCATGGAAGGTGCCGAAATAAAATATTCTACCGTTCAAAACTGGTATCCGGGGAACAAAGAAGGTAAAGGCGGGGTTTTCAATTTTGTGACCAAAAGAGGATTGTGCGAGAAAAATGCAAAAATCTCTTGGACACAAGTAGAAACAGGATCTGCAATAACTTGGAAATATCCATCTGTTATTTTAAAAGGTGACAACTCAATAGGCGAATTTTATTCGATCGCAGTAACCAATAATTACCAACAAGCCGATACCGGAACCAAGATGATTCACTTGGGTAAAAACACCAAATCAACCATTATTTCTAAAGGTATTTCTGCCGGAAAATCAAACAATAGTTATAGAGGTTTAGTCCAAATTGGAGCCAGAGCCGATAATGCCAGAAACTTTTCGCAATGCGATTCCTTATTAATGGGTAATCATTGTGGAGCACATACTTTCCCTTACATCGAAAGCAAAAATCCAACGGCAAAAGTAGAACATGAAGCGACAACCAGTAAAATTGGTGAAGACCAAGTTTTCTATTGCAACCAACGTGGAATTCCAACCGAAAAAGCCATTGCGCTTATCGTAAATGGTTTCAGTAAAGACGTGTTGAATAAATTGCCAATGGAGTTTGCTGTTGAAGCACAGAAATTATTGGAAATTTCGCTTGAAGGAAGTGTCGGTTAGGTAAATTTGTTTAAAGTTTAAGGTTTAAAGTTGAGTAACTTAACCTTAAACAAAGAAAACTTTAAACAAAATAGATGGCTACAATAAAAAGATTTGAAGATCTAGAAATTTGGCAAGATGCCAGAAGATTATCCAAAGAAGTAATTATCATTTCCAAGGAAACCGATTTAAAAACAGACTTTAGGCTTAAAGATCAAGTCAAAGCTTCTACCGGTTCTGTTATGGATAATATAGCGGAAGGATTTGAAAGAAATGGAAATTTAGAATTTCGACAATTTTTATCCATCGCAAAAGGTTCTGCAGGAGAATCAAGATCGCAACTGTATAGAATTTTTGATAATGATTATACCAGCCAAGAAAAATTGGACACCTTGATTTCGGAATATGAAAAGTTGAGTGGAAAAATAAATAATTTTATATCATATTTAAACAAAAAAGATTTTAAAGGGACGAAGTTTCAGTAACAATGAGAACTTTAAACTTTAAACTTTAAACAAAAAAAACATGCTAAGTATAAAAAATCTACATGCCTCAATAGGTGACAAAGAAATATTAAAAGGGATAAACCTTGAAGTAAAAGCAGGAGAAATTCATGCTATAATGGGACCAAACGGTGCTGGTAAAAGTACCCTTTCGGCTATTATTGCCGGAAACGATACTTACGAAGTAACCGAAGGTGAAATCTTTTTGGACGGTGAAGATCTTTCGGATCTTGCTCCCGAAGAAAGAGCACACAAAGGGGTTTTCCTTTCGTTCCAATATCCAGTGGAAATTCCTGGAGTTTCGGTAACCAATTTTATCAGAACGGCAATCAACGAAACCCGAAAAGCAAATGGTCAGGAAGAAATGCCTGCCAACGAAATGCTAAAAGTGATTCGTGAAAAATCAGAATTATTAGAAATTGATCGTAAATTTCTTTCTCGTTCTCTTAACGAAGGATTCTCTGGTGGAGAGAAAAAAAGAAATGAAATTTTTCAAATGGCCATGCTGGAACCAAAACTGGCTATCCTTGATGAAACCGATTCAGGTCTTGATATTGATGCTTTACGAATTGTTGCCAATGGGGTAAATAAATTGAAAAGCGATAAAAATGCCATCATCGTAATTACACACTACCAAAGATTATTAGACTATATTGTTCCTGACTTTGTACACGTACTTTACAACGGAAAAATTGTAAAATCTGGTGGAGCAGAATTAGCCCACGAATTAGAAGAAAAAGGATACGACTGGATTAAACAAGAACAAGAAGCTTAAAATTTTGTTTAAAGTTTAAAGTTTAAAGTTACCTCGAACAACTTTAAACTTTTAAACCTTAAACTTTAAACAATAATAGAAAATGGAATTAAAAGAAAAATTACTATCGTCTTTTATGGCTTTTGAAGAGCGTATTGATGTTCTCTCTGAACTTCATGACGTGCGAACAGCTGCCATAAAAAACTTCGAAAACAAAGGATTCCCAACCAAAAAAGAAGAATCTTGGAAATATACTTCGCTAAATGTTATTCTAAAAAATGACTTTACCGTTTTCCCAAAAACAGAAAGTACCGTTCAATATAGTGATGTAAAAAAATACTTTTTACACGAAATTGACACCTACAAAGTGGTCTTTGTAGACGGTATTTTCAGTTCCCATTTATCGTCTACTACCCATGATGGTATTGATGTTTGTTTAATGTCATCGGCATTAAACAAGCCAAAATACAAAATGATCATTGACAATTATTTCAACCAAATTGCCAGTAAAGAAGAGAGTCTGACTTCTTTGAATACGGCTTTCGCCAATGAAGGAGCCTACATCAACATCCCAAAAAGCAAAGTGGCCGATAAGCCTATTGAGATCATGTATTTCTCAACAGGAAACGAAGCGGCACTTTTGGTACAACCGAGAAACTTAGTGATTGTGGGTGAAAACTCCCATGTTCAAATCATTGAACGTCATCAAAGTTTGAACGATAATCCTGTTTTAACCAATTCGGTTACCGAGATTTTTGCTCAAAAAAGAGCCATTGTCGATTATTACAAAATTCAAAATGACAATCTCGAGGCCAACTTAATTGACAATACCTATGTTTCCCAAAAACAAGAAAGTCACGTATCCGTTCATACTTTCTCTTTTGGTGGAAACCTAACGAGAAACAATTTGAATTTCTACCACTTTGGAGAACGTTTGACCAGTACTTTAAACGGAATCACCATTATTGGAGACAAACAACACGTCGACCATTATACATTAGTGCATCACGCAACGCCAAACTGCGAAAGCTTTCAAGATTACAAAGGAATCTATTCCGATAGATCAACCGGTGTTTTCAACGGAAAAGTATACGTAGAAAGAGAAGCTCAAAAAACAAACGCTTTTCAAAAAAGCAATAACATTCTTTTGAGCGACAAAGCAACCATTAACGCCAAACCGCAACTGGAGATTTTTGCCGATGACGTAAAATGTTCTCACGGTTGTACTATCGGTCAACTAGACGAAACCGCTATGTTCTACATGCAACAACGCGGAATTCCTAAAAAGGAAGCCAAAGCATTATTGATGTATGCATTCTCGAATGCCGTTATCGAAAATATCAAAATTCCAGAATTAAAACAACGAATCACAACTATTATCGCTAATAAATTGGGCGTTAAAATTGGATTTGATTTGTAAAAACTATAATTAGTGCCTAATCCTGCTATTCATTGCAAGCTTTTTGGCACTACTGCATTTTTCTAAAAACAAAAAAAGAGCTTCTGTTGGTCGCTCTTTTTTGTTTAGAAAAATTGCACCATTGCTGTAAAAGGCTTTCCATTTCTATCTGGGGCAAAACACACAACGACTAAAAAATTCAGTATCTTTGAGTATTAAATTCACTGTAAAATGGCAACTATTATAACTGACATAAACGATTTAGATTTAAGTAAATCATACACTTACGCCGATTATCTTACTTGGGATTTTCAAGAAAGGTTGGAAATTTTGAAAGGTAGAATTTTCAAGATGAGTCCTGCACCAAGTAGAAAACATCAAGAAATTTCAGCAAAGATATTCCGAAAATTTGATAGATATTTCGAAAATAAATCGTGCAATATTTATTATGCTCCTTTTGATGTGCGTTTGAAAAACTTCAAGAAGAGCACCTCAGACAAAGAAATCACAACCGTTCTTCAACCTGATATTTGTGTAATTTGTGATAAAGATAAATTGGATGACAGAGGATGTATTGGAGCACCCGATTTAATTATTGAAATCCTTTCACCCGGAAACTCAAAAAAAGAAATGGATATCAAATTTGATTTGTATGAAGAAAACGGCGTTAAAGAATATTGGATAGTCGAACCTTTTCAAAAATCAATATTAATTTATACCCTTCAAAACGACAAATACATCGGACTAAAACCCATTGCCGAAGAAGGATTGGTACACAGTCCACTATTTCCCGAATTGAGTTTTAATGTCGAAGAGATTTTTAGAGATTGATTTGTAGTTTTTAACCGCAAGGTTCGCTAAAGATTTACGCAAAGAGCGCAAAGTATAAATACAATACTTTGCGGGTTTTTCCTGTGTCTTTGCGGTTAATTTTTTTTCACACTCCCCACAATCCCTTTCAACAATCCATTAAAATCAAATTCTGGTTCTTCGGTTAACCCCATTCGTACAATCACCAAATCCATAGACGGAATAATCGCCACCATTTGTCCTTGGTAACCACTGCAATAAAACATTTCTCTCGGTACATCTGGAAAATGTCCACCGGCATTGAGATAAAACTGCGCGCCATACCTTCCGTGAGAAGTGTTGGTTGGAGTAGCCACATATTTTGCCCAACTTTCGTCAAATAACTGTTCGCCGTTCCAGTTGCCTTTATGCAAATACAACAATCCCAATTTTGACCAATCTCTTGTAGTTGCCCAACCATAAGACGATCCTACATAATTTCCAGCCATATCAGTTTCAATTAACATCGAATGCATTCCTATTTTATCAATTAATGCCGAATACCAAAAATCTAAATATTCTTGGTGCGTTTTGAATTGCTTCCTCAAAATACCTGACAATAAATTGGTTGTTCCAGATGAATAATTCCAATGCGTGTTGGGTTTGTATAGTGCAGGCTTTATCAATTGAGACCGTGACATATCTTCGGTTTGGAAAAGCATTTTTGTTGCATCACAAATTCTGTCATACTCCTCTTCCCACTCCAAACCCGAATTCATATGAAGCAAATCATTTGTGGTGATTATTTTCCGTTCATCATTTTTCCATTCTACGATAGGTGCTGGTTTATAGATATCGTACTTTCGTTGTTTTTGGAGAATCCCAAATAAGGTTCCCGTAATACTTTTGGTCATGGACCATCCCAAAATTTTACTGTTTTTATCAAAACCGGTATCGTATTTTTCGACAATGATTTTGTCTTTATAAATAACCAAAACGGATCGCGTTCTTTTTTTAATTTCTCCTTTAGAGTCAAAGGCATTCGCTACAGCCAAGTTTAATTTGTCATAATCAATAGTATTAAAAACAGAATCTTTTGACTCAAGATTTCCATAAGGAAACGGCAGATTATTTACTGTTTTTGATCTTCTTGGAACCTCGTACGGTTTAGAAACATCAAAATCATCGTCGATTAATGTCACTCCCAAGCCTTCGCGAAAGATTGCTTTACTTTTATTCAATCCATACACTGAACTTGTAGCCCATTTTTCTGAACTGTTAATTATGTTTATTGCCAAATTAATTGGGTCAAAATCATTATCGCTTTTTTCTATCATTTCTAGAGAATGATTACCAACAAAGTGTCCAGACGCAACACTTTTGGCCGAAAACCCGGAAATTATATCTAGCTTAGGATAATTTGTGTAACCGATATAACCCAAGATTAAAAAAGCTATAAGACCAATGTATTTAAAATATTTTTTCATATGAAGATAATATTGCTTTTGTTGGAATATGTTATTCGCATATCTCCATTTGTATTTACGACAAATTAGTTGTCATGCTCATTTCATAATGAAAGATAAGTCTTGTAATTTAATAAAAATAAAAATGCAAAAAAAATAAAAATCACCGATATTCAATAAAATGGACGTGAGCTATTTACCAATCTTTTTACAATTATTAACTATTGTTTCATAAAAAACTAAAGCAATTGTATTACTTTTGTATTTAGAAAAATTCTAAATAAAGAAATGTTAGATATTCAAAAAATAAGAACCGACTTTCCTATTCTTTCACAAAAAGTAAACGGAAAGCCTTTAGTATATTTCGATAACGGTGCCACTTCACAAAAACCGCAAGTGGTAATTGATGCGATTGCAAAGTATTATCAAGAAATTAATGCCAATATTCATAGAGGGGTACACACTTTGAGCCAGTTGGCAACGGATGCTTACGAAGTTTCTCGCGGCAAAGTTCAAAACCACCTTAATGCCAAATATTCTCATGAAGTACTTTTTACTTCGGGAACTACTTTTGGAATTAATTTGGTGGCCAATGGATTTGCATCCATTCTAAAACCAGGTGATGAAGTACTGGTTTCTTCATTGGAACACCATAGCAATATTGTGCCTTGGCAAATGCTCTGTGAAAAAACTGGAGCCATACTAAAAGTCATTCCGATGAATGAAAACGGTGAATTGATAATGAGCGAATACGATAAATTGTTATCGCCAAAAACCAAAATTGTAACCGTAAATCATATTTCGAATGCATTGGGAACTATCAATCCTATCCAATATATGATTGACAAAGCGCACGAAGTTGGGGCTGCCATTTTGATTGATGGAGCGCAAGCAGTACCGCATTTAAAACCAAATGTTCAGGAACTAGATTGTGATTTCTATGTTTTTTCGGGACACAAAATGTGTGGCCCAACAGGCATTGGGATTTTATACGGAAAAGAAGCTTGGTTGAATAAATTGCCTCCCTACCAAGGCGGTGGTGAAATGATCAAAGAAGTAACTTTCGAAAAAACCACTTATGCCGATTTGCCTCATAAATTTGAAGCCGGAACACCCAATATCGCAGGCGGAATTGTTTTAGGAACAGCTATTGATTATATGAATGAAGTAGGTTTCGAAAACATTCAAAAACAAGAAAGAGAATTATTGGTATACGGAACCCAACGTTTATTAGAAATTGAAGGGTTGAAAATCTATGGTACCACCACAGAAAAAACTTCGGTGATATCTTTTAATATAGAAGGCATCCATCCGTATGACATTGGAACCATAATCGACAAATTGGGAATCGCGGTAAGAACTGGTCACCATTGTGCACAACCGATTATGAATTTCTTTAAAATTCCAGGAACCATTAGAGCCTCATTCTCCTTTTATAATACCAAGGAAGAAATTGACTTGATGGTCGAAGCCATAAAAAGAGCACAAATGATGTTGTCTTAAAAAAAAAGTGTATGAAAATTCTATCACTATTGTTTTTAACTATTTTTCTTGGGCGAAACTGCCAGGGTCAAACTAATGTTGATATGAATACAGCAAAAATTGAATACACAGCCAATTCAAGAGGATTGTACAATAACACCATTGTAGACAATAAAACCATATCAGTTACTAATACAAGAGATGGTAAACCCGTTTCAAATTCGCTTACTGATGCCCAATGGAATACTTTAATAAAAGAATTTCAAAAAGTAAATCTGGAGGAAATGCCGAGTTTAAAAGCACCGACTCAAAAACGTTTTCACGATGGAGCGGCAATGGCTAATTTAATAATAACATATAAAGGGAAAACCTATGAAAGTCAAACTTTCGATCATGGATTTCCTCCCGAGAAAATAAAAAAATTAGTAAATACGATACTATCCTTTTCAAATAAAAAAGAATGACAATTAAAGAAATACAAGTCGAAATTATAGACGAATTCTCCATGTTTGACGACTGGATGCAACGATATGAATATATTATTGATTTAGGAAAAGGTCTTCCTTTAATTAAAGAGGAATTCAAAACAGATAATAACCTAATCAAAGGATGTCAATCGAAAGTATGGTTGCAAGGAGAAGAAAACGATGATAAAATTGTCTTTACTGCCGATAGCGATGCCATATTAACCAAAGGAATCATTGCTATTTTGATTAGAACTTTTTCAAACCAAAAAGCAACGGATATCTTAAACGCCGATATGGGTTTTATTGACGAAATCGGATTGAAAGAACATCTGTCGCCAACAAGAGCCAATGGATTGGTATCAATGATAAAAAATATTAAAATGTACGCTTTGGCATTTGATGCCAAAAAAAATTAAAATTTACCATATAAGGCATTTAAGACTATATAAGAAAAGCTAGTTTACATATAAAAAGTATGACAAAAACATATTTAAAAGATTTAATTTATAAAGTAAATGGAGCTGCAATAGAAGTTCATAAACATCTTGGTCCGGGACTTTTAGAGAGTGTTTATCATAGTTGTTTAAAAAAGGAGTTAACATTAAGAGGATGTGATTTTCAAACAGAACTTATAATCCCTATAAACTATAAAGGATTAGATGTTGAAGCTGGATTAAGATGCGATTTATTTATAGAAAAAAGCTTGGTTGTAGAATTAAAATCAGTTGAAAAAGTTTTGCCTATTCACGAAGCTCAGCTTTTAACTTATATGAAACTTTTAGAAGTTCCAGTCGGATTAATCATAAATTTCAATGTAACTCATATTTTTAAAGAAGGACAAAAATCCTATGTAAACGAATTATATAGATATTTAGAAGAATATTAAAAAAAAAAGCAATAAAACAACAACCTTCAATGACCTTCAATGACCTTCAATGTCTTATATGGTTTAAAAATAATTAAAAGTTATGGAACAAGAAATAAACACCGCAGAATTAGGAGAATCTATTGTAAAAAAATTGAAAACCATTTACGATCCAGAGATTCCGGTAGATATTTACGAATTGGGATTGATTTATGACGTAATGGTAAATACCGATTATGAAGTAAAAATATTGATGACCCTTACTTCTCCAAACTGCCCGGTAGCCGAAAGTTTGCCTAGAGAGGTAGAAGAAAAAGTAAAATCTATCGAGCATGTAAAAGATGCTGAAGTAGAAATTACTTTTGATCCACCTTGGAGTAAAGATTTGATGAGCGAAGAAGCAAAATTGGAATTGGGAATGCTTTAATAAAAAGTAGGCAGTTTGCAGTCGCAGTTTGCAGTTACAAGCTGCGAACTGAGACTGAAAACTGAGACTGAAAACTGAAAAAATGGAAATAATCAATAAAGTAGCAAATAGTGTCCTGGAAGTTTTCGATCTTGAAGACTATTATCCAGAAGGAACTCGTGCGCAAATAGATATTTCACAATGGCTTTTTGATGGTTTTTTATTAAAAGAAAAAGATTTTAGAGAACATCTCAATAACTATGATTGGTCAAAACACCAAGATCAATACGTTGCTGTTGCTTGTGGCACCGATGCCATTATTCCGAAGTGGGCCATCATTTTGGTCACTATGCATTTGGCACCTTTTGCCAATAAAATTGTAAACGGTTACCTTGAAGATTTAGATTCTGTTTTGTATGAAGAATTGTTATCCAAAATTGATTATACTGTTTATCAAGACAAACCCGTAATTATAAAAGGTTGTTCCAAAAAGTCAGTTCCTATGAGAGCCTATGTTTTGGCAGCACAATACTTGCAACCTTACGCCAGAAGTATCATGTATGGCGAAGCTTGCTCAGCTGTACCACTGTATAAAGCAGCTAAAAAATAATCTATTTTTTTAACTTGTTGAATTTTAGCACTTTATTCTTTTTGTTATATTTGTATTAGAACTAATACTCTTATAATGAAAAAAATTATATTGTTAATCAGTTTGCTCCAAATCTCCGTTATTATTCATGCTCAATCCTCTGAAAAAGATTTAATTAAAAAAACAGAAGATGCCGCCAAAACAATAGACGACACTATTAAGAATGGCTGGAAGTCAAAAGGTAAAGTTACATTCCTCTTTAACCAAGCCAACTTTAACAACTGGATTGCTGGAGGCGAAAATAGCTTTTCTGGCAACTTAGGATTAGACTATAAAATCGATTATAAAAAAAATGATTATTCATGGGAAAATCGGATTTTAGCTTCGTACGGTTTGCTACAAACGCAAAATTCCAATTTTGAAAAGAAAACAGATGATCAACTTGAAATCAATTCAATTGCAGCCAAAAAAGCAAATGGCTACTGGTACTATTCGTTTTTAGTCAATTTCAGAACGCAATTTTCAAAAGGGTATTTGTATACCAAAGACGCAAATGGTGCTGAAATAAGAGAAGAACACACCAACTTTATGTCGCCTGGTTATTTACTGCTTGGCCCAGGAATGTATTGGAAAAAGAATGATAATTTCAAACTTAATTTTGCTCCATTAACCTCCAAATTTACTTTTGTGGACAGTCGTTATACTTCGGTTCCTGGATATGTAAGTGGCAGCTATTTTGGCGTAGATGCCAACAAAAGTTTGTTGTATCAACTGGGGTTCAATGCCACTGCTTATTATAAATTCAAAATAATGGAGAACGTGACCGCCGAAAACCTTTTGAATTTATATTCTAATTATCTAAAAGACCCACAAAATATCGACATCAATTATGACTTAATTATATTGATGAAAATAAATAAAGTAATATCGGCCAATCTAAATTTTCAAGCCATTTATGATGATGATGCTTTTGCTGGTTTTCAAACCAAAGAAGTGTTTGGTGTAGCACTCAATTATAATTTTTAAAACAAAAAAAGCCCTTTTAGAAATTTCTAAAAGGGCTTTAAATTATTCATTCTCTTCTTTGTCTTCCTTCTCTTCTTTCTCCACTGCATCCTTATAATCTGGATACAAAAACTTATTATATGGAAAACGGGTAATGTGAATATGTCGAACAGCTTCGTAAACACGCTCTCTAAATTCTTCAAAATTTTCTTTGTTTGTGGCCGAAATAAACAAAGCTTTTTCTCCACCTAAACGATGCATCCACGTTTGTTTCCATTCCTCCAGTGTAAAGTGTCTTGGCGTTTTTTCGGTCATTAAATCATCTTCATCAATAGTCAAATGTTTGTAAGCATCAATTTTGTTGAAAACCATAATAACAGGTTTATCATTGGCCTTAATGTCTTGCAAAGTTTTATTCACAGACTCGATATGATCTTCAAATTCAGGATGTGAAATATCTACAACGTGCAATAATAAATCAGCTTCACGAACTTCATCAAGGGTACTCTTGAAAGAATCTACCAATTGAGTGGGTAGTTTTCTAATAAATCCAACCGTGTCCGAAAGCAAGAAAGGCAAGTTTTTAATGACTACTTTTCGAACGGTGGTATCTAGCGTTGCAAAAAGTTTGTTTTCTACAAATACATCGCTTTTTCCAACGGCATTCATCAAAGTAGATTTTCCAACATTGGTATATCCCACCAAAGCCACACGAACCATTGCGCCACGATTGCTGCGCTGCACACCCATTTGTTTGTCTATGGTTTTGATTTTCTCTTTTAATAACGCAATTCGATCCCGAACAATACGCCTATCGGTTTCAATCTCGGTTTCTCCAGGTCCACGCATCCCGATTCCCCCTTTTTGACGTTCCAAGTGTGTCCACATTCCAGAAAGTCTAGGTAATAAATATTGACATTGCGCCAATTCTACTTGGGTTCTAGCATAAGAGGTTTCGGCTCTTTGGGCAAAAATATCAAGGATAAGGTGTGTACGATCTAAGATTTTACAATCTATTATTTTGGAGATATTCTTTTGTTGCGAAGGCGATAATTCATCATCAAATACCAAAGTCGAGATGTCATTCTCTTTTACAAAAAGATTAATTTCTTCTATTTTTCCCGTTCCCACAAAGGTTTTAGGATTTGGTCGTTCCATTTTTTGCGAAAAGCGTTTGACCACTTCTCCACCAGCTGTGTAAGTCAAAAACTCCAATTCGTCAAGATATTCATTAAGCTTTTCTTCACTTTGGTTTTGAGTAACAATACCAACTATAGCTGTTTTTTCGAAATTTATTGTTTCTTTTTCTAACATGTCTTTAAATAAGAATACAAATTTAATGATTTGAAAGGTACTTCTATCGTTAATCTCTTTATAAAATAACGAAGACAAAAGTAAGTGGCACAATTTATGGATTTGTATCCAAAAAAAAATACCCTTCGGCAAAGAAGGGTATCATTTTTATAACATTTGAATCTTATTTTTTTGATAGTTTCGAAAGCAATCTTAGGAATTCAATATACAACCAAACTAATGTAATCATCAAGCCCATAGCTCCATACCATTCCATGTATTTTGGCATTTTTTGCTCCGCTCCTTTTTCTATTCTGTCAAAATCCAAGAACAAATTTAAAGCCGCAATTACAATTACAAAAACACTAATTCCAATACTCATCATAGAATTTCCGTAGTGCACCGGAGTAAAACTAGTGAACATCGAGAACAACCAAGAAATTAAATAATAAGTGGCAATGGCAAGAGTGGCAGCCATAACAACCGATTTAAATTGTTCCGTTACTTTTACAATTTTATATTTATACAATCCTAAACATACCGCAAATGTTACAAAAGTGGCGCCAACAGCTTGCGTTACAATTCCAGGATATTGTGTTTCGAATATTGCTGAGATTCCACCTATGAACAACCCTTCAAACAAAGCATATCCAGGAGCTAAATACCCGGAATATTGTGGTTTGAAAGCAGCGATTACCACCAAAATCAATCCAACAATTGCACCTCCAAAAGCAGGAACTATTGGATTCATTCCGTTAAAAGTGGCCCACCAAATCACGGTTGCAGAAGCGATAAGCAGTAAAAAAAGAATCAAACTCTTGTTGATTGTCCCAGCCAAAGTCATGTCTTGATTGTCATCAATAATTGTTGCGTGATGAACTTCGTCTTTTCTTGAAACTGCTGTTGAAAAAGTTTTGTTATTTAAAAAAGGATTATTCGAATTCATATGTTTTAAATTTTTATTTTATCAAATATAATTTTTATTTTTTAGAAGGCTCTTTAATTGTTCTTAATTTTTTACTTCTATTTACCAACCAGCCAAGCTCTCGGATTGGCATACGTTGTGTTTTGAGTTATGGCAAATTTCAAAATCGTTTTTCCATCACCATTGGTTTTTATTTTCCCCAAACTTTGTTTTATACTTACTTTATCCCCTTTGCTTACATTGACTGAACTCAGATTTTGATAGATGGTAAAAAAGTCGCCATGTTGTAACATTACCAATTTATTTACTGGAGAAATAATGATAACACTCGTTACCACTCCTGCAAAAACTGCCCTGGCATTGGCCCCAGTATCGGTAGCAAATTCAAGTCCGCTATTGTGGATTACCAATGCTTTATATACCGGATGCGCTTGGTCTCCATATCCAAGTGAAATATGTCCTCTTTCTACAGGCCATGGTAGTTTTCCTCTATTGGCTTTAAAGTTATCCGAATCTACTTTTCCGTCCGATGTTAATTCTATTTTAGTAGATGAAACCGCTACACCTGCAACAGTCGGTTCTACTTTAGCTATGCCTTTTGCAACTTCTTTTGGAATCGGAATGGGTTTTGGAATAGGTTTCGAATTGGCTTTTGCCTTTGCTGCTGCTAATGCATTTGCCTTTTCAATTTCCTTTTTCTTTTCTAATGCTTTAGCTCTTTCCAAGGCATTGGCTTTGGCAATTGCGTCTGCTTTGGCTTTCTCTTTTGCCGCTTTTTCTCTAGCCGCTTTTCTATTGGCTTCGGCTATGGCTTCCCGAATTAATCGGTCAATTTTTTTATCTATCGTTTTAGACTCCTTTTGTTTTTTCTTAATCTCTGCGATAATTTTATTTTTATCTTTCTTTAAGGAATCCACTAGTTTTTGCTGTTCTATTTTTTCTTTTTCTAAAGACAATCGTTCTTTCTCATTTTCGGTAATAAGCAGTTCTTTAGCACTTTTTTGAACGTCTAATTTGGCATTAAAAGTGTAAAGTACATTGGTTTTGGATTGTATCTCTTGTCCTTGTATTTTTCTGTAATTGGTATATTGTTTCATATACTGAGCCCTTTTATAGGCTTGCAAAAAACTATCTGATGACAATAAAAACATGGCTCGACTTTCCTCCGAGCGACTTTTGTATGATTTAACAATCATCTTAGCATAATCCTCTTTCAATAATGACAGTTCATTTTCTAACTTGTCAATTTGTTTTTGATTTATAAAAATAGTGTTCCCTAAAAGTTTGGTTTGCTTTTCGGTCGTAAAAATAAGTTCTTCTTTAAGTTTGATTTTATTGCTTTGTAAAACAATCGCTTTGGTTGCAGTATTTTCTTTTTTCTTAACTGTTTGCAGCTTTGCTTCGTTTGCTGCAATTTCTTGTTGGATTTTAGCTTTTCGCTCTTCTAATTTTGCTTGTTGTGATTCTTGACTCCAAAGAACTGCCGTTGAAATAAAAAAAATAAGGCTTAGAAAAAATTTTAACATCTTAAAAATATATAGTGCAAACTTAATTAATGATCATTTTTGTGTTTTAATTTCGACATCTAGTAAAAAAATACTTGTCCGAAATTTAAAAAAACAGCACTGTTTTATTCTCGAGAATAAAATGGTGCCGTATCTTTTTAAACCAAACTTCTACATATTATACAACCAGGTTGCGGGATTATTGTACGTAGTATTTTGTGAAATGGTGAACTTTAAAACGGTTTTACCCTCCCCGTTGGTTCTGATTTTTCCTAAACTTTGTTTGATGTTTACTTTATCTCCTTTGCTTACAAAAACAGAACTTAAATTTTGATACACCGTAAAGCAATCTCCATGTTGTATCATTACGGCTTTGTTTACAGGAGACAAAACAATAACACTCGTTACTTCTCCTCCAAAAACCGCTCTTGCAGTTGACCCTTGCTCTGTGGTGATTTCTACTCCACTATTGTGAATCACTAGACTTGGGTAAACCGGATGTGCTTGATCACCGTATCCCAATGAGACAAAACCTTTTTCTACTGGCCAAGGGAGTTTCCCTTTATTGGCTCTAAAATTATCAGCCAATATTTTTGATTCGGCAGTCAATACAATTCTTGATGAAGTATAGGTCGCTACTGGAGCATTTGGATTGGCAATAGCCGCTTTTCTATTGGCTTCTGCAATAGCTTCACGAATTAATCGATCTATTTGTCTATCTATGGCTCGGGACTCTTGTTGTTTTTTCTTGATACTGGCTATAATTTTTTTCTTGTCTTTTTTAATAGCATTAACTAGTTTTTCCTGCTGTTTCTTTTCTTTTTCTAAGGATAATTTTTCTTTATTATTTTCGGCAATTAACTTCTTTTTGGCTATTTTTTGAATGTTTAGTTTCTCATTATAACCAACAAGTTCCTCTGTTTTTGATTTAATTTCCTCCCCCTGCATTTTTCTATAACTCGTATATTGTTTCATATACTGAGCTCTTTTGTATGCTTGCAAAAAATTCTCGGACGACAGTAAAAACATAGCCCTGCTTTGCTCCGATCTGCTTTTATAGGATTTCACAATCATCTTTGCATAATCTTCCTTAAGCACAACCAATTCTCTATTTAATTTATTGATTTTCATTTGGTTGATATACATGTCATTCCCAAGAATTTTGGTTTGTTTCTCAGTGGTGTGAATCAACTTTTCTTTTAATTTTATTTTATTGCTCTGTAAGATAACGACACTAACGGCAGACTTTTCTTTTTTCTTAACCGATTGCAATAATTTCTCGTTATCTAAAATTTCTTGCTGAATTTGTGCTTTTCGTTGTTCTAATTTTTCTTGTTGCGAATCTTGTCCCCACATAAGTGAGGTAATGCATAAAAAAATTAGGCTTAAGAGAAATTTTGGCATCATACAAATTTATTTGTTCAAATTTACTTAATTATAATTCTTTTATAACCATTTGGAACACTATATGGAAAATTAAGTTCTTCGTTGACGGTTATTGCATTATAGCCCAAATTTATTTCGGTATTCCCTTTGTCTTGCAAAGCATTAATTATAACATTGGAAGGAAACTGGGATTCATTGTACATTTTAAAATCAGTATAGGAAACCTGAATCATTCTGTTTTCTGTGGTTTGGGTAATCTCCTGCTTGTTTAATAAAAACTTTGCATTGTCAAAAAAGAAATATTTTTTAGTGTTATCATTCGAAAGATCTTCGAGTCTATAGGATTGATCTACCAATGAATCATTGTATTTTCCTTTTGTTAAATCATCCATAGCCTGACCTATTAACATATTTTGAATTTTATTATAATTCAAATCTGTTCCCAACCATTGACTCAATGTACTAAAATCGCCTTCAAAATAACTGCCATTGACTTTTTCATAATAACTCACCATTGTTGGAGTAATCAAAGCTTTGGCCATTGTTATTCCTAAAAATCGAATACTAATCAAAATTTGCTCGTCTTTCTTGATTTTGATTTCAGCGGTTACATTTTGAGTTTGTTTATCATCACTATAGCGCACATTCGATTTAATGTACAGTGTTGAAAATTCGCTTTTATTCTTGTAATAATTTTTCACAATCCGTTCAGCATTTAAACGGTTTAAATTACTGTCTTCTTTAATTGCTACTGCCTTTGCCTTACATGACACAAGCATCACCGAACTGGCGAAACAAATTATACAAACAAAAAATACTCTTACTAAAAATCGATTCATTATCTTTTTTCTTTTAATAATTGGTTGGCTTTGCTGAAATACAATTCTTTCTTGATTGAATCCCCTAAGCCATTACATGCTTCACCCAGTTGAATATTGAAATTAATTTCTAAAGCCACATCTTCTACCACATAATCTAATCCCATTTCAAGAACCTCTTTGGCTTGCTTGAAATGTTGCAATTGATTGTTTGCTAATCCTGCATAATAATAAAATTGAGGTTGAGCTGGAAAAGTTTCAATCATAGTTGTTGCTTTTTTGGCCACTTGCTCAAATTGTTTCAATTCGGTATTGGCTTGAAGCCAAAGCAAATTAGTTTCTATATCGTTGGTATTGCTTTTTTCGGAAAGATCATAATACTTGATGGCTTTCTCCCATTGTTTTTTATTATGGTAAAACTTCCCGATTTCCTTGGCTACATTTACAGTTGCGTCTGTACTGAAATAACTAATGGCTATATCCAAATCGGCTGCAAATTGTGGGTTTGCATTGGTGAAAATTAAAAATTCATTCAAGATCCGGTGTTTGATTTTAGAATCTATTTTGGGACTTGCCAAAACAATATTCATGGCCTTTACCGCATTTGGTCCATCTTTTTGTTCCAAATAACTTTTGAATAAACTTACCTGTGCCCAAACCGATTCCGGTATTTCTTTTTCTAATTTTTTTGCTGTTTCTAATGCTTTATCTTCTTCATTATTATTAGAATACAAAAAAATTAGAGCAATGTAATTCGACTCTTCTTTGGGGTTTTTATTGATTTGATCTATTAAATTGTCTCTTTCGGCATTTTGGAATTTCCCTTCCGACAAAATTTCCATTTTGTACATTTCCCTTCTATCTGTCTTTCCAGTTTTTTCATTCAACTCATTAATGCCTGCAAGTGCTTTGTCAAATTGTCTTGTTGTCATATAAAGAGAAACCAAATCTTCTTTGTATTCTGGATCAAAAGGGATTATTTTATTGACAATAATTATAGCCTGGTTATAATCCTTTGTTGCATAACACACATCATACATTCCTACCCAAAACCATTTGTTGTTGGGATCAATTTGAGCGGCGCGTTCAAATGAACTGTAAGCGTTTTTATAATCTTTGGAGGCCAAATAGTTTTTTCCAAATTCAAAATAAACCGTTGCGTCGTTAGCTCTCAGTTTTACACATTGTTCTAATGACGCTATAGCTTTGTCAAAGTTTTCGATGCTTTTTTGAAATAAAGATTCATAGAAAAAATCTTGGAATTTGTCTGCATCCACTTTAATATCTTCGGGTTCTGTTTGTGCCAATACAATAACTGAATTGCCCAGCAAAACCGAAAAAGTGAGTATGTAAACTAATTTTTTCATTACCTATTATAAAACTCTTTAGAAACTGATAACAAAGCCATTGAACCAAAACTTTAAGCAATACTATCAATTTGCAAATAAATTAAAAAAGAAAGCAAATGAGCATAATAAAAACTTAAATAATACTATTTGCTCTCCTTTTTTGACAATTTAGCCCTAATGCTGTCATTATTCTAAAACGGAATAATCGCCAATACTGATATTGGTAAAATTACCGTCGAAGCTCACGTGATTTCCGATCATGGCGTTGTCTAAATTGGCATTTTTAATATGGGAATGCGTTTGAACCAAACTGTTTTTTATCACACTATTTTGTACATGGCAACCATTTCCTAAGGAAACATTTGGTCCAACAGTAGAATTAATTAAAATTACATTTTCTCCAATATAGCATGGTGGAATGATAGTCGAATTTTCAAGTTTTACATCATAATCCACTAAATGAATTCCGTCATTGTGAAGAAAACCTAACATTCTAGAATTGGTTTCTACCGTTACGTCTTTGTTTCCGCAATCCATCCACTCATCTACTTCTCCTGGAACAAATTTCATGCCTTTTGCCATCATTTGTTTTATTCCATCATTAATTTGATATTCTCCACCGTGAATAATATTGTTATCCAACACTAGTTGAAGTTCATCTTTTAAAACGGCAACATCTTTAAAATAGTAAATTCCGATAACGGCAAGGTCTGAGACAAATTCCTTAGGTTTTTCAACTAGTTCAACTATTTCATTGGCTTCATTTAAGTTTACCACACCAAAAGCTTCTGGTTGATCTACTTGCTTTACCCAAATAACACTGTCGGCATTTATATCTAAATCAAAATTAGCACGAATTAAAGTATCAGCATAAGCAATAACAGCTGGTCCACTCAAAGAATCTTCGGCACACATAATAGCGTGACCAGTTCCAAGTGCCTCGTTTTGATAATAAATGGTTCCCTTTGCTCCTAACTTCTGAGCAATGGCAATTAAATCTTCTTCTACTTTTGTTCCAAAACTCTCATGAATGATGAAGGCAATTTCTTCAATCTCTTGATTTAAAACACCTGCAATATCCTCTACCAAACGATGTACGATTGGTTTACCTGCAATTGGGATTAAAGGTTTAGGAATGGTTAAAGTATGTGGGCGAAGACGTGATCCGCGTCCTGCCATTGGAATGATTATTTTCATTTTGGTTATTTTGCTGCAAAGCTTGCTGATTTTTTTTAACCGCAAAGTTCGCAAAGTTTATTATTATAATTTGAACAAAAAGTTCGCTAAGTTGATTGTATAAGTACAGAAAAAAATACTTTGACAATTTAGTATGCTGAATACTAAACACTAGTTTCTATTCTGTTACCCGTAAACCAGACCTGAATACTGCAAACTATTTTACTCCAGTACTTCCGAAACCGCCGGCACCTCGCGAGGTTTCGGTTAATTCTTGTACTTCAATCCACTCAGCGCGTTCGTGTTTGGCGATGATGAGTTGTGCGATTCGTTCTCCGTTTTCGATAACGAATGTTTCATTGGATAAATTTACTAAAATTACTCCAATTTCACCTCTATAATCAGCGTCTACTGTTCCTGGGGAATTAAGGACGGTAACTCCATTTTTTGCCGCCAAACCACTTCTGGGTCTTACTTGCGCTTCGTAACCTATTGGCAATTCAATAAAAAGACCTGTTTTCACAATGGTTCTTTCCAGTGGTTTTAACGTTATGGATTGGGTTAAATTTGCCCTTAAGTCCATTCCTGCAGATGCAACGGTTTCGTAGTTTGGTAACGCGTGTTGCGATTTGTTGATGATTTGTATAGTCATTTTTTTTTAATAATAAATTTATGTGTTCCGGATGCCCTAGCCCTGATGGAAACGGCATCCTTTTTTTATTTTACCCAGTCAGGGTTTAAAGCCCTGACTGGGTAAAATAAAAAAAGATATAGTGTACAGCAGGAAATAGCTCCTAAATAGTCGCTTTACGTTTTAAAATTCGCAAAAGCATTTCTTTTTCATTGTAATATATAAAGCACATGAATAGCCCTAGAAGCAAAATGCCGATATAATAATTCTCCCTGAAACCATAAAATGAAATACAAGAAAACGCTATAGATAAAATGAGATAACCTCCAATTTTTCTCTTGTCGTACGGAATTGGATAATACTTATTTCCGAGATAATAGGAAATAAACATCATGCTACCGTAAGCTGAAATGGTAGCAATCGCGGAACCATAATAACTATAAATTGGAATCAATAAATAGTTTAAGGCTAAGGTTACAACTGCACCAACTATGGAAATATAAGCGCCGATATAGGTTTTGTCAATCAGTTTATACCAAACGGAAAGATTGGTGTAAATACCGAGAAAAAAATTGGCCAGAATGATAAGCGGAACCACTTTCATGGCCTCCCAATAAGAGGGATTTGGAATCATGATTTGTTTTAAAAGATCGGCAAAAACAATTACCGACAATAAAATAAAGGATCCAAATATGACAAAGTATTTTGTAACGGTCGCGTAAGTTTGTTGCGCATTATCATTGGAGGCGTGACTAAAAAAGAAAGGTTCAATTCCCAAAGTATATGCCGTTCTATACAATACCATAAAAAGTCCCAATTTATAACAAGCGGAATATACTCCGACTTGCTCTGCGGCTATATTGGCTGGCAATAATTTTCCCAAAAGGATTTTATCAAATTGTTCATTGATGGCAAAAGCAATTCCAGCAATCATTATGGGCAAACCATAACGCAGCATTCGCTTCCAAAGTTCATAATCAAATTTCCATTTTATAGAAAAATAATCTGGAAAAAGAACCACAAACGTTAGAAAACTGGCTATAATATTGGCAAGGAAAATATATCCTAACTGGAAATTTTCAATATAAACGGAACTTAAAAAACTATCCGGTTGGGAAACCGCTACTTTTGGCAAGTACAATAAAAAAAACAGATTGAAACTAAGATTGACAACTACATTTCCAATTTTAATTATAGCATAAAATTTCGGTTTTTGGTTTGCTCTCAACTTAGAAAATGGGATAATAACTAAAGCGTCAAGGGCTAAAATCCAAATGGAATATGTGATATACTGAACATCAACTCCGGATGCAAGAGCCAATGAATTTCTAAATAGTAATGCAATAAATATAAAAAGAACAGTCGACCAAAAAATAGAAACCATAGTAGTTTCTATCACGCTTTTCTTATTATCCTCTTTATTATAGAATCGAAAGAATGATGTTTCCATTCCATAAGCGAGAATAACATTGAAAAAAATCATGTACGCAAAAATGATGGATACTTTTCCATATTCAGCTTTTGGAAGTAATCCTGTATATAATGGTACCAACAGGAAACCAAACATTCTCGGAATTACTGTTGCAAGTCCATAAATCGCGGTCTGTTTGAAAAGATTTTTATATAATCCCAAAATGTTTTGTCTGTTAATTATTATAAAGCAAAAATAACCAATTCTTTGGTTATTTTTTGTGTTTGGAGGTTGAATAAAATTTAAAAAAGAAATACGAGTTTAAGTAAAACCCTCTTCGTTCAAAATTTTTAAAAAATGAAAACCTTTAGGAACATAACCCTGATTATAATAAAAACGATGGGCGGTAAAATTTCCGGTAAAAGCATCCAAAACAATTGCATTACAACCTTCCGCTTTGGCTTTGGCATCTATATAATCGGTCATCATTTTTCCAATTCCCTTAGAACGGTGATCAGAATGAACGATGAAATTATCAATTTCTATGTACTTTCCCGTCCAAAGTTTCATAGCAGTCCAAAAACCCGATAAACCAACACAAATGTCATTTTCAAAAACGGCTAATTGTTTGTAGTTATGAGGAACCATTTCCTTCAAATAGGATTCGTACTTCTCTAAAGTGAGGTTGGGATATAAGTGTTGCATGGTCTCAATCTGAGCAAGCATTTCGTTTATTTCCGTAAGTTCTATGATTTTCAATTTTAGTGTATTTTGAAATTTGGTTTAAAATTAATCAAAAAAAAAGTTCCGCAACGCGGAACTCTTATATTATATTTAGACAGAAAATTTCTTATCCTTTCAAGGCTTCAGCTCCACCAACAATCTCAAGGATTTCGTTGGTAATGGCAGCTTGACGTGCTTTGTTATAAGTCAATTTCAATTGATCTCTTAAATCAGTTGCGTTGTCCGTTGCTTTATGCATTGCAGTCATACGCGCACCATGTTCTGAAGCAAACGAATCACGAATACCTTTGTACAATTGTGTTTTTAATGATTTTGGAATCAATGTCAAAACAATTTCTTCTTTTGAAGGCTCAAAGATATAATCTCCTGTTGAACCTGGCATATCTGATTTTATTGGTGCTAATGGCAAAAATTGTTCTACTTGTACAATTTGAGTAGCAGCATTTTTAAATTGATTATAAATCAATTCAATTTTATCATAATCACCTGAAAGAAATTTTTGTGTTAATGTGTCTGCAATAACAGCAACATTATCAAAAGTTAAATGATCAAAAATTGTACTTTGATTATCAACTACCGTAAGGGTTTTAGACAGAATATCATTTCCTTTTTTACCAATGGCAAAAATATCCACTTGTTTTCCTGCATAATACTCAGAACGGATTTTAGCTTCCTTAATTACATTCGAATTAAATGCTCCACACAAACCTCTATTTGAAGTTATGGCAACAACTAAAACTTTTTTTACTTCACGTTGTGTCGTAAAATCACCTCCAACATCACCATCAAGTGTAGCTGAAAGATTTTGTAATAATTCCGTTAATTTTTCGGCATAAGGTCGCATCGCTGTGATCGCATCCTGTGCTTTCTTTAGCTTTGCTGCAGAAACCATTTTCATTGCCGATGTAATTTGCATCGTAGATGAAATGGAAGTAATTCTATTACGGATTTCCTTTAAATTTGCCATTATATTATAGTTGTTTGTTGTTAGTTATTGGTTGATTGCATTTGGACTTCCCACAACAATCAACCAATAACCATCAACTAAAATTAGTTATATTTCGCTGAAATTTCTTTTGCAACAGTCTCAAGTACATCTGTAATTTCATCTGTTAATTTTCCTGCTTTCAAAGCATCAAGAGTCGCTCTGTGTTTGTTGTTCAAGAATTCCAAGAAATCTTTCTCAAATTCTTTTACTTTATTCACAGGAACATTTCTCAATAAGTTTTTAGATCCAGCATAGATAATTGCAACTTGGTCTTCAACTGTATAAGGATCGTTCAAACCTTGTTTCAAGATTTCAACGTTTCTTTTTCCTTTTTCAATTACGTTCAATGTAACCGCGTCAAGATCAGAACCAAATTTAGCAAACGCTTCCAATTCACGGAATTGTGCTTGATCCAGTTTCAAAGTACCTGCTACTTTTTTCATTGATTTAATTTGAGCATTACCTCCAACACGAGATACCGAAATACCTACGTTAATCGCTGGACGTACCCCAGAGTTAAACAAATCTCCATCCAAGAAAATTTGACCATCTGTAATCGAAATTACGTTTGTTGGGATATAAGCAGATACGTCACCCGCTTGAGTTTCGATAATTGGTAATGCAGTCAAAGAACCACCACCTTTTACGATTCCCTTTAAAGAATCAGGTAAATCGTTCATGTCTTTTGCAATTCCATCATCAGCAATCACTTTACAAGCACGCTCTAATAAACGACTGTGTAAGTAAAAAACGTCTCCAGGATATGCCTCACGTCCCGGTGGTCTTCTCAATAAAAGAGAAACCTCACGGTAAGCAACAGCTTGTTTAGATAAATCATCATAAACAATTAAAGCTGGACGACCTGAATCTCTAAAATATTCTCCAATTGCAGCACCTGCGAAAGGAGCATAAACTTGCATTGGAGCTGGATCAGAAGCATTAGCTGCAACGATCACTGTATATGCCATTGCTCCTTTTTCTTCTAACATTTTTGCAATTCCTGCAACGGTAGAAGCTTTTTGACCAATAGCAACATAGATACAAAATACTGGTTTCCCAGCATCGTAAAATTCTTTTTGATTTAAGATAGTGTCAATACAAACGGTAGATTTACCTGTTTGACGGTCACCAATAACCAACTCACGTTGTCCACGACCAACTGGGATCATAGCATCAACTGCTTTTACTCCTGTTTGCAATGGTTCAGTAACTGGTTGACGGAAGATAACTCCAGGAGCTTTTCTTTCTAAAGGCATTTCGAATAATTCACCACCAATTGGTCCTTTTCCATCAATTGGAAAACCAAGTGTGTTCACTACACGTCCTACCATTCCTTCTCCTGTTTTAAGAGAAGCAATACGTTGTGTTCTTTTTGCAGTAGATCCTTCTTTAATTCCTGTTGATGGTCCTAAAAGTACCACACCAACATTGTCTTGTTCAAGGTTTAATACGATAGCCTCTAATCCGTTTTCGAATTCAACTAATTCACCGTATTGAACATTTGAAAGCCCATAAATAAGAGCAATACCATCTCCAACTTGAAGTACTGTTCCTACTTCCTCTAGCGTAGCACCAGATTCAAAACCTTCGACTTGCTTTCTTAATATTGCTGAAATTTCAGCAGGTTTGATTTCCGCCATCTTAATTTATAATTTAGACACTTAAATGTGTAATAAAACTAATTACTTAACTCTCTTTTTAATACTTGTAATCTGTTGGCAACTGAAGCATTGTACTGCTGGTCACCTATTCTTAGAATAAATCCTCCTATGATAGCAGGATCTACTATATTTTCTATTGTAATCTTTTTGTCTGAAAGCGTTGCAATTTTAGCTAAAACTTTAGCTTCAAGTGCCGCATCCATAGCAATAGCGGTAGTTACTTTGGCCACTTCGACATTATTCATGATGTCGAATAACTCACTGTATTTTACCGCAATAACTTCAAGGATTTCGAATCTTTTGTTTTCAAATAACAAATGAAGCAACCCTTTAGTTACATTATCTACAGTAGCAAAAACTTCCAAAAGTGCTTTTTCTTTTACTTCTACTTTTATGGTTGGGTTTTGAATAAAAGTATTCAATTCCAAATTTCCATTGATAGTTGAAGCAATCAATTTCATGTCGTTATTTACAACTTCAGATACTCCTTTTGAACTGGATAAATCTAAAATTGCTTGTGCATAACGAATTGCTGCTCTAGTACTTGCCATGATTAGTTCAGTTTTACGTCACCTAACATTTTCTCAACCAATTTAGTTTGAGCTTCTTTGTTAGATAATTCATCTTTCAATAATTTTTCAGCAATGCTCAGAGACAAAGTAGAAACTTGCAATTTCAATTCTGCCATAGCTGCATTTTTTTCGCTTTCGATAGCAGCTTTTGCTTGTTCGATCATTTTTAGACCTTGAGCTTGAGCTTCATTTTTTGAATCAGCAATCATTTTCTCTTTCATTTCACGAGCATCTTTAAGCATGTTGTCACGCTCTAATCTTGCTTCTTGTAAAATACGTTGATTGTCTGCTTGTAAATTTTGCATTTCTTTTCTAGCATTTTCAGCAGAAAGCAATGCATTTTTAATTCCTTCTTCTCTATCATTTACTGCATCAAGAATAGGTTTCCAAGCGAATTTTTTCAATAAGAATATTAACCCAACAAATATTAATACTTGCCAGAAAAACAAACCTAACTCAAACTGATTTATTAACTTTTCCATTTTTTATAAATTGTATTTTGTAAATTGTATTTTAAAAAAATAAAATTTAATCTATTTTATATAATTTTCAACATTTAATTAAAACAATAGTTACAACCAACCGTTGTAACTATTGTCTTTTCAGTCTTAATTAAGATGCGAATAACGCAGCAAAACCAATACCTTCAATAAGTGCAGCTGCAATAAGCATTGCAGTTTGGATTTTTCCAGAAGCTTCTGGTTGACGAGCAATAGCGTCCATTGCTGAACCACCAATTCTACCAATACCCAAACCTGCTCCAATAACGATCAATCCTGCTCCTACGATGTGTGGAATTTCCATAATATATAAATTAAAAATTAAACATTCAATTTGATTTCAGAATGAAGATTAACGATTTTAGATTTCAGAATGCAAATCTACATTCAAAAATCATAAATCTAAAATCTACAATCTAATGAGCTTCCTCATGATGATGCTCTTCTACTGCCATACCGAAATACAAAGCAGAAAGCAAGGTAAAAATATACGCTTGTAAAAACGCAACCAATATTTCAAGTATAGAAAGTACAAATGATAATCCAAAAGACAAACTGCTTCCTAACCAGCTTTTAAAGATAAACATTAATCCTATAATACTCATCAATACAATGTGTCCCGCGAAAATGTTCGCGTACAAACGTATCATTAATGAGAAAGGTTTAATGACAACTCCTAAAAGTTCAATTGGAGCCAACACGATACGCATTGGTTTTGGTACACCTGGCATCCAGAAAATGTGTCCCCAGTAATTTTTGTTCGCCGTAAGGTTTGTAATTAAAAATGTCAAAATAGCAAGAGAAAATGTGATGGTTATATTTCCTGTAACATTGATTCCAAATGGCATCAATCCAAAAATATTTAAAAATAATATAAAGAAAAATATAGTCAATAAATAACTCATGTATTTCTTGTGTTGTTTTACGCCAATGTTTGGAATCGCAATTTCGTCACGAATAAACAATACAACCGGTTCGAAAATGCGACCTATTCCAGATGCAATTCCGTTATTCTTAGTATATGATTTTGCTAAACTTGAAAATATAATAAACATCAAAAGTGCCGTAATCATTATAGAGAAAACTGATTTTGTAATCGAAAAATCCAAAGGACGAACATTGGTTGGGTGTCCTGTTTTTTCGTCTTCAGTAATTATACCAGCCGCATCGGTTTTGTAAATTTTTCCGTCGTGGTGGTTTATTTTGTAGAAATTTCCGTTTGATTCTGCAACTGCTTCTCCGTGTTCGAATTTTGAAGAAGAGAAAATTTGAATCCCATTATCCCAAAGAATAATTGGTAATGCAAAACCGTAATGTGCACCAGACTCATCATCTTGCGCAAATGAGAATTCATGAGAATCTAAAACGTGGTGTTTAATAAATGCTTGAATTTTAGATTTCACATCTGTTGGCTCAGCGTGTGCTTCGTGAGTTGCTGTTGTTACCTCATGAGCAACCGCCGTTTGAGTGCTTGTTGTATCCTTTGCAGGATTTGCAAAACTAATAAAAGGAAGACATACTACGAAAGTCGCTATAATAATTCTAAGTGCTTTGTTTGAAATCACCATATCTGTTAAATATCTTAATTTTTTACGATTCTAAAATTTGGTGCAAAGGTACATTTTTTATTAATACTCAAAAGCATATAAAAATATTTTTTTGAGAATTCAATCAACTTGTTTCTTGATTTATTTCTTTTCGTTAACTAATCGTATCGTAAAAAGCGTCTCAATTGCTAAAAAGACAATAAACAAGACAAAAAAGTTTATTCTCTCCGTCGGATTATTCGGCTTCGGAATTTGTAATAAAGGTCTTAAAATCAAATAACAAATAACCATTTTTACACTTGTTGCCAAAAGAAAGGACATGCCAACATTGTCAAAACTCTTCTCTTTTACCACTAATAATATCTTTAATATAATGCCCGATAAAATGAAGAAAAATAAATAAAGTATTTCTAAAGAATAATGAAAAGTACTATCATCGATATTGAAACTATAAAAAACAATTTTATGAAGCAAATACGTTAATGCTACTATTGCCAGTAAGACCAGAAATGGATTGTATTCTTTGAAATTAATCACTCTTTTATTTTTATTGCTTTTTATTGATTTCATTTACTTGCCTGATGACATTATATAAGGCCAAAAAAACACCTACCATCACCAAAACTTTTACATAATACACTTTTGTGCTTGGATGATTTTCATCTAACCAGTTTCCCAAATAGGAAAACAAGAAAATAATAATCCCCATTTGAATTGGAATATTAATTAATGCCAACCATTTATGATAGTTATTTTTATTGGGATCATCATTCTTTACCATTTGTAGTTCCTTTTGTGGCATTTGCTTTCATACTGCAAGTGGCGCTAAACTCCGCTCCCGGTTCTACCGAAAGTTTTCCAACGGTAACCTCACCAATAATACTGGCAGTTGATTTTATGTTTAAAGTATCCTCAACCTTAATTTTACCTTCAAATTTACCTTCTATGTCTGCGTTTTGACAAACTATTTCCCCTTTTACACTTCCGGCTGGGCCTATTACTAACTTCCCCTTAGAAGAAAAATTTCCAAGTAGTGCTCCGTCCAATCTAAAATCGGCTTGAGATATAATGTCCCCTTTTATTATGGTTTCTTCAACTATTCTATTGGTTTTGCCTAAAAGATCTGTATACGATTTTGGGTTTTTATCAAACATAATTATTGTTTTTTGAGCGCAAGATACGCTTCTAGATTTTTCTTAATTTGAATTATTTTGTAGTTTTCATTTGAAATTACAATTCCGGGTATCTTAACTTTATATTTTTCATTATCCGTAAAAAGTGTAGCGACAAATTGTGCATAAGACTCTGTAGGAAAACCATGAACAGAAATAAAACTTTCCTTTTCATTGTATAAATCACAAGTATAATACAATTTTTCAAGATTTTCATTGGCCATAAAAAGCCTTATTTTGTTTTCTATATCAGTAGAACTCTTTTCATCATTAAGTGCAACTCTAAAAACAACTCTCCATTTCTTTGAATCGGCGGTAGTAAAACTCATCTGTTCCAAAACCGGAATTTGAGTTTTCAGAATTTCGATGGCTTTCTTCCCCTCTTCGCTAGTGGCGTAATTATCAGCTACATATTGTATTGCTTTTTTGTAAGAGTCTAATCCATACAATTTACCAATGGTATAGGCCTTAAGCAATTCGAATTTTGGAACTATGGGTTCTCCTGAAAAAGTATTGATAAAACTATCTACTTTTTGCAAAACCGATATGAAATATTCCTGTTCGTATAATTTATAAAGATTTTTATATTCGCCTTCGGGAGTGTCGTTTATGGTGACATCAGTAGATCCGGAATTATTTATAATCAGGGCATAGCGAGAGTTTGGATATTGAGTTGTTATTTCATTTTTAAGAGCCTCTGCTTTGGCGCTATCCGTGATTTGATATATTTTATATAAATTATATTTGGCAGGAGGAATCAATTTTTCTTCGGGATTAAATTGTAACAATTGCTCCAATTTTTCACTTGCCAAATCGTATTCTTTGAATTTTTCCTTATAAATAATTCCTAGTTGATAGTACGTAAAATTTCGCTCTTTTACGATGCTGTCAATTGCCGTCTGTGTTTTTGGCAATTGCTTTATATAATAATCCGTAGTGTATTTATCGTTTTCAACAAGAGGAACTGCTTTGTCATCTGTTGTGGGACTTGCGTTATTGGCCACGGCCGTATTTGCAACTGCACTGGCACTCGATGACATTCTCCAATATCCAGATTGAGCTCTATTCCCCCAAATCTTTTTAAATTCCAATTTTCCGTAAGCCACCGTATTCGGGTTATAAAAATAAAATGTGCTTACTGATTCTTTAGGGGTTGCATCTCTATCATCTGGTGGCAAAATACCCATATTGGTTGGTGGTAACCCGGAATTTTGATTAGGTGCTACTCCGTTTGGAACATTTGAAGCCGTATTTAATGCAATATTATTTTCGGTGTTTTTTTGTTTTTCCTCCAACAGTTTTTTTAGAGATTCAATTCTTTTTAATTGCTCTATATGATTTTCAAAATATAAAACCTGATTTTGCTCAGACATTGAGACTACATTAATAATACTGTCATTCCTTTTGGCAATAGCTTCATCGAGTATCACTTCATCAAGATTTTTTCTTGTTTTTTGAATTTGAAGGTATTCTCTTGTTTTTACATCCAATAATGCTAATGACTTATCGTAATTTTTTGCTGCATTAATGTAATCTGCATGTTTAAAGTACAAATTCCCCATGTTTCTGTAGCTTGATGCATTCAAATAAGGGTCAGTAGAAGCTGTTTTTAGCGATGCATTGTAAAATTGTAAGGCCAATTCTTGGTTATCATTATTCCCATAAAAAATGCCCATATTATAATAAATGATATCCAAGAAAGGTCTGTTTTCTCTATCCGCAATTAATTTATTACATCTTTTGATAAATAAAATCGAATCTCCTTTTTGATAATCAAATAGTTGTGCTTTTTTTGCATAGGCCTGAATAACAAACTTTCTTTCGGCTTTTCTATTCATATCAATGACCGTTTGATAAAAATAGACCGCACTGTCTTTTTGCTCTGATTCCTCGTACAATTGTCCTAATAAAAAAGAATAACGTTCCTTTTCGTAATTGACTTTAGTGAATTTATTAGCCAATTTTAGTTTTATGACGGCACTGTCTTTTTCTTCAATATTCAGAAATGCACTAGCTAAAATGGCATTGGCATCGGCAAATTCTTGTTTACTTAATGTATTATCTTTTATGAGTTTAGATGTGTTTTTTATGGCCAGAGCATCATTCCCTAAACGAACATTTGTTTTTTCACGCCAAATTTTAGCTTCATAAATTGTGCTCCCATTGGGATATTTATATAGAATATAATTGAAAGCATCCAGAGCCGGAATAAATCTTTGATCATAATAACGCGTTTTACCAAGCAGTAAATAGGCCTCGTCTATTTGATAATTTTTCTCTCTTCCGCCAATGTTCATTGAATGCTTTTGAATGGCTTTGGTCGCTTTGGCTTCAGCAAGTTCAAAATCAGCATTTTTTGATTTTCCGTCTATTGGTAAATCATCATTAACTTGCATTTTTTCGACGGGTAGCCGCTTCCAGAAATTTTCGACAGTATTGTCATTAATTCCTTTAACTCCTTTGTCTAAAGCAATTTGTCCATTATATAAAATATTGAGCTTGGTACTTAAAGCGTGGGAGTTTCTAGCCAAAAAAGTGTCCTTCTTGGTAGAGCAAGCTATCAAGAAAAACAAAATTGTTAGGGATAAAATGTATTTTGACGAATTGATATTCAATGGTAAACGTTTAAATCATTTAAACTTTTAAAAAAGTCTTTTAGTATAATGACTGGTAAAAATACGTTTCTTTTTGAAATATATAAATTTATACCGCAAAAAACAATTCCAATTCTTGTAATGTCTCTTTTGAAGTTGGCATGTCTTTGACCAATTCTCCTTTATTCAGTGCTACAATCCTATCACAAACATCAACGGTATGCTGCAAATCGTGACTAGAAACAAGTACTGTAATATTTGGATTGTCGGCCAATTCTTTGATGATTTTTTTCAGTCTGTTTACCGTTGTGGGATCTAAATTGGCAAAAGGCTCATCTAAAATAATTACTTCTGGATTGCCAATTAAAGTAGCAATAATTCCCACTTTCTTTTGGTTTCCTTTGGATAAATCACGCAAGTATTTTTTGTTTTTAAGGATTTCTCCATTAAAAAATTCTTCGTGTTGATCCAGTAACGCATCTACATCGGCTTTATTTTGTCCTCTTAAATCCCCAATGAAATAAAAATATTCTTCGGGGGTTAAATATCCTATTAGGAAACTTTCGTCCAGAAAAGAAGCTGTAAATGGTTTCCAATCCTCACTGGTATTTACCTGAACTTCATTGTTTATGATATTACCCGTTGTAGGCTGAATTAAATCCAATAACAAACTGAAGAAAGTTGTTTTTCCAGCTCCATTATTGCCTACTAATCCAAAACTTTGTCCTTTTGGGATTTCTAATGATGCGATATTTAATACAGTAGTCCCGTTGTATTTTTTGGAAATATTATTTACTTGTATCATGGAAATTTTAGATTTTAGAATTAAGATTTTAGATTAAACGCTTTGATAGTCATATTATTAACCCTTTTGTTTGTAAGCTGCAATAGTTGCATATTTTTCTGATTTGTATATTTTTTCAATAAATACAAAAGCCTTGTTTTTTAATACAAAACCTGTTATTCCTACAATAGCTACGATTGTTAAGCCTAAATTAGCATTCATTAAATAAGTACCCAACCAATACAATGCCACTGGTAATACCAACTGCGGAATGGTAATGATCATTGTTTTTACATTAAAAGCTTTTTTGTCTCCAAAAGCTCCTTTGCCAGAACTCAAATCTATCGGGGTTTTGGTATATGCTCCACCAAATAATACTAAAAATGAGTTGACTCCAATATTATAAATGGCACCAACAATTATCGTTAGATAAACATGCCATCCAAAATAAAAATAAAACGAAGCCAAAATAGTTGAAATCACTGTACCAATTACCATCAGCCACCATTTTGAATTCAAATAGCCTCTGTATGGAATATTTTGTGTCATCATTAATTGGTAATAGGCGCTATCCCAACTTGGTACAAACTGTCCGAAAGTGATTAAAAATCCTCCTGAAACAAATATCCCAGCAAAAATTTGCATTATTGGTGGTTGATGCGAATTGCTAGTAAAAAATATTAAACCGTAAAACAAAAACATCACACTTAATCCTATTGTCGTTTTAGAGCGTTTGTTTCTTTTGATTAATTTAATGTCATTTTTCAAAAACGTTCCTAATGTTCCAAATTGGTTCAACCAAGTTAAATGCTCCGTTTTGGCAATGTCATTTTTGACAGTTAGTCCCGCATCGAGATACAAATCGCCTTTTAGATAGTTATGCGTCCAATAATACAATCCTATCAAAACTAAAACAGGAAGTGCGAAAACCCATTTGGTATGGAATAATGCTTCAAAAAATGGATAAGTATAATGGGTAATATCAAAGAATTTGTAATATTGACAACCCGCCGAAATAAGAACAATCGTAATGAAAACACCTAATAAATTGTCTTTGTTATTCAATAAAACATTCAAAAAATTATTGATATAAACCAAACAAAAAAGTGCCATTCCCCAAAGTAAAACACTGATTACATCATAACCTTCATAGATCAAAACGGCACAAAAAGGAAGAAAGAAAAACGCATGTACAACATTAAAAAAGGACAACATCGTTTTCCCTAACGAAAAATGAACAATGGTTGACTTTTTGAAAGGCATGGTCAACAGTGGTCGAATGTTCATTACTGGAATCGCTTGAAACAAAAGCCGAATAATCAAATCCATTATGAAGTAATAGATCAAGAACTTGTTTATGGTTACCAAAGGATCTAATTTCATTTCCCTTAAAATATAAAAAGCCCCAACTCCTAATGCTAAAAAAACTAAGGTAAAATATAGCACTAGAAAACCCATTAGAATTTTCAATGCCAAATTCGAAGCGAAGGAAGCAGATCTCGTAAAGGATTTCCATTCGAGATAAATAAATTTTGCAAACATGGTTTTTGGTTTGGTTTTGTAATAAGTAGTTTAGGGGAGTAAAATGTTACAAAAATAGATAAAACTTAAACTTGAATTAGGCATATTCTTTCATTCCTAAATAGTTTTATTACTTTTGTAAAAAAATATTCCTATGCCATCCTTCCTAAAATTGATTGTAAAAGAAGTAAAACGTGAAACCAAAGACGCTGTTTCTATACTTTTTAATGTACCCGAAGAATTAAAAACCAATTATACTTTTGTAGCTGGTCAATATATCAACTTACGTCTAACACTGGACAATCAAGAAATTCGCCGTGCGTATTCTATTTGCTCTGCTCCAACAAGTGGGGAATTACGAATTGCGGTCAAAGCCGTAAAAAATGGTGCTTTTTCTCAATTTGCCAATAGCAAATTAAAAGCGGGCGATGTACTTGAAGTAGGTAAACCAGAAGGGAAATTTACCTTTGAACCCGAAATCGATCGTCAAAAAAACTATATTGCCTTTGTGGCAGGAAGCGGAATTACTCCCGTTTTGTCTATTATAAAATCGGTTTTGAAAAGCGAACCCAAAAGTTCTTTTGTTCTAGTTTATGGAAACAAATCTCCTGAAGAAACCATTTTTCATCAAGAATTACACGATTTACAATCACAATATGTGGGTCGTTTATTTGTACATTATGTTTATAGTCAAGCCAATGCTGAAAACGCATTATTTGGTCGAATTGACAAATCTGCAGTGAATTTTGTATTGAATAACAAGCACGCAGCATTGGAATTTGAAAAATTCTATTTGTGTGGTCCAGAAGAAATGATCAATACTGTTTCTGGTGTTTTGAAAGAAAAAAACGTAAGAGATTCGGCTATAAAATTCGAACTTTTTAAAGCTTCTTCTCATGAAAACACTATTCAAGAAGCATTAGTTGGTCATACTAAAATTACCGTTACCGTTGACGATGAGGAAACAACTTTTGAAATGTCACAAAAACAAACCATTCTTGAAGCATCCCTAAAACAAGGAATTGATGCGCCATATTCTTGTCAAGGGGGTATTTGCAGCAGTTGTTTGGCTCGTGTAACTTCTGGAACAGCGTTAATGAAGAAAAATTCTATTCTTACCGATAGCGAAATTGAAGAAGGTTTGGTCCTTACTTGTCAAGCTCATCCAACAACCGCCACAATAAGTGTCGATTATGATGATGTCTAGAAAAGGCTAACTTATAAATCAAACTTCTCTGAAAAGGGAAGTTTTTTTATTTTAGAGAAGTTTTGATTTTTTCAATAACTATTTCAGGTGTAATTGTTCGCATCGCATCTCCATAACCTTCCACTTTTTTATTACCATAAACGGAAGTTGGTAATTTTGGATACAAATTTCTATCCGATACTAATGCATTTTCTAAAGGCTGATTGAAAGGAGAAAAACCGGCATACGGATGTGTTGCGCCCCAAAGCGTTATCACATTTACGCCCAACATAGCAGCAATATGTGCATTCCCGGAATCCATAGAAAGCATCACATCCAGATTACTGATGAGTTGCAACTCTTGTGGAAACTTGATTTTTCCAGCCATATCGATGACATTTTCTTTGCCAAAACTTAGCGTATTTAGAATTTCGATTTCTTTTTTTCCGCCGCCAAAAAGCAAAATGGTATTGTTTGGGTCTAATGCCAAAGTGTCTATTACTTCTTGCATTAAATCCAGAGGATATACTTTAGATTCATATTGTGCAAAAGGCGCAATTCCAATTAATTTTTGCTGCGATTTGCCAATTATATTCAGAATATCGGAGTCCATAATGGCTTTTTGAGGAAATTTTGGATTCGCTAAATTTACATGAAAACCAAGCTGTTCAAACACTTTGCTATGTCTTTCAAACATGGTAGTCAGGGGTTTGAAAATTTTATTTTCGGGACGTGTCAGGGCTTTTTTTTCTGCTCTTCCTTTATCAACCGAAGCTGTTTTTTTGCCGCTTAATGCAAAAAGTGTTCTCACGATTTTGGAACGCAAGACATTGTGCAAATCGGTAAACGCATCGATATCCAATGCTATTAAATCTTTAAATAATCGGCATAGTCCAAGGAATCCTTTATGTCTTTCTTTTTCATCGAAAGCAAAAAAAGAAATATTGGAAATTCCATCAAAAAAAGGTTTGAAAAAAGGTCTGCTAATTACCGTAATTTTTACTTCTGGATACTGATTTACAAAAGCACGTAAAACAGGAACCGTCATGGCGACATCTCCCATTGCGGAAAGTCTCATGACGGCTATATGTTTAATTTTTGGGGACAAGTTTGTTGCCAAAAATTACTTTTTATTTTGATACAAAACCGGATTCAAATCATCGTCGTTGTACATTTTCATTTGTTTGTACACTTTCATGAATTTATCTCCTTTCTCGATATCTGACAATAAATCGTCAATTGCCGTTGACAAATCTGATCTTTGTTCCAAAAGGATGTTCAATTTAGCTTGACATTTATCTCTATGGTCCTGTGAAGCTTCTGCACGAGTGGCCTCTTCGTTCATGTGATAAATTTTTAAGGCCAAAATGGACAACCTGTCAAAAGCCCAAGCAGGACTTTCAGAATTGATTTTAGCATTGTCTTTTACACTTACATGGCTGTGTTTTTGAAGAAAATAACCATCAATATATTCTACCATATCAGTACGTTCTTGATTGGAAGCATCGATTCTTCTTTTTAAGGTCAAAGCTGCAACCGGGTCAATATTTGGATCACGAATGATGTCTTCAAAGTGCCATTGCACGGTGTCAATCCAGTTTTTTAGATACAACAAATGTTCGAATTTATCTTTCGGAAAAGGATTATTTATAGGTTGATCTACATTATCAAATTGATGATAATCTTTAATACTTTGCTCGAATACAGAATAAGCTAATTTTGAAAACATATCTTTATCATTTTAGTCATACAAAGATACTTTTTATACTTTTATGGTTTAAAAAAAAACGCCAAAAATAAACTTTCAAATATCGACCCTATGCAAATTCATTATTTATCGAAAAAAAACAGTGTACTGAATCATTTTTTAGGACAAATTCGAAATGTAAAAGTTCAAAATGACAGCATGCGTTTTCGTAGAAATATAGAACGGATCGGTGAGGTAATGGCGTATGAAATGAGCAAATCGTTCCATTACAAAAGCCTAGAAATACAAACTCCACTTGGCATCAAAAAAACCACTGAAATTGCGGATCAGCTGGTACTTTGTTCTATTTTGAGAGCCGGATTAACGCTGCATCAAGGATTTTTGAACTATTTTGACAACGCCGAGAATGGTTTTATATCGGCCTATAGGCACCATTCAACAAATGATTGTGATTTTGATATTTTAGTAGAATACCAAGCTATCGCCGATATTAATGGGAAAAATGTTTTGTTGCTAGACCCTATGCTCGCCACAGGACAATCTATAGCGGCGGTTTTCAATAAATTAATGAAAAGAGGAACTCCAAAAGAAATACATATCGCCGTAATTATTGCGGCTCCTGAAGGTATCGAATATTTAGAAAAAAATCTGCCAGACCATTGTCATTTATGGATCGCCTCACTGGATGACAAACTCAATGACAAAAGTTATATCATTCCGGGATTGGGGGATGCCGGTGATTTGGCGTACGGCGATAAACTATAATTGGGAGAAAAAGGTAAACATGCTACACGCTATAAGCACAAATAAAACAATTTCTTCCTTCAGTTTGGGTTTGTCAATTTCGATGTGACTGGTTGCCATAATTGCCAAGGGCGCAAAAGTGAATACCAGTAATTCATTGCTTTTATTTGTAGAAAGGATAAAAACCAAAATTCCGATAAAAAAAGAGGCAATGACTTTTTTATACAAAGCAAGTAATACTAAAGGTCGATTTGATAATGAGGCAAACATCGAAATTACAAAAAACAAAGCCACCGTCAAATAAATAGAAAAAGCCACGTTTTGATAATTACTGGTAAAATAGTCTATGTTCAAATCCATTTTACTATTTGTATATAAAAAAGAGAGACTATCTAAATTGAAAATTAAGGAAACGGAAATAAATAATATAGAAACTGCAAAAAGGGCGATAAAGGGCACTATCCAATTTCTATAATCCCTGGAAACATGGAATATTACAGATATAAAAACCAGTACAATATATAAAACACACCAAAATTGAAATAAAGATGCTACAAATATCCACAATGAGGCGTCAAAAATTTTTTCTTTTGCTTCTTTTAATGTGTGTAATGATATAAGTCTCCTGATGGCTAATAAAACAAATAAATTTGAAATTAGTAAGTTGGGATTATTCAATAGTGAAGGGAAAAACAGCAGAAATAAAAAATAGAATAAAACGTTATAAGTACTGTCTTTACTCAATCCGTTACGTTTTGCAATATAACTGGTAAGGAAAACGGAGCCTAACAAAATACATAATAGCCCAGCTTTTTGAAGTATGAGTAAAAGAGATTTTGTCCAAGTTAAATCTTGAAATTGATATAGAAAAAAGAAAACCAGCATTAAAATGACAACCAAAGAAAAATTTAATGGTGTAGATTTTTTAAAAACACTTGTTATCATAAGGATATTTTATACTTTTGTGACTGTAAATATAATACTTGTTTAAAAAGGAATGGAGCAAGTTGAAAAAAGTTTCGTCTTAAAAGAACTTTTTGATTTTCTAAATTCCAAAATAGAAGATAATAATATAAAATACATACATTATGACATCATTTTTTGAAGGAATACAATACTTATTTGTAAACATTTTATTCGCTCCATTAGACTTTTTACGTTCATTAGAGCTTAAATCATGGTTTGCAGCTAATACGATCAACTGGATTTTCATGATTATTTGTGCCTCTGCCATGTTTTATTGGATTAAACAATTGAAATTGCACGAAGAAAACGGTGAAGAAAACCAAGACACAACTGCACATTCTTTCTTAGGATAGTCCCATAACCCCAAAAGGGGAAATTGGAGAACCTAAAACCAAAACACGAATTCGACTAAATCATTAGTTTAATTCGTGTTTTTTGTTTTTTAGATCAGATCAAATCCAATATCTTTTCTGAAATTCATCTTATCAAAATGAAGCTTATCAACATTCTTGTAGGATTTGTTTAGTGCTTCCTGAAAATTATCTCCATAAGAGGTAATTGCCATTACCCTTCCGCCATTCGAAACTACGGTACCATTATCCAATTTGGTTCCTGCATGAAAAACGATAGAATCGGTAATCATATCTAGACCCGAAATTACTTTTCCTTTTTCAAAATCTTCCGGATAACCTCCAGAAACAATCATAACTGTTGTAGCGCTTCTTTCATCTATTTCTAGATTGAATTCGTCCAGTTTTTCATTGGCTACAGCCAAAAACAATTCGACTAAGTCTGATTTTAATCTAGGTACGACCACTTCAGTTTCCGGATCACCCATTCTTACATTATATTCAATAACAATTGGTTCGTTATTAACATTAATTAAACCGATAAATACAAAACCTTTATATGGAATTCCGTCTTTTTGAAAACCTTCAATAGTCGGTTTTACAATACGGGTTTCTATTTTTTCCATCAAGACAGCATCTACGTAAGGAACTGGAGAAACCGCTCCCATCCCACCTGTGTTCAGTCCTGTATCGCCTTCACCTATACGCTTGTAATCTTTGGCTGTTGGCAAAATTTTATAGTTTTTCCCATCCGTCAAAACAAAACAACTCAGCTCTATACCGTCAAGAAATTCTTCAATTACAACTTTGGAACTGGCCGCTCCAAATTTTTGGTGCACCAACATATTTCTTAATTCGTCTTGGGCTTCCGCCAAATCCTGAATAATTAAAACTCCTTTTCCGGCAGCCAAACCATCTGCTTTCAAAACGTAAGGAGGATTTAACGTTTCTAGAAACTGACATCCTTTTTCAACGGTTTCGGCAGTAAAACTATCGTAAGCCGCCGTCGGAATTTTATGTTTCATTAAAAACTCTTTGGCGAACTCTTTGCTTCCTTCTAATGTAGCTCCAATTTTTGAGGGCCCAATAACCGGAATATCTTTTAAATCTTGATCGTTTAGGAAAAAATCATAAATCCCTTTTACCAAAGGATCTTCTGGACCAACCACTACCATTTTTATATTTTCTTTGATTACCAATGCTTTTATCGCATCAAAATCGGTGGCATTGATGTCTATGTTTTTTGCAATTGAAGCAGTTCCAGCATTTCCTGGCGCTACAAAAAGCGTATCGCAAAGTGGGCTTTGAATCATTTTCCATGCAAAAGCATGTTCTCTTCCTCCAGATCCCAATAGTAAAATATTCATGGTGTAGTTTTTTAGTTGCATTTCCGCCTTTTGGCAGATGGTGCAAAAATAATTGCTTTTGAACGTAAAAAATAATTAAATTTCAAAAACTTGCTACTAAATGGTCAATAGTTGTAGGTAAATATTATTTTTGATGAAATTTACCATGCCAATGTTCAAAATATTCGACTTAACCCTACAACTAAATGGTTTCCCAATGAAGGAAGCCAAAGCCGAATTGCAAAATATTCTCGCCATCCCAGAGGAAGAATACGGTACTTTTATCGAACATAAAAAAAAAGAAATTGTTACGTTTCATTTACAAAATAATTCATTTTACAAAAAACTTGTAGGTACAAATTCCTTTAAAAATTGGTCAGATTTACCAGTTCTAAATAAGAAAAATCTACAAAAACCTTTGGTCGAAAGACTTTCCATCGGTTATATTCCCAAGAATGTATATGTTAATAAGACTTCGGGTTCCAGTGGTGACCCTTTTATTTTTGCCAAAGATAAATACTGCCATGCTTTGACTTGGGCTTCCAATATTTATCGTTTTGGGTGGTATGGAATTGATTTCAACTCTTCGTACCAAGCTCGTTTTTATGGCATTCCGCTGGATTTTATTGGTAACAAAAAAGAACGGATTAAGGATTTTTTGAGTCATCGGTATCGCTTTTCGATATTCAATTTATCAGACGAAGTTTTGAAACATTTTTTAGAGGATTTTAAAACCAAAAAATTCGATTATATCAATGGTTACACATCTTCGATTGTTTTGTTTGCCAAGTTTTTACATAAAAAAAAAATTATTTTAAAAGAAATTTGCCCCACTTTAAAAGTATGCATGGTTACTTCTGAAATGCTTTTTGAAGAAGATAAACTACTGCTGGAAAAACAATTTGGTATTCCAATTGTCAATGAATACGGGGCTTCAGAGCTAGATTTAATTGCCTTTCAGAATCCTGAAGGAGAATGGCAAGTCAACTCCGAAACCTTGTTTATAGAGATTTTGGACGAAAATAATCAGGTTGTGCCAAACGGCACTTCGGGCCGAATTGTGATTACTTCTCTTTTCAATAAAGCGCATCCTTTTATTCGCTATGACCTTGGTGATATTGGTATTTTGGACGAAAGAAGCTCCTTGAAAAAACCCATTCTCAAAAAATTAATTGGAAGGACGAATGATGTGGCAATTTTACCCAGTGGGAAAAAATCTCCTGGATTAACCTTTTATTATGTGACCAAAAGCATCATTGAAGATGATGGAAACGTCAAGGAATTCCTTATTATTCAAACCAAAATCGATACTTTTGAAATAGAATATGTAAGTGAAACCGAATTGACTTTGGCGCAAATCAACAAAATTGAAGAAGCAATTACTTTGTATTTAGAACCAAATTTGCACTTTACTTTTAGCCGAAAAAAAACCTTAGAAAGAAGCAATCGAGGAAAATTGAAGCAGTTTACTTCTCGTTTATAATGTAAATAAAATCGTATATTGGCCGTTTAATTTAAAAACGATGAGTGACCATTCCTTGATTTCAGAAGAAACTATTTCTAACAAAATCTATATTATTCGTAATCAAAAGGTAATGCTCGATCAGGATTTGGCTTTGCTTTATGGAATTGAAACCAAAAGATTAAATGAACAGGTAAAAAGAAATATTTCAAGATTTCCTGAAGATTTTATGTTTCAGCTTACTGAAATTGAATTTAATTCTTTAAGGTCGCAAATTGCGACCTTAAAGAAAGGAAGAGGAGAACATCAAAAATACCTGCCTTTTGCTTTCACTGAACACGGCGTTTTAATGTTATCAAGTGTTTTAAAAAGTGATAAAGCCATTCAAACGAATATTCAAATCATGCGCATTTTTACAAAAGTGAGACAAATGCTTTTGGATGCTACCGAAATGAAAATCGATATTCTTCAAATTCAAAAGAAACTAGAAAATCATGATAAAAATATTGAATTGGTTTTCTCTTATTTGGATGAATTGACTGAGAAAAAGGAAAACGAGAGCACAAGAGTAAAAATTGGGTATAAAAAATAACGCCAAAAACTCATAGATTATATTTAAATCTTCTTTACATAACGTGGTTTTATCATCAACTGCGCGGCTAAAAATCCAATCATAATGAACAAGGAAGTAACATAACTAAAACCGTGAAAATTCCTGTAAACGGCAAAATTATGCTTTACTAAATCAATCTTTGAAGCCGATAATGAATTATCCCTTATGCGATACAAAGCCAAACTTTCGGGAACAGGTTTTGCGTATTTTACTTTTTTAAGAATGGTAAGCCATAACATCCAATCTTGACGTTTCCGTGTCGATGAAATAGCTATTTTTCCAAAATATTTAACCTCATAAATCCCGGTTAAATTCCCAACATAATTACAGAAAAACAATTGACGATAGGAGAGATATATCGGTGCTTCGACACGTTTGTTCAATGTATTTCCTTCTTCATCAATACAGTCATAGAAAGAAAATGTGAAAGGTAAATTATGTTGCTTCAAAAAATCAATCTGCTTTTCAAGTTTTATGGGTTTCCACAAATCATCGGCGTCCAAGAAAGCAATATATTGACCTTTGGCTTTTGACAACGCCATATCTCTTGCAATTCCAGTTCCCGAATTTATATCCAGTTGAAAAAGACGAACTCTACCATCATTAGTAACAAATTGTTCAATAATAGATACTGTTTGATCCGAAGAACAATCATCCACAATAATCATTTCCCAGTTTTGGTAGGTTTGATTTTGTACCGATTGAATGGTTTGCGCAATAAATTTTTCCGAATTAAAAGACGGAGTAATTATAGATACTAATGGCTTTTCCATATTAATACGCTTTTTCTTCTCCTTTACAAATATTGACAACCGTTTGGAAAATTATTTTTAAATCTAAAAGTAAAGACCAATTTTCAATATAAAAAACATCAAAACGAATGCGATTTATCATATCGTCATGAGCTTCGATTTCGCCGCGGAATCCCTTAATTTGTGCAAGACCAGTAATTCCAGGTTTCACATAATGCCTTACTGTATATTTTTTTATTGTATTTCCGTAAAATTTGTTTTGTGCCCATAAATGAGGTCTTGGTCCCACTACAGACATGTCTCCCATTAAAACATTTAAAAATTGAGGCATCTCATCCAAACTTGTTTTTCTCATAAGTTTCCCGATTTTGGTGATTCTAGGATCATTTTTGGACGCTTCTTTCTCGGTTGTTTTATTTATTTTCATGGAACGAAACTTATAGCAAAAAAATTCTTTCTCGTCTAGACCTGGCCTCCCTTGTTTGAAAAAAATAGGTCCTTTTGATTCCAATTTAATTAAAATTGCCAACAATGGCGCCAACCAAGATAACAATATTACCATTACTGACAGTGAAAAAACAATGTCAAAAGTTCTTTTAAATACTTTAATGACCGGCTCATGCAATAGGGTTGTTTTTAAGGACAGAACCGGAAAAAAGTCGTAGTAATCTATTTTTAGATTTTTGGAGAAAATTTCTTTTGTGTCCGGAATAAATTTAATAACAATATTATTCTTATCGGCAAAATTGATGAAATCTTTTAATTGTTTATCCGGGATTTCATTAAGGGAACAATATATTTCATCTACACTATTATCAAAAACGAATGTTTTTAAATCTTCCGATTTACCTTTTATATCTAAATTCATTTTTTTGTCCGAAAAAAAACCTAAAAATCGATACCCATAATCTTTTCTTGTTTCAAAAAGATCTTTCAGTCTAATTGCTTCTGGTGTGTATCCAATAATAACTGTATTTCTAAAATTACTTCCGGTTATTAATCGGTACTTTTTTAAATAATAGAACAATAAAAACTTAGAAATTGTAATGAAAAATATACTACTAATTATAAAAAATCCTATTGCTTTTTCATTAAAAATCACTTGTTTAGAAAAAGGAAAAAAAGCAATGATAACTAATAGAAACAATATGAATTGTTTGAAAAGTTTTGAAATTATTTCAAGTGAAGATGTAAATCTATAGATTTCATAAAACTTAATAAATAAAGCAATGATAATCCAACCTGCCGTTTGATAAAGAATGTAAAATATTATATTTAAATTGAGATACTTAAATAAATATACACCCATTATCGAAACAACCAATAAATCTATTGAAACACTAATGTGTCGAATGTATTTTGAATATCTTCCTATTTGAGTAGCCGTCATAATTAGCGAATATATCCAAAGGATTTCTTATTTTCGTTGTTTTGAAAAACTAAAATCAGTGAAGATTTCAAATAATCGTAAGTAATTATCATTTATTTTAATCGATTTACCCTCGCTTCTCCATATAATAATGCGTTTGTTTTTGAAGAGGCATTTTGCATTTAAAATATTCTATTATGGAATAGTTTTAGAAAATCATTTTTATTATACGTTTCCTAAAATTTTATAAGTTCATCATAAAAACACTTTCCTTTTTATTTTTAATAAACTTCAATATATTAAAACTATACAATTGTTTGTATGTTATTCTTTGAAGAAATTCGCTGTTATATTAAAGGTATTTAATTTGCAAATAATTGATGCGTACTAAATGTTGTGTTGTTTTGGAGTCTTTTGAATCATTTTTCAACTAATAAACCATACTTTTTCTCATGTTAAATGTTCTTTATAATCTAAAATGGTTTTTTCATAATAAATTAACAAAGACATCAAAATTCAAAAGAAATTAGCAATCAAAACTTTTGCTACTTTATATAATTAGAAAAGTCTTTATGTTCCTCTTTAGATAATTCCTCTTTGGATAATGATTTGAAATAATCATAGGTAATTTTCATTCCTTCCGATCGATTTACTTTGGCTTCCCATCCCAATAATTCTTTAGCTTTTGTGATGTCTGGTTGGCGCTGTAATGGATCGTTTATTGGCAAGGGATGATACACTACTTTTTGATTAGTACCTGTCAGTTTTATAATTTCTTCGGCAAAATCTTTGATGGTAATTTCATCTGGATTTCCAATGTTTACCGGATAAACATAATCTGAATGTAATAATCTAAAAATACCTTCTACCTGATCATCTACATAACAAAAAGAACGTGTTTGCATTCCATCACCAAAAATCGTTAAATCTTCTCCCCGAATGGCTTGTCCAATAAAAGCAGGAATAACACGACCATCATTCAATCGCATTCTTGGTCCATAGGTATTAAAAATTCGAACGATTCTGGTTTCAACACCATGAAAAGTATGGTACGCCATGGTTATCGATTCTTGAAAACGCTTGGCCTCATCATATACGCCACGTGGTCCTATTGTGTTTACGTTTCCGTAATATTCTTCGGTTTGTGGGTGAACAAGTGGATCTCCATACACCTCGGATGTTGAAGCGATAAGAATTCTAGCTTTTTTAACTCTAGCCAAACCTAATAAATTATGAGTTCCTAAAGAACCTACTTTCAAGGTTTGAATAGGGATTTTAAGATAATCGATAGGGCTTGCCGGTGATGCAAAATGTAGTATATAATCTAACTCTCCAGGGACATGTACAAATTTTGTGATATCATGATGGTAGAATTCAAAATTTTCTAACTTGAATAAGTGTTCTATGTTTTTTAAATCTCCAGTAATGAGATTGTCCATGCCAATAACAAAATAGCCTTCTTTGATAAAACGGTCACATAGATGTGATCCTAAAAATCCGGCCGCTCCGGTAATGAGTATTCTTTTCATGGGTAAATTTTACTGTTGCAAGGTATAATAAAACGATAATATTATCATATTTATAAGGAATAATATTTTTACAAGTCTCCTATTTCATGCACCATTCTAATAAAGATTCCTATCAAGTCATTGAATCTATAAATAAAATTAAACTGTTGTTTTTAACATTTTACAATTAAAATTGATAGAGTCAGAATTGATGATTTAGCATAATACTGTCAACAACTTGTTTTATTTCAGCTTCAAATCTTTTAGTATCAAACTTTAGTGCCTGATTTCTTATTGTTTCTTTATTAAACTTATGACTGTTTTTTTCGAAAAAACCAACCGCATTGATTAATGATTCTGCTGTTTGTTTTTCATAAAAAATACCGGTATCCGATTCCTTCATATTTTCTTGCGATGCAAAAGCACCAATGATAGTTTCAAGTACTCCTCCCCTTCCAAAGGCAATTACCGGTATTCCACAGGCTTGTGCTTCTATTGGAGCAATTCCAAAATCCTCTTCTGCGGCAAATACAAAAGCTTTCGAATTTTGGATTAAACTCAAAAGTCTATTATTGTCTAAATAACCCACCATTTCTACATTGGGAGTAGCCATTTTTTTTAATTTATTAAAATCAGGACCACTTCCTCCAACAATTATTTTTTTGTCTGGCATTTTTGCAAAAGCTTCAATAATGATATTAATCTTTTTATAAGGTACCATCCGCGATGTGGTAAAATAATAGTCCCCTTTCGTATTATTTTCAATTGTGAAATCTGAACAATTTACCGGCGGATAAATTACCTGTGCCTCCTTATTATACAGTTTTTTAATTCTCTTAGCAACGTATTTGGAATTCGCAATGTAATAATCCGGACGGTTTGCGGTACCTGCATCCCAGTTTCTTAAATAATGGAGCATCCACTTGACAGGAATACTTAATAGTCCTTTTTCAAGCCTTGCTTCTCTTAGATATTGATGGTATAAATCCCAAGCATATCGAACGGGTGAGTGAACATAAGAAATATGTACCTGATCTGGTCTTGTTAAAATACCCTTACAAACCGAAAAAGAAGAGCTTATTATTAATTCATATTCCGAAAAATCGAATTGTTCCACCGCATAAGGATAAAAAGCAAAATAATGCCTGAATAGTTTCTTGGAAAAAGGAAGTCTTTGTATAAAAGAGGTCGTAGCCATCTTTCCTTTCAACATTGTTTCTCTCTCCTGAGGTGCTAAATTATCAACCAAAGAATACACATCAAAATCACTCCAAATTGATGTGAAACTAGCCAAGCATTTTTCGGCTCCGCCATTTTGAACTAATATATCGTGTATTAACGCTTTTTTCATGTATCGCTAGTTGTTTGAAAAAATAAAAATGAACTAAAAAAACCAAAAAAGATAACCCCATCATGTCTGCTAAGTATGTTTTCGAAGCAAAAATTTAGAAGTACAAAAAAAATAAAGGAAATATAAATCCCCAATTTACGATTAAATGCCACTTTCGACAAATACAAATGTGAAATTAAAAATAGCATTAAACCAATAATTCCGCAAGACAATACAATTTTAAAATACTGATTGTGTGAGTTATAACTTGTAACCCGATAGGTATCTGTATTAGTAAATGTCTCGTCATAACAAGACTGCAATTCGGCATCAACATCTCCTACTCCATAACCAATCAATGGCTTCTGTTCTATTTTTTTAAAACAACAATAATAGACCCCATTTCTAATTTGTTCAGGACTTATGTTTGGGTAGTTGTCTTCATATTTACCTTCAGGAAATGTAAAAGTGAAATTTTTCAACCTTTCAAATCTTTCTCCTAATCTGTCTGTTTTTAGTATTATACTAAATCCGAGAAAAATAGTCAAGAAACTAAAGATAAATATTTGCCTTTTCTTTTTAAAAATCGAAAAAAAACAAACTACAAGTGTAGCTATAAATGGCATTCTGGAACCTATTACATATTGCCAATACATAAAGTAACCGATAACAATCAATACTCCCAGAATCAACAAAAGTTTCTTTTTCTTTATAATCAAATTTTTAATATTGAGTACCAAAAGTATGATTCCAAAACCCAACCACATAGATAGATACGTACCATGCACTTTTATTTTTCCCTCAATGAGCTGTCTGAATTCCCAAAAATGTATTTCTCTATTATATAGTTGGCTGAATAACGAAACATGCAAAAATAACAAGACTGCGACCAATGCACTTATATAAGTAATTATTATAACTTCAAATCGCTTGGTGTCTAAAATGTCTTTATCATTAAATAAAAATAAAACGGGGAATAACACAGTAGGTAAAAGTCTAATTATGTACTTAATTCCATTACTTATATTTTGTGTATAAAGTAATGAAAGTGTATAAATTAAAAACAATGTAGAAAATAGAATTAAAACAATAGCTTTCTTTTTATTCCAAAATTTATTACCCTCTAAAACAAAATAAAGAAGAGAAAACAAAAAAGCGCTAATCATTAAAATACTTTCAACAGCCATAGGCAATATTGGAAATAAGGATAATACAATTAGAAAAAAATAGGTAATGTTGCTGTTCTTATCTATTATAAATTGTTTCATATGTAACTAAATATTTGTTTTTAATGAACGCCGATAGCTATTGAGGGGGTTCATTCTTTATGATTGTTATCGATTTAGAATCATGGAGATTTCACGCTAATTTTTTAAATCCATTTAAATGGTTTTCTATTGACTTTTGCCAAGTAAACTTTGCCAATTGAATGTCTCCTTGTTTTAGTAAAAACAACCTATTTGTTGTGTTTTCAATCGCGTTTGTTATTTTTTCGGCCAATTCAAAATGATTTTTTGGATCGAAATAAAGTACCGCCTCTCCTCCTATTTCTGGCAAACTGGCAGCATTAGAACTAATCACTAAAGTTTTTGACGCAATGGCCTCCAAAATAGGCAAACCAAACCCTTCATATAAAGATGGAAAAACAAATAATGCAGCATTTTGATAAATTGCTGGTAAATCCGAATCATCAACATAACCAGTAAACGTAATATGACTCTCTAAATTGTTGCTAATAATGTACTCGAATATTTCCTTATCTTCAGTTATAAAACCCTCTTTTTTACCAATAATAACCAATTGATACTTTGATTTATATTCCGCTGATAAAATAGAATATGCTTGTAATAAAACAATTAAATTTTTATGCGGTTTTATATTTCCAACATATAAAATATAGTCAATAGGCAATGTCCGACTACTGCTTTGGTTCGTTTCATCAAAAAAAGATTTGTTTACGCCACAATAGACCACTTCTATTTTTTCGGCATTAATAGTAGTATATTTCATGAGTTCCCTTTTTGAAAATTCAGAAACGGTAAAAACTAAATCAGCCTTACTAACGGCGTTCTGAAACAATAGATGAGCATATTTTTTCTTCAAAAAAGAAATAGGAGCAATTGCCGTTAAATGATTAACATCATGTATTGTCACTACTGTTTTTTTTGCCTTAATTGAAAAAATCGGCAAATTGAAATGAGGGCACCAAAAAACATCACATCTTGGAATAATAATCGGGTAAAGAAGCTGTTCTTTTATAGAATAAATTTTAGCATTAAATTCTATTATTTCAACATCCTTGCTCCAATCAAAACACACTATTTCTTGTGTGTTTCCTAGAACAACAATTTGATCAAAATCAAAAGAAGACAAAATTCCTGGAATGACATTTTTTAAATAGGTGCCAATCCCCGAAACATTGATTAACCGAATATCAATTACTAATTTCATCTATATAATTATTTCTATATGCCAAAATGATACCAAAAAATGCCCAAGGATACGAGAAATATAGTTGTACTCCGAACAAAAATAAAGTCAGAAAACCAAGCAATAAAACAACCCCTTTATTCTTGACAAGCAATTCTTTTAACAATAAAGAATTTAAATACATAAATATCAAGAATCCCACAATTCCCATGTCAATAATAATATCTACTATCCCGCCAAAGCCGGAGGCATCGGCATCCCTAACTTCTTTATCCGGCAAAGGAAAAAAACCCCTGTATATTTTATTATTTCTAACCAATGGATAATTCCCCAAACCTATCCCTAAAACAGGATTCTCTTTAATCATGTTGGGAACAATATAAAATCCGGAAAATCTACCCATTATTAAGTTTGTGTCATTCGACCGAAGATGCACTTCTTTTCTTATTTTGTCCATTTTATCGACATACATATAACTTATTTTAACGAACGTAAAATAGAAACCAATTAATGCCAATACCAAAGCGGGACACAGAAATGATTTTAACTTGCTTTTTAAATAGGCCATATTTTGTATAAAAATCCAAACTAAAAAACATAAAAAACCTGCTTTTGATTTGGCAAAAAATACAATCACTACCACTAAAAAAAGTTGTTTGAAAAATCTTGTCTCCGATTTTTCCAGAAAAGAGGATAACATAAAAAGGAACATTAGCATCAAACCATAAGGTCCTCCTTCTACATAAAGTCCTTTCAATCTATAATCGCTATATACCACAATACTTTTATCAATAGGAATTACGCCCAATACAACCATAAAATAGAGAATAACAACACCGCCAGTTATATATATATTAATGTTAACCAATCGTGTAATTATTTTTTGGGATTGATTTGGATTCTGCTGAAATAACCGATAACTGATGCATCCCAAAGTAAGGCAAGCTATTAATTCGATATAGCGTCCAAACGAAATTATATACGGCGCTTTTATAATTGATCTCCCTAAATGTTCGAATTCTTGATTATAGGTAATTACTAACGCCAGTAGCATTTCGAATGTGAAAAATAAAAAAAAGTAAATAAAATATTTGTTCACTTTTTTAAAAAACAACAAAGGAGTGATAAGTAAAAGGAAAAACTCTGAGATTTTTACAAACCCAATTTTTAAATCTGTTGTTTGAATACAAAAAGTAATCAGCCAGATTAAACATGTGATTTTAAATTCATTACTAATAACAATTTTCCTCATTTATTTCTTGATTATTAGCTGGATTATTTTCGGTATTATTTTAAAATTACCTTGCAAAACTCTTTTTCCTACGGTAAGCGTCAAAATAGACAAGCACACTAGGTTTATATTTTTTTTATTAAACTTTTGAGCAAAAACAATTCTGTTTTTTAATGATAAAAGATCTATAAATTCTGATTTTCTTTCTTTCTTCTTCGTTTTGGTACTATTCCCTTGTTTGTGGTAAACTCCAAAATAGTTAATAATACTAATACCTCCACCAATTGCTTTGGCCCTATAAGTCCAGTCTAATTCTTCGTAAAACAAAAAATAACCCTCATTTAATAACCCAATTTCCTTTAGAAACGATATCCCAATTAGCATTGATGCACCTAATGGATAATCTATAGTATTATTACTTTCTTCAAATTTATAATCACAACCTTCAATGGTTTTACCTTCTCCAAAATGGGAAGTCATTCCAGTTTTTTTATTATAAATCCCACCAATGGACTGAATAATTGTTGGATTATAATATTCTAACAAAGGAGTTCCAAAAATTAATTTATAGTTCTCATTTTCGCTCTCCTTTATTCTTAAAACAATTTCAGAAAGAGCATTCTTTTCTACAACGGTATCATTATTCAAAAGCCAAATGTAATCCTCTTTTGAGCCAAATTTTGAAATATACTTTAAGGCAATATTATTACCCGCTGCAAAACCATTGTTGTTATTTGCTTTTACAAAAATGATTTTTTCATTCAACTCGCTATCCAAAAATCCATCTTCCGAAGTTATACAAAAATGAACAGGTTTATGTTCTAATGGAAAAACAAGATTTTCAAAGGACGCATCTTTTATTATAAAATTACCGCGAGCCCAATTGGTCAAATTTTCAAATGCTTCCAGTGTTTCGCTGTTGTCAACAACAATTATTTGGTAGTTTCCATAGTTTAATTTCAATACACTCTCCAAACACTCTACAGTATCTAAAGAGCCATTATAAGTTAAGAGCACTATGTAAACTTTGTTTGCCATTTATTTTTAGTTTTAGATCTTTTTAGTTTCTTTTTTTATAAAGTCTTACCTCTGGATTTAGTTTATTATTTTCATCAATGCTTGTATATTATTCTCCCATTTGAATTTTTTTACATACTCATTGCCAACAGTGGCCAATTGAATTCTCAATGCTTGATTTTCTAATAATTCTGCTATTTTATTTACCGTTTCCGTTACGTTCTTGGGCTGAATTAATAATGCTGTTTTGTCTTTTATAGCATAACTTACATGTCCATCGATATCGGTAGCGACCAATGCACAACCCGAAAACATTGCCTCGCATGGTGGTAAAGCCCAACCTTCCTGCAAACTTACAGTCAAAAAAATAGCATTGCTATTGTATAAATCCACTAGATTTTTCGGGTTTCTAAAATAAGTTATCCATGACTCCAAATCATCTGGTTTAGGAAATGCGCTAAAAAGAGTTGCCTGCAAATCTGGAAATTTTACTTTTAATTGCTTCAAAGTTTCTATACCATATTTAGTGCCTTTTCTCTCTTCTTCTGAATAAAGCATTAATACCGTATGTGGATTTCGGCTTTCAATACTGTTTTTTATAAAAAACTTATTATTGTCAATGGCATTATAGATTATCCTGGGACGTATTCCTGATGCTTTAAAAACTAACTCATCTAAATAATCCGCAATAACAATATGGGTCATTGGAAGCGCGTATGATTTTTTTATTAAATCTTCATAACCTGACCAAATTTCATAATCTTGAATAAGATTTATTTTTTTTCCTTTCGAATTATTTAGCTTGCTAATTTCGAATGCCACACTCCACCAGGTGCCAATAGAAACATCGGCATCCCTAATCGTTTCGTTTGATATAATTTTGATATGTTTTGTTTTAACTTGATCCTTAAAATCAAACCAAGATGGCTTTGCCTTTGGATATAATAAAATATTTTTGATCCATTTTAACCAACTAGGAAATCTATACTTTAAAAAAGGCAAATAATTAGAATGATAAACACACACATCATAACCTTGTTCAGCCATTCTATTGGCATATTCATACATGATTTTTGTGCCACCTCCCGGCTTTATTGCAAAGAATGGAAGGATGAAATTTATTTTACTCATATTTTAATACTTTATTTGTACTGTAATACATGGCTATTAAAATAAAAACTTCGGTAATTAATACTGAAATAGAAGTCCCAATATAACTAAAATAATAGGTTAAGGGAAGTACACAAACGAGATTAATCAAAAAAGAAAACAACATCACTTTAAAAAAAACTTTCTGTTCACCAAGATTAATTAATATTTGAGTTCCCAGTAAATTATTCAAAAATATGGTAATCGGTATTACAATTAGAATTTGAATTACTATTGCACTTTGAATTACTTTTTTACCATAAAGCAACGCTATAAATTCCTTTGAAAAAACAAACAAAGGCAATAAAATCAGGATATAAACAACTGTTCCTATCAAAGCTATTTTTTTTATTTGAAGCAGCGCTTTATCTCTTGAACGAACCAGTGTTTTAGAAAAATGTGGGAAAACAGTAGAAACCACAGGTACATGTAAATTAATTATTCCTCTCATTATCTTTTCGGCGGAAGTATAAATTCCAACTGCCACATTTCCAGAAACAAAACCTAAAATAAGAATATTAAAATTGTTAAAAAAAACAATTTTAACTTGAGACAAAAAAACATATTTTCCTTCCAATAAACATTTTTTTACGGTTAATAAAGATTGAAACTTGAATATTATTTTTTTATTAAATCGCAAATAAAACAAAGAAATCGTACTGGAAACAATATATCCGATCGATGTAAATAAAGGAACTAACCAATAGTCTGATTTGTTTTTTACAAAAACAAAGATTAAAACAGTAAATAAAAATTTAGATACCAAATTGAAATAAGTGATGTATTTCATTTCTTGAATCCCCTGAAAAAACCAGTAAGGGAATAAGGCTTGACCCAATACGACTCCAAAAGCAAGATAGTAAATCTCCCAATTTTTGTCGAAAAAAGGGAAACAACGAACAATAACTACCATCAATAAAAAACTAATGATCGTTAGTATTATTTTTGATGTCATTATTTCATTAAAAACCAGATTCATTTTTCTCTGATTTCCTTCACATATTGAAATATCCCTCGTCCCGGTGAGATTAAAACCATAATCAGAGATAACCTGAAAATAATTCACAAAAGCTACAGCAAAAGAAAGAAGCCCAAAAAGTTCAAGGCCTAAAATCCTTATTAAGTAAGGAAAAGTAATAAGTGGCAAAACCGTATTTAAAACCTGTAAGACAGAAAGTGAAAAAAAATTACCAACTAACTTATTGTTTCTTTTAATAAAAAGAATAAAATTGTTCATACGAATCATTATTAAAAAAAATCAAGAAAGTAGTCACTCTTTTAAAAGGAAACAGAATTTTAAATGTTAAATGGATCAAAAAAATAATCCTAATAGTTATAAACGTTAACGATTAGATTTGTTGTGCTTTCAATGCTTCTTTTTTATAAAAAGCAATAAAAAAACGAATAAAAACAAACATCATTACAAACAAAACAGGCAAAACAAGTACTAGTTTACCGTAAAATTTATTGTTGCTTTTGATGTTTAATGTGTTACTAATCTCTTTTATGGTTTTATCAAACCTAACGAGCTTCACTCTGTTCTTCCCTTGATTCTTAATTAATTCTTCTTTGGTCTTCAAAACATCATTTAGCTGAATATTTTCATTATAATAAACTAATTTATCGCTTTTCTGAGCCCCAATAACTTTTGATGAGAATCCATTCAAAACAGCGTTTATTTGCGATAAAATAGTGTCGTTTTGTACTATTTCTTGTTGAAGGTTTTTTAAACTAATGGCTTGGATTTTATTGTAATAATCCGAATTATTTAAGTATTTTAGTAATGGCTGAATCACTTCCGCATCCGATATCAATTTGTTTGCAGTAAAAGAAATTTTATGGTACGTGAAGTTTTTACTTGTAATTGTGTCATTAAGAACTTTTTTTAATCCCTCATCTTCAGCCATCAAAGATATTAAATCAAAATTTTTATCCCTTTCTTCTATAAATTGATAAACATCCGTTATTGCTTTAATGCTAATGTTTTTTATTGCAGCTGGTTTAGTAATTCCAACTTCATTTTTTATATAAACCGTATCACGTTCTGCAATTTTAGATTTTAATAAATTGATTTTTGCATATAAAAAATCGGCACTTTCAAAATTTGGACTAACAACAATTTGATTGTTGAATGATTTTTGGGAAGCATCTAAATATTTTCCCAAACCAAATCCAACTATTATCAAAAGAGCAACTACAATTGTATTTTTTATAAAAAAACGAATGATTTTAAACAACAAAGCATTGATCCATTCGAAGAAATTTCCTGTTTTACCAAAAACTGTCAGCAAGTCAATTTCTTGATTTTCTGGAATATTTTGACCCTTTATACTCATTCTATGTGTTTTATTTTATGTTGAAAATTTGTTCCAATATCTTTATGGTAATCAAATAAGTGGGCTTCACGCCTGTGGTTCCCAAACCGCCTGACGCCAGTGTGCTTCCCGTTTCCAGCGGGTTATCCGAGGCGTAATAGGCATATCTCACTTTGATGTTGTGAGGAACGCTTTTTCTGATTTTAGATGCCGATTGAATGGCTTTTTGGTAATAAGAACCTTCCATTTCCAGCCCAATAACGCCCCAAGTCGATTCATGGAAAAACTTCAATAAATCTCTGTTTTGCAAGGATGTTCCCAGAACTGTAACCATTGGCCCCGCAAAAACAGCAATGTCATTCCCTTCAAACATGTTTGCTGTCAATTCATTTTCGAAAAAATAATTATCTGCGGTTCCCTCATTGATATGCGCATTTGGAATCATGATATCCCCTTTTCCTCCTTCCAAAATTCCCGCTTTCCCCATGATTGAAACGGATTCAACCTGAAGTAAGGTTTCCTTTTTATAGGGTTTCAATAACTCGTCTATCGTTTCATAGGCTTGTTCCCCAAAGGCATAATCCATGACAATAATAACTGGTTTTTTTTTCCCAAGATTAGCTGTAGGAAAGGCCGTTTTCGCCCAATCAATTTTGGCCGTATCAAAAATTTGGACATCAATATTGGTTCCAGAAGTATCAGGCAAGGCAATCATTCCTTGCTTCAACGCAACATCTTCCACTTGACTTCGCACTTCATTCGCACCCGACCTGCTCAACTCTTCATAAATAAAGAAATCGGATTTGTCTTTGAACTTCGTTTTCAAAATTGGAGTGGCAAAAATCGAATTCATCACAGAGTGCATATTGGCACTGATCACGTGAATTGGCCGGTCCAAAAGTTGGTTCTCTTTCAAAACTTCCTTAATATTGGTTGCCCAAATTTCGCCATGAATATGATGTCCCAATCGTTCTCTTAATATTGGACTAAAGGTGATAGTTCTTTTGTTGTTTTCAATAATTTCTTCCATCGCCAATTTTCCCAACCAAAAAATCACATGCAAAAAACGATCTGGCGCTGCTTCAGATCCAAACGCATCATAGATATCCAAAACTTCTTCAAAAGTTCGTCCCAATATATTCGCGGCATGCGAAATGGCTTTCTCTCTTTCTATAAGCGTCAATTTTTTATTTTGGGCTACCGCTATTTCCAGTTTTATCCAGTCACGGGACACTTCTCCTGCATCGTCCAATAAGACCCTGTTTCTAATTTTATGGGATTCAATGAAAATAAACGTCAAATGGGTCAAAATATCATAGATGTCAGATCGCCCGCGGGTAATTTCCACATTCATTTGTTCTTCGTCAATTCGATAGCAATTGCGTCTCCTTTTTGGCGGAACTATCGCTTTAAAATGGGATTTAGAATACCCTTCGTCCGAGGTTAGATTTATAAATCGACATTGCTCGATTCCTACAGGAAGACGTTCTATCACATATAAAAGTCCGTTTAATTCCACTTTCTCTTCGGCAATATTTCCATATATTTCGGGCCTTAGAGCCAATAAAGCTTCTCTTAAAGTATCACCGGAAATTCCCATCGGTTTGTAAAAACCCCTGTTAAAAAGATGACGCATCGTGATGTACATTTTTTCAATAGCCGCCGATGATTCCTGAGCTCTGGATCTGGATATATTTTTTGTTTCTTTCATATGAAGATAATATTTGTTTTTTAATGGAATATGGTATCGCCATTCTTCATTCCAGTTTATCTCATCGATATTGTTTTATTTGGTATTCGATGATTTTCAATTGTGGTTTGGAATCATGGTGATTTCATAGCATATTTATTTTATAAGCCTGATTTTATTTGTTTTATAACTTGTTTAAAACATCAACAATCTTTCTGTCATTGGAAAGTCTTGGGATTTTATTTTGCCCTCCCAATTTGCCTATGGATTTCATATATTCCTGAAAACCATTTTTGGCGACTTTGGTAATTACAACTTTTCGCAACACTTTGCCAACAATCAAATCGTCGTAATAAATGTTTTGTTTGCGCATGGCATTGTCCAGCGCTTCCGCAAAAGATACGCAATTGTCCGGCTCGTTTTCAAATTCGATAAACCATTCATGATATGGCAATCCTTCTGTTGGGTTAATTTGGGGCGCAACGGTAAATTCATTTACTCGAATAGTTGTTCCTTCTGTGGCTTCTTGCAAAGCACATTCAACTTCTTTGCCAATAACATGTTCTCCAAAAGCTGAAATGTAGTGTTTTATGCGGCCCGAAACAATAATACGATACGGTTTTAAGGATGTAAATTGAACGGTGTCTCCAATATTGTATCCCCAAAGTCCCGCATTGGTCGAAATAATTAAAACATAATTTACATTCAATTCGACTTCGCCAATGGTATATCGTGTTGGATTTTCGGTATAAAAGTCTTCACTTTTTATAAATTCGTAAAAAATTCCAGCGTTCAATAGCAACAACATTCCCTTCTCTTTTTGAGAATCTTGATAGGCGAAAAACCCTTCGGAAGCAGGGAATAATTCGATGCTATCTACTTTCCTTCCTATTAAATTTTCGAATTTGGCACGATACGGTTCGTAATTGACCCCGCCATAAATAAACAAATTAAAATTTTTGAAGATTTCGCCCACTGGTTTTCCGGCTCTTTCATGCAGTTTTTCAAAATACATTTGTACCCAGGAAGGAATTCCGGAAATCACCGTCATATCTTCGTTGATGGTTTCATTGACAATGGCATTTACCTTGGTTTCCCAATCTTCAATACAATTGGTTTCTAGTGAAGGCATTCGGTTTTTTTGTAAATATTTTGGAACAAAGTGCGCCACAATTCCAGACAATCGACCTAGTTTTATTCCATTTTTTTCTTCCAAAATCGGGCTTCCTTGCAAGAAAATCATTTTGCCATTTACAAAATCGGCATTTCTCGTTTCATGGATATAAAGCAAAATCGCGTTTCGAGCCGCTTCAATGTGGTAGGGCATCGACTCCTTGGTAAGCGGAATATATTTTGCACCCGAGGTTGTTCCCGAGGTTTTGGCAAAATAAAGTGGCTTACCTTTCCATAGAATGTTCTCCTCCCCTTTTACTACTCTATCAACATACGGTTTTAAGGCTTCATAATCTCGAATTGGTACCTGGGAAGCAAAATCCTCGACCGTTTTTATTTGGTCAAAATGATGGTCTATGCCAAACTGGGTTTGCTTTGCCTCTTTTATTAAATTTCTAAAAACCGTTCTTTGGGACTCAATGGGATTATTGGCCCAAGCCTGTGTCTTTTTATAAATTTTTTGTGCAAATAGTTTTGCTGCAACCGATTTTATTGACATTATATTGGGCTTTATTTTTAAATTTTATTATTGTTTTTTAGAATATGGACTCTTCCCTTTCTTGGGAGCGGCAGGAATAGCTTTTTCCTCTTCCTTTACTTGTTCCCTTAATTCAATTTCATTTTTTGAAGCTGATAAATCAACTGGTTCCGCCGTTTCTTCACTATAGGAAAGTATGGAATCTTTATTAAATTTTGCATACTCTAATTCCCCATTCAATACTTTTTGAATCGACTTGATATAAGCTTCATTCTTCATTAAAGCAAAGGATAACGAGTCTGACTTTAAAGCAAGTACGGTGGCGTCTCTTTTTAATTTAGTAGAAGAATAGCCTGGAATAAGCTCACGTAAAGGAGTAAAAGCGATCAAAATAGTTGTACTGCATATCACGAAAATAGCGCCCAATGAAAGAGAAACAAAGACACTCATGATGTTTAATTTGAAAGAGAAAATTTCTTCAAAAGTGTCCTCATTTATAATTATCAATCGGTTTTTGATTAATAATTTATCTAAGAACTTTTTCTTTTTAAATCGATTAGTAGACATACTTTGGGTTTAAGACACAAATATAATAATTAATAGTGTTGTCTGCACCAGCCTGTTTTAAGTAGTTGCATGGCTAACCAAACTACTTTATCAAATATTTAACGCTATCGAAAGTAAATAAATGAATCAAAATGAATGCCTATTAAGTTATTCTGTATACATTTGCACATTAGATACATTACAAATTTGCTACGGCATTAAATATTCAATCATGGGAAGATTAGGTTTACCAGAAATCCTTGTTATATTGGCAGTTGTTTTATTACTTTTTGGAGGTAAAAAAATTCCTGAATTAATGAAAGGTTTAGGAAGCGGAATTAAAGAATTCAAAAACGCTGCTAAAGACGATCAGCCAGCTGATAAGAAAGAAGAAGAAGAAAAAAAATAAAAAAAAGGCTTTTCGATAAGAAAAGCCTTTTTTTTATTTTAAATCACCATGGTCAACTGAATTCGTTTTCTATCCTCATCCACTTCAACAACTTTTACGGTAACGTGTTGGTGTAATTTCACTACCTCATTTACATCGCTCACAAAACCTGCTTTGAGTTGGGAGATATGAACCAAACCGCTTTCTTTTACCCCGATATCAACAAAACACCCAAAATTGGTAATGTTATTAACAATTCCAGGTAAAATCATTCCGGTTCTAACGTCTTTTATCGATTTTACATTGGGGTCAAATTCAAAAACAGTCGCCGATTTTCTCGGGTCCAATCCTGGTTTCTCGAGTTCTTTTATAATGTCTTTTAAGGTCAATAACCCAATCTCTGCCGTGATGTAATTTTCCGGTTTTATCAAAGCCGTTTTTTCTTTGTTGGCGATCAAATCATTTACCGTCAATTTCAAGTCTTTGGCCATTTTTTCCACTATCGGATAGGCTTCCGGATGTACCGCTGAATTATCTAATGGGTTTTTAGCATTCGAAATTCGGATAAAAGCCACGCCTTGTTGGTACGCTTTTTCTCCCAATCGAGGCACTTTTTTGAGCTGTTTTCTATCTTCAAAAGGACCATTTTCTGAGCGATAGTTTACAATGTTTTCAGCCAGCTTCTCCCCTATTCCACTCACATAACTCAACAAATGTTTACTTGCCGTGTTGATGTTTATCCCCACCGAATTCACGCAACGAATTACCGTATTATCCAGTTCTTCTTTGAGTTTGTTTTGATCTACATCATGTTGGTATTGGCCGACACCAATGGCTTTTGGATCAATTTTTACCAATTCGGCCAAAGGATCCGATAATCGTCTACCAATAGAAACCGATCCTCGTACCGTAACATCATAATTAGGAAACTCGTCTCTCGCAATTTTTGATGCCGAATACACCGAAGCTCCGGCTTCCGAAACGATGAATACTTGAACGGGTTTGTCAAACGCTATTTTCTTGATAAAAAACTCCGTTTCTCGAGAAGCCGTTCCATTTCCTATAGAAATAGCATCTATTTGATAGGAATTTACCATCGATCGGATTTTTTTCATCGCCATGGCTTCCTCCTTTTGCGGCGCATGTGGATAAATGGTTTCGTTGTATAATAAATCACCTTTCTCGTCCAGACAAACAATTTTACAACCTGAACGAAATCCTGGATCTATCGCCAGAATTCTCTTTTCACCCAATGGCGGAGCTAGCAATAATTGTCCCAAGTTATTCGCAAATACCTGAATCGAATTAGCATCCGCTTTAGCCTTAGCTTCTTGCAAAGCTTCATTCGAAATAGCTGGATTCAACAATCTTTTATAACTGTCTTCAATCGCCAATTGAATGTGTGGCGTGGTATTGTTTTGACTTTTTATAATCAATTCGTCTATAATATCATAAGCGTCGTCAATTTCTACATCGACTTTAAATTTTATAAAACCTTCGTTTTCTGCACGAAGCATCGCCAATAATCGATGTGAAGGTGCTTTTGTCAATGGTTCTGACCAATCAAAATATTGGTTAAATTTTTGGGCTCCTTCCTCCTCTTTTTTTGTTTTTACAACCTTTGTTGTTATTGTAGCTTTACGCTCGTATAAACGTCTTAATTGTTTACGAACATAGATGTTTTCATTAATCCATTCAGCGATTATGTCACGTGCTCCTTGCAAAGCCGCTTCTTCATTAATGACATTTTCATTGAGATATTGCGTAGACATAAAGTCGACATCGTCATTATTTTGTGCCATAATGATTTTCGCCAAAGGTTCCAATCCGTTTTCACGGGCGACATCGGCCTTGGTTCTTTTTTTCTTTTTATAGGGTAAATAAAAATCCTCCAACTCTTGCAAATCGAAACTTTGTTGAATCTTTCTATCCAATTCTGGTGTCAATGCATTTTGCTCTTGAATTGATTTTAAAATCGCTTCTTTACGTTTTACGATAACCTCATATTCTTTTTGAAATTTGGCAATGTTCTCAATAAAAACTTCATCCAGATTCCCCGTTTTGTCTTTTCGATAACGAGATATAAACGGAATCGTACAGTCTTCCTGCAATAATTGAACCGTGTTTTGAATATTGATCGTTGCTGTAGCAACGTATTTTGAAATGAATTGTAAGTTGGTCATTTTTTATACTGTAATTTTATTATCCTGTAAAAGTAGAAAAAGGAATGCATTTCTATTCGTTTAATTTCTTTTTTACTGATGTTTAAAATTTTCTTCTGTTACTAAGCTTTTCAATCCCGAAATAATAAACTTCTGTTATCTTTGAGCCTTATTTTTACTCCAATGACACTATTTATATATCTCTTTTTTCTTGTTAATTTCGTAGCGTTCGTTTTAATTGGATATGACAAACGACTGGCTATTAGAAACAAAAAAAGAATCTCCGAAAAAGCTCTTTTAACTTGGGTGGCCCTTGGCGGAACCATTGGATCATCGCTTGCGATGTCTATTTTTAGGCACAAAACTTCGAAAACAAGCTATTTATGGAAATTTACTGGAATTTTTTTAATCCAAATTTTAATAATTATTGGATTGTTTTATATGGACTTACTAAAATTATAAAATAGTAATTCAGTCAATGAATTAAATGAATTACGGTAAACTCAATTAACCCACTGACTGAATTATTATAAATTTAGTCAATCGAAATTCTAACTATTTTTATTGGCAAGCGATCTTATCTACTCTATTTTGGTGTCTTCCTCCTTCAAATTTAGTAGTTAAAAAAGCATCAACTATTTCAACAGCCTGTGGAATAGAAGTAAAACGAGCCGGAATACTTATAATATTGGCATCATTATGCAAACGGGTCAAAACAGCAATTTCTTTTATCCAACAAAGACCGGCACGAACTTTTGGGTATTTATTTACTGTCATAGCAATTCCGTTTCCGCTTCCGCAAATAACAATCCCAAAATCGGCTTTACCTTCAGAAACATCTGTGGCAACTGGATGGGCAAAATCAGGATAATCAACACTGTCTACAGAATCGGTTCCGTAATTGGTTATTTCATGTCCTTTTGCTTCAAGCATAGCAACAATTGCTTTTTTATAATCAGGTCCTGCGTGGTCATTTCCTATGGAGATTTTCATTTTTTTACTTTTTGATTTTAAAATGCAAATTTAACCAAAGTAATCTAGATATGACGCTACTATTTACTTTTGACTACAATTTTTAACTAAACCATAGAATAAAGGAAGCCGCTTTAAAACTAAAACGTAACTGACTGGTAATATGAAAATAACGGGGTTATTAACAAAACTGCAATTTCGTAAAATACTGTAAATCAATATATAGTTTACAATTAAAATGTTAATTTTTTGAATTGTTAATAGCTAAACCTAACTATCTGATAATCAATTAATATTAATTTGGTAAAATATGTTTATAACTTTGGATAGAATATCAGAACTTTTTTTTGGAAATTAGAAAAAAATAAGTAATCCAAAACCGACTTTTAAAAACCTAATTTAGTTTGATGAATTTTTAGAAAAGTTATCAATACTTAAAATTGGTTTTTCAACAAAAAAAATAAAATCACTTATTTACATTTTATCTGTTTTTTTAATTGTTAACAGTTGTTAATTAAACTTAAAAAAGCCTTAAAAACTAAATATTTAGATCCAAATAATGATGTTAATAACTCAAAATAAGAAGAGCAAACTTCATTTCAATACATTTTAAAATAAATTTATAGTAACTATTAACACGCTATAATAACCATAAATAAATAATTTAAATTTAAATTTTCTTTTTGTTGTATTTAATATATGTTGACAACTTTCAATTTTAAAACAAAAAAAATGGAATTGAATTTTTGAATTTTTTATACGATAGAAAGTTTGGAATTCAAATTGTCCAGTATTTCTTGAACTTGTTCAAAATCGTTTGAGTGAACTTTTAGTTGGATGCCGCCATAGGCAAAGCTTGCCAAAGGATCAATGGAGATAATTTGTTCATTTTCGAAAAAATAATGAAATCCTTCTTGATCTAAAATGTGTTTAAGTACTACAATTTCATGTGAATAATTAAAAATAGCAATCGTTTTAAAGTGTTTCATTTTAATTTTTTTATAAATGTAGTAAAGTTATTATTACTTTAAAACTGTACTGAGAATACGGAATAGTGAATACTATTTTGTAATTTTAGACTTTTAAGAAAAAGATATATGAGTAAAAGATTAAGAAAGCCGATAAAAAAAGAGAAAGATTTCTCAGATAAAATTATAAAAATATTATCGCAAAGTGCCAATAAAGCCTTTAATTATAAGCAAATAGGAGCCAAATTAGAATTAGACGATACCCAAAGTCGCAATCAAATCATTAAAGATTTAAAAATTCTGGCTGCTTCCAAAAAAATTATTGAATCAGAACCCGGAAAATATTTAATAAAAGCTGCCAGTAAAGAGTATTACGAAGGTAAGATAGACATGACGGGTCGTAAAACGGCTTATTTTGTTTGTCCAGAATTTGAAGAAGACGTTTTTATTCCGACCAATAATTTGAATCACGCTTTAGACAATGATACTGTAAAAGTATATGTTTATAATAGAAGAAGCGGAAAAAGAGCTGAAGGTGAAGTAATTGAAGTTATAGAAAGATATAAAACAGATTTTGTTGGAGTGATTGATATTCAAAAGAATTTCTCTTTTGTGTCAACAGCCAATCCAAAAATGTATACTGATATTTTTATTCCAAAAGACAAAATAGGGGAGGCCGAACAAGGAGATGTAGTTTTGGTTCATATCGAAGATTGGCCAGCCAGAGCCGATAGTCCTTTTGGAAAAGTGGTGAAAGTTCTTGGAAAACCTGGAGAACACGATACCGAAATTCACGCTATTCTTGCTGAATATGGATTGCCTGCTGAGTTTCCTATAGAAGTGGAAACTTTTGCACAAAAAATCGATACTTCGATTGAAGAGAGTGAAATAGCCAAACGCCGTGATATGCGTGACACGTTGACTTTTACCATTGATCCAAAAGATGCCAAAGATTTTGATGATGCCTTGTCTTTTAAGAAATTAGAAAATGGCAATTACGAAATTGGTGTCCACATTGCCGATGTTTCCTATTATCTGGAAGAAGGAACGATCTTAGATGATGAAGCCTATCAAAGAGCAACATCTGTTTATTTGGTAGATAGGGTAGTACCAATGTTGCCCGAAGTTCTATCAAATTTTGCTTGTTCCTTAAGACCTCAAGAAGAAAAATATACCTTTTCGGCTATTTTTGAAATCACCGAAAAATGTCAAGTGGTGAATCAATGGTTTGGTAGAACTGTAATCTTTTCGGATCAACGATTTGCTTACGAAGAGGCACAATACATCATTGAGACCAAAGACAATGCCATTCCTACTGAAATTTCTATTACTGGAAGTTCCTATGTTGTTTCGGATGTAATTGTTGCTGCAACGCTTAAAATGGATGAATTAGCTAAAATTTTTAGAAGAAACAGAATGAATGAAGGCGCTATTTCTTTTGATAAAGTGGAAGTAAAATTCAACTTGGATAAAGATGGCGAACCGGAAGGAGTTTATTTTAAAGTTTCTAAAGATGCCAATCATCTTATTGAAGAATTCATGCTTTTGGCTAATAAAAAAGTAGCTGAATTTATAGGAAAACAAAAGAAAACATTTGTTTATAGAATTCATGATGAACCCAATGAAGACAAACTTTTTGCGATGCAGAGCGTAATTGCAAAGTTTGGTTATAAAATTGATTTCAAACAAGGTTCCATCTCTCAAGCTTTGAATAAATTATTGGAAGATGTAAATGGAAAAAAAGAACAAAATCTAATTGATACTTTGACAATCCGAAGTATGAGTAAAGCCAAATATTCTACGGATAATATTGGTCATTACGGATTGGCTTTTGATTATTATTCTCATTTCACCTCGCCAATTCGTCGTTATCCGGATGTTATGGTACATCGTTTATTGCAGTATTATTTGGATGGTGGAAAATCGGTTGATGAAGAGACGTATGAAACAAAATGTTTGCATTCGTCCACTATGGAAGGTTTAGCCACCAATGCCGAAAGGGATTCGATAAAATATATGCAGGTTAAATACATGCAAAACCATAATGATCAAGAGTTCTTGGGTGTTATTTCGGGTGTGACCGAATGGGGAATTTATGTTGAAATAATAGAAAACAAGTGCGAAGGAATGGTTCGAATTCGGGATATAAAAGACGATTATTACACTTTCGACGAAAAACAATATGCTCTTGTAGGATCTAATACCAATTTATTATTGCAACTGGGAGATGAGATTTATGTGAAAGTAAAAAATGCCGATTTGGTAAAGAAGCAATTAGATTTTAATTTTGTCAGAAGAAATGAGTAAGTGTTTAAAATTAAATAGTATTAACAATTAATTTTTTTTTTAAAATGAAAAAGATAATTTTATTAGGTTTTGTTTTCCTTACACAATTGACTTTTGGCCAAACCACAATTGATCTTGAGGATTTTGATGAAATAAAGGTATTTGATAAGCTGAATGTTGCATTAATTGCTTCCACTGAAAACAAAGTGGTTATTACAGGAACCAATCAAAGTGATGTTGAAGTAGTTAATAAAAACGGCTTATTAAAAATAAGAATGGCTCTAACAAAAACAATGTCTGGTGAAGCAATAAAAGTGACACTTTATTTCAAAAAAATACAAAGTATTGATGCTAATGAAGGAAGTGCTATTACTTGTGTAGATACTTTCAAGCAAACATCAATTGAGTTAGGTACGCAAGAAGGTGCGCAGATCAATGCGGTACTTGATGTAGATCGTGCTACTATTAAGGCGTATTCTGGCGGTATAATTAATTTAAAAGGTAAAGCGGTCGCTCAATCGGTTTCTATTAATTCTGGAGGAATTTTAAAAGCTAGTGAATTCAATACTTCTCAAACAACGGTTAATATATCAGCTGGTGGAAATGCCGAAGTAAATGCAAGTACACTTGTTGATGCAAAAGTAAAAGCAGGAGGTACTGTTATTATTTATGGCAAACCAAAACAAATCAAACAAGAAACCTTTATGGGTGGAAGTATTCTTGAAAAAGAATAAATAAATTATAAATTTTTTAAAGTCATTTTTTAATGATAAACGATATTTTAACTGGCATTCCTTGGGGAATTTTATTGAGTTTTATGATTGGTCCTGTATTTTTTATTTTACTTGAAACAAGTATTATAAAAGGATTTAGAGCCGCTTTGGTTTTTGATTTAGGGGTTGTTTTAGGCGATGTTTTTTTTATAACAATTGCTTATTTAGGTAGTTATAGGCTCATTCAAAGTTTGAATGACAATTCCTCTTTGTTTATTTTTGGTGGTTTTATGATGATGGCCTATGGTTTTGTTTCTTTCTTAGGGACAAAAAAAGAAAAAAAAATAAATACAAAAACAATTGATAATGAGATTATAAAAAAGAACTATCTAGGTCTTTTTCTAAAAGGTTTTTTTCTAAATATTATTAACATTGGTGTTCTTGGTTTTTGGTTGGCAGTAATTATTTCCGTTGGACCAAAATTAGAAATGGAAACGACAAGGGTATTAACATTTTTTATCTCCGTTATCATAACTTATTTGGGTATTGATTGTGTCAAAATAGCCTTAGCCAAGCAATTGAAACACAAAATGACTCCAACTAATATATATAAAATTAAAAGAGGAATCAGTGTTGTTTTAATGATCTTTGGAACAGCTTTAATTTTTCAAGGTTGCTTTCCAGCAGAAAATCAAATGGTAAAAAATGCATTTGAAAAAATAGAGAAGTAAATTTATGCTATAGAAAATTACAAAAAAGAGACTATCACTAGTCTCTTTTTTGTATTACTAATGAACTTGTTTTAGTGTGATTGCTTCGTTCCTCGCAAAGAGATGCGTTAAGTCTTTGCGAGGAACGAAGCAATCACACATGCTATTTTTAAAAAATAAACATAAAAAAAAGAGATACATTTCTGTATCTCTTCTTGAGGCATCGTCCGGATTCGAACCGGAGTAGGAGCTTTTGCAGAGCCCAGCCTAGCCGCTCGGCCACGACGCCATTCTTGAACGGATGGCAAAAGTAGCTTAAAATTTTAAAATTTAAAAGCTTAAAGCTAACTTTTTTAAAATTTTATAGTGTTAGTTATAATTTAAAATAGCGTTCTTCTTCCATTTCTATGGTAACCGCTTCTACATCACCACCAATAGGAGGGTTCAATTTTGATACGGCAACTGTTATTTTAGACACTGTTTCTAGTTCAGATAGCACTCTTGTAATGATTCTTTTGGCTACATGTTCCAATAAATGCGATCGAATAGCCATTTCTTCCACCACAATACGATTTAAATGTACGTAATCAACGGTATCATGTAGGTTATCCGTTTCAGAAGATTGCTTTAAATTTGTTCTTATTTCTAGATCTACACTGTAATCAGATCCTATTTTTCCTTCTTCGATTAAGCAACCGTGGTATGAAAAAGTACGGATGTTTTTTAATTTTATGGTTCCCATTGGTTTAGTGTTCAGTGACCAGTTTTTAGTGATCAGTCTAAGTTTATGTTTTTGAATACGTAAAGACTTTAAACTTTAATTTAGTTTATTATCCCTTTTCTTCTATTTTAAAATTGTGAATAACATCAGTTTTTATTTTAAAACAGTAAGTATTTATACAAATGTATTAAAAATCGACAACTGTTTTTTCTTTAAAGTCTATTATCTTAATTGTCTAATATCTATCATCTATTTTTTACCTTTGCTTAAAATTATTTAAAAATGGCATCAGAAGAGAAATCACTTCATTTTATAGAACAAATTATAGAAGACAGTTTAGCAAACGGTTTTCCACAAGATAAATTACGCTTTCGTTTTCCACCAGAACCTAATGGATATTTACACATTGGTCATGCCAAATCTATATGTTTGAATTTTGGTTTGGGTTTAAAATACAATGCGCCTGTAAACTTGCGTTTTGATGATACCAATCCGGCCAAAGAAGAGCAGGAGTATGTAGATGCTATCAAAGAAGACTTAAAATGGTTAGGTTTTAATTGGTCTGATGAGTTGTATTCTTCAGATTATTTCCAACAATTATACGATTGGGCTGTTACTATGATTAAAAATGGTAAAGCCTATGTTGACAGTCAATCTTCTGAAGATATGGCAATTCAAAAAGGAACTCCAACGCAACCTGGAGTTGATGGACCTTATAGAAATCGTTCTATTGAAGAAAATTTGGCTCTTTTTCAAGGTATGAAAAATGGTAATTTTCCAGAAGGAAGTCATGTTTTGCGTGCCAAAATTGATATGGCTTCGACTAATATGTTGATGCGTGATCCATTGATGTACAGAATATTACACCGTCATCATCATCGTACTGGAAATGATTGGAATATTTATCCGATGTATGATTACGCACACGGAGAAAGTGATTATATAGAACAAATTTCGCACTCTATTTGTACACTGGAATTTGTAATGCACCGTGAATTATACAATTGGTTTTTGGACCAAATTTATGATGAAAATAAAGTTCGTCCACATCAGTATGAGTTTGCTCGTTTGAACTTGAATTACACGGTTATGAGCAAGCGAAAACTCTTGCAATTGGTTCAGGAAAATATTGTAAACGGTTGGGATGATCCAAGAATGCCAACCATTTCTGGATTGAGAAGAAGAGGGTATACCGCTGCATCGATTCGTAAGTTTTGTGATATTATTGGTGTTGCAAAAAGAGAGAATATCATTGATGTTTCTCTTTTAGATTTCTGTTTGCGTGAAGATTTAAACAAAAATGCGCCAAGAGTAATGGTTGTTTTAGATCCTGTAAAAGTGGTTATTACCAATTATCCGGTAGGAGCAGAGGAGTGGCTTGAAGCCGAAAATAATCAGGAAGATGAAGAAGCCGGTTTTAGAAAAATACCTTTTTCTCGTGAATTATATATAGAAAGAGATGATTTCCTTGAAGTGGCTCCAGCTAAGTTTTTCCGATTGAGTATTGGAAATGAGGTGCGCCTAAAAAACGGCTATATTATTAAAGGAGAGAGTGTAACTAAAGATGCTAATGGTCTTATTGCCGAAATTCAAGTGACGTATGATAAAGATTCCAGAAGTGGAAGTGGGAGTGAAGCTAGTCAAAGAAAAGTAGCCGGAACCTTGCATTGGGTTACTGTGCAACATGCTATTGAAGCCGAAGTGCGATTGTACGATCGTTTGTTTATTGATGAAGCACCAGACAGTCATAAAGAGAAGAATTTCTTGGAATTTATGAATCCTAGTTCTTTGGAAATTGTGAAAGGATTTGTTGAACCAAGTTTGTTGGATTCAAAAATTGGGGATCATTTCCAATTTCAACGTTTAGGATATTTTGCTGTTGATAAAGATAGAACTAGTTCAAAACTAGTGTTTAATAAAACGGTTGGACTCAAAGATGCCTGGGAAGAGAAAGATAAAAAAGAAGCTAATCTTTTGATGAATACCCAAAAAGAAATCAATAGATATGTTAAAGAAAAGGAAACAGCCAATGCTGAAATTCTTTTAAGTTCAATTGTTGATAACATCAAATCCATTAACAATTTCAGTTTGCTTTGTCAAACTATTGTTAAGAATGTGAAAAACGACAATAATTCCTTATTATTCGCCAATTTAATTTTACAATTTTCTGATAAAGTAACTGCAAATGATATTGAGCAAGACATTGCTCATAAATTATATACAATGTCACTAAAAAGTCAATTAGTGACTGTTCGAATTTTTGTTTTACAAAATTTAAAAAACGACACGGTAAACTTTTCTGTTTTTGAAAATCAAATTTCCGAATTACGAAATTCAGAGAAAAACGAAAAAGTGCTTGCAGTACTGAATTCTTTATAATTCGACAACATAGTTTTTATCAATTAAAAGTGCTTTTTATAAAGCACTTTTTTATTATATATATTATTGATAATTTTATAAAATATATAAATTTTAACTATTAAAAACAGCTTTCATAAATTGATTTTAAGCGATTTTTTATTTTTAAGCGGGTCAATTTGTGTTTTATTTTTTTTGATTAATTTAGAAAGCTTATTTTAATTTTCCCTTTTAATTTACCGTTTTTACCACCTATTTTTGTTGTAAATTAGTACTATTCCGAAATGGAAGTAGTTTTTGTATTGATATCAAATTAAGTGATTATTAGTATGTAATTTATAGTATAATTTTATTATTATTATAATCTATTAAAATTAAAATTTACATAGAAATTTTAGATTAAAAACAACATTCATATCTTGTTTTTAAGGCGTTTTTAAGTTCTTATTATAAAAATATATCGCTTTGTAATATTAATTCAACCAGAGTCTTTATTTTGATTTTAGACTTAATATTTTGTACTTTAACGGCTTGTTAACATGAGGTTGTTAATAAAGTTGTATTTTTATGATTATAAACTTTAAATTCAAATGTTATGTCTAATAGTACTGGAAATACAATAGTAGCAGTTTTGGTAGGTGCTGCAATAGGAGCAGGGATTGGGATTTTATTTGCTCCCGATAAAGGATCCAAAACTAGAGAGAAATTGAAAGATGGTTTTGATGATACAAAACATAACCTTGAAGATAAATTTCACGAACTTTCCGAAAAGATAATTGGAAAAACATTAGTAGCCAAACATGATCTTGATGGAAATTATGAAAATATTGTTTCTTCGCTAAGTAATAAAACAGAAGACGTAATTTCATTTTTGGAAAATAAATTGGCAGATCTTAAATTAAAAAATGCTAAATTTCAAAAATAAATCTTTCGTCTATGGCATTTGATAAATTAAAAGAAAACACCGAGGATATTCAAGACGAGGCTAAGGCATATTTTGAGTGCACTGCTTCCTATTATAAATTATGGGGTTTTAAAGTTGCGATGAAATCGACTACAATGATTTTGAAGTTTACTTTAATTTTATTGTGTTTCAGTATGGTTTTATTATTTGGTTCTATAGCTGCAGCTTTGGCAATCAGTAATTATTATGGAAGTTATTCAATTGGTTTTCTTGTTGTAGGTGGATTTTATTTGGTTTCGACCTTACTTTTGTTTTTAGTTAAAGACAAAATGATAGAAGGACCAATTTTAGAAAAATTTTCAGAAATCTTTTTTAACGATTAAATATGGAAACCAAAAAGTACTCATCATATGCCGAAATCGATCGTGATTTAGAAATTTTGAAACTGGAGAAAGAAATTGCCTATCAAAAACTAGTGTTTAGTATTCAAAAAACTAAAGAATCAATTACACCGGAGAATATTATAAACGGTTTTTTAGATCCCTATAAAGAAATGATTCCAAATGCGTTTCGTTCAATTGTTCAGACGGTACTTCCTTATATTATTAGTTATTTTATAAATAGAAAAAGAGGCTGTTAAGCCTCTTTTTTATTGATAGTATTGAAAATTATAATTCAGTTTGTGGCAATTCTGGAGGCATTGGAGGTTCATGGGTAGTATGGTGATCTTCTGTTTTTGATTTTATTCTTGGTTTATTTTTCTTCATCATTTCTCCTACTTGATTTGAGGCAGAGAAAGATGCCACCATATTATTCAACATATCACTTCCAGCTTGCGGGGAATTTGGTAATAAAATCAAGTTGGAATTGGCATCGGCGCCAATGGCTTGTAAGGTATCATAATGTTGGGTAACCACAATTAATGCCGAAGCTTCTTGTGAATTGATTCCCACTTTATTCAAAATATCAACACTTTCTACCAATCCTCTGGCAATTTCTCTTCTTTGATCCGCGATCCCTTGTCCTTGTAAACGTTTGCTTTCTGCTTCCGCTTTGGCTTTGGCTACGATTCTAATTCTCGATGCTTCGGCTTCAAATTCTGCTACGGTTTTTTCTCGATCTGCCGCATTGATTCGGTTCATGGCATTTTTTACTTGAATGTCTGGGTCAATATCAGTAACCAAAGTATTGATTATGGTGTATCCATAAGTGGTCATTGCTTCATTCAATTCTCTTTTTACAGCTACCGCGATGTCATCTTTTCTTTCAAAAACATCATCGAGTTTTAGTTTTGGAACTTCGGCACGAACGACATCAAACACATAAGACGTAATTTGATCGTGTGGATATTCCAGTTTATAAAAAGCGTCATAGACAGTTTCTTTTACCACCATAAATTGTACCGAAACTTTTAGTTTTACAAACACATTGTCTTTGGTTTTGGTTTCGATGATAACATCCAATTGTTGAATTTTGAGATTTACTCTTCCGGCAATTCGATCAATCATTGGAATTTTGAGTTGTAAACCCGATTGTCTAATACTGTGAAATTTTCCAAAACGTTCAATTATAAAACTGCTTTGTTGTTTCACAGTGAAGAAGGAAGATAGGAAAATAAATAATCCTAAGATTAAAAAAAAAATAAGTGCAATGTTCATGGTTTAAGTTTTTTAGTTCGTGTATGTTAGTCGTATGAATATTTTTAAAGTTACAAAAAAAAAGCTCCCAATCATTTGGGAGCTTTTTAGTTTTTATAAAGTGGCTATTGCTTTTTGAATCCTGGAAATCGTTTCGTCTTTTCCAATTACTTCCACAATATCAAATAGGTGAGGGCCTTTAAGCGCACCAACTAAACTCAATCGAAATGGCTGCATCACTTTTCCCATTCCAATTTCGTTTTTCGTCATCCAATCTTTTACTATGGTTTCAATATTCAGAGAAGTAAAATCGGTGATTTCTTCTATAACTGAAATCACTTCTTGCATTAATACAGGAGTTTCCTCTTTCCAATTTTTAGATGCTTTTTCATCATATAATGTTGGA
>Ga0184629_10000002_pt1 | contig 85694 bp, 74 predicted proteins | sample PLM4_32_b1_FD_133158 | JGI IMG/M metagenome (GOLD analysis project Ga0184629, IMG submission 133158) | Groundwater sediment microbial communities from an aquifer in East River, Colorado, USA - PLM4_32_b1 | ecosystem: Environmental > Terrestrial > Soil > Riparian zone | place: USA: East River...
ACCGCGTGTATGTCGTCGCCGGCCTTGACGCAGGCGGGTTCACCGCGGAGGGCATCCGGGGCGGGCGTCAGGCGGGCTCGGAGTCGCTCGCGGAGGATCTCGCACTCACCGGACGCCTCGACTGGACGATCCGGCCCGGGCTGCTCGTCGGCGCGTCGGCGTTCGTCGGCGACTCCGGGCAGGGGATGGAGGACGCGGCGGGCGATTCGATCGACGCTCGCGTCGAGCTCTGGGACGTGCATGCGGAGTGGGTCTGGCGCGGGCTGCAGGTCCGCGCGCTGGCCACCGAGACGCGGATCTCCGATGCCGACGAGATCAGCCTGGGCAACGGCCTGGCCGGAGACGCCGGGGTCGGGGAGAGGCTGCGCGGGGGGTACGCCGAGGTCGGCTACGACGTCCTGGCGCCGTTCGACCTCGAGCCGGAGTTGATCCCCTACGTCCGCTACGAGCGTTTCGACACGCAGGAACAGGTCCCGACTGGCTTCCTGGCGAATCCCGCCAACGATCGGCGCGTGGTAACCTACGGAGTCGCCTACAAGCCGATCCACCAGGTCGTCGTGAAGGTCGACTTCCAGGATGTCCGGAGTGAGGCAGGCACCGGCCTCGACGAGTTCCATGCGGCGATCGGGTTCCTCTTCTGATCCCCGGCGGCGCCTCGCTGCCCTGGTGACGGCCGGCATGGCCGCCGCGACGGCCGCGTCCGTCGCGGCGGCCGTCCTCCGCACCCAGGACGAGGCGCTGCGCGAGGCGTTCCCCGAGGCGGCTGTGGAGAGGGAGACCCGCTTCCTCGACGAGATGCAGGCGCGGCGCGTCGAGGCGGAGGGGGTGACGCTCGGCTCGCGTGTGGTGATCCGCTACACCGGCGCCCGCGAGGGGCGGCACGTCGGGACCGCCTACTTCGACACCCACGTCGTGAGAACGCTGGCCGAGACGATCCTCGTCCTGGTCGACCCCGCGGGCAGGGTCGTGCGCGTCGAGATCCTCTCGTTCGAGGAGCCGCCGGACTACCTGCCGCAAGAGCGTTGGCTCGATCAGTTCGAGGGGAAGGCGCTCTCCGACGAGCTCTCCCTGAAGCGTGGGATTCGCGCCATCGCCGGAGCGACCCTCTCGAGCCGGGCGGTCACCGAGGCGGTGCGCCGGGTCCTGGCGATCGATCGGGAGTTGCGCGCGGCCGCGCCTGCTCCCCCCGCCGCCCCACCCGGGAAAGGGACGCCATGAGCGGGGAGTGGGAGTGGGGACGGCCTGGCTCACCCGGGACGCTCGGTCCCCGGGAGCGCGCCGCGCACTACCTCGCGTTCGTGCTGGTGGCGGGCTCGGGTCTCCTGCTCGGTTGGTGGAAGTACCTCACGCCGCCGGCCGACGACCCCTTCCAGGCCTTCGCCCACCCGTGGCTTCCCCACGCGCTGCACCTGCACGTCCTGGCGGCACCCGCGTGGGTGCTCGCGATCGGGTGGATCCTGCGCGACCACATCGTCGGCCGCTGGGGCTCCGCCGTGCACCGCCGCGGGCGGCACACCGGGTCGGCGGCGGCGTTCCTCCTCCTCCCGATGGGCGGCTCGGGGTACCTGCTGCAGACCGCCACGTCGGAGGGCTGGCGGCGCGGACTCATCTGGGTGCACGTGGTGAGCGGCCTGGGATTCACCGCCGGCTTCCTGGCCCACGCCGTGATCGGGCGCCTCGCCGCGCGGCGCACCGCGCGGGCCCGCGCTCTGGAGGGAACTGGACGCCCCTCCGAGCAGCAGTTTCATCTTCGGGCTGCCGACCGCCGGCGGTGAGGCGGTCCGAGGGAGGAGGACCGGGAGCCGGCTCTGCTACTCCTCGCTGGAGAACTCCGGCTCTTCTTCGAGGAGAGTGAATCCGCGCGCGGTGCGTGCCTTCCCGCGCTCCTGCTCCTCCTGGCAACCGAGGCAGCACTCCACCCACGGGGCGGCCAGCAGGCGCTTGCGACTGATCTCCTCGCTGCACGTCACGCACGTCCCGTAGCTCTCGGTGCGCGATCGGCGCAACGCATCCTCAACCTGCTGCAGCTGCTGGCGTTCCAGGTTCCCCAGGCTGAGGAGGAACTCCTTGGTGTAGGAGCGGGTGGCGAAGTCGATGTAATCCTGGGTCCCGTCGTCAAGATCGCTCTTCGAGTCCTGGGCGGTTTCCTGGTAGTTGCGCGTGAGCCCCTCGCGCAGCTCCAGCAGTCGTTGCTCGAACCTCTTGCGTTCGATCTTCTTCATGGGCTATCGGCACTCCCGCCCTGGTGAGCACTCGCGGAGGACGTCGTCTGCTCCAGACGGTGCCCCCGAGGAGGTTGGGTCAAAAACGGAGGCGGGATTGTAGCGCAACGATCCAGACGGATCAACGCTCCGCCTAGCCCCGGCCCGAGGGGGGGCAGGCGTCTCTCAGGAGGTCAAGACGCGCGTCGGGCCGCGGGTGTTCCGGGCGCGCGAACAGGTACCCCTGGGCGAGCCGGACTCCGATTCGTCGCAGTTCCTGCATCTCCTCGACGCTCTCCACCCCCTCCGCGATCAGCGCGATCCCGGTCATCACCGAGAACTTGCTGATGGTGTGCATCAGGTCCCGTTTGATCGGATTCTGGTGCAGGTCGCGGGTGAGGCTCATGTCGATCTTGATGAAATCGGGCGCGATCTCCGCAATCGACTGCAACCCCGAATAGGCCGAGCCCACATCGTCGATCGCCAGGCGGAACCCCTGCGAGCGGAACTGCTCGAGCGCGCGGCGGAACGCCTTGAAGTCCTGCACGCCGGAGTGCTCGGTGACCTCGAGCACGACCTGGCGCGGCTGGACCCCCGCCTGGGAGAGCAGCTCGAGCGTCGCCGAGCCGCGAAAATGCGGATCGTAGATGGAGTCGGGCTCGACGTTCAGGAACAGCGCCAGCCCGGGCGGAAACGGCCCCAGCATTCCCAGCGCCCGCTCGCGGCAGACCCGCTCCAGCGCCCAGATGACGTTCGCGGCCTGTGCGGCGCGGAACATCTGTTCCGGCCCTCGAAAGAGGCGGGTGGACACCCGGCTCAGCGCCTCGTACCCGACCACGCGACGGTCGGACAGGTCCACCACCGGCTGGTAGACGGCGGAGACGCTGCGCTCCGCGAGAATGGTGCGCAGTGCGGTGCCCTGTTCGGTCGCCTGCTGTGACCTTGCCCGCAGGGCATCGGCGGTGGCCTCGTCGAGGGCCTGGTAGATCAGCCGCTCGGCCCGCACCCCCGGCTCGTGCAACACCTGGGCGCAGCCGAGGTAGCACCCGAAGCGATCGATAGCCCCCGCCGGCAGCGCTTCCACGAGCGAGGCGCGCAGCGGCTCACGGATGCGGGCCTTGATCCTCTGGAGGTCGGCGGGCTCGAGGCGCGTGCGGTCGCGGGGGGGAGAGAGCGTGATCACGAACGCGTTGCCGTTGACCATCGTCTCCGCGAGATCGTCCTCGCGCCGCAGATGGTCCCGCCGGAAGGCCTCGAGGAAGCGCGCGACATGGCGCAGCAGCGCGTCGAACGCCTGCCATCCGAACGGGGTCTCGACCGGGCGCTCCTGCACGATCTGGATCGTCAGCAGCCCCAGTTCACCTCGCTCGGCGAGCAAGTGCGACATCCGACCCATGAGGAGCGGCAGGCGCGGGAGGTCGGTGACCTGGTCGTAGAGGAGGGGTGTCGACGCCCCCGCGGCGGATTCCACGGCCGGCTCGGGAGGAGCCCCCGGCTCGATCATAGGGGTTTCCCTCGGGGACGGGTGCGAGCGGCGGATCTGCGCGGCGGCATCAGATCTCTTGCCGCTGATAGTAGAAGCTGTCTTCCCCCTCGGAGAGGTACTTGGTCTCGTGGACGAAGATGCGATTGCGTCCGGCGTTCTTCGCCTGGTACAGCGCCTGATCCGCAGCCGAGATCAGGTCGGTCGACGTGCGCCCGTCATCCGGGAACGAGGCGCAGCCGCCACTGATCGTGACTCGCCCCAGCGGCTGACTCTTGCCGTTCGGGAACGGGAAGTTCTCGATCGCCTGCCGGATCTTCTCCGCCGCCTTGAACGCCCCCTCCTTGGCGGTGCCGGTGAACACCACGATGAACTCCTCGCCACCGTAGCGGGCACAGATGTCGTCCTCGCGAGTGCTCTCCTTCAGGAGGCGGCCCGTGATCTTGAGGGCCTCGTCCCCGGCCAGGTGGCCGTTGGCGTCGTTGTACTTCTTGAAGTGGTCGATATCAAAGATGAACACCGACAGGGTCGCATTCGCCTTCTCCGCCTTGAAGAGCTCCTCACCGAGGCGCACGAGGAAGTGGCGCTTGTTCATCAGGCGCGTCAGGCCGTCGGAGTTCGCCAGCGCCTGGATCTGCTTGAACAGGATGGCGTTGTTCATGCCGATCGACCCGAGATCGGCCACCATCTTGAGCATCTTCTTCTCGTTTTTCGGGCGCCGTTTCATCCCGCCCAGCGCGATCACGCCGTGTAGGCGGTCATCGTGGACCATTGCGGCGCACAGCTCGACTCGCTGCTGGTAGCGGTCCAGGCGGGAGCGTTCGTTGCGCTGCACCTGCGGCTCCGACGCGAAGTCGGCGGCGGCCATGGTGACTTGATGGCGGGCGACCCACCCGATCCTCCCTTCCCCCACCGCCAGGGTCGTGTCGTCGTCAATCTCCGGCCCGATTCCCTTCTTGGCCACCAGGACGATCTGCTCGGGATTCCGGCTCCCAAAGAAGATCATCACCTCGCTCGGCTCGAACAGGTAGTCGATGATCTGGATGAGGAGGGCGGGGATCGACCGCTTCTCCAGATGGCTGTTCAGCTGCTTGGTGAAGTCCGGGAGGAGGAGGAAGAAGTTCGAGAGGTTGCGGTTCTCCGCCTGCAGCTGCCAGATCGTGCGCCGCAGTTCCTGGTTCTCGTCTCCCAGCGCATCACCCGACCCGGTGGCGGACTCGGAAGCGGTGGTCGTCTGCGACCGCGATCGCATGCGCAGGATCACGGCGAGGCCGAAGACGATCGCCGCCACCGCGGCGACGGCGATGAAGAAGACGGGAGAGACCTCGTGGAGGCTGTTCACGCGTTCCGGGCGCTCCTGCGGGCGGCGGCGGTCGCGACCGGGACCGACGGACTCCCGGGTCGGATTTCACCCTCGGCAATATAGTCCGGGTTGGGCGCTGCGGCAATGTCGGGCGAGGTTGTTGCATATTCCCCGGCCCGCTAGCACATAGGGGCCCAGGGCATCGGCAAGCGTTGATGATAAACGTGTTGGTGGCCTGTTCCGGGTCGGCTCGGGAGCAGGAGCCGCTTCAGGAGCTGCGGCTGCAGAGGTCGAGCGGGGGGGCCGGAGGGTGCGGTTGTGGTCGGCCGCAGTCAATCGCCCTGCGCGCCGCGTCGAGGACAGGAGTGGCGGAAGCGTGTGGGAATCGAACCCACCGTCCCCGGCTTCCGCCGAGGACCACTGGATTTGAAGTCCAGGAGGCACACCAGCACCTGTTCGCTTCCGCGACGGATGGTAGAGCAGCCGCGCGCACTCGATCAACTCAAGCACCAGATCGATCGCGGAGAAGGATCGACTGAGCATGGAGCCTGCTGCCACCGCGACACCGGAGGAAGCAGACTGAACCGGTGCGATCCGAGTGCTTCACGTGGTTGAAATGGAGCGCCGAGAGGTACACGGATCGAAAAAAACATTGACGATCAAAAAAATCGTGTGCTATATTTTCCACAGCTGAGCGTGGAGAGAGGTCGTCCGGCGCTTCCGCCTTCGCGCGAGTTGCAGGTGCGGAAGGTGGAAAGGTCGATCAGTTCGGAAGCGCACGTCGAGTCTCCGGCACGAGACCGACAGCGCACGACGCGAGGACGACGGGCAAACGAGGTTGCTCACGCGGTGCTGGGAATGGGCCCGGACCCGCGCTTTGGTTTGGTGGGGCAACACCGCCGTAGCAGGAGGGTTCGACTATGGCTGCAAAGAAAAAGGGAACGAAGAAGAAGGCCACCAAGAAGAAGGCTCGCAAGAAGTAAATTGGCCTTCGTCGCTCTGTTACGTTGAGGCCATCAATCGGAGGGGCTGTGGCGCAGCTGGGAGCGCGCCTGACTGGCAGTCAGGAGGTCACGGGTTCGATCCCCGTCAGCTCCACCAAGTTGGCCTGAAAAGCTCGCCGTCTTCCGGCGCGCCGCCTACTCGAGCGCGCCGGGAGACGGCGCTTTTGCGTACGCGCCTGCCATACCCGCCAGCCTCAGGGGGCGATGAACCTACCGAGCACTCGATTGACCGGGTGGGATCGCCTGAGAAACCCGAGTCTCGGCGGCCGGCGGACCCCCATCTTCTGGAGCGCCTGCCGCAACCCTCGGTGGTCGGGCTCCAACCTGAGACCCGTCCGGTACGCCTGGTGCGCCGCTGACCGATCGCCGGCCAGCATGCAGACGCGGCCCAGATTCAGGAGCAGCTCGGGGTTGTAGAACTCCGCCGCGACTGCGTTCTCGCAGGCGTCCCGGGCCTCCTCGAGGCGATCAGTGGCCTGCGCGAGACCGACTCCGTAATACGAGACGTAGCGTGGCGCGGGCGGCCGTCCGCGCCGTTGCTCGATCCGGATCGCCGCCTCGAAGTAGGCAAGCGCGGTGATGTTCTCGCCGGCTTGAAGCCGGGCAAGCCCCTTGCGGAACGTACGTTCTGCCGCGTTTTGCGACACGGGACCCTCGACGGCCGTGGCCGAGTCTCCCCCCGCGTTGAATATAGGGATCGAGGCAGGGAGTTCCAGTGGCGCGAGGCGACTCGAACGCGGCGCCCGGACCGAGCTCAGCCCAGGTCGCCGCCGCCCGAGAGGGCCGCGAGGCGCGGCTGATTCAGCTCGATCTCCCCTTCCTTCTCGAGCCGTTGCACGATCGACTGAAACAGACGATCGCGTCGCTGCTGCAGCAGCGACTGCGCGAAGCTGTCGCGCTGCGACTCGAAGGTGGCGGGATCGAACCCTTCGCGTTTGGTCACCCGGAACACGAGCAACCCGCTCGGCGTCTCGACGGGCGCGCTCATCTCTCCCGCCGAGAGCGAGAAGGCCTGATCTCTCGCGGTCGCGGAGAAGGGGGTCGGCGTCTGAGTGCGGTGGAACGGTCCGGCGGAACTGACCGTCACGCCGAGCCCCTTCGCGATCCCGGCGAGATCCGCGCCGGACTGGCTCAGCGCGGCGATGCGAGTACGCGCCGCCTGCAACCCCTGACTACGCCGGAGGTCGCCATCAGCCTGCGGTCGCGCCTGGTCGAACGTCAGCGGCTGCGGCGCCTCGATCTCCGTCGTGCGCAGGAAGACCGTGCCGCGGGGGAGGGCGACCGGGGGCGTCACCTGGCCGATTCCCGCCTGGAACATGGCGGCCGCCGCCTGCGGGGCCTCGCCGAGGTCGCCGACCGTAGCCCCCTGGGCGACGAAACCAGTGTCACGCACCGCCAACTCGTGCTCCGCGGCGGCGCGGTCGAAGGCGCCGGCGTCCTTGGCCACGGCTTCGCGAAAGGCCGCCACGGTCTCCGCGAGCGCCTTCTGCGACCGGGTGAACTGGAGCTGACGCACGATGGTGTCCTTCACCTCCGCGAAGCTTCGGGTCCCGGCCGCGCGCCTCCCGGTCACCTGGATGACGTGAAACCCCAGATCGGAACGCACGATGTCGGAGGTCTGCCCCTCCGCGAGGCTGAACGCCGCCTGCTCGAAGGGAGCGGGCATCCTACCGCGGCCGAAGAACCCGAGGTCCCCGCCGTCCGTGGCGGTGGTGTCCTCCGAGAGGGTGCGAGCCAGGGTGGTGAAGTCCTCGCCGGCACGCGCACGCTGCAGGACGGAGTCCGCCCGGGCGCGAGCCGCCTGCTCGTCGTCGGCGGGCGTCCCTGGCGCGACCTTGATCAGGATGTGGCGTGCCCGGACCTGTTCCGGAGTCGTGTACAGCCGCTCGCGGTTGGCATCGTAGTAGGCCTGTGCCTCGTTGTCCGTGACCACCGTGACGCCGGGAAGGCGCTCGGGCTCGATCAGCACGTAGGCGGCGCGCCGCCTCTCGGGTGTGCGATAGGCGTCGGCATGCGACTCGAAGTAGGCGCGCAGCGTCCCTTCATCCGGAGCGGGACCTGCGAGGACTGCCTGCGGCACGACCAGCACGTAGTCGGCGGTCACGGTCTCGTTCCGGTTGCGATAGTCGCGCAGCACCTCATCGGGGGTGACCGACACGCCACCGGTTGCCAGGCGCTCGTACTTCTCTATGAGAATGCTGTCCGCGATCCCATTCTCGAAGGTGAGCGCGTCGAGCCCGCTCTCCCGCAGGCGTCGTTGGTACTCGGTCGCGCCGATGAACTGGCCGTTCTGCTGGAACGCCGGGTTCCCGGTGATCTTGCCTCGTATCTCCTCGGGGGTCGCGAGCAGGCCGACCCGTCGCGCTTCGGCGAGGAGCAGTCGCTGTCGGACCAACTGGTTGAGCGCCTGTCGCGCGAGGCCGAGGGCCTTCGGATCGTACTGTCCTTGGTAGATTTGACGATAGAAACGGTCGAGGTTTGCGTAGGCGTCCTGCAGCTGGTCCAGCGTGATCGCCTCTCCGTGCACCTTCGCGATCCAGTTGCCGGTGTTGCTGCTGCGACTCGCGTCGCCCGCCCGCCCCCACTGCCAGAAGATCGCCAGTACAAAGGAGCCCACGACCAGCCAGAGGATCCAGCTCAGGGCTTTCACGTTGCTACGCATCGTGTGCAGCATTTACCGCATCTCCGGGGGGATCGCGTCGATCCCGTTGATCTGGGCGCAAAGTACTTATGCTAGACCAGTTAGGAGTGGGCTGCAACCGCAGCAAGTCTTGCGACCCCTGGGTGCTTATGCTATAGTTCGCCGCTCGATCGTGCGACAAATCCTTGAAAAATCGCACGATAGGCCGCCTCTCCCGCAGCGGCTTGCGTCAGCGGCGCTGGGCCGCTGCGACCGTCCGACCGACCACCTGGACCGAGGGAATGCCGCCACGCCCCAAGCAGGATCGAATCCTCCTCGACTGGTTCAACGTCTCGTATCGAACCCTCTTCCTTGGGGGGCTGGCGCTGCTCGTCGTCGTCGTCGGCGCGGTGCTCTACCTGCTCGGCGTGTTCGGCCAGGGCCCGAGTCCGCGCAGCCAGGCCTACGCCGCGATCGAGGAGGCCGACGGCCTGCTGGAGCAGATTGCCAATGTGGAAGGTGATCAGTTCGCAGCTCTCGAGAAGGAGGCGCGGGACCGCCTGGGGGGCGCGCGCGCGGCCTTCACCGCAGCGAACTACTCCGATGCGATGAAGGCCGCGGTCGAGTCGGCCAACACCAGCCGTCGCCTCCTCGCCCTCTCCCGCGGCGAGGGGCGCCTCCCCGACGTGCAGTTCTACAAGATCGAGGGAGATGTCCAGGTGAAGCGGGCGCGGGAGTTGATCTGGAAGACCGCGGCCAAGAGTACCCCCCTTGCGGTGGGAGATCAGATCAAGACCGATTCGTCGGCTTCCGCCCAGGTGATCTACTTCAACGGGACGATCACGACGATCAAGCCGGGATCGATCCTCGAGATCAAGGAGCTGTACGACGATCCGACCACGCGCGTACAGAAGGTGCGCGAGACGCTGCGCAGCGGGACGATGGTGTCGTCGACCCAGGAAGTGGCTACCGCGGGGTCCTTCCACGAGGTGACCACGGAGACCGCCAGCGTGCGCTCGGAGGGGCGTTCGGAGTTCGAGACGCGCTTCGACGAGCTCAACAAGGGCACCTCGGTCGGGGTCTACCGCGGAGGGGCCGTGGTGCGCAGCGGCAGCGGCGAGATAGCACTCGGGGGTCGTGAGCGTGTGAACGTCGACGGCACCGGCGGCCTGGGCGCCCGGGTCAAGCTGCCGGCAACCCCGGTTCTCCTGGAGCCGATCGACCAGAAGATCTTCAATACCTCGACTGTTGACGCCAAGCCGCTGGAGATACAGATTTCCTGGGAGGCCAGCGAGGCGCCGGGGACGTATCACCTGCAGATCTCCTCGACCTCGCTGTTCGGCGACCTGCTGCTCGACCGGCCGGGGCTGACCTCCCACCAGGTGTTGCTGCCGCCGACGGAGCCGGGAAGCTACTACTGGCGCGTCGCGTTCGTCGACGGCGCCGGGCTCGAGAGCGCGTTCTCCGAGACGCGCAAGTTCAAGGTCCTGACCGGCCGGGTGATGAACGTCGACGACTCAACCCCTCCGGAGCTGACCATCGACGACTTCCTGGTGTTCTCGAGCCAGGTAATCGTTCGCGGCAGGACCGAGGCGGGTGCGGTGCTGGCGGCCAACGGCAAGACGGTGGACGTCGGCGACGACGGCGCCTTCACGACGATCATCCAGCTCCGGCGCGAGGGCCGGAACGAGATCCGATTCGTCGCTCAGGACTCCGCCGGCAACGAGCGCAGTCTCCTGAAGGTCGCCGAGGTGCGGCCTCTGTGAACCGTGTCCCTCTCTCCCGCTGCGGGCGCGCCCGCGAGGAGAACTCATGGCCTGGACCAAGTCGATGATGAGCATGTTCTCGAACGATCTGGCGATCGACCTGGGGACCGCCAACACCCTGGTGTTCGCCAAGGGGAAGGGGATCATCGTCCGAGAGCCCTCCATCGTCGCGGTCAACCAGAAGACCGGAAAGGTGGAGGCGGTCGGCAAGGAGGCCAAGGAGATGCTCGGGCGCACGCCGGGGAACATCGTGGCGATTCGTCCCATGAAGGACGGGGTGATCGCGGACTTCGAGCACACCGAGAAGATGCTCGACTACTTCATCAAGAAGGCGCACAACAGGCGCCTGGGCGTCCGGCCGAGGATTGTCATCGGCATCCCATCCGAGATCACGCAGGTCGAGAAGCGCGCCGTCAAGGAGTCGGGGTACCGCGCCAAGGCGACGGAGGTGTACCTCGTCGAGCAGGCCATGGTCGCGGCCATCGGCGCGGGGCTGCCGATCGCCGAGCCCACCGGAAACATGATTATCGATATCGGCGGCGGGACCACCGACGTCGCCGTCATCTCGATGGCCGGAATCGTCTACAGCCGTTCCGTGCGGGTCGCCGGCAACGAGATGGACGAGGCGATCATCCAGTACATCAAGCGGAAGTACAACCTCCTGATCGGCGAGCGCACGGCGGAAGAGGTGAAGATCAAGATCGGCTCCGCCTTCCCGCTGGAGGAGGAGCTGACCATGGAGATCAAGGGCCGCGACCTGATCGAGGGGATCCCGAAGACCCTGGTGATCTCGGACGAGGAGATCCGCGAGGCGCTGGCGGAGACCGTGAGCGTGATCATCGACGCCACCCGGACGGCCCTCGAGCAGACCCCGCCGGAGCTGTCCGCGGACATCGTCGACAAGGGGATCGTCCTCACTGGCGGCGGCGCGCTGCTCCGCAATCTCGACAAGCGCCTGCGCGAGGAGACCGGACTCCCCGTCTCCATGGCGGATGACCCACTGGCTTCCGTGGTTCTCGGAACCGGCCGCCTGCTGACCGACTTCGACCTGCTGCGGAAGATCTCCATCGACTGAGGCTTGGTTTCCGCACCCAGCTCCCGGGGATGGGAGGTGGGGGCGACAGGGCTCCCGTGCCGATGTTCCGCATCCAGCGTGACCGGGCGGCGGTTATCCTCCTCGGCGGCATTCTCTTCGGCCTGCTGGTGGGGATGTCCGCGCAGGTCACGTCGGGGGAGAGCTCCTTGCTCGAGCGCACCCTGTTCAGGCTGGTCTCCCCCGGCGCGCGCCTCGCCACCGGCGGCGTCTCGACCACCCGCGGGGCCTGGGAGAACTACATCGACCTGCGCGCGGCGCGGCGGGAGAATCGCTCCCTGCGCGAGGAACTGCTGGCGCTGGAGGTGCAACGCTCCCGCTACGAGGAAGTGCTGCGCGAGAACCGGAGGCTGCGCGATCTGCTCGCCTTCGCGCAGCGGGTCGAGATTGACGGCGTCGTGGCGCCGGTGCTCGCCAACCAGGCGCTGGCGGCGCAGCGGACCGTCCTGATCGGCCGCGGCGGTGACGATGGCGTCCAGCTCGACGCCCCCGTGCTCTGTCCGGACGGCGTCGTCGGGCGCGTGATCGCCGTGGCGGCCACGCTGGCCAAGGTCCAGCTGATCACCGACTCCGGGAGCGGCGTCGCCGCGTCGGTGGCGCGCACGCGGCTGCAGGGTCTGGTGGCCGGCCGCGGGGCGGACACCCTCCGCCTCCGCTACATCCCGCTGCTTGAGGACGTCCACCCAGGCGACCGTCTCGTGACCTCGGGGCTGGAGAGGATCTATCCGCCCGGGCTGCCCATCGGCGTGGTGGTGCGCGTGGCCGCGACCTCCGGATCGATGAAGGAGATCGAGGTGGCGCCGGCCGCCGATTTTCTGTCGCTCGAGGAGGTGCTGGTCCTGCGGCCGCTTGGCCGGTCGGACGGCTCGGCGGCGCGGGGGCCCGCCGTGCCCGCCCCCGCGGGGGAGTGATGCGAGCCTCGCTGATCCTCGTGGCGCTCACCCTGGCCGCTGGGGCCCAGGTGCTGCTGGCGGCCGCCGCCCCCGGCGCCGCCGGCGTGCTCGATTTCTTCCTGCTCCTGACCGTCTATTACGCCGTGACGACGAACCAGATGACGGGGATGCTCGTCGGCACTGCGGCGGGCCTGGTCCAGGACGCGCTGCTCGCCAACCTGGTGGGCCCGAGCGCCTTCGCCAAGGCGCTCATCGGCTTCCTGGTGGGCAGGCTCGGGATGCGGTTCGAACTCCAGCAGATGCTGCCGCATCTCGCCTGCCTCGCGGGGGCGACCCTGCTCCAGGTGGCGACATGGCATGCGCTGCACCTGGTCCTCGGACTGCCGGCCGAGGTTCCGCCGACCGGGATGATCGCCGCCCAGGTGGCCACCAACTCCGTGGCGGGAACGATCGTGTTCGCCGTGGTGCGCTGGCGCAGGCGGAAGCAGCCATGACCGAGGACTTTCGCCAGCGCAAGGTGTTCCAGGACTACGCGCGCGAGGCGCGGCTGCGCCGCCGGCTCGGCTTCCTGCGGGTCCTGGTGGGGTGCGTCTTCCTCACCTACCTCGGAACGCTCTGGTACTACCAGGTGATGAGGGGGGCGCACTATCGCGAGCTGTCGGACTCGAACGCGATCCGCAGCTTCCCGGTCGCTCCGCTGCGCGGCACGATCGCCGATCGCGCCGGACAGGTGCTGGCGCGCAACCGCCCGTCCTTCACCGTCGTTCTCTCCCAGGTTGATTCCTCCACCTGGAGGGGCACGCGGGATCGGCTGGCCGCCCTCCTCGACCTCGACCCCACCCTCCTCGAGGAGCGCCGCCGGCGCGCCGGCGCACGCCTCGGTCCGGAGGGGATCGTGGTGCAGGAGGACGTCGACCTGGCGCAGGCGGCGACCATCGAATCACATCCGGAGAAGTTCCCGGGCGTGGTGGTGCGGGTCGAGTCGCGACGCGCCTACGAAGGAGGCCGGCTGGCGGCGCACCTCGTGGGGTACGTTGGCGAGGTCTCTCCGGCGCAGATCGCCAGCCGGGAGTTCCCGGGCAGCCGTTCGGGAGACGTGGTTGGGAAGGACGGACTGGAACGCCGATTCAACGGCGATCTGTCCGGTCAGCGCGGCGCGCGCCAGGTCGTCGTCAATGCCCTCGGCCGCGAGATCGACGCACTCGACGGCGGCGAGATTGCGGTCCCGGGGGCCAGCCTCGAGCTGGCGCTCGACCTCGACCTGCAGCGGACCCTGATCGACGCGTTCGGCGAGCATCGGGGTTCGGCGGTCTTCATCGACCCGCGCAACGGCGAGGTGCTGGCGCTCGCCAGCCTCCCGGCGTTCGATCCGAACCTGTTCGCGGGCCGCTTCACCCGGAAGGAATGGGAGGAGCTGGCGCGCAATCCATCGCATCCGCTGCAGAACCGCGCCACCCAGAGCCGCTACTCGGCCGGCTCGACCTTCAAGATCGTCGTGGCCGCCGCGGCGCTGGAGTCGGGCGTGATCACGCCCGCCACGCGGGTGTCTTGCCCCGGCTACGCCATGATCTACGGCCGCCGCTTCGGTTGCCACCTCAAGGGTGGGCACGGCTCGGTGGATGTCCACGAGGCCCTGGTGAAGTCGTGCAATGTCTTCTTCTACCAGGTGGGGAAGAGCGTCGGGATCGACCGGATTGCCGATTACGCCAGGCGGCTCGGGCTGGGAGCTCCGACCGGGATCGACCTGTTCCAGGAGGACGAGGGGCTGGTGCCGGACGACGCCTGGTCCCGGCGCGTCCGCGGCACGCCGTGGTATCCCGGCGAGACGATCTCGGTGAGCATCGGACAGGGGCCACTGCTGGTGACGTCGGTGCAGCTCGCGGCCCTCGCCGGAGCGGTCGGCACGGGCGAGTTCGAGCCCCTCCACGTCGTGCGGCGGGTCGGAGGGCGCGACGTCGCGCCGGTCCGCGCGGAGCGCAGAGTGGACATCAGCGAGAGCACGCTCGAGGTCATCCGCAACGGGCTGCTGGGGGTGGTGAACGAGTGGGGGACCGGGCGACGCGCGCAGCTCCCGAACCACCCGGAGATCCTGGTGGCGGGGAAGACCGGGACGGTGCAGGTGGTCACGGGGTCCGCGGGGGTCGATAGCGAGAAGCTGGCGGAGGCGGTGCGGGACCACGGCTGGTTCGTCGGCTGGGCGCCGTACCGGCAGCCGACGATCGCCTTCGCGGTGTTCGTCGAGCATGGGGGACACGGGGGGATCGAGGCGGCACCCATCGTCCAGCAGGTCCTCGAGACCTACTTCGGCAAGCGCCAGGCGGCCACGGGGGTGCAGGTTGCTCAAGGATAGGGTCTGGGCCCACTTCGACCTCCCGACCTTCGCGCTGGTCGTCCTGCTGGTCGCGGTCGGGCTCCTGATGATCGCCTCCACGACCCTGCACTCCGGCGAGCCCCTGCTCGAGCGACAGGCGATCTGGCTCGCCGCAGGTCTGGTGCTGATGGGGATCGTCATCGCCGTCGACTACCGGACCTGGGCTTCGCTCGCCTATCTCTTCTATGGAGGGTCGGTCGCCTCGCTCGCCTACCTGCTGGCCTTCGGAAGGGAGATCGCGGGCGCCCGCTCCTGGATCGAGATCGGGTCGCTGAACTTTCAGCCCGCGGAGCTGGCGAAGATCTCGACCGCGCTGGCAATGGCGGCCTTTCTCGCCTCGCGACCCGGGACCAATCTCGGCGCGCGGAACCTGATCGTCCTCTGCCTCCTCGTCGCCATACCGGGGGTGTTGATCCTGCTGCAGCCGGACATGGGGACGCTGTTTCCGTTCGCCCCGCTTCTCGGCATCATGGCGCTGCTCGGGGGGATCCGCGCCCGCACGCTCGTGATCCTCGCCGTCACGGCGATGCTGGCAATCCCGCTGGTCTGGGGGTACGTGCTGAAGGACTACCAGAAGGAACGGGTGCAGACGTTCTTCGACCCGGAGCGCGACCCGCGCGGCGCGGGGTATCAGGTCCTGCAGTCGAAGATCGCCCTTGGGTCCGGGGGCTTGTGGGGGAAGGGGCCGTTCTCGGGCACCCAGGGGCAGCTGCACTTCCTTCCCGCCCAGCACACGGACTTCATCTTCTCCGTCCTCGGGGAGGAAGGGGGGTTCGCCGCCTCGGCCTCCGTCCTGATGCTCTACTACCTCCTGCTGCGCCGCTGTTTCACGGCCGCGGACTCGTCGCGCGACCTGCTGGGAGTCTACGTGTGCATGGGAGTGGGGACGCTCCTGGCGACGCAGATCCTGTTCAACATCGGGGTGGCAGCCGGGCTGCTGCCGACCGCCGGCATCGCGCTGCCGCTCATGTCGTACGGCGGCTCCTCGCTCGTGTCCACCCTGATCGCGCTCGGGCTGATCATGAATGTCCGGATGCGCCGCTTCGTGAACTGACGAGGCGTTGGCCACCCCCCCGAAGCTCCTCCTCGTCAATCGGACCTCCTCCGAGGTGCGCGTCGCCGTCCTGGAGGACGATCGCCTCGTCGAGCTCTGGGTGGAGCGAGACGGGCACCGATCCGCGGTGGGCAATCTCTATCTGGGGCGGGTCGCAGCGATCCTGCCCGGAACGCAGTCGGCGTTCGTGAGCATCGGGTTCCCCCGCGACGCGCTCCTGCACGTCGCCGACCTGCCGCGACCCGTCGGCCCCGACACCCCCATCGAATCACGCCTGAGCGTGGGTCAGTCCCTGCTGGTCCAGCTCCGGAAGGAGCCCATGCCGGGGAAGGGAGCGCGCGTCTCGGCGCGACCGACCCTGGTGGGGCGCCTCGTCGTCCTGCTCCCCGGGGGCGAAGGGGTCGCCGTCTCGCGGCAGATCGTCACCCCCGAGGGACGCGCGAGGTTGAGGGCCGCCGCCGAGCGGCATCTCCCCGCCGGATTCGGGCTCATCGTCCGCACCGCGGCCGTGGCCGCGACTCTCGAGGCGGTCGTCGCGGGGTTGCGGGAACTGGTCGAGCGCTGGGAGGGGATCGCGCGTGGCAGCGAAGGAGCTGCGCCGGGGGCGTTGCTGCATCGGGAGCCGGATCTGATTGCGCGCCTGCTGCGCGATGGCTACGCGGCCGGGGGAGCCCGGATCGTGGTCGACGATCGCGCCCTTCACGACGCCTGCAGTGAGCGACTCGCGGCAGCGGGCTCCGCAGGCGCTGCCGCGATTGAATGGCACCAGGGGGAGCCGATCTTCGATTGCTTCGAGGTCGAGAGGGAGATTGGCCGGTTGCTGCGACCCCGGGTCTGGCTCCCGTCCGGGGGATACCTCGTGATCCAGCCGACCGAGGCGCTGGTGGCGATCGACGTGAACACCGGGAAGTACGTCGGTCGGGCCAGTCCGGAGGCGACCGCGCTCCGCACGAACCGGGAGGCGGCGTCCGAGGTCGCGCGACAGATGCGGCTGCGCGACCTGAGCGGGATCGTGGTGGTCGACTTCGTCGGCATGCGCGACGAGGCTTCCAGGCGGGAGGTGCTCGAGCTCCTCGAGCGCGACCTCTCCCGCGACCGGGCGCGAACCCGCGTCCTGCCGATCTCGGAGTTCGGGTTGGTCGAACTCACCCGGCAGCGAACCCGTCACTCGCTCGATCGTGCTTTCCGCCGCGCCTGCCCGACCTGCGGCGGCGCGGGCCGCCTGCGCAACGCGGCCACCTCGTTCCACGAGCTGCAGCGGGCGATCCAGCGGCTCGGCGCGCACCTCGAGCCCGGGCGCATCCGGATTCGCGCTCACCCGGACCTCGCCGGGTTGGTCGCGGACCGCCGTCGCGAGGTGCTCGCGGGGCTGCCCGACGGGACCTCGCTCGCCGTGGAGGTGGTCGCCGATCCACGGCTGCCGTTCGAGGGTTTTGCGCTTGCCAACCTGCCGGCGCACCCGCCGGGAGGAGGATCGGCGTAGCCACCTCGAGCCCGGACTGGATCCGAAACGGCTGCTAGGGACCGCCCCGCAGGAACGACTCCGCCTCGGCCACGTCGTCGGCGGACCCCAGGAAAAGCGGGACGCGCTGGTGCAGCGACTGCGGCGCGATCTCGAGGATTCGCTGGGTCCCCGAGGAGGCCGCTCCGCCGGCCTGTTCCGCGACGAACGCCAGCGGATTGGCCTCGTAGAGCAGCCGGAGCTTGCCGTGCGGCTTGCGCGGGTCCTTGCGGTCGGCGGGATAGAAGAAGATCCCGCCGTGCAGCAGGTTGCGATGAAAGTCCGCGACGAGCGAGCCGATGTACCTCGATCCGTACGGAGCCCCGTGCGCGTTGCGCTCCGACTTGAGGTGGGCGACGTAGCGAGTCAGCGGTTCGTCCCAGTACGCCGAGTTTCCCTCGTTGCACGAGTAGATCTTGCCGCGGCGCGGGGTGCGCACGTCAGGGTGCGAGCAGAGAAACTCCCCGATGCTCGGATCCAGGGTGAATCCGCTCACCCCCTTCCCCGCGGTGTACACGAACATCGTCGAGGAGCCGTACACCACGTACCCCGCGGCCACGAGACGGTTGCCGGACTGCAGCAGGTCCGCGAGCGTCCCGGGGGTGTGCTCCGGGGTGAGGCGGCGGTAGATCCCGAAGATCGTGCCGATGCTCACATTCGCGTCGATGTTGGAGGAGCCGTCCAGGGGGTCGAAGGTGGCGACGTACTTGCCGGCGCGCTCCGCCGGGACGGGGATCGGGTCCGGGACCTCCTCGGACCCCATCACGCACACGTGTCCCGACTCGGCAAGCGCACGGGTAAGCACCTCGTCGGCGAAGACGTCCAGCTTCCGCACATCCTCATCCTGGACGTTCGTCCGGCCCGCCAGCCCGAGCACGTCCGCCAGACCTGCCTTGTTGACGTGCACGGAGATCACCTTGGCGGCGAGGGCGATGCTGGTCATGAGCCCGGAGAAATCTCCGGTGGCGTAGGGGTAGTCGCGCTGCTCCTGCATGATGTGACCATGCAGGGTGAGGGGCTCGGTCTTCACGGGTTCCTTTCCGCGCTGCCGGTCCCGCAGCGCACGCCGTCCGCTCCCCGGGGCGGGCCCGATGCCGGGATCACCCGAAGAACACGGAGGCGATCCCGTAGCTTTCGGGGTCGACCAGCCGGGCGCCGCCGGCGGCTTCCGCGAGCGGCACGTCTGTCATCCTGCCCCGCTGCCAGGCCGTCATCCGACCGAACCTGCCGGACTCGATCAGATCCACCGCATGAACGCCGTAGCGGCTTGCCAGGATCCGATCCGAGGCGACCGGGGAGCCGCCGCGTTGGACGTGGCCGAGAACCGTAACGCGCGTCTCGATGCCGGAGGCGTCCTCGAGGCGGCGCGCCAGCAACGCTCCGATGCCGCCGAGGCGGAGCGAACCGTCCGCCTTGGTGCCCAGGACTGGCGCCTCCTCACCCTGGAACGTCGCCCCCTCGCCGACGACCAGGATGCTGAAGTACTTCCCGAGGTCCTGGCGCCTGCGGATCATGCGGCAAAGATCGGTCAGGTCGAAGGGGTGCTCCGGGATGAGGATCGCATCGGCGCCGCCGGCCAGGCCGGCGAACGTCGCAATCCAACCGGAGCGCCGACCCATCACCTCCAGCACCATCACACGATCGTGGGACTCCGCGGTCGTATGCAGGCGATCGATCGCATCGGTGGCGATGGCGACGGCCGTGTCGAAGCCGAAGGTCTGCTCGGTGCCGCGGACGTCGTTGTCGATCGTCTTCGGGACCCCAACGACTGGGACTCCGGCGCGCCACGCCTTCTCCGCCACCTGCATCGAGTGGTCACCGCCGATGATGATCAACCCCGCCGCCTCGAGGCGGGCGGCGTTCTCGATGCAGCGCGCCTCCCCGTCGGCCCGCAGGAACGGATCGGCCCCGGAGCAGCCGAGGATGCTCCCGCCTCGCGGCAGCAGGCCGGAGGCCTGCGCAGGGTCGAGATCGACGACGTCGAGCCGCTCCAGCCCGGCGAAGCCGCCGCGCAGGCCGACGGCAAGGAACCCCCGCTGATGGGCGCGACGGATCACGGCGCGCAAGGCGGCGTTGAGACCAGGGCAATCGCCGCCGGCGGTCAAGACTGCGATCTTCGGCTGCACCTGACCCTCCGCAGGCTCGGCGACGTTCGCGTCAGAGCGGGAGCGGAATGGTGGGAGGAAGGTCCACTCTTCGGATGGTGCGCTCGACGTGGGCCAGTGTGTCCACGACCCCGAGCTTGCGGAACAGGAACGCGAACCTCTCCTCGAGGCTGCGGCCGATCGCCTCGCGGTCGGAGGGGGAGAGGTCCCACATCTTGCGCTTCAGCGGGCCGAACGCCTTCTTGCGAGTCTTGTACACGAATTGCTCGTCGGTCTCTCCCGCCTTCCGCTCGTCCGCGCAGGCCCGGAAGCAGAACTCCCGCACCTCCCGCCGCAGCCCATCACCGAAGGCCGGGTGCTCGTACAGCAGGTTCTGGAAGCCGGTCGCCAGGTGAATCTCGGCCGTGTCCACCCGTGGGAAGTGATCGAATGCCTCTTCCGGCAGCGTCGAGGCCCCGTGCTGCACGGCGCCTGCAAGGCCGTACTCCTGGCGGGCCACCCGGCTGAGGTCGCGCAGCGTGTCGAAGTCGACCTTCACGGACGCAACGGTGCCGTCGGGGAGCGGGACGCCTCCGTGGCTGGTGCCGGTCTGCACGCTGATCTTGCTGATCCCGGTGAGCCCGCCTCCGCGCCGTGCAAGGTTCTCGCGGAACCCGTCCATGTAGGCCCGCAGCTCCTCGACGGTGCTGTTCTGTTTCCCGACCTCGCCGATCTCTCCGCCGATCGAGATGTCCACCCCCGCGGGCTGGAGACGTCGCACGTGGGCGGCCAGGTCCGCTCCCACCTCGACGTTCGTCCGCTGCTGCTCCGCCACGGTCGGGTGCGACAGGTCGACCAGCGTCGAGGTATCGATGTCGATGTTCAGGAAGCGCGCCTCGATTGCCGCCTGGATCAGGTCCTTCACCGAACGCACCTCGGCGTCGGGCGCCTGCGCGAACTTCTTGGCGTTGATCTGGAAGTGATCCCCCTGCAGGAAGATCGGGCCGCGATGCCCCTCGCGAATGGCCGCCGCGGTGACCGCCGCGGCGTACTCCGCGGGGGCCTGCTCCGTGTAGCCGATCTCCGAGCGGGCGATCTCGAACACGAGCGGTCCGACGTGCAGCGCCCGGGCCGCCCGGAAGGCCGCGCGCGCCGTGTCGTACGTCAGTCCGCGGATGTTGGTCGCGGGGACCGTGAAGCCGGAGATCTCGCCGCGGCCGCGCGCCGCATACAGGTCCTGGATCGACGCCGACCAGATCCCGGAGGCGCCGGCAACCGCCTGGATCAGCGCCCGCGAGACCTCGCGCAGCGCCGGGTCCGGCGCGAAGATCGCGGTCCTCACCAGCGGCTCGAGGAACCGCTCACGCAGCGCCGCGGCATCGATGACCCGCAGCGGTTCGCCCGCGGCCAGCACGGCGGCCGCGGCGCGCTTGAGCTCGTGGAGATCCTTGAATTCCATGGGGACGGCCTCCGTCGCCCGGCGGGGCGAGTGCGGCGACAGGGGGAGGTGAGGGCGATGTCGACCGCAGGGTTTATAGCGAAAAGGCCGGGCGTTTGCAACCGCCAGGCGGGGGTGAGTGCGTCGCGTCTCCCCGCCTACGCCGAGCGCGTCAGGCGGTCGGCGCGCCTCTGTTCGGCCTGCCGGGCGCGCAGCCGCTCGGTCTCGGTTCGCAGCTCCAGCGGCGGGACGGAGGTGGGGCGTCCGTTGCCGTCCAGGGCAACGAAGGTGACATAGGAGGTGCAGGTTCGCTGCCGTTCGCCGGTGAGCGGATCCTCGGCCAGGACCTTCACGCCCACCTCCATGGAGGTGCGGAAGCTCTGGTTCACGGAGGCAAGGACGGTCACGATCATCCCGAGGCGGATCGGGTGGTGGAAGTCGATCCGATCGGCCGATGCCGTGACCACCGCACGACGGCAGTGGCGCATGGCGGCGACCGCGGCCGCCTCGTCGATGAGCGCCATCACGCGTCCACCGAAGATGGTGCCGAGGGGGTTGGTGTCCCGGGGATTGACGATCTCGGTCATCTCGACCTGCGAATCGGCGACCGGTTTTGGTTTCAGGTCCACGCCCGCTCTCCTGCCGCCGCGTTTCCCCCGCGGTCCGCCGGGGGGGCGATCGAGCCCCGCCACGGGCAGCCATGCTACACCTAGCGAAACGCCTGCTTCCGCGCCGCCGCGCCGGCTCCCCGGCGGCGTCCCGTCCCGGGGTAGGGCAACCGCCGCGAACCCTCGGGGGGGGCGGCACGTTCCTTGATCTGGCGCCGCCGTCCTCGATAGGATACGGCATGAGGGATCGTAGGGGGCGAGCGGACCTGACCCTGGAGGTGATGCCATGCGGAACCGAACTGGGTTGCGTTTCCTGTTGGGCGCCCTGCTGGGCGCTCTCGCGGTGGCGGTGGGAGCCGGGGCGCCGGCCTACGGACAGGTGGTTGCAGGCGTCAAGGGGAAGGTGACCGACCCCGCCGGCCAGGCGCTCGAGAAGGTCGAGCTGGCCATGGAGACGGTGCGGGTGGAGGGGCGCCCCACGGGCACGGTCGTGGGAAAGGTCAAAACCCGCAAGAACGGCAGTTTCACCTTCCCGTTCCTGGACCCCGGGGAGTACAAGATGATCGCGACGATCGCCGGGTACACGCCCCTGCAGATGAAGATTCTGAGCATCGACTCGACCAAGAATGTGCACATGGACCAGACGGTCCTGATCAAGCGCGATCAGTCGAACCTCCCCTCGTTCCCGGTCAAGCCGCAGGGGCAGGGGGCGCTCGTATCCGGGAAGTGCGAGGTCAACCTGATCATGGTGCTGGAGGAGGACTTCTCCGCCGAGCTGGCCAAGCTCCAGCAGGGGGAGAGCAAGGCCGCGGCACCCACCACCGCGATCGTCAGCCATCAGCGCGATCCGGTGGAGCGCGGCGACGAGTACCTCGCTGGCGGCGATCTGGATCAGGCCGCCGCCGCGTACCGCGAGGGGATCGAGGCGGACCCGACTCGCGCTGATGCCCACTACGGACTCGGCAAGACGCTGCTGCGGAAGGACGATCTCAGCGGCGCGCTGGCGTCGCTGAAGAAGGCGGAGGAGATCGATCCGACGAGGATGGGGGTGGAGTTCTACCTCGGCGCGGTCTACCACGCGCTGGGGCAGGACAAGGCGGCCATCGAGGCGCTCGAGAAGGAGAGGGTGAACTCCCCCGACAACGAGCAGGCGCTCGTGAATCTCGGGACGCTCTATCGCGACACCAAGCAGTACGAGAAGGCGCTCGGAATCCTCGACGAGGTCGTGCGGGTCAACCCGGAAAACACCGATGCCTACCTGGCAATGGCCGACGCCTACAACCAGATGAAGCAGCCCGCGAAGGCGGAGGAGATCTACAAGAAGATCCTCGCGAAGAGCCCGGGCCAGGAGGATGTCATCTGGTACAACATCGGGGTGAACGCCTTCAATGCGGACCGCAGGGAAGCCGCCGCGGAGGCATTCCGCAAATCCGTGGAGGCCAACCCGAAGAACTCCGATGCCCACTACTGGCTGGCGAACTGCCTGTATGGGCTCGGTCAGAACAAGGAAGCCGCGACGCACTACAAGACCTACCTCAAGCTCGAGCCCAAAGGGGGGTACGCCGGGGACGTGGCCGCGCTCCTCAAGCAGATCGACGGCTGACCCTCATCCGTCGGTGTCCGGCTGCCGGCGGGCGGCCGGATCACTCCTCGTCCGCCTCGCCTCCGGCCGGCCGGGGGAAAAGGCGCTCGTCCACCAGGGCGCAGAGGATGTGCCCGGCCAGCAGGTGGAGTTCCTGGATCCGGGCCGTCGAGGCACCGGGGATGACGAGGGCATGCTCGACCTCGCGCGCCGCGGCTCCCCCGTCTCGTCCGGAGAAAGCGATCGCGACGAGACCGCGCTCGCGCGCCACGCGCAGCCCGAGCACGATGCTCTGGCTCTCGCCCGTGGTGGTCAGTCCGATCGCCACGTCCCCGGGACGCCCCAGCGCCTCGACCTGACGGGCGAAGACCCGCTCGTAGCGATCGTCGTTGGCGATGCTGGTGAGCGCGGCGCCGTCGCAGGTGAGCGCGATCGCGGCCAGCGCCTGACGGTCGCGCTCGAAGCGGTTCACGAACTCCGCGGCGAGGTGTTGCGCCTGCGACGCGCTCCCGCCGTTCCCGAAGAGCAGGACCTTGCCGCCGCGCGCGAGCGCCCCCGCCACGAGTTCGGCGAGGGCCGCCACCGTGGGGGTCAGGTCGGCGGCAAAGCGCCGGTGATACTGGACGCTCTCCTCCGCGAGTTTGCGTGCGAGATCGCGCAAGCCCATCCGGCCTCCTCCGCGGCGGCGCCTCCTTGGCGCAGCCGTCCGCGTGTGACTCTCCACCACACAGTATGGCCTGGAGGCGGACGCCGAGGGAATCCCCGCCGGCCGCACACGGGGCTCAAAGGACGGCGGCGAGCGTGACGATACGCCCCGTCCCTGGACCCTCCGCCCGGTACGAGTAGAACAGATCGTTGCGACAGCGCGTGCAGACCCCGGCGTCGAGGAACCGTTCGGCCGCCACTCCCAGGCCGGCGGCCTGCGCCTGGTTTGCCGCGAGCAGGTCGAGCTTCGGCCCCCCTGGCGCCGGGTGTGCGAACCACGCGCTGGCGGCGGGATCCCGCTTGACGAACGCGCTGACGACCTCCGGACCGACTTCGTAGCAGCAGGCTCGGATCGCCGGTCCGGCGACCACGAGCAACGAAGCGGGGTCGGCTCCGGTCTCCTGCAGCAGGCGGGTGATCGCGGCCGCGAGCACGCCTGCCAGCGTCCCACGCCATCCCGCATGCACCGCCGCCAGCCCCCCGCTGGCGGGCGCGACGACCAGGAGCGGCACGCAGTCCGCCGTCACAATCGCGAGCGCAATCCTGTCGTGCGGCGTCACCAGCGCGTCCCCCTCCGGTGGGTCGGCACCGGTCGCCGCCAGGGCGAGGCGGACCTGGGAGGAATGGACCTGCCGCAGGCGCGCCCGCGGGAGCGCGGCCAGGCCGAGGGCCTCGGCCAGCCGCTGGATGCCGACCTCCACGCCGGCGCGCGCGGCACCGGCCGGCTCGCGGCAGGAGAACCCATGTCGTACCCCCGCCTCCTCGAGTGCCGGGACCCTGAGATACCTTGGTCCACCGCCTGCAGGCGCGACGATGTCGAACTCGGCTCGTCGCATCGCTCAGATCCTCGCGAGCGTTCCGAAAACACTGCGAACACGGAACTTGACTTTTGTCAGGGGGGATGCCAGAGTCCCGGGTCCCCCAAGCGTTCCACGGTCATCTGCGGCCGGCACGCCCCGGGACGGGTCGGGGACAGCCCGCCGCGGCCAGTGCCGCTCGTTCCCCCGTGGTCTGGTGGGCAAGGTGGATCCCATGAATCTCGAAAGCCTGCGCTCGAACTCCGACCCCTTCTGGGCCGCGGGCGCGCCCGGCGACACGGGGAACAGCCTCCTCGGGCTCTTGCCGATGGTGCTGATCCTGGGCGTGTTCTACTTCATGCTGATTCTGCCTGCAAGGCGGCGCCAGAAGAAGCTGCAGGAGATGATCCACAACCTGAAGCGGGGCGACAAAATCATTACCACCGGCGGCATCTTCGGAACCGTCATGGGGATCTCCGACCGCCTGGTGCAGCTGCGGATTGCCGATCAAGTGACGATCGAGATCTCGAAGAACGGGATCGCTGCCCTGCAGAACGCCGACGGCAGCGAGCCGACGAGCTGAGAGGCGGAGGCGCCGAGACCATGTCGAAGATCCCGCTGTGGAAATGGGTCGTGGCGATTGCGCCGCTCGTCGGCTCAATCGTGATCCTCCTCCTTCCGTCGGAGCGTTCCGCCGAGGGCCTTGCCGGCCTGAACGTGAACCTGGGGCTCGACCTGCGCGGCGGCGTCCACATGGTGATGCAGGTGCGCACCGACGACGCCATCCAGACGGAAGTGGACGCGGCCGAGGCGCGGGTGCGCCGTGCGCTCGGTGAGGCCGGCGCCGGCTTCGAGCGGATCGAGCGGCCGACGGTGGCTGAGCTGCAGGTGCTGGGGGTGGCCGATGCCGCGCGGGCGGCCGTGCAGAAGGTGCTGGCCGAGCAGCTCCCGCAGTGGACCATTGCCGGGGGAGCGGGCAGCCTGAAGGCGACGATGGGATCGGTGGAGGAGGCGAACCTGCGGGAGCAGGCGGTCACCGACGTCCTCTCCGGCGTGCGTGAGCGGGTGGACAAGTGGGGGATCGCGGAGGCGAACACGACCCGCCAGGGGACCGCGGGCTCGGACCGGATTCTCGTGCAGCTTCCCGGCGTCGACGACCCGGCGCGCGTCAAGAACCTGATCACGGAGCCGGCCTTTCTCGAGTGGAAGATGCTGGTCACCCCCCCGGGGCAGACGCAGGGGAACTACGGCGGCGCGGCCAGCCGTGAGCAGCTCGTGACTCTGTTCGGTGGGACCCTTCCCGACGGCGTCGAGGTGTACTCCCAGGTGGTCAAGCAGGTGAACGGCAGTGAGTTCCACACCTTCTGGCCGCTGGAGAAAATCTCGGCGATCACCGGGAACGACCTCGAGGACGCTCAGCGTGCTGGCGACGAGTTTGGCAAGCCGGCGGTCAGCTTCCGTCTCAAGCCTCCGGCCGGACAGCGCTTCGCCCTTCTGACCCGCGAGAACGTCGGGCGGCAGATGGCCATCCTGCTGGATGCGTCGGTGATCTCCGCGCCCCGCATCCAGTCCGAGATCCCGAGCGGACACGGGATCATCACCGGGCGGTTTACCAGCGGCGAGGCGGACGATCTGGCGTTCAAGCTCCGCTCGGGGGCGCTGCGCGCCGGCGTGACGGTTCTCGAGGAGCGCACCATCGGCCCGTCCCTGGGAGCCGACTCGATCCGCAAGGGACTCGTGTCGGGGGCAGTCGGCCTGGTGTTGACGACCGCCTTCCTGCTCTTCTGGTATCGCGGCGCCGGGATCAATGCCCTGGCGGTCCTGGCGCTCCAGATGCTCCTGATCCTGGGGGTCATGTCGGCGTTCGGCGCCACGCTGACGCTCCCCGGGATCGCGGGGTACATCCTGACGATGGGGATGGCGGTCGACGCGAACGTGCTCATCTTCGAGCGGATCCGCGAGGAGCTGCGCGTGGGGAAGACGGTGCGCTCGGCCGTCGACGCCGGTTTCGACAAGGCGTTCTCGGCGATTCTCGACTCGAACCTCACCACGCTCATCTCGGCAGTGGCGCTGTTCTCCTACGGCACCGGCCCGATCAAGGGGTTTGCGGTGACGCTCTCGGTCGGTCTGCTGGCCAACATGTTCACGGCAGTCTTCATCTCCCGGCTGTTGTTCGACGTCTACCTCGGCCTGAGGCCCAGGCTCCAGCGGCTCAGCATCTAGGCCCGGATCGGGCCACGCGCAGGTTCGCATGCAGATTTTTACCGACACGAAGATCGACTTCATGGGGATGAAGGTCTACGCCGCCTTGTTCTCCGGATCGCTCCTGGTGCTGGCGATGGCCATCATCATCATCAAGGGGCTCAGCTTCGGCATCGATTTTCGCGGCGGGACGGAGATCGAGCTGAAGTTTGCCCAGGCGCCGGACATCGGCACCTTGCGTTCCCGGCTGGAGGCGGCCGTCGGCGGGGTCACGCTCCAGCCCGTTGGCAGCGCCGAGGAGCGCACCGTTCTCGTGCGGGCAGGGAGCGAGGGGAACGCCAGCGCCATCTCCGAGAAGATCTCGACCGCCCTGCTCTCTCCCGAGGATGCCGCCGCGGCGGCGTCCGGGCGGACCAACCTCAACCAGGTCGGGAAGGACGCGCTGGGGCAACGAATCAAGGAGTGCGGGGCCGGGATCACCGACGAGTCGGCTACCGCGCTCGCGGAGGGGATCCTCGCGGTACGGCTCGCACAGGGCGGAGTGCTGGCGGGGCTCGATTCGATCGCGGCCGTCCCGGGGCTCACGCCGGAGATTCGCCAGTGCCTCGAGCGCGAGACGTTCCTGCCCCCGTTCACCCGCTGGCGGGACTACTACGTCGGACCGAAGGTCGGCCAGGAGCTGCGCACCAAGGCGATCTGGGCGATTGCCGTCTCGCTGGTGGGCATCCTGATCTACCTGACCTTCCGCTTTCAGTTCGAGTACGGGGTCGGGGCGGTGGTGGCGCTGTTCCACGACGTGATCATCACGACCGGCCTGCTGGTGCTGCTGGGGGTGGAATTCGACCTCACGGTCGTGGCGGCGCTGTTGACGCTGGCCGGCTATTCGGTCAACGACACGATCGTCGTCTTCGACCGGATTCGCGACAACCTCCGCATCAAACGGACCGCGGGAATCGACGACATCGTCAACCTCAGCTTGAACCAGACGCTGAGCCGCACCGTGCTGACCGGGGGCACCTCGCTGATGGTGATCCTCTCGATGCTGTTCCTGGGAGGGACCGCCTTCTACGGGTTCTCGCTCGCTCTCCTGATCGGCATCATCAAGGGAACCTACTCCTCCCTGTTCGTGGCCAGCCCCATCGTCGTCGTGTGGCAGCAGTACGTCACCGCGCCACGCGCGCGCCGGATCGCGCGGGCCTGAGCCGCGGCCCAGGCACCCCCGCCGTGCTAGCGCGACGGGGGGGTCTGCTATCATTCCCTGGCGGCGCGCAGCGCGCCGGTCGCAGTCGGGAGCCCGGAATCCAGGCTGGCTCCGACTCTCCCGGGGCCCTCCCATGATCCGCTTCGAGGACATCGTCGAACGGGTGGAACGTTACCACCCGGAAGCCGACTTCGACCTCCTCAAGCGCGCCTACGTCTTCTCGGCCATGGAGCACCGGAATCAGCTCCGCAAATCCGGGGAACCGTACCTCGTCCATCCGCTCGAGGTCGCAGGGATTCTCGCCGACCTGCGGCTCGACCTGACCACGGTCGCCGTCGGGCTGCTGCATGACGTCCTCGAAGACACGCTCACCACGCGCGAGGTCCTGCTGGAGTACTTCGGCGCCGAGGTGACCTCGCTGGTCGAGGGGGTCAGCAAGATCAGCAAGCTCGAGTTCCGCAGCCGCGAGGAGCGCGAGGCGGAGAACTTCCGCAAGATGATGCTGGCCGTGGTCGATGACCTGCGAGTCATCTTCGTCAAGCTCGCGGATCGCCTGCACAACATGCGCACCCTCGAGCATCTCGACGACGAGCGGCGGGAGCGCATCGCTCGGGAGACGATGGAGATCTATGCCCCGATCGCCAACCGGCTGGGGCTCGGGGCGATCAAGGGGGAGCTCGAAGATCTGTCCTTCCGGTTCCTGGATCCTCCGGGCTACCAGAACCTGGCGCGGCGCCTGCTCGAGCGCCAGGCGCAGAGTGACGAGTTGATCCGCACGGTGGGAGAGCGCATCGCCACCAGCCTCGGCGAGGCCGGAATCCCGGTCGAGATCATGGGCCGGGTCAAGCGCCTGCACAGCATCGCCCGCAAGATGCGCAAGCAGGGAATCGACGTGGACCAGGTCTACGACTACGTTGCGTTTCGCCTGCTCACCGACAGCGTGAAGAACTGCTACGGCGCTCTCGGGATCATCCATTCGCTCTGGCGGCCGGTTCCGGGACGAATCAAGGACTACATCGCGATGCCCAAGCCGAACCGCTACCAGTCCCTGCACACGTCGGTGATGGGCGATCGGGGGCATCCGTTCGAGATCCAGATCCGCACCCGCGCGATGGACGCCATCGCCGAGCGGGGAATTGCCGCGCACTGGCGCTACAAAGAAGGTCAGCCGCTGGAGTCGGGAAACCTCCGCCAGATCGAATGGCTGCGGCAACTGGTGGATTGGAAGAGCGAGCTCAAGGACGCCCAGGAGTTCTTCCGCGCGGTCAAGCTCGACCTCTACCCCGAGGAGGTCTACGCCTTCACCCCCAAAGGGCAGGTACGGGCGCTGCCGAAGGGGGCGACGCCGATCGACTTCGCGTTCAAGATCCACAGCGAGATCGGCAGCCACTGTTCCGGAGCGCGCGTCAACGGGCGCCTCGTCCCCTTGAAGACCGAGCTTCACAACGGCGACATCGTCGAGATCCTGACGACCCCCGCGGCACACCCCACCCGGGACTGGCTCCACCTGGTGCGCACGGCGTCGGCGCGCGCGAAGATCCGCAACTATCTCCACAAGGTGGAGCGAGAGCAGAGCCTCGGCCTCGGCCGCACGCTGCTGGAGCGCGAGCTGCGCAAGTACCGCCTCTCGCTCAAGAGCTTCCTCAACCACCCTGAGCTGCCGAAGGTGCTCGCGGCGCTGGGATTCGCGGAGGGGGAGGACCTGATTGCGGCCGTGGGATTCGGCAAGGCGCTGCCCCAGGAGGTGATCGAACGGTTGTTCCCGGACCGCGCCCGCGATGACCGGGTGGCGACCGGCATCGGCCATGCCGTCAAGCGGGCGCTGGGACTGACCGGGAATCGAGTTGAGGTGGCAGGTCTGCGCGACGGGATGGTGATGCTGGCGAAGTGCTGCAACCCGGTGCTCGGCGAGCCGATCGTCGGCTACGTCACCCGTGGGAGGGGCGTCTCCGTGCACCTGGAGCACTGCCCCAACATCGATGCGCTCATGTTCGACCCGCAGCGCAAGATCGAGGTCAACTGGGCGACGAGCGAAGGCGGGAGCTTCACCGTGAAGCTGCTGGTGCGCTCGGAGGATCGTCAGGGGCTGCTGGCGCGCGTAACCGCCGCCATCGCGGAGGAAGACGCGAACATCAAGGACATCCGCGCCGATACGACCGAGGACCAGCGCGGGGAGATGGCTCTTACGCTGACCATCCGCGACCGCCGCCAGCTCGATCGAATCCTGCAGCGGCTGCGTCAGCTCGACGGGGTGATGGCGGCCGAGAGAATCCTGGGCTGAACCGACCGCTGCGTCCCGGCGAGACGGTCAGGGGAGGGGGGAGTGATGACGATCGAAAAGGTGCAGACCGGCGCGGCGCCCCGCGCGATTGGCCCGTACTCTCAGGGGGTGACCACCGAGGGATGGCTGTTCGTCTCCGGCCAGATCGGTCTCGATCCGGGGTCCGGCGCCCTGGTCGGAGGCGGCTTTACCGCCGAGGTCAGGCAGGCGTTCCAGAATCTCGCGGCAATCGTGACCGCCGGAGGCGCGACGCTCGACCAGGTCGTGCGAGTGACCGTCTACCTCACCGATCTGGAGAGGTTCTCGGAGATGAACGCCATCTACGAGGAGTACCTCGGGGGGTGCCGCCCGGCCCGCTCCACCGTCGGCGTCGCCAGCCTGCCGAGGGGAGCCGTGTTCGAGATCGATGCGATCGTGCGTTGCGCCTAGGAGGAGGCGCGGACGGTCTTCTCGATGCGCCCGGAGCGCAGGCAGCGGGTGCAGACCCGCATGCGCTTGCTGCCGCCGACCTGCCGCGTGCGAACGCGCTGCAGATTGGGGTGCCAGACCTTCTGAGTCAGGTTATGGGCGTGGCTGACATTGTGCCCGAACCGTGGACCTTTCCCGCAGATCTCACACACCCTGGCCATCGAACCTCCTCGTGTCTCCCGGACTGCTTCGTAGGGGGAACTCCTTTTAACACTGCGATCTGGATAGGTCAAGCCGTTTTTTTGTCCCCCCCTTGCCAATGTTCCGTCATGCCTATATAGTACCGCCTCGGCTCATGGGGGTTTCCTATCGGCCGCCTATGCCGGGAGGTCGACATCGGAACCCCGGTTGACGTGCGAGGAGATAGTTGTCAATTTCCGGGCAGTATGACGCTCCGCACGTCGTCAACCTGACGCTCGGGTTCCCGCCGGCGTCAGCGAGCGTAAGTCCAGGTATTCCAGTGTTTTTTTTCTTGACACCCCCTGGACCCTTTGCTATGTTCACGCTCGGCTTGAAGTTTTGACCGTAAGTAGGCGTCAAACCTGACGGCTGGAAAGGGATTTCACGTGTTGTTGAAACGCTCGAAGGGGCTCGTCGGACTGGATGTGGGCTCCAGCGCCGTGAAGGGCGTGGAGCTCAAAGACCTCGGAAAAGGGCGTGGCTACCAGCTCGTGAGTCTGGGGATCGAGGCCCTGCCGCCCGAGGCGATCGTGGACGGCGCGATCATGGACGCTGGCCTCGTGTCCGAAGCCATCCACAAGCTGTTCGCCCGCTGCAAGTTCAAGGCGGCCGAGGTGGCGATCTCGCTGTCGGGGCACAGCGTCATCATCAAGAAGATCTCCCTGCCGGTGATGAGCGCCGACGAGCTGGCCGAGTCGATTCAATGGGAAGCGGAGCAGTACATCCCGTTCGACATGGATGACGTCAACATCGACTACCAGATCCTGGGCGGGTCCGCGACGACCGGCGACGCCAACATGGATGTGCTGCTGGTGGCGGTGAAGAAGGAGAAGATCAACGACTATACCGGCGTCGTCACCCAGGCCGGAAAGACGCCCGTGCTGGTCGATGTCGATGTCTTCGCGCTCCAGAACGCCTTCGAGGTCAGTTACGAGACGCCCCCCGCCAACGTCGTGGCGTTGATCAACCTGGGCGCAAGCGTCACCAACATCTCGGTGCTGCTGCGCGGGAACCCCATATTCTGGCGCGACATCTCGATTGGCGGCAATCGTTACACCGAGGCGATCCAGCGAGAGCTGAACCTGCCGCAGGATCAGGCGGAGGCCCTGAAGCGAGGAGACGGCGCCGACGGGGTCCCGTCGGACAGCGTGCAGCCGATCCTCGCGGGCGTTCACGAGGAGGTCGGTAACGAGATCCAGAAGACGCTCGACTTCTTCAAGGCGACCACCTCGGGCGAACCGGTGCAGCACCTCGTCCTCTCCGGCGGGTGCAGCCAAATCACTGGCCTGCTCGACTACATGTCGGATCGGTTCCAGACCCCGGTCGAGATGTTCAACCCCTTGCGCCGTCTCGCCGATCGCGATCGCGTCCTGGCGTCGGTCGGCGGGGAGGAGGCTGCCCCCTCGATGGCGATCGCGGTGGGTCTGGCCATGCGGAAGGTGGGAGACAAGGAATGATCCGGATCAACCTGCTGAGCGCGCGCAAGCCGTCGGCTTCCAAGGCCAGGGTGCCCAAGATCGAAGTGGGGGCGAGCGCCGAGAACCTGCTCTATGCGGCCTTGCTGATTCTCTCGATCGGCTTCTGCCTCTATCAGTGGTGGTCGCTGAATGCCGAGAAGGAGCGGGTTGCGAACGAGGTCTCGATCGCGCAGCAGGAGCTGGAGAAGGTGAAGGAGGGGCTGCGCATCATCGCGGAGCTCGAGACGAAGAAGGCCCTCATCGACAGGAAGGTGGACATCATCTCCAACCTGAAGAAGGCGCGCACCGTCCCGGTCACCCTGCTGAATGAGCTGAATGCGAACCTCCCGGACTTCCTCTGGTTCACGTCGATGTCCGAAGCCGCCAATCAGATCGGGTTCAACGGGCGCGCCACCACGCCCAATGCTCCCGCGAATCTCTACAACAACCTGAGCGCCTCGCCCTACTTCTCGGATGTGAACCTGAATCAGATCGCCAAGGACGCCAACGGCGTCAACTTCTCCCTCACCTGCACCTTCGTCCCGGCCGGCAAGCCCCGGGCGCAGGGATAGGCCGAGCGTCGGCCGGAAAGGCATCGGGGGAACGCGATGAACCTGCAGAATCTACCGTGGTGGGGAAGAGCGATCATCTTCGTCGGCCTCGCCGTCGTCATCATCTGGCTCGGCTACAGCACTTGGCCGGGATTCTCCGTGATGCAGAAGCAGATCGACTCCAGCAACGAGGAGCTTGCCGGCCTCAAGGCGGAGATCCAGAAGGGACAGGGCGCGATCAAGCGGCGCGCCGAGCTCGAGGCGCAGATCCAGATCAAGGAGGCCGAACTGGCGCTGCTGCGGCGCATCCTGCCGACCGAGCCGGAAACCGGCGACCTGGTGAAATGGCTCAAGGCGCAGACCGATCAAGTGAACCTGGACCTGCTGAACTTCACCCGCGGTGCGGTCACGGCGAGCGAGTTCTACAAGGAGCATTCCGCCACCATGGAGGTGACCGGGGAGTTCCACGACCTCGGAGAGTTCTTCGAGCGCGTCTCCGGGCACGATCGCCTGGTCAACATCAAGAACCTGTCGATCACGGCGAACACCGGTCCGGACCGTTTCACCCGGTCGATTCGCGCCAACTTCAGTGCAGTCACGTTCGTCTACCAGGAGGAGGCCGCGAAATGAGGGGTTCGATGCTCTACGCGCGAGCCTGGATTCTCCTGCTCCTGGCTGGGGCTTCCGTCGCGAGCGCGCAGAATCCCGCAGTTCCGGCGGCGCCCTCCGCCCTCGCCGTGGAGGCCGCGCCCCAGGCTGCGGAGCCGGGCGGCCTCCTCGAATACCAGCGGGGGAGCTACCGCGACCCGTTTCGCTCGCTCGAGGAACCGAAGCCGGACGCCATGCGACCCCGACCGCCCGGTCCGGCAGGAATGCTCATCGAGGAAGTCGATGTGATCGGAATCCTCTCGGGGCCGAAGGGAGCGATGATCCTCATCATCGGCACCGACGGCCTGGGGTACTCGCTCACCGAGGGGACGGAACTGTACGACGGCAAGGTCCTGACGATTGATGAGGGAGACGGCAAGGTCGTCTTTCGACAGAACGTGAACGATCCGAACCTGATAAAGCCCTACCGCGACATCGAGAGACGGCTTGAGACCGCTTCCTGAGGAGGCTGGAACCATGAAACAGGGTACTGCACTGTGGCTGTCGGCTGTCCTGGCGCTCTCCTTGGGATGCGCCGGGGGGTCGCGCCTCGTCGAGCCGGCGGACGAAAACCCGCAGGCAACGTCGCCGGCCCGCATCGAGGCCATCGTGCCGACCCTCGCCGCGGATCGGACGCGGGTGGTCGTCCAGGCAAATGCGCCGCTCCTCTACACCTCGTATCAACCTGACCCATCTCGCCTGGTCATCGAGGTGCAGGGAGTGGATGTCTCGGCCCTGCCACCGCGAATCGAGATCGGCCATGGCGTCGTCGAGGCGGTCCTGATCTCGTCGGACCCAACTGCCAAGTTCCCTCGCGCCCAGCTCGAATTCACCGGGGTCGCGGCCCTCAGCCCCCAGGTGCGTTCCGAGGGGACCAACCTGGTCGTCGAGTTCACCGCGAGTCCGACGGTGGCCGGCCTGATCGACAGGGCGAGCGCCGGCGAGGCCGCACCGCAGGCCGCCGCGAGCGAGACCCTGCGCGAGACGCTGGCCGTGGAGGAGGAGGTCCTTCCTCCGGCGCCGTCCGCTGTTTCCGCCTCCGAGGCTCCGCGCCCCGTTCCAGCCGCGGCGATCCCCGCGGCGCCGACGGCCCCGGCGACCCTGCTGGTCGGCATCGACCCGGTCAGGGAGAATGGAGGTGCCCGCGTGACCTTGCGCGCGGACGGGCAACTCGCTTACCGGACCTTCACTCTCGAGCGTCCGGACCGGCTGGTGTTCGACCTCCTCGGAGTGCAGAATGCGCTCGGCGCCCGCCACCTACCGGTCGAGGCCGGTGCCGTGGACGTGGTGCGAGTCGCCCAGTTCCGCCCCGAGCCCGATGCCGTGGCGCGCGTCGTCTTCGACCTCAGCGCCCCGGCGCCCTATCGCGTCATCGAGCGGCCCGACCAGATCGAAGTCGTGGTCGGGGAGTCCGCGGTGGCGGCGCTAGGCGCCGCTGCATCGCCTGCCGCGCCCGAGTCCCGCCTGCCCGCTTCCACGCCGGCGGCTGCGGTTGCCGTCGCAGCGGCTCCCGCCACCCGGACCCCCGAGCCCGTGTCGCCCGTCGCGGTCGCGCCGGCCCCGCGCCCGGAGGTCAGCGTCGCTGCTGCCCCGCCCGCCGCGCCGGAGACACCGCTCGGCGAGCCCCCGCTCCGCCTCGAGGAGATGGGAGCGCCCGGGGACGACGCCTACGTCCTCTTCGACCAGGCCTCGGCCTCACCGAGCGACACCCTGCGTTCCACCGTGGCGCCCCAGTTCGAGGCGATGACCATCGTCGGCGACCAGAAGTCCTACACCGGCGAGAAGATCTCGGTGAACTTCGTCGAGGCGGACCTCAAGAACGTCTTCCTCTTCTTCGCCGATTTCATCGGCCTCAACATCGTCATCGACCCGGAGGTGCAGGGGAACCTGACGATGCGCCTCAATCAGGTGCCGTGGGACCAGGCGTTCGACGTGATCCTCCGGCACCAGGGGCTCGAGAAGATCGTGGAGGGGAACGTCGTCCGGATCGCGACGACCGAGAAGCTCCGCCAGGAAGCCTCCCAGCGCCAGGCGCTCAAGAAGGCGCAGGAGGCCGAGGTGGATCCGGTGACGTTCACGAAAGTCCTGTCGTATGCCAAGGTCGACCAGGTGGTGCCGATCCTCCTGACCGGCGTGAAGACCGAGCGGGGAAGGGTGGTCCAGGACTCGCGGACCAACACGCTCATCATCACGGATGTCCCCTCGAAGCGGGAGGCATATCAGAAGCTGATCGACGTCCTCGACACGCGCACCCAGCAGGTGATGATCGAGGCGCGGATCGTCGAGACCGACCGGAACTACGAGAACGACCTCGGGATCCTCTGGAACGTCTTCGCCTCCGCCGATCCGGCGCTGGGGACGCAGACCAGTCTCGACTTCCCGCACCGTGCCACCGTCACCTATGACGTCAATGTCCCGGCTGCCGCCTCCGCCAGCACGCTCGGCATCAGCCTGGGCAACGTGCTCGACTCGTTCACCCTCGATATCGCGCTGCAGGCGTTCGAGAACGAGGGAAAGGTCCGGATCCTGTCGTCCCCCAAGATCGCCACGCAGAACAACCAGACGGCGACCATCGAGCAGGGCACCCAGATCCCGGTCGTGACCACCACGGCCGTCGAGATCAACGTGCAGTTCATCTCCGCGTCGCTCAAGCTCGAGGTCACCCCGCAGATCACGGCGGAAGACACCGTCATCATGAACGTGACGGTCGAGAACAACTCGCCCGATTTCGTCAACCGGGTCGGTGATGTGCCGCCCATCATCACCGAGAAGGCCCGGACGCAGATTCTCGTGCGCGACGGCGCCACGGCCGTGATCGGGGGAATCTTCAAGCTCAGCGAGTCGAACGCGACCGCAGGCGTCCCCGGGCTCAAGGACATCCCCGCGCTCGGCTGGCTGTTCAAGAATCGCTCCATTGTGAAATCCAACCAAGAGTTGCTTGTCTTCCTCACGCCGCGCATCTTGAAGAGCGACGCGTAACGAGGATCTGCCTCCATGACGAGAAAACCTCTGGTCATCGCTGTCGCTGGCCTCGTGCTGGTCGCAGCCATATTCGTGAACGGCTGTGCCTCGGAGGTCGATGATCCCCACCAGTCGGACTCCGTGCTGAGCGTCGAGAGCATCTCGCCCGACCTCGTGGTCTCGTTGAACGCCAACCTGACGGACGATCTAGTGACCGCCGTGGTGTCCGCCACGTCCCGGGGGGATGCGCAGGGCTCGTCGCTCAACGATGTGATCATCGACAACTACAGCGTGTTCTACGATCCGCCACTCAACGGGACGGTCGGCGCCCTCAACTTCGCGACCACCCTGGTCGTGAAGTCCGGGGGAACCAGCACCTTGACCGTGGTGGCGATCCCCGTCGGGATGAAACCCCTGGTCTCGGCGGCGGTCAACGCCACACTCCAGGTGGAGGGGCGCGATACCCTCGGCAACCCGACTTCCGCCAGCGGTAGGTTCACGATTCTCCTGAACTAGGCAGCCCGCGGCGCTCTGGGAGGAGATAATCGCCGCGCCTCAGGGCCTCATGCTATCCCTCCTCTCGTGTTCCCTCGCTGCACCGCAGAGTGCGGTACCGATTGTCGGGCCCGGGGGTTTTCGCTATCCTGGGCGCCTATGCCCCTCCCCTCGGCGGCCCGACTGCTGGAGATGGAACGCCGCCTAGAGCGTGAGCCGTCGTCACTCCTCTTCGCCCCGCTTGCCGAGATGTATCGAGCCTCCGGTCGCCTCGCCGATGCCGAGCGGTTGCTGCGAGCAGGACTGCAGCGCCATCCCGAACACCACTCCGCGGCGACGGCACTCGGCAGGGTGCTGCTGGAGCAGGGGAGGCATGAGGAAGCGGGAGCGGTGCTCGAGGAGGTGGTGGCGACCGTCCCGGACAATCTGCTGGCCGTACGCCTCCTGGGTGAGGTCGCCACGGCACGCCCTTCCCGCAGGCCCCGTAATCCTCAGGGTGGACCCACGCGCCCCGTGGCGACTCCTGCCGCTCCACCCCCGGCGCCGCCCGCTCAGGCGGCGGGGGACAGGCTGTTGAGCGGGACGCTGGCCGACCTCTACTTCAAGCAGGGAGACCAGCAGCAGGGGATCGCGATCCTCCGCGAACTGGCCCGGCGCGAGCCGGAGAGCTCAGCCTGGCGAGAGCGGCTGGAGGCGGCGGAGCGCTTCGTGCTGCCTCCCCCCGCGCCGCTCGCCCAGTCCCCCCGAGGCCGTGGTGTCCCCGAACCGCTCCCCGAGGATGTCTGGATCGAGAGCGAACCCGGGGAGAGCGAGGACCCGAGCACGCTCAACCTCATCGGTGTCCCGCCCGCGCCCGCGCCGCCGGCGCAGACCGGTCCTACGGGCAGTCTCTCGACGCCCCCTATCCCGGAGACGGGGCCGCTCGCTTCAACCGCTGCGCTGTCGTCCGCTGCCGGCCTCGATCGGCTCCGCGGTCTCCTGGCCCGCGTTCAGCGCTACCGTACGGCTCATGCTCTCTGACGTCCTGGATGAGGTGGCCCGTCGGCTCCCCGAGTTTCGCGGGGCGGCGCTGGTTGGGCTCGACGGGATGCCGCTGGCGCTTCTCGCCGCCGCCGACGGGCCCGATCTCGACCTGTTCGCCGCCGAGGCTGCGACGCTCCTGAAGCAGGTCGCGGGATCGGGAAGCCAGGAGGCGGCAGGACCGCTCCGCACCCTGGTGACGGTGGGGGAGCGCTGGCATCTGGTCCTGGGCCGGGTGACGGACGAGTATTTCCTCCTCCTCGTCGTGGGGAGCGCGGCCCCGGTTGGACAGGCGCGCTACGAGCTCGACCGCGCCACCCCGCTCATCCTCGCCGAAATCGACTGAACGGGTCCCCCTTGGAACAACTCAAGTCATTTATTTGCACTTACTTGGACGTTTACGACGATCGCTCTCCGGGGTCGGTTTGGACCCCCTCGCAGGTCGCTACCCGGCGCGGGCGGTGGTACACTCCGGCGTCCCAGCGGGGCCATCTACCGCGGAGGAGCCTGAAGTGGACGACAAGCAGCTGCGGGAACTGATGGACTACATCGCGGCAAGTGAGTTCGCGGAGTTCGAGATGACGCGCGAGGGGTTCCGGCTGCGCCTCGTCAAGTCCGCGCCGCCGGGCTCGGCCCCTGCCGGAATGGCGCCCGCAGCTTTGGTTCCGGGAGCGACCCCTTCCGCCGCAGCGCAGGCCCCCCTGGCGGAGCAGGCGCTGGCCCAGGCCTCCACCCCTCCCGAGGCCGGCCTCGAGGTGATCCACTCCCCCATGGTCGGGACCTTCTTCCGCGCCCCCAACCCCAATGCCGATCCGTTCGTCGAGACGGGGGACCGGATCGATCCGGGGCAGGTCATCTGCATCATCGAGGCGATGAAGCTGATGAACGAGATCGAAGCCGACCGGGCCGGCGAGATCGTGGACATCCTGGTCGCCAACGGGCAGCCGGTCGAGTTCGGCGAGGCGCTGTTCCGTATTCGACCGCAGGGTTAGCGGCGATGTTCCGCAAGATCCTGATCGCGAACCGTGGCGAGATCGCCCTGCGGATCCTGTGGGCCTGCAAGGATCTCGGAGTGCGGACGGTCGCGGTGCACTCGCAGGCCGATACGGACTCCCTGCACGTGAAGTTCGCCGACGAGGACGTCTGTGTCGGCCCGCCTCGCAGCAAGGACTCCTACCTCAACATCTCCAGCATCATCGCGGCCGCGGAGATCACCGACGCCGATGCAATCCATCCCGGGTATGGCTTCCTGGCGGAATCGGCCCACTTCGCCGAGGTGTCCGAGGCGTGCGGGATCACCTTCATCGGACCCTCCCCCGAGATCATCCGCCAGATGGGCGACAAGGTCCGGGCGCGGCAGACGGTGGCTGCCGCGGGAGTTCCGGTCCTCCCCGGGAGCGACGGTCCCGTCCCCGGCCCCGAGGAGGCGCTCCACCTCGCGGCGGATATCGGCTACCCGGTGATCCTGAAGGCTGTCGCGGGCGGCGGCGGACGCGGAATGCGGATCGTGCGGGACGAGGAGGAGATGGTGCGTTCGTTCGAGGTCGCTCGCCTGGAGGCGAAGGGGGCCTTTGACGTCGCGGACGTCTATCTCGAGAAGTACCTGGAGCGTCCCCGACACATCGAGTTCCAGTTGTTGGGGGACAAGCACGGCAGCCTGATCCAGCTCGGGGAGCGGGACTGCTCGATCCAGAGACGGCACCAGAAACTGGTGGAGGAGAGCCCCTCCCCGGCGCTCAGCCCGGAACTGCGTGCGCAGATGGCCGAGGCCGCGCTGAGGGCGGGGCGCGCCGTGAACTATCACAGTGCGGGGACGATCGAGTTCCTGCTCGACGAGGATTCCGGGCGCTTCTACTTCATCGAGATGAACACCCGCATCCAGGTCGAGCACCCGGTGACCGAGATGGTGACGCGACTCGATCTGGTCAAGGAGCAGATTCTGGTGGCCGCCGGGGAACGCCTGAGCGTGCGGCAGGACGAGGTGCGTTTTCACGGTGCCGCCATCGAGTGTCGGATCAACGCCGAGGACCCGGAGACGTTCGCGCCGTCCCCCGGGCTCATCACCTCTTTTCACCTCCCCGGCGGTCCGGGGATCCGCGTCGACACGGCCGCCTACCCGGAGTACCGCGTACCCCCCTTCTACGATTCGCTGCTCGCCAAGATGATCACCCACGGCAACTCGCGCCGGGAGGCGCTGACCCGGATGAAGCGCTGCCTTGAGGTGACGGTGATCGAGGGAATACGGACCAACCTGGCGCTGCACCAGCGCATCCTGAGCGACCCCGAGTTCCAGGCCGGCCGTTTCAACACCCGGTTCCTCGAGAAGTATTTCGTTCCGGCGGATCTTGCCCGGAAGGCCGACTGACCTCCGGCGCCCGCCGCGCCGATGCCGTTTCGTCCACCGCGCCTCTACCCGCTCACGGATCGCGCCGCCGGCACGGCCACGCCTCGGGACCAGATCGAATCCCTGCTGGCGGCTGGGGCGCGCTGGGTGCAGGTGCGGGATCGGGCGGCCGCGGACGGCGATCGCTTGGCGACCCTCGACGCGGCGGTGCCGTTCGCCCGGCGCCATGGGGGAATGATCCTGGTCAACGACCGCGCGGATCTCGCCCGGCTCAGCGGCGCCGCCGGCGTGCATCTCGGCGAGGAGGACCTGCCGCTGGCGGCGGCGCGGTCGCTGCTCGGTCCAGTCGCAGTGCTCGGGGCCTCCAGCCACGATGCTGCCTCGGCGCGCCGGGCCGCGGCGGAGGGGGCCGACTACGTCGCGCTCGGCCCGATCTACGCGACCGCAAGCAAGCCGGACGCGGGGCCGCCAGTCGGCCTCGGCGCGCTGCGCGAGGTGCGCGCCAGCGTGCGAATTCCCTTGGTCGCCATCGGCGGGATCACCCGCGACCGCGCCGCCGAGGTCTTCGACGCCGGGGCCGACTCGATTGCAGTGGTCCGGGACCTGGTGGGCGCGCCCGATGTGGCGGAGCGCGCGGCGGAGTGGGTGAGAACGGTCGGGGGTGGCGAGGAGCCGCCGCGGGGACTGGTCTTCCTCACGGGATTCATGGGATCGGGGAAGACCACGGTGGCGCGCCTGCTGGCGGAGCGGCTGGGGAGGCGATTCGTCGATCTCGACGCCGCGGTCGAGGCGGGCGCAGGACGCAGCGTCGCGGAGATCATCGCGGTCGCGGGGGAGGAGGCGTTCCGGACGGCCGAGGAGTCGATCCTCGCGCGGATCCCGGAGGGGGGGGACGCGGTCGTGGCGCTCGGAGGCGGCACGCTGCTGCGCGCCGCCGCGGCGCGCCGCGTGGGAGCGCTCGGTCGCCTGGTGTGGCTCGACTGCCCCCTGCCGGAGGCGTTGCGGCGCTGCGGCTCCGGCGAGGCGCGGCCGCTGCTGCGCGCTCCGGCCGCGCCGCTGCTCGCGGCGCGACTCCCTGGTTATCGCGCCGCCGATTTCCGCATCGACGCGGCGTCCGGCGATCCGGCCGCGGTCGCGGCCGCGGTGGCCGCCGCGCTCGCCGCGGCCTCGCGAGGCGCCGCCCCGCACCCGCTATAATGCAGCGGGCCATGCCGCCCGCGAGGAGCACGATGGACACCCTGTCGCCCCCGCCGCAAGAACGGACCGCCGTCATCACCGGGATCACCGGCCAGGATGGCAGCTATCTGGCCGAGCTGCTGCTGCGGAAGGGATATCGCGTGCATGGGCTGATCCGGCGGAGCAGCAGCTTCAACACCGACCGGATCGATCACATCTTCCAGGACCCGCACGTGGAGGGTACTCGCCTCATTCTCCACCACGGTGATCTCGCCGACGGCGGGGTGGTGAGCAGCCTGATCCGGGAGATCCAGCCGCGCGAGGTGTATCACCTCGGGGCCCAGAGCCACGTCCGCGTCTCGTTCGACATCCCCGAGTACACCGCCGACATCACCGGTCTGGGGGCGCTGCGCCTCCTCGAGGCGGTGCGGCGGCACAGCCCGTCCACCCGCGTCTACCAGGCGAGCAGCAGCGAGATGTTCGGCTCCTCTCCCGAGATGCCTCAGCGCGAGACGACGCCGTTTTCGCCGGAGAGCCCGTACGGGTGCGCGAAGGTGTTCGCCTACTGGACCGCCGCGAACTACCGTAAGTCGTACGGCCTGTTCGCCTGCAACGGTATCCTGTTCAACCACGAGAGCCCGCGTCGTGGCGGCACCTTCGTGACCCGGAAGACCACGCGGGCGATCGCGGCGATGGTCGCCGGCCAGCAGGAGAAACTCTACCTCGGCAACCTCGAGGCGCGGCGCGACTGGGGATACGCCCCCGAGTACGTCGACGCCATGTGGCGGATGCTACAGCGCGAGATGCCGGACGACTACGTGATCGCCACGGGCGAGACGCATTCGGTGCGTGAGTTCGTTGAGGCGGCCTTCCGCCACGCGGGGATGGCGCTGGAGTGGCGCGGCCACGGGGCGGACGAGCGGGGTGTCGAGAGCGCCAGCGGCCGGGTGCGCGTGGAGATCGACCCGCGCTACTTCCGGCCTTCCGAGGTCGATCGCCTGCAGGGGGACGCCTCCAAGGCGCGCGCCGTGCTGGGGTGGGAGCCCCGAGTCACCTTCCGGGAGCTGGTGAAGATCATGGTCGACGAGGACATCCGGGCCGTGCGGGAGCGCACGGATTACCGCTTCCGTTGAGCGCGCGGGCGATCGGATGACGGCTCCGTTCCGGCCGAGCGAACCAATCGGCGTGGGCGCGGTGCGCATCTCGGACCTCGAGAAGCGCTACGTCCAGGAAGTCCTCGACTCGAACCGCCTGTCGTATGGCCCATTCTCGCGCCGCCTGGAGGCGGAGTTCGCGCGCGTCCATGACTCCCGCTTCTGCGTCCTGACCAACAGCGGCACAAGCTCGCTGCAGATTGCCGTCGCCGCGCTCAAGGAGCGCGAGGCCTGGGCGGACGGGGACGAGGTGCTCTGCCCGGCGACGACGTTCGTGGCCACGCCGAACGTCATCCTGCAGAACGGGCTGCGCCCCGCCTTCGTGGACGTGGAGCGCGCCAGCTACAATCTCGACCCCGCGCTCCTCGAGGACGCCATCACGCCGCGCACCCGCGCCCTGATGGTCGTCCATCTCTACGGTCAGCCAGCGGAGATGGACCCGATCATGGAGATCGCCGTGCGCCGCGGTCTGCGGGTGATCGAGGACTCGGCGGAGACCATGTTCGCGCGTTACAAGGGGCGCAGCGTCGGTGCCTTCGGCGAGATCGCCTGCTTCTCCACCTATGCGTGCCACATCCTGGTCACCGGGGTCGGCGGGCTGACCACCACCAGCGACCCGGACCTCGCGGTGCTGCTGCGCAGCCTAGCGAACCACGGCCGCGACAGCATCTACCTGTCGATCGACGATGATCGCGGCCTGCGCGGGCAGGCGCTGCAGGAGGTGATCGAGGGGCGGTTTCGCTTCGTGCGGCTCGGGTACAGCTACCGGACCACCGAGATGGAAGCGGCGCTCGGGGTGGGGCAGCTCGAGGCGGCGCTCGAGAACCTCGCGGCGCGCCGCCGTGCGGCGGCCCGCATGCTGGCGGGGATGCGCGTCTGGGAGGAGTGGTTGCAGCTCCCGCACCCGCAACCGGAGCGCGATCATTCCTACATGATGTTCCCCGTGCTCATCCGCGACACGGCGCCGTTCACCCGGCAGGAGATGACGCTGTTCCTCGAGGAGCGCGCCATCGAGACCCGGCCGATGGTCTCCGTGCTCGATCAGCCGTTCTATCGCGGGTTGCTGGGAGAGGGGTGCGAGGCGGGGTTCCCGGTGGCGCGGGCGGTCAATCAGCGCGGCTTCTACGTCGGCTGTCACCCCGAGATGACCGACCCGGTAGTCGACTACGTGGTGGAGACCTTCGACGCCTTCTGCCGCCTGCACGGACGAGTATAGGGTGGGGTTCTGGACGGGGACCAGGGTGCTCCTCACCGGCGGCGCCGGGTTCATCGGCAGCCACACCACCGAGCTGCTGCTGCGCGAGGGAGCCCGCGTGACCGTGGTCGCCCGGCTCGCCTCCCCTCCCTTCCTGAGGCCATTGCTCGCCGACCTCGACCTGCGGGTCGGGGACCTCGACGAGCCCTCGTTCTGCCGGCAGGTGACGGCCGGCCAGGAGATCGTCCTGCACCTCGCCGGGCACGTGGGTGGGCTCGACTACAACCGGACGCGTCATGCGGAGCTGTTCGCTCGCAACCTCCGGCCGTTCCTGAACGTGCTCGACGCCGCGCGTGCGGCCGGGGTCGGCCGCCTGCTCGTCACCAGCTCGGCCTGCGTGTACCCGCGGGAGTGCTCGAACCCCATCCCGGAGCGCGAGGGAACGCTGGGGGAGCCCGAGCCGACGAACGCCGGCTACGGTTGGTCCAAGCGGATGCAGGAGTACCTCGGCGCGGCGTGGATGCGCGAATCCGGCGTCCCCGTCGCGATCGCGCGGCCGTTCAACGCCTATGGCCCGCGCGATGACTTCCGCCCGGAGCGCAGCCACGTGATCCCTGCGCTGCTGCGGCGAGCGCTGGCGGGAGAGAATCCTTTCGTGGTCTGGGGGTCGGGCGAGCAGACGCGGAGCTTCCTCTACGTCGAGGACTTCGCCCGTGGGCTGCTGCTGATCGCCGAGCGGCACGCGGCGGGGGAGGCGCTCAACCTGGGCGGACGGGAGGAGGTCTCGATCCGCACCCTCGTGGAGCAGGTGCTGCAGGTCACGGGGCGCTCCCCCCGGGTGGTGTTCGACACCTCGCGCCCGGAGGGACAGCCGCGTCGGAGCTGCGATACCACCAGGATGCGCGCGCTGCTGGGCTGGGAACCGGCGACGCCGCTCGCGCTCGGGCTGCGCGAGACCCTCGCCTGGATGGAGGCCGCCGGCCCGGACTACGGCCGCGCGTGAGCGAGAACTCCGGCTCGCTCCGCCCGGCGGTCAAGGCCGCGGCGGCCTCCGGCACGGCGTCGATCACCTCGGCGTTCGCCGGCGTGGTGCGCGTGAAGCTGTACGCCGTCTTCCTGGGCGCCGCAGGGGTCGGCGTCATCAGCCAGGTCCAGGCTCTCCAGAACACGCTTGCGGTCCTCTCGTCGCTGGGGATGGGGATCGGCATCTCGCGCGAGGTGGCGCGCGCGCGCGGGCGCGGGGACGAGGCCGGCGCCCGCGCCGTCCTGCGCACCGCGCGCGCCCTCGGTCTGGGGATGGCACTGCTGCTGGTCGCCGCGGTGGCGCTCGCGGCGCGCCCGCTTGCGACGCTGCTGCTGGGAGACCCGTCGTACGCGCCGCTGTTCCTCCTGGCGGTGCCGGCGCTCATCCCCAATACGCTGTCGCGAATGCTCGGCGATGTCCTGAACGGCCGCCGCGATGTCCGCGCCAACGCCCTCAACGGCATCGTCACCTCCCTCCTTGGCATCGCGATCCTGCCGATCCTGCTGTGGCGGCTGGGAGTGGCAGGGGCGGCGCTATCGCTGTCGATCTCGGCGCTCGCCTCCTGGGTTGTCATTGCCCTGCTGCTGAATCGTCGCCATCCGGATCTGCGCGGCGCGGGGTTGGCGGTGGATCCGCCGGTCGCGCGCACGCTGCTCGGGATCGGTGCGGCGTCGTTGTCCCTGGCCGCGATCGATCAGATTATCGTGCTGGTGATGCGCTCCCGGCTGATCGCGCAAGTGGGCGTGCACGGGAACGGCCTGTTCCAGGGGGTGTGGGGCCTTTCGCAGTACTCCCTGAACATCGCGGTCGCGTTCCTCACCACCTACGCGTTCGCGCGGGTCCAGGAGAGCCGCGACCCGGCGGAGCTGCGCCGCGAGACGAACCAGGCGCTGCGCACGACCCTGCTGATGATGGCCCCGCTGACCGCCGGCCTGGTGCTGGGGCGGACCCTGCTCATCCAGGTATTCCTGTCGCGTGAGTTTGCCCCGGCGGCGCCGCTGTTTGCCTGGCAGGCGAGCGGCGACCTCATCCGAGCGGCGGGAGGTGCCACCGGGGTCGGGCTGCTCGCCGTGGCCTCCCCTGGCGTCTGGATCGTCGTCGGCCTGTGCGGATCGTTGTCTTTCATCGGGATCTTCCTGTTGCTGGTCGCCAGGACCGGCATCCTCGCGGGGTCGCAGGCCTGGATGCTGTCGGGGGTGATCTACCTGGGCGTCACCTGCGTGGTGATGCGGCGCCGGGCGGGGCTCCGGTTCGACGCGCGCCTGCGACTGCTCGCGCTGAGCTCGGCCGTGCTCCTCGGCGCCATGATCCTGGTCGCGGATGGCTCAGTCGGCTCGTACGTCTGGGGTGGCGCGCTGCTGCTGGCGTGGGGCGCCACAGCGGTGCGACCCGCGGAGCTACGTGGGGCCTGGACGCGAGCTCGCGGGCGGATCCGCCGCCGCTGATGCGCTCAGGCGCCGTCGCCAGGTGGGGGAGGGGGCGACCAGAGCCCGCCCGCGACCAGCGCGGTCGCGAGGAGATGCCGCCAGGGGCTCCCCCACCCGGGGTCGGCGCGCAGCGCGTCGAAGAACTGCGCCGCCGCCCGAGCCGGCGCCGCCTCCTGGAGCTCACGGTACCCGGCCTCGTCGAAGAGGCGCGCCAGCCGCCGGCGCGCCCGGCCGCCGAGCGCTCGCCGCAGCTCCGGGTGCCGTGCCAGCGCCCGGCTGAGCACGCGCGCCTCGCTGTGGGTCTGACGGACGCGGTTGCGACTCATCTGGCCCGGCCAGCGGCGGTACGAGGCGAGCGGCATCGGGAGGACCGCGATCCCGGTCACCGCGGCGATCCGCAGCCAGAGGTCGTAGTCCTCGACCCCCGGCACGGTCTCGTCGAAACCGCCGACGCTGTCGAGCGTCGCCCGCCGCACCATGGCCCCGGGGAGCGGGACGAAGTTGCCGAGGAACAGCTCCTCAAGGCAGCGTCCCGCCGGCAGCCCTCGCACCCGGTCACCGAGCAGCGGCGCGCCGCGCACCCCTGCCGCGTTCATCAGGAAGACGTCGCAGGAGACCAGCCCGCACTCCGCGTGCGCCTCGAGGTAGGCGAGCTGCTCGCGGCTCTTCTCGGGCTCCCAGGTGTCGTCGGCGTCGAGAAACCCGACCACCTTGCCGCGGACTCTCGCGAGGCCCGCGTTGCGGGCCGCCGCCAGACCTCGGTTCGGCTGGCGCACGACCACCAGCCGCCGGCCGTAGCTCGCCAGGATCGCCGGCGTGTCGTCGGTGGAGCCGTCGTCGACGACGATCACCTCGATCGTCACCCCGGTCTGGGCCAGCGCGCTGTCGATCGCCAGCCGCAGAAACCGGCCGCCGTTGAAGACCGGGATCAGGGCCGAAACCTCCACGCGGGTCGTCTCCTGGCGGCGGCCGCCGCCGGAGGCCGATTGTATCGTGGCGCGGGCTTTCGTGAGCCCGTTCCTTTTGGTTATCCTCTGCCATCGTGGCGCCGCCGCCGGTCCCGGCGCGGCTCGAGGCTGGAATGATCCCCGCGAAGATCCTGGTGGCGATTCTCAGACACGACTACGGCGACCCGGGCCGCGGCGACTCCTATGAGTATCTCTATTTTTACCGGACCCTCTCGACCGTCTTCCGCGAGGCCCGCCTCTTCGACTTCGGGCCGTACCTGCGCCGCAAGGCGGAGCTGCAGATCGATCTACTGCGCGCGGCGGAGGAGTATCGCCCCGACGTGGTCTTCTTCGTGCTGTTCGAGGACCAGTTCGAGGCCGCGACGCTGGACCGCCTCAAGGCGACCTGCCTCACGGTGAACTGGTTCTGTGACGATCAGTGGCGCTATCGCGCCTTCTCACGCCGCTACGCGCCGCATTTTTCGTGGGTGATCACGACCGATCCGCTGGCACTCGACAAGTACCGTGCCGACGGCGGCACGCGGGCGATCTTGTCGCAGTGGGCGACGCGCGACCTGCTCCCCGAGTTCGGAGCGGCTCTCCCGGCGCCGCTCCACGAGGTCTCGTTCGTCGGCGGGATCGATCCGTCCCGGGAGTGGCTCGTCGGGGAGCTGGCGCGCCGCGGTGTCTCGGTTGCCTGCTTCGGCGCGGGCTGGCCCAACGGGCGGGTGACGTTCGAGCAGATGACCACTCTCTTCCGGCGCTCGCGGATCAACCTGAACCTGTCGAACAGTCGCTGTTACGACGTGCGCTTCGCCTGGTCCTCCTGGCGGAACTTCCGCCACCACCGGACCACGCCGAAGAACCGCGAGCAGGTGAAGGGACGGCACTTCGAGATTCCGGCGTGGGGAGGGTTTCAGCTCGCCCCGTACGTCGAGTTCCTGGAGGACTCGTTCGAGATCGGCCGGGAGATAGCGGTCTACTCGACGGTCGACGACCTGGCCGACAAGATCGGCTACTACCTGGCCCGGGAGCCGTTGCGTGACGCGATCGCGCGCGCCGGATACGAGCGGGTGCGGCGCGATCACACCTACGGGCGTCGCTGGCGCGAGATCTTCCGCCAGCTGGGTCTCTCCGAGCGGCAGGGATGACGGCAGCGTCGCAGTTGACGGCGGTCATCCCGTCGTTCCGAGGCGCGGCTCGGATTGGACGGACGCTGCGGGCTCTGGCGGCGGACGCTCCGGGTCTGCCGACGGTGCTGGTGGATGACGGCTCCGACGACGACACGGCCCGGGTCGGAGAACGGGACGGGGGAGGCCTCCGCCTCGAGGTCGTCCGTCATGCCGCCAACCGGGGGCGCGCGGCCGCGCGCAACACCGGCGTGCTCGCGGCGCGCACCGAGTGGGTGCTGCTGCTCGACGACGACATGGAGCTCGGCGAGGGGACGGTTGCCGCGCATCGCGCGGCGCAGGACGCGCCGGAGGGGGCGCGCCGGGCGTTCCTGGGCCGCATCCTGCTGCCGCGCGACCTGCCTCCCGGCCCGTTCACCGCGTTCCTGCGCCGCGAGGCAGAGGACCGCCACCGCAAGCTCGCAGCCCAGCGCGAGGATGTTCCCTGGGCGCACTGCCTGACCGGGCAGCTCTCCGTGCGCCGCCAGGCGCTGCTCGACTGCGGGTTGTTCGACGAGGCGTTGTCCGGATACGGGTTCGAGGACATCGAGATCGGGATTCGCCTGCGCCGCGCGGGGGTTCGCCTCACCTACCTTCCGGACGCCCGCTCGATCCACCGGGCGTACGCGCTCGACCTGAGGCGTTTGCGGGAGCGCACGTACGAGAGCGGCCTCGGCGCGCTGCGGCTCGCCGCGGCCCACCCCGATGATCCGGAGGTGCGCCGCTTCCTGCGGCTCGAGGGGATGGGGAGCATCGACCTGCGCCATGATTCGACCTTCCTCATGGCCATGCGGCTCCTCAACCGCCTGCTGCAGCGTCCGCGAGTTCTCCGCGGGCTGTCGGGCCGCGGCGGGCAGCGCCTGCTCGACGGAGTGGTCGCCGCCCTGGAACGGTTTCCGGCGCGCCGCACGCGCCACCTCGCGTATCACTTCGTCCGCGACGTCGCCTACTATCACGGCATCGCCGAGGCGCGGGCCCGTGACCGCGTGACGCCGGTCCTGCCCGGATCCGTCCGGTGACCGTCTCGATCGTCATCCCGAGCTGGAACGGCTGGCAGCAGCTTGCCGCGAACCTGCCCGCGGTGCTCGCCGCCTGTGAACGCGGCGGGGATGCCGAGGTGGTGGTCGTCGACGACGGGTCGGAGGACGGGACCTGCTCCCGGATGGCGCGGGAATACCCCGCGGTCCGGCTCGTGGCGCGACCGCACAACGGCGGGTTTGCGGCGGCGGCAAACGACGGCGTGCGCGCTGCGACCGGCGAGTTCGCCCTCTGCCTGAACAACGATCTGCGCCCTCAGCCGGAGTTCCTCGCCCCGCTCGTGGCCGCGCTACGGGCCGACCCGGAGCTGTTTGCCGCCGCCCCGCGTACCTGGAACGCCCGCTTCGGGGGGGACGAGGCGCCGACGGCCGCGCGGTTTCGCGCCGGGCTCATCGACGTCATCTTCCCCGACCGCGATTCCTCCGCCCCGGGCGCGACCGAGGAGTCCCCGATCCTATACGCCTGCGGGGGCGCTGCCGCCTATCGCCGCGATCGCTTCCTGGCGCTCGGAGGGTTCCACTCGCTGTTCCACCCGTTCTACTGGGAGGACGCCGACCTGGGGTGGCGCGCCCGGCGGCGCGGTTGGGGCGCCCTGCACGTGCCCGGGTCGGTGGTGCACCACGCCGGCGGGGCCACGATCGGAGCGCACTTCGCCGCGGCCGAGGTCCGCGCCACCTACGAGCGCAACCGGCTGCTGTTCATCTGGTCCAACCTGCTCGACCGCGCCCTGTGGCGCCGCCATCTCGCCTGGCTGGCACCGCGCCTGGCGAGCGCCGCGGTGCGCGGCACTCCCTTTGCCCTCGGAGCGTGGCGCGCGCGAGCCCGCCGTGCCGCCGCACTGGCACGCCGACCCGCCGAGCGCGCCGGGGCGCGAGTCGGCGATCGGGAGATCTTGCGCGCCGGCGCGCGGCCTGCCTGAGCTCATCGCCTCGCGTCATCGCCACGCGATTGCCGAGCCCATCGGGTCCGGCGGTGCCTCCCTCAGGGCGCGTTCACCCCCGCCCGACGCGGGTGTGCCACCTTGCCCCGGATTGCACCAGGTGTTACTTTCCGGCCGGAGGCTCTGCCGTTGCGGCATCTCGTCCTCAGTGACCTGCACGCCAACCTCGAGGCGCTCGAGGCGGTCCTCGCCGACGTGGCGAAGCAGGCATGGGACTGCTCGCTGGTGCTTGGCGACCTGGTTGGGTACGGCGCCGACCCGAATCCGGTCCTCGATCGCCTGCGCGCCTTCGCACCCGACCTCATCATCCGTGGGAACCACGACAAGTTCGTCGCCGGGCTGACCGACGGGGAGGGGTTCAACCCCCTGGCCCTCGCGTCCGGCCGCTGGACCCGGGAGGTGTTGCGCCCCGACCTGCTTGCCTGGCTTGTGGAGCTGCCGCAGGGTCCCTGCCGGGCTCCCGCCGAGCCGCGCCTGCTCCTGTCGCACGGTTCCCCGCTGGACGAAGAGGCGTACGTGCTCGGCATCGACGATGCCCTGTCGAATTTCGAGGGAGTCGAGTTCCTCTGGTGCCTGTTCGGCCACACGCACTATCCCGTCGCCATTGGCGAGCACGACGATGGGGTGGAGGTCCGGCGGGCCCCAACGCCGGTGGGAGGGGCGGTGCCGCTCACTCCCGGGCGCCGTTACCTCATCAATCCCGGGGCGATTGGGCAGCCTCGCGACGGCAACCCCCGTGCGTCGTACCTGATCCTGGACACCGAGGCGTCGGTCGCGGAGTTCCACCGCGTGCCGTACCGCGTGGAGGTGGCGATGGCGAAGATTATCGAGGCAGGGCTGCCGGCCCCGCTGGCGGCGCGCTTGCCGCGCGGCGTCTGACTCGAGCGGCCCGTGACAGGTCCTGGCGCCCCCCGCGGAGGTCCTCTATAATTCCGGCTCGTGATTGCGGAGACCCCGGTGATGCGGTGCGGATATCGGTGTGCGGACGACGACTTCTTCTGCGTGAAGTACCAGGTCTGGTACCCGCTCGCGGACTGCAATACCCGCGTTCTGCATCGCACCTACCAGGGATGCGTCGACTGCTTCCAGGGCCGGGTAAACCTGCGCCAGGCCGTCCCCCGCGCCGAGGGAGACGCCGCCTACCGGGCGGGCTCGCTGCTCCGGTTTCCCGATGCCTCATCCCGCGAGTTGATCCCGCTCCGCACGCAGCGGGCCGTCCCGCCGAAGCCGTAGCGTACCGCCAGCACTCCGAGCCGGCTCCCGGCCCGCACTCTCACCCCACCCACCAGCCGGCGGCGTACAGCGCGCTCAGGAACCCCCCGAGCATCGCCGCGATGCTCAGGAGCGGCAGGCGCAGCGAGGCCCGCTCCTCGCACAGCACTCCCACCGCGGCGAACAGGGGGAAGGCCGCCAGGCTCAAGCGCGCAAAGGAGAACAACCCGGAGGAGAGCGGCAGCAGCACGGCGCCGGCGGAGAACGCCGCGAGCCCCGGGCCCAAGCGGCGGAACACGACCGGCAGGAGCCCCAGCGCCACGAGCGCGATCCCGAGGTCGAGGGCGGAGCCGCGAGGGCCATGGGCGGTCGGGGAGGTGAAGAACTCCACCAGGAAGGTCCACGGAGGGCCCAGCTCGCCGCGCCAGCGCGTCTGCCGCGCCGCGAAGGCCAGCGGATCGCCGAAGCGGCTGGCGCAGAAGGTGGCATAGAGTGCAAGCCCTGCCGGCGCCCCGAGTACCGCAGCGAACCGCCCGGCCCGTCCCGCGGGCTCGGCGTGCCGCCGCCACGCCTCCCACGCCACGGGGATGGCGATGAGCACCCCCACCGGCCGCGTGAGTGCGGAGGCTGCCGCGAGCAGGAATGCGGTGGTGTTCCGGCCGCCCTGCGCCGCGACGAGCGCCCCGAGCGCGACCAGGAGGAACAGCGACTCGCTGTAGGGAACGGAGAGGAAGACCGACGTCGGTGCGACGCAGACGGCGATCACGGCCCCGCGGGCGGCTCCCGCCCCCAGCAACCCGGCGGTGTGGCGCTGCAGCAGAAACAGAAACGCCAGCAACGCCGCGTTGGCGACCAATAGCCCGGCAAGCGTGGTGGCCGCGCGCCCCGGCAGCAGCAGGGCCACCCCCCGGACGGTGAGCGGGAAGAGCGGGAAAAAGCCGCTGGTGTCCTCGGGCCGGTTGCGCGGCGCCAGGTCGGGGGACTCGGCGAGCGCCCGATACCCGCGCTCGGCGATCAGCAGGTACCACTGCGCATCGAAATGGACCCAGGCCTGCAGCGCGGGGGGGAGATCGCGAACGTACTGGAGGTTGCCGGGCTGCGCCCGATCCCCGGAGGCGAGCAGTTGAACGCCAAGCAGAGCGACGAGCAGCATCCCGAGCCGCGTCGCGCCGAAGATCGTGGCCACCTCGCGGAACCGGCCCCTGCTGGCGGTGTTCTCCACGCATTCTCCTGTGCCCCGGCGGGCGGGGCTGATGGCGACCGGGGGATCCTACCCGAAGCCAGCCGCTTGCCGGCGGTTGGTTCCACTGCCATTCCCCGTCGCTCGGGTCGGGGACCTGCTGCCGCTGACGGCCTTTGGGGGGGAACAGGGGGTGGGGACGGGGGGGGTCGAAATCGCCGAAACCATTGAAAAGATTCTTTGTTCTTGACAGCTTCTCGAACGCGAACCTAGAATGAAGCGGGCATGGCGCTGGCTGTCACTGGTGCCGGAACCATGACACCGGGCCGCTTTTCCCGGTCCGGGGCCTGTCGTCTGATGAGCGGTTTGCCCTGCTCGCCCGACCTCCTGCCTGCCCCCTCGGGGGCGGGGATGCCGGAGCCTCCCAGGGGCCAACGCATCGCTCCATCGGTGACCCCAGCCGCCACGGGGTCGCCGCCACCGAGGGGACGCAACGATGACGGTGAAGATCGGGGAGATGCTGATCAAGGCCCGTCTCCTCACGCCGGAACAGCTTCAGAAGGCCCTCGACCACCAGAAGACCGACGGCGGAAAACTCGGTTACAACCTGGTGAAGCTCGGCTTCGTCAAGGAGGAGGAGATCACCGGCCTCCTGTCGAAGCAGTACGGCGTCGCCGCGATCAATCTCCGCGACGCGACCGTGGATGAGCAGATCGTCAAGCTGATCCCGTCCGAGGTGGCCCAGAAGTACCTGATCCTGCCGCTCCGCCGCACCGGCGCCACGCTGACCATCGCCATGGTCGATCCGACCAACGTCTTCGCGATGGACGACATCAAGTTCATGACCGGGTACAACGTCGAGCCGATGGTCGCGTCGGAGCTGGCCATCAAGGAGGCGATCGACAAGTACTACGGCTCCTCGCACGAGCTCGAGCTCAAGAAGGTCATGGACGAGATGGCGGAGACCGACGTCCCCGCCGCCGACCTCGAGCTGATGGAGGAGGAGGAGGAGCTGGACCTGGCGCGGCTGGAGGCCGCGACCGAGGACGCGCCGGTCGTCAAGCTGGTGAACTTGATCCTGACGGACTCGATCAAGCGCGGCGCGAGCGATATTCACATCGAACCGTACGAGAAGGACTTCCGCGTCCGCTTCCGGATCGACGGCGTGCTGTACGAGATCATGAACCCGCCGCTGAAGCTGCGGGACGCCATCATCTCCCGCATCAAGATCATGGCGAAGCTGGACATCGCGGAGAAACGGCTGCCGCAGGACGGCCGGATCAAGATAAAGATGAAGATGCAGGGGAAGAACCGCGAGATGGACTATCGCGTCTCCGTGCTTCCGACCTTGTTCGGCGAGAAGATCGTGCTGCGCCTGCTGGACAAGGAGAACCTGATGCTGGACATGACCCGGCTCGGGTTCGAGGTGAACTCGCTCAAGTCGTTCGAGCGCGCTATCTTCCGCCCCTACGGAATGGTGCTGGTCACCGGTCCGACCGGCTCGGGGAAGACCAACACGCTCTACTCCTCGATCAGCCGCGTCAACACCCCCGAGACGAACATCATGACGGCGGAGGACCCCGTCGAGTTCAACGTTCACGGCATCAACCAGGTCCAGATGAAGGAGAGCATCGGGCTCAACTTCGCGGCGGCGCTGCGGTCCTTCCTGCGCCAGGACCCGAACATCATCCTGGTCGGGGAGATTCGCGACTTCGAGACCGCCGAGATCGCGGTGAAGGCCGCGCTCACGGGTCACCTGGTGCTCTCCACACTCCATACCAATGATGCCCCGTCCACCATCAACCGCCTGATGAACATGGGGATTGAGCCGTTCCTGGTTGCCACCTCGGTCAACCTGATCTGCGCCCAGCGCCTGATCCGGCGCGTCTGCAAGGAATGCCGCGAGGACCTGCACATGCCGGCGCAGGCCCTCTGCGACATCGGCTTCCACCCGGACGAGGCCCCGAAGGTCAAGGTCTACAAGGGGCGCGGGTGCGGGGTCTGCAACAACACCGGCTACAAGGGGCGCGTCGGGCTCTATGAGGTCATGGAGATCACCGACGAGTTGCGCGAGCTCATCCTCTGCGGTGCCTCCACCCTGGAGCTGCGACGCAAGGCGATCGACCTGGGCATGACCACGCTGCGCGGCAGCGGGCTGCAGAAGTTGCGCGATGGCGTCACCTCCGTCGAGGAGGTGGTGCGCGAGACCGTGATCTGATCCCCGGAGCCAGGAGACACCCACGATGGCTGTTACGCTGCACCAGCTTCTGAAGACGCTCGTCGAGCAGGGCGGTACCGACCTGCATGTGACCACGAACTCGCCGCCGCAGATCCGCATCGACGGGAAACTCGTGCCGCTGCAGCTGCCTCCAATGACGGCGGCCGAGACCAAGAGCCTCGTCTACAGCGTGCTGACCGACAACCAGAAGCACCGCTTCGAGGAGAGCCTCGAGCTGGACTTCTCTTTCGGCGTGAAGGGGTTGGCCCGCTTCCGCGCCAACGTCTTCAACCAGCGCGGCGCGGTGGCGGCGGCGCTGCGGACGATCCCCTGGGAGATCAAGAGCTTCAAGGACCTCGGTCTTCCGGACGTGGTCTCCAAGCTGTGCGAGAAGCCGCGCGGGCTGGTGCTCGTCACCGGACCTACGGGATCGGGGAAGTCGACCACGCTCGCGGCGATGCTCGACAAGGTCAACAGCGAGCGGCACGAGCACATCGTGACCATCGAAGATCCGGTCGAATACCTGCACTCGCACAAGAAGTGCCTGGTCAACCAGCGGGAAGTGCACAGCGACACGCACTCCTACAGCAACGCGCTGCGCTCCGCCCTGCGCGAGGACCCCGACGTCGTGCTGATCGGAGAGATGCGCGACCTCGAGACGATCGAGTCCGCGCTGCGCATCGCCGAGACCGGCCACCTGACGTTCGCCACGCTGCACACCAACTCGGCCGTGCAGACGATCAACCGGATCATCGACGTCTTCCCGGCCCACCAGCAATCGCAGATCCGGGCCCAGCTCTCGTTCGTGCTGGAGGGGATCCTGTGCCAGGCGCTGTTGCCGCGCGCCAACAACCAGGGCCGGACGCTGTCGATGGAGATCCTGGTGCCGAACTCCGCGATCCGGAACCTGGTCCGCGAGGACAAGATCCACCAGATCTACTCGATGATGCAGACCGGCCAGTCGCAGTTCGGGATGCAGACCTTCAACCAGTCCTTGGCAACCCTCTACTTCAAGAAGCAGATCACCCTGGCGACGGCGCTGTCGCGCTCCTCGAACCCCGATGAGCTTCAGGACATGATCAACCGCGGTTCCGGGCTGCTCGGCGGCAGCCAGGGGGAGGCGGACAAGCGCCCGGTTCGGCGCTGATGACGAATCACACGGAGGGCTCGGCGGATGCCCAGCTACAACTGGAAGGGTAAGAACCGCAGCGGCGCGGTGCAGGAAGGGGTGATGGTCGCGGATAGCAAGGACGCGGTCATCGGCAACCTTCGCAAGCAGCAGATCATCGTCACGGCGGTCACCGAGAAGGGGAAGGAAATCGCCCTGCCCAAGATCGGCGGCGGCGTCGGGGCGAAGGAGATTGCCATCTTCACCCGCCAGTTCTCGGTGATGATCGACGCCGGATTGCCGCTCGTGCAATGCCTCGAGATCCTGGGAGCCCAGCAGCACAACCGGGCGTTCCAGAAGGTGCTGTTCACGGTGCGGCAGGACGTCGAGGCCGGATCCACGCTCGCGGACTCCATGCGCAAGCACCCGAAGGTGTTCGACGATCTGTTCACCAACATGATCGCGGCGGGGGAGGCGGGCGGTATTCTCGATACCATCCTGCAGCGCCTCTCCGAGTACATCGAGAAGAAGGTCAAGCTGATCTCCGCGGTGCGCAAGGCGCTGATCTATCCGTCGGCTATCATCTTCATCGCCATAGGCGTCGTCTGGGTGATCCTGGTCTGGGTCATTCCCGTGTTCGCGAGCCTCTTCCAGAACCTGGCCGGGGGCGCCAGCCTGCCGCTTCCGACCCGCATCACCATCGCCGCCAGCCGTTTCCTTGGGAGCTTCTGGTGGCTGTTGTTCATCGTGATCGGCGTCGGTGCCTACTTCCTCAACCGCTACCACAAGACGTACGCGGGACGGCGCCAGATCGATGCGCTGCTGCTGCGCATGCCCGTGCTTGGCACGGTGCTACGCAAGATCGCGGTGGCCCGCTTCTGCCGTACGCTGGCAACGTTGATCTCGTCCGGCGTTCCGATCCTCGACGGCCTCGAGATCACCGCGCGCACCGCGGGGAACTCGATCATCGAGGACGGGATCATGCGGGTCCGCAAGAGCATCGAGGAGGGGAAGACGATCTCCGACCCGCTGCGCGAAACCCAGATCTTCCCGCCGATGGTGGTGCAGATGATCGGCGTCGGGGAACAGACCGGCGCGCTCGACGCGATGCTCCAGAAGATTGCCGACTTCTACGAGGATGAAGTCGATGAGGCGGTCGCCAACCTGCTCACGCTGCTCGAGCCGGTGATGATCGCCTTCCTCGGAGTGGTGATCGGCGGCATCGTGATCTCGATGTACATGCCGATCTTCGAGCTGATCTCCAAGATCGGGTGATCCCGGCCGGGACCGGCGGCGCAGGCCGCCGGTCCCCTTCCCGGAGCGTCACCCGGCGGCGGTACCGCACCGGGCCGACGCCGCGCTGAGAAGACCGCAGATCGATGGCCCTCCGTCCCGAGATTCAGCGGCCGCTCCGCTGGCTGATGCTCCTGCGGCTCGTGGTCGCGACCACGCTGCTGGTATCGGCGTTCGTCATCGAGCTGGCGTTCCGGCCGGCCGTGACGCTCACGCCGTTCTACGTCCTCACCGGCATCACCTACCTCCTTTCCCTCGGCTACGCGCTGCTGTTCCGCCGGTTCCGCGAGCGGCCGGGGTTCGCGGTGGTGCAGCTCGTCGGAGACATCGGGCTGATTACCGGCGTGGTCTACGTCACCGGGGGAATCGCCTCGGCCTTCTCGTTCCTGTACGTCCTCTCCATCCTCTCCGCCAGCATCCTCCTCTACCGCCGCGGCGCGTTCCTGGCGGCCTCCACGGCCTGGATCGCCTACGCCGTGCTGGTGCTGCTCCAGTACCATGGTCTGGCGGCGATTCACCCCGGGCCCGAAGGGGCCCTGGGTCCGGTGACGTTGAAGCGGGTCTCCTACGCGCTGGTGGCCCATCTGCTCGGCTTCCAGGCGGTGGGGTTGCTCAGCTCGGCGCTGTCGGAGCGGGTGCGAGAGACCGATCGTGAGCTGGCCCAGCGGCGCGAGGACCTGGCCGACCTGCAGGCGCTGCACCGCAACATCATCGACAGCATCCACTCCGGGATCGTCACGACGGATGTCGAGGGTCGCATCACCTTCCTGAACACGGCAGCGGAGCGCATGACGGGGCACCGGGTCAGCGATCAGGCGGGACGGTCGCTCGCCGGATTCCTCGGGGAAGCGGACGGGTTCCTGGCGCGGGTAGAGGGCGCCACCGTGCGCGGCCGCCCCCTGCGCCTGGAGAAGCCGTATCGCACCGCGCGCGGAGAGTCGCTGCACCTCGGGATGGCGGTCTCGGCGCTGCGCGACCGCGACGGCACGCGGCGCGGCTTCATCGTGATCTTCCAGGACCTTACCGAGATCAAGGCTCTCGAGGAGGAACTGCGCCTCAACGACCGGATGTCCGTGCTAGGGCGCATGGCGGCCAGCATGGCGCACGAGTTGCGCAACCCGCTGGCCTCGATGTTCGGCGCGGTCCAGCTCCTGCGCAAGGACCTCCGGCTGACGAACGATCAGGACGAGCTGATGCAGGTGGTGCTCGACGAGTCCCGGCGGCTCGATCAGACGATCCGCGACTTCCTCCTGTTCGCCCGCCCCAGTCCGTTCCATCCGGAGGACGCTGACCTCGCGCAGGTGTTGCGCGATTCGCTCGTGCTCCTGCGCCACAGCGCGGAGCTGCGCCCCGACCATGCCATCCGGACGGAGTTCTCCCCCGAGTCCGTCCCCTACCGCTTCGACGTGAATCTGATGAAGCAGATCTTCTGGAACCTGGCGAAGAACTCACTGAAGGCGATGCCGTCCGGAGGGGAGCTGCGGATCCAGATCGCCCAGGCGGAAGGCGGGGGTCCCGAGATCGTCTTCGCGGACGAGGGAATTGGCATGGAGGCCGGCGAGGTGCAGCGTTTCTTCCAGCCGTTCGAGACCGCGTTCCCCGAGGGGACCGGGCTCGGGCTCGCGATCGTGTTTCGCAATGTGCAGGAGCACCGCGGCCGGCTCGACGTGCGCAGCGCTCCGGGACAGGGAACGCGGTTCACGATTCGCCTGCCGGCGGTGCCGGCCGCGACCCAGGTCCCAGCGTGAGCCCCCTCCCCGCCGGCGTGGAACGGCTACTCCTCGTCGACGATGAGCCCGGGATCCGCACCACCCTCTCCCGCGCGCTGAAGCAGGCCGGGTATCTCTGCGACCTTGCCACCTCCGGACTCGACGCGAAGCGTCGCGTGGAGGAGGAGGCGTACGACCTGGTGATCAGCGACATCCGGATGCAGGGGGTCTCGGGGCTCGACCTGCTGCGGCACATCCGCGGGGTCAGCCCCGACACACCGGTCATCCTGATCTCCGCCTTCGCCACGCTCGACGACGCCATCCTGGCGATCCAGCTCGGCGGCGCTCGCGACCTGGTGCAGAAGGCGCCCGGGTTCGAGGACCTGCTGCAGAAGCGGGTGGGCGACATCCTCGAGACGCGGCGCCTGAAGGCCCGGCTCGCCAGCCTCGAGGCGGCCCAGGGACCGGCGGACCGCGAGCGGCGGCTCATCGGGCGGGGGCCGGCGCTGCGCGAGGTGCTGTCGCTCGTGGATCGGATCGCGCCGACGCAGTCGACCGTGCTGATCCGCGGCGAGAGCGGCACCGGCAAGGAGCGTGTGGCCCGCGAGATCCACCTCGCGAGCGGCCGGCGCGACGCCGCGTTCGTGTCGATCAACTGCGGGGCGCTTCCCGACGAGCTGCTCGAGTCGGAGCTGTTCGGTCACGTGAAGGGATCGTTCACCGGCGCGGTCAGCACCAAGAAAGGGCTGTTCGAAGTGGCGCACGGCGGCACGCTGCTTCTCGACGAGATCGGGGAGACTTCCCCGGCGATGCAGGTGAAGCTGCTGAGGGTGCTCCAGGAACGGACCCTGCGCAGGGTCGGCGGTACGGAGGAGATCCAGATCGACGTCCGGGTCATTGCCGCGACCAACCAGGACCTCGCGCTGCTGGTGCAGGAGCGCCGCTTTCGCGAGGATCTCTTCTACCGGATCAACGTGATCCCGATCCTGGTGCCGCCGCTGCGTGACCGCCCGACCGACATCCCGTTGCTGGCCGATCATTTTCTCTCCCGTTTCCGGGAGTCGATGGGGAAGCGAATCCTGCGCCTCTCCGACGAGGCGATGGCGCTGCTCGAGCGCTACCCCTGGCCCGGGAACGTGCGCGAGCTGGAGAACGTGATCGAGCGGGCGGTGGCGCTCGAGCTGACGAGTGAGATCTCCGCGGAGTCGCTGAGCCGCGAGGTGCGGGGCACCGCGGCCCCGTCGCCGGCGGAGCAGACCATCGATCTGCCCGCCGAGGGATTCGACCTCGAAGCGCATCTCGAGTTGCGGCGGGAGATGTTCATGCGGCGCGCGCTCGAGCGCGCCTCCGGCGTGCAGTCGCGGGCCGCGGCGCAGGTCGGCATGACCTTCAGGTCGTTCCGCTATTTCGCACGCAAGTACGGGCTGACCGCCGGCCGTGACGCGACTCCGGAGACGGGCGAGGCAGGGGAGGAATGAGCGTTGCCCGCCCCGCGCCCGCCCCGCGGGCCGGCTGGCGAGGAGGCGGCGCCGGCCCGCTGGCGCTCGCGGCGCTGACGCTCCTGTTCTTCGCACCGCTCGTCGCAGGCGGGCAGCTCTACTTTCGCGATGTCAGCCAGAACCACTACCCGCTGCGCCAGTGGCAGTCGCAGGAGTTCGCCGCGGGGCGCCTGCCGCTGTGGAACGCGGGGCTTTCGTGCGGCCAGCCGGCGCTGGCCAACCCGAATCTCCAGGTGCTGCACCCCACGACGCTCCTGTTCCTCCTGCTTCCCGCCGACACGGCCTTCCGTTGGAGCGTGCTGCTGCAGTTCTTCCTCGGGGCGGCGGGAATGTACGGGCTGGCACGTGAGGTCGGCTGCCGGCGATCGGCCGCCGCGCTCGCCGGCGTCGGCTTCGCGTTCGCCGGGCCGATGGTCTCGCTCGGCAGCCTGCAGAACCTGCTGGCCTCCGCCGCCTGGATCCCGCTCGCCGTGTGGGCGGCGTTGTGCTCGACCCGCCTCGGCGGGCCCGCCGCGATCTCCTGCGCGGCCGTGCTTGCCGCGGTGGTGCTCGTGGGGGGCGAGCCTGTCCTGATCGGGACGGCGGTCGGACTCGGCGCGATCCTGGTCTGTTTCGATCCGCGTGCAGGGGGAGCGGGGTGCGGGGTGCGGCTGGCCCGGCTGGCCGGGATCTGGATGGGGGCGGGGGTCGCCGCCGCGGCCCAGATCCTGCCCGCCGCGGAGCTGCTGCGACATGCGGAGCGCGGTCAGGGGCTGTCGCTCGCCGAGGCGCAGAAGTGGTCGCTGCACCCGCTGCGACTCCCCGAGCTTCTGGCCCCGGGATGGATCGGCGACCCGACGGCGATCGGATCCGATCGTTTCTGGGGAGGCGCACTGTTTCCCACCGGCCTCCCGTTCTTGCTCGGGATCTACGTGGGGGGGCCCCTGCTGCTGCTCGCGCTGGCCGGGATCGGCTCGCGGGGGCGCGGCCGGTTGCCGCTGGCGCTCGGGATCGCTGCGCTCCTGTCACTCTGGGTGGCGCTCGGGGCCCATGCCGGGCTGCACGGCTGGCTGCATCAGTGGCTGCCGGCCATGGATCGCTGGCGCTATCCGGAGAAGCTGCTGCTGCCGATGCTGCTGGCAACCGTGCTGCTCGCGGCCCTGGGGCTGGGGCGCTTGACGTCCAACACCGACGAACCGCCGCCGGCGATCGTGCCGGCTCTGGGGGCGGGGCTCGCCGCGGGATGCGCGGCGCTGGCGCTGACCTTCGGAATGCGGGCCGCCCCGGCGTTGCGATTCGTGGGGTTGTTCGCGGGGGGCGGGGCCGGCGCGCCGGGCGCCGCCGCCGGGCTCGCTCGTGCGCTGGGTCACGCCGCGCTCGCGACCGCGGTCGCGGCCGGGCTGATCTGGGCGATGCGGAGCGGACGGGTGCGGCGACCGCGCGCGGCCCTCTGGTTCGTCGCGCTCGTCGCCGTCGACCTGCTGGCGGCCAACGTGCGCCTCAACCCGACGCTGCCGCCGGCCTGGTACGAATCCGCCTCGCCGCTGGTCCGCACCATCCGCGAGCTGCAGCCCGACGGCCGGGTCTACGTCTTTCCCCGGCCGGATCGGTTCAGCCTCCGCGAGGAGGTCATGGACCCTGCCGGCACGGTCGGGTTCCGCTGGGATCGGCGAAGCCTGCGCTTCGCCACGGCCCTGCCTGCCGGGGTTCACCTCGCGTTCGACCTGAACGTCGATCAGGTCCAGCCCGCGGTGACCGCGGCGGCGGCCCGCCAACTCGCGGCCGCGCGGTCAACGGAGGATCAGGTGCGGCTCTGGCGGTTCGCCTCGACCCGGTTCGTCGCCTCCTATCGCGAGCTCGAACATCCGGCCTTGCGCGCCGTCGACGCGATCCGCGGGGAGTCCAGCCACCCACTCCTGCTCTACGAGATCCCGGAGACGCTCCCGCGGGCCCGGGTCGTGGGGGAGGCGCGCGCCGGCGCGTCGCTCGCCGCCGATCTCACCGCGATCGCGGACGGATCGGTCGACCCATCGCGGTCGGTCCTGCTCCCCGGACTGCCGGCGTCGGCGGTGCTCGGAACGCCCCGCTACTCCGCCGCACGGATAGTGCGTGAGGATCCGGTCGACCTGCAGGTCGAGACCGCTGCCGACTTCGACGGCTGGCTGGTGCTTGCCGACACCTTCTACCCAGGCTGGGAGGCAGAGGTCGACGGCGCCGCGGCGGCGATCGAGCCGGCGTACGGGTTGTTCCGCGCCGTGCGCGTTCCGGCGGGAGCGCACCGGGTGAGGTTCCGGTACCGGCCGTCCTCGTGGCGTTGGGGGAGCGCGCTTTCCGGCGTGGCGCTGTGCGGAGCGGTGCTGGCGACGCTCAGCCGGCGGCGGCGGGGCGCCGCACGGTGACGCTACGATTGACCCCGGCGTCGACGCGGAACGATCGGCTGCTGTCCTGCTGGGCCTTCGTGCTGGGGGCCGTCGCCGCTGCGACGCGCATCCGCGCCTACGACTTCTTCTGGCACCTCGAGACCGGGCGCTGGATTGCGGCCCATGGGACCGTGCCCCGCGTCGATCCGTTCTCCTTCACGGCGGCGGGCACCCCGTGGGTTGATCACTCGTGGGGGTACCAACTCCTGGCCTTCGCCCTCGCGCAGGCGGCCGGTCTCGCCGGGCCGTGGGCGCTCAAGGTCGCGCTGGGCGGCGGAGTGGGGCTCTTGGTTGCGCACGCGCTACGGCGTGGCGAGGTGACGCTGCCGGTCACGGCCGCGTGCGTCGTCGTCGCGGTGCGGGGAGCGGCCTTCCGGTTCACGGATCGCCCGGAGATCTTCTCGCTCGCCTGCGCCGCCGTCCTGGCGGCGATCGTATGCTCGCCGTCGCCGCGATCGCGAGGCCGGCTGGTCGGGATCCTCCTCCTCACGACGCTCTGGGCGAACCTGCACGGCGGCGCCCTGCTGGCCCCGCTGCTGCTGGCGGCGGCGGCGGCAGGGGAAGGATGCGCCGCGGCGATCCGGCGTGACGCCTCCCGCGGCCGGGGCGCGGCAATTTGGCTCGGCATGGGGGGCATGTCGGCGCTGGCGCTGCTGGTCAACCCGTATGGGGTGCGCCTGCTCACGGTGCCCTGGACCCTCTCCCGACTGCTGCGCGAACCGTGGGCCCAGAACCCGGAATGGGTGCGGCCGGGGCTCGGCGAGTTCCCGCTGGTGTACGCGGGTGCCGCGGCGTTGGCCGCGCTGGCCCTGTTCCGGCCGCGCGGCATCGGGGCGGGCGCCGGCATGGCGCTGCTTGGCGCCGCCCTCGCGCTCAGCTCCGTCCGCCACGTCGGCCTGTACTTCGTGCTCCTTCCGTTCTCCGTTCCCGGGTGGGCCGGCCGGCTGGCTCCTCCATGGCGGGCGGGCGCGTCGCACCGGGTCACTGCGATCGCTCTCGCCCTCGCGGCGATCGCCTGGATGGGGCTCTATCCGGTCGAGGGGACGCTGGGGCCGGGGACGGAGCCTGGACGTTTCCCGGAGGCTGCCGCCGACTTCCTCGAACGCGAGCGGATCGACGTCCCGATGTTCCACGAGGTGGCGTTCGGGGGCTACCTGCTGCACCGCTTCCCGGACCGCCCGCTCTTCATCGATGGGCGGAACGAGATCTACCCGGACGTGCTGCGACGTATCCATGCCGGCCAGACCGACCTGCCGGCATTCTGGAAGGCGATCGACGAGTGGAATCTGGACGCGGCGCTGCTGCGCTATCCCGCCTCACCGCAGCAGGTCCTCTATCGAACTGCCGACGGCAGCCAGCGGGTCGAATCGCGCTCCTGGTCCGAGGTGTTCTTTCCTCGTGCCGACTGGGCGCTCGTCTACTGGGACGATGTGGCGATGCTGAGGGTGCGACGATCGGCCTTCCCGGCTGCCTGGACGGCGGCGCGGGAATGGTCAGTCAACCCCGACGACTGGCCCTGGGTACGGCGGGAGATCGTCGCCGGGCGCCTCCCGGCCGAGCGGGTGCAGGCGGAACTGCGCCGCCGGCTGTTGGCGGACCCCGGCTGCCGGCGTGCTCAGCAACTCCTGTCCGAGCTGGACGGCTCCGCCGCACCGGGGGCCCCCGTCCCTGCCGACCCCCGCTGACGCCCGGGGGGTTCAGATCAGGGGGGACGAACTGACAAAAAACGTCCCGGGAGTCTGACAACCGCCGTCCAGATGGCGGCAGGAACGGCAGTGGCGGCCGGAGTGGTGTATCCGGACATGGACGCCAAGCAGCTGATATCGTTGATCTTGAGTCGAGACGAATATTCGAAACCCCCTTGTGGCATATGGCTTGCTCTATGCCAGCGCGAAAGGAGGTGCTCGCACCCCATGAAGACTCTCAGGAAGCAAAGCGGTTTCACCTTGATCGAGCTGCTGATCGTCGTGGCCATCATCGGGATCATCGCTGCTATCGCCATCCCGAACCTGCTGAACGCCATCGATCGTGGTAAGCAGAAGCGCACCATGGCTGATATCCGCTCGGTGGGCACGGCGACCGAGGCGTACGCGGTCGACGTCAACTTCTATCCGCGCAACTTCACCACGCTGGCGGCGGTGAGCGGGACGGTCGACGCCCACCTGGAGCCGACCTTCATCAAGCAGATCCCGGACCAGGACGGCTGGGGCGGTGATGTTCGCTACCAGAGCGACGCGCTGGGCTCGGCTTACACCGTCATCAGCTACGGCAAGGACGGCAAGCGCTCGACGACCTCGATCGGAAAGACGCTCGACTTCGACTGTGACATCGTCTACCAGGTCGGCGGCTTCACCGCTTGGCCCGAAGGGATCCAGACGTAACGACGAGATGCGGCGGGCGGCGGTCGTGAGTGGCCGCCGCCCCGACGCGTTCGCCTCGCCGATCGGGCCGTGCCTGCCGCCGCCTCCACGGACGCGTTCCGGCGACGAGCGGACCGAGCGGCAGCGGCACTCCCCCGGAGCGCGCGATGCACCCCCCGAGACGCCCAGATGGAACCAGCGCGGGATTCACCCTCATCGAGTTGCTAATCGTCGTTGCGATCCTCGGGATCGTCGCCGCCATCGCCATCCCCGCCCTGCAGTTCGCGCTGAACCGCTCCAAGCAGCGTGCTACCATGAACGACCTGCGGATGATTGGCGGGGCGGTGCAGCAGTACTACCTGGATCGGTCGTTCTACCCGAACGGCAGCGTGACTCTGGCCCAGCTGACGAACCTCCTGCGCAACTACACGGGCAACATCCCGACCCAGGATCGCTGGGGGCACGACTATTCCTATGCGACGGATCAGAAGAGCTACTATTCGGTCGAGAGCCACGGACAGGATGGCCTGGACGGCGCCGACATCGATTTCTCCAGCCGCAACGACTTCAACCTCGACCTCATCTACGCCAGCGGTCAGTTCGCCCACAGCCCCGAACCGTAGCCCCTCGACCGTAGTCACCTCGCAAGCTCTGCACCCGGACCCTCGCCGCCAGCAGCGGCGCAGGCGTTCCGCGTGAGGGAGCGCGCCGCCACGCCGAGCGCGCGGGGAGCGCCCGCGACCGCCGCCCCGGCCGGGACTTCCTGGCTGGCCGGGCTGCCGCCGCTCGCGCTGCTGCTCGTCGGCCCGCTCCTGTCGCCCGAGGTCTCGAGCTGGGGGCGCGTGGCGCTCCTCCTCGCCGGCGTGGGAACAGCGCTGGCCCTTGCCGCAACACTGCCGCCCGCGTGCGGCCGCAGCAGGCTTTCGCTCGTCGCGCTCGCCTTCATTCCAGTTACCGCGGCCGCGATCGCAGCGGCGGACCAGGGCGCGGCCGCCGCGCGCCTGCTCGACCTGGGGCTCCTCACGGTTGCCTTCTGGGCGGGTCGAGACCTGCTCGGCGTGGGGGCGCGTCCGCGCGTCGCCGCGCTCCTCGCCGCCACGGGGACGCTCACGGCCCTGCATGGGCTCTATCAGCGTGGCTGGGGTTTTGCGCGTGATCTCGCCGTGCTGGAGCGCGCGGATCTTCCCGATGCACCCCTTTATGCCCTGCGCCTGCAAACGGGACGCATCTTCGCGTCCTTTCTCCTCCCCTCCGCGTTCGCCGGGTTCCTTATCTTGAGCCTGCCCGCAACGCTCGCCCTCGCCGGGCGCGACCGGAGTCGGGGCGGGAGAGTCGTGTTGCTGGCGCTGGCCCTGGTGCAAGGGGTGGCGCTGATGCTCACCTTCTCGCACGGCGCCCTGCTTGCGCTGGCAATTGCCGGCGTGCTGGTGGGGTCGCAGAGCGGCAGCGGTTCGCGGCGCCGCCGGGCGCTCGTCGCTGCCTGCGTGGCGCTGACCCTGCTGCTGGTGGTCGCCTGGGCGCGAGGGGAGCGGCTCGCAGGACCCCAGGGGGCACTCAATCCGGCCGTGGAGCGCCTGGAGAACTGGCGCGTCGCCGTCGCCATGGTGGTCGACCACCCGCTCACCGGCGTCGGCTGGGGATCGTTCGGCGGCTCCTACTCCCAGTATCATCGACCCGGCACCAACCAGACCCGATTCGCGCACAACACCTACCTGCAGGTGGTGGCCGAGGCCGGGTTGACGACCCTGCCTTTCCTGCTCCTGCTGCTCGCCGGCGCCTGGCGAGGAGTGCGAGCCAGGGAGTCGTGCAACGCAGACGCGTGGCTCTGGCTGGGCCTGCTGGCGGTGCTGGCCCACAACGCCCTCGATTTCACCCTGCTGCTCCCTTCCGTGGGAGTTCCCAGCTGCCTTCTGGCCGGCGTGCTTGCCTCCGCGCCGCGACCGCAGGGACGCCGGGGCTCGGGCCGCGCGGCGGCTCTGGGGCTCGCGCTGCTCCTGGCGGCGGGCCTCCTGCCCGCGCTCGGGCGGGGAGCGGCGGAACGCGCTCGCGATGCACTGCTCGAGGGGAACGGCACGGAGGCCGGCGCGAGAATGCGACTCGCCCGTCGCCTCGATCCCCTGCAGGCCGACTACGCAGACTTCCTGGCGCGACTGGAGCTCGACACCGGTGGAGGTGACGCGGCGAGGCTTGCGCACGCGCGCGACCTGGCCGAGATCGCCTGCCGGCTCGACCGTCGTACGCCGCACCATCGCACGACGCTAGAGATGGTCTGCGAGGCGCAGGGGGACCTTGCCGGGGCGCTGCGCGCCGCGCAGCGGGCGGCCGTGCTCGCCCCAGCGTCGGCGGAGTACCGGGCCCGTCTCGAACGCCTCGGTCGAATCGTGGAGCGCCGATGAGCCAGGGAGGACGGCGCACGCTCGGTTTCATGTTGCTGGCGTTGCTCGTGGTTCTCGCGCCGCTGGGAGGCGGCGGGAGCGCGGCGGGTGCGTTGTTCGTGCTGCAGACGCTTGCCCTGCTGGCAGCGATCGCCGCGGCGAGCCTTCCTGCGCCGGCGCCCCGGCCGCCAGCGATTGCCGCGGCCGGGGTCCTCCTGCTCTGGCTGGGAGTGGGGCTCCTGCGCGCCGACTACCGGTTCGCCGCGTTCACCGCGACCCTCGACGTTGCCCTCGGAGCCTCGGTGCTCTGGTCCGCGTGGCGTCTCGGCCTGGGAGCGACGCTCGCGCCCCGGCTGGCGTCGATCGTGGTGCTGGCGGCGCTCCCGCAGGCGGCGCTCGCGCTCTACCAGCACGAGGCGAGCGGTGGCCTGCGGGGAGTGGGGACGTTCACGAACCCGAACCACCTTGCCGCCTTCCTGAACCTGGCGCTGGCGTTGGTCGCGGCCCGGCTGGTCGCCCGGCGGGGTCGTGACACCGGGGCGTGGCTGGCGGCACTGCTGCTCCTGGCGGCGCAGGGGAGGGCGGTCGCCTCACAAGGGGCGCTCGCGGCTCTGCTGGTCGTATTCGGGCTGGCGGCTGCGCGGGCGGCGCGTCGCCGCCGCGTGGCGCGCCGCTGGGCCATGGCTCTGGCCGTGGTGCTCGTTGCCTGCGCCGCCGTGGGAATCGGGGCGCGGTTCGCCGGCCCCGAGGACATCTACCGATTCGCCCGCGTGGAGATCTGGCAGGGCGCGCTGGTGGCCGCCTCCGAGCACCCATTCGCCGGCATCGGACCCGGCATGCTCGAGCATGTCGCCGAGCGCTACAACTTCCCGCGGTTCGAGGGGCCGGTGCGTTTTGGGCGGTCGTTTCGGGCCGCTCACAGCCAGGCGCTCGAGATCGTCGTGGAGTGCGGGATCATTGGACTGTTGCTCGTCGGGGCGGTCGGAGGGAGTCTCCTGCGCGACATCTCCCGCGGTCGGAGGGAGGTCGGGATGGAGGAGATCCGGTCGGGCGTCCTTTGGGGTCTTGGGGCCCTCGCCGTGCATGCGATCGTCGAGACCGTGTTCGCGGCACCGGCGGTCGTGGTGGCCGCCGCCGCGCTCGCCGGAGCGGCGATCTCCTCGGCGCCTGGCGCGCGGCCCGCGCGGCGCGCCCCGCTGGCGGCCGGCGCGCGGGCGGGGGTGGCGACCTTGATCGCCGCCGGATGGGCGGGAGCGGCGGTGGCGCCGTGGGCCGCCTCCCGCGCGTACGATCGGCTGCTGCGCGCCGATCGCCCGGAGACGTTCCGCCGGGAACTCGCGCTCGCTCTGCGATTCAACCCGTACCAACCCTACTATTATTATGCGGCGGCACGCGCCTGGCTCCGTGTGGACCGCTCGCTGGACGCCTCAACCTACTCCATATGTTATGATTACGCGTCGAAGGCGGCTGGTTTGAACCCCACCGACGCCCACCTGCACCTGCTCCTCGCCGAGATCTCCCGCCGTGGCCACCTGGAGCTCTTTGGCGACCTCGGCAGCCGCGAGGAAGCAGTCGCCCACTACCGGCGAGCGGTGGCGCTAGCCCCTGCCGACCCACGCCCGGCCGCCGCGCTGGCGGGCTTTCTACTCGATCTTCGTGACTCCTCCGGCGCTCTGGCCGCCGCCGAACTCGCTCTGGCCATCGAACCGAACTTTGCACAGGCGGCGCGGATCCGGATCGAGGCGCTGCACCGGCTGGGACGCGAGGGGGAGTCTGCTGCCGCGGTCGCCGCACTCGCCGACGCCCTCGCGAGGACCCGGGAGTACGTCCCACAGAACGACTATGAGAGGGTGATTCTCGGGCGGCTGCAGGAAGGGGGGGAGGACGCTGCGAGTCGCCGTTGACCTCCGGCCGCTGCAGACCGCCTCGGGAGGGCGCGGCGTCGGCACCTACGTGCGGCACCTCACCCGTGCGCTGCGCGCGCGCCGCGCTGCCGGCGACGAGGTGGTCGGAGTCGTCGCGGCGGCGCTGCCGGTCGACAGCGTGCCTCCCGACTGCGCCGATCGGCTCGTCCGCCTCGGGGGGCCGGCGCGGGGACGCACGCTGCTCGATTCCCTGCGCTTGCCGAGGCTCCTCGTGGCTGAGGCGATCGAGGTGTATCACGCGGTCTTCTACGCCCCGCCCGCCCGCCGGCCGCGCAGCGTTCGGATCGTGCAGACGGTTCACGACCTCACTCCGCTGCGCTTCCCGGCCGGTTTCACGCTGCGGCAGCGCTGGGTATTTCGCGCCGCCTTCCGGCGTGCGCGGGTCGCGGCGCGGGTGATCGCCGTGTCGGGAACCACCCGGGACGATCTGGTGCGGCTGGCGGGAGTCCCCGCCAGTCGCATCGAGGTGATCTTTCCCGGGGTCGATCCGCAGTTCCGACCCGACGCGGCGGCGCCGGGGCCGCGGCCGTTCCCGGGCCCGTACCTCCTGCACGTCGGCGGCTACGATCCGATCAAGAACCTGCCGGTCGCGCTGCGGGCGCTGCGGCGGCTGCGCGCGGACGGCTTCCCGCATCGACTCCTGATCGCCGGCGATCCCGGTCGTCACGCCGGGACCTTCCGGCGGAGCGTCGCCGAGATCGGCGTCGCGGAGGCCGTGCTGGCGACCGGCTTCGTCCCGGTGGCGCAACTCGCCGACCTGTACCGATTCGCGGACCTGGTGCTCTACCCCTCGCTGCATGAGGGATTCGGTCTGCCGCCCCTCGAGGCGATGGCCTGCGGCGTCCCGGTGATCGCCGCGCGCGCCGGCAGCCTCCCCGAGGTGCTCGGGGACGCCGCGATCTACTTCGACCCGATCGATCCGGAGGCGCTGGCGGGGGCGGCGGCGCGGCTCCTGCGCGATCCGGCCGCGGCGGAACTGCTGAGGGTGCGCGGCCGGAGGCAGGCCGCGCGCTACCGCTGGGAGGATGCGGCCGATCGCACCTGGGAGGCGTATCGCGTTGCCGCGGCGGCGCCCGCGTGATCGCCAGGATCGGCATCGACGCGCGCTCGGCGCTCGGACAGCCGACCGGGGTGGGGCGCTACGTCCGTAACCTCGCTCGCCATCTGAGTCGCGTCGCGACCGACGAGCGGTTCCTGCTCTACGTCGATCGGCGTTCCGACCCCGTGCTCTCGGAACCGCGCGGCAACGTCGCCGAGCGACTGCTGCGACTCCCCGGGGGACAGAACTACTTCACCTGGCTGCAGCTCCGCCTGCCCCCCTCGCTCTGGCGACGACCGGTCGACCTGTTTCACTATCCGTTCTACACCCTGCCGCTGTGGCATCCATGTCCGTCGGTGGTGACGATTCACGACGTGACGTTCGAGCGGTTTCCACACTGGTTCTCCCGGCGGTCGCGTCTCGCGACACGCCGTTTCGCGCGCCACGCCGCGCGGAACGCCGAGGCGATCCTCACCGTCTCCGAGACGTCGCGCCGCGATATCATCGCCTGCTATGGAATCGACGGCGCCCGCGTTCATGTCGTCTATCCGGCGGTCGAGGAGGGGTGGGATGCCCAGGCCGGTCCCCACGGCGCCACGGTCGCCCGGCACCTCGGCGTGGAAGGTCCATTCGTGCTGCACGTCGGCTCGATCCACACCCGCCGCAACCTGCCGCTGCTGCTGCGCGCGCTGGCGCGTGCGCGGCAGCGGGGATCCGCCCTGCGCTTGATCCTCGCGGGCCGGGTGGAGTTCCCGTACCCCGATGTCGCCGCGATGGTCCACGCGGCTGGGATGGACGGGGCCTGCGTCCATGTCGGCTACGTCGCCGAGGCGGACCTGCGGGCGCTCTACCGCGCCGCGGCCGTCGTGGCGCTGCCATCCCTCTACGAGGGGTTCGGCTTCCCGGCGGTCGAGGCGATGGCGCTGGGCACGCCCGTGGTGGCGGCGAACGCCTCCTGCTTTCCCGAGGTACTGGGCGACGCCGCGCTGCTGGTCGATCCGGAGGACGAGGAAGGCTGGGCGGAGGCGCTGATCCAGGTGACGGCACCGGGCCCGGAGCGCGACGAGTGGCGGCGCCGGGGACGCGCGCGCGCCGCCACCTTCTCCTGGGATCGCGCCGCTCGCGAGACCCTCGCGGTCTACCGGCGTGTCCTCGGGAGGGGTGATGAGTCCACTCCCTGAACCGGGCCACGACCCTCGGCAGGTGACCGTGGTGGTGGTGAGCTGGGAGAGCGCTCGCGTGCTGCCGGAGTGTCTCGAGGCGCTGGCGTCGCAGAGCCTCGCCCCCCACGCCGTGGTCGTGGTCGACAACGCCTCCGCCGACGGCAGCGCGGAGCTCGCGCGGCGGTCCGGGTGCGAGGTGATCGAGAATTCCGCCAACCTTGGCTTCTGCCGCGCCAGCAACCAGGGCTGGGCCCGCGCGCGCGGCGGGGCGGTGCTGTTCCTGAACCCGGACGTGGTGCTCGACCCGGGGTACCTCGAGGCGGCGACCGCCGCGTTTCGGGAATCGCCGCGGGTAGGGTTCGTGGCCGGGAAGCTCCTCCGCTTCGACCGGGTCACGCTCGATTCGACCGGGCAGTTCCTCGGCCGCAGCCGGCGGACGATCGAGCGTGGGTATGGCCAGCGAGACGAGGGGCAGTTCGAGCTTCCCGGCCCGGTCTTCTCGGTGTGCGGCGCGGCGGCGCTCTATCGTCGCGAGGTGCTGGAGGAGATCGCGCCGGATGGCGAGGTGTTCGATGCCGACTTCTTCGCGTTCCACGAGGACCTTGATCTCGGCTGGCGTGCGCAGCGGCATGGCTGGACCGGAAGATACGTTCCGGCCGCGAGGGGTTATCATCTGCGCGGCGGGAGCAACGAGGCGCTGCGCCGTGCGGTCGTGCCGCGGGCGCGGCTGACCACGCTTCCGGATCCGGTCCTTCGGCATGCGGTCAAGAACCGCTACCTGGCGATGATCAAGAACGACACCCCGCTTGCGATCGCCCGTGATCTTCCGTTCATCCTCGGAAGAGATCTGCTGCTCTGGGCGTACCTCGGGGTGTGCCGGCCGCGAGTCGCCTGGGGGGTTGCCGCCGATGGCGCATCGCGCGCCGGCGCCTGGAAGAAGCGGCGCCGCGAGCGGGGGGGACGATGATCCCGATGGCGGTGAGTTTCGTGCTGGCCGCGCTCCTCGCGGCGTGGGGCACTCCCATCGCGCGTGCCGCGGCGCTGCGCTTCGGGATTGTGGACCGGCCGGACGGCGTGCTGAAGCGGCAGCAGGAGGCGGTGCCGTACCTGGGCGGGCTGGCGATCTACCTCGCCTTCCTGGTATCGCTCGCCCTGGTCTACGAGTTCGACCGCCAGGTGCTCGGGCTGCTGCTCGCCGGCACACTGGTGGTGCTGCTCGGGCTGATCGACGATCTGGGCGTCCTGTCACCCGGCGTGAAGCTCCTCGGGCAGCTGGTCGCCTGCTGGGTGCTGATCAAGAGTGACGTGATGACCCACATCGTGGCGCTGCCGTTCTGGGCGAACGCGCTGCTCACGGTGGCATGGGTGCTGACCACGACGAACGCGGTGAACCTCATCGACATCCTGGATGGGCTGGCGCCGGGCGTCGCGCTGGTCGCCGCGCTCGGTCTGGTCGCGGCCACCGCGGACGGCGAGGTCAAGACGATCCCGGTGATGGCGGCGGCGCTGGCGGGGGCGCTCCTCGGGTTCCTGCCCTACAACCATGCTCCGGCGCGTATCTACCTGGGTGACTCCGGCAGCCTCTTTCTCGGCCTGATGCTCGGAGCGCTCACGCTCACCGCCAGCTACACGGCCCACAATCGCCTCGGCTTCGTGTCGCCGCTCTGGTTGCTGGGCCTGCCGCTGTTCGACACCGCCTTCGTGTCGGTGGTGCGGATGGCGCGCGGAGCCTCGCCGTTCCGCGGGAGCCCGGACCACTTTCCGCTGCGTCTCCGCCGCCGGGGGTGGCCGGTGCGGCGGGTGGCGATCGCCTGCTGGGCGGGATCGGCGGCGCTTGGCGGTATCGCCCTGCTCAACACCCGGTTCGAGAACCCCGCGGCGACCCGGGTCCTGCTGGCGAGCACGGGGCTCGTCGCGTCCGGGTTTGCCGGCTGGATGCTGTGGATCGACCGACGAGATCGGCGCATCTCTGGCCCGCGGAAGGAAAAGGGGATAAGATCCCGCGCCGCCGATCGGGCGGCGTCGCCGCCGGCGACCGAGGGGGGCGAGAGCCGATGATCGTGATCCTGGGCGCGGGGCTCGCGGGGTTGAGCGCCGGCTATCATCTGGGGAGGCGCGAGCACGTCCTGGTCGAGCGTGAGGAGCGCGTCGGCGGCCTGTGCCGCTCGGTGGAGGTCGACGGGTTCACCTTCGACCTGACCGGCCACCTCCTGCACCTGCGTGACGAGAAGATCCGTGCGCTCGTCGACCGGCTGCTCCCCGCGGAGTCCTGGCACACCCTCGAACGGCGCTCGTGGATCTACTCGCACGGGGTCTACACCCCGTACCCCTTCCAGGCGAACACGCACGGGCTTCCCGCCGAGGTGGTCCGCGACTGCCTGGTCGGCTTCGTGCACGCCCTGCTCGACGCGGATGCCGGGGAGGATCTCTCGGGGGTGTCGTTCAAGGAGTGGATTCGCCGCACCTTCGGAGAGGGGATAGCGCGGCACTTCATGGAGCCGTTCAACGAGAAGCTGTGGCGGTCGGACCTGACCGACATGACTTGTGAGTGGGTTTCGTGGTCGATCCCGCGGCCGCGGCTCGAGGACGTGGTGAATGGGGCGCTCGGGCTCGCCACCCCGGCGCTGGGGTACAACGCCCACTTCCGCTATCCGCGCCGCGGCGGGATCCAGATGCTCCCGGACGCTCTCGCGCCGCACGCGGGGACGATCCGCACCGGCACCGAGGTCACCCGGGTCGACACCCGCCGCCGTGTGGTTCACCTGGCCGATGGGACCGCGCTCGGTTACGAGGCGGTGATCAGCACCTTGCCGCTCGATCGGCTGTTGCAGATCACCGAGGGTCTCCCCGAGGCGGTGCGAGACTCGGCCGGTGTGTTGCGAGCGGTGTCGGTCATCAACCTCAACCTCGGAATCGAGCGACCGAACCTCTCGGATCGTCACTGGATCTACTTTCCGGAGAAGGAATACCCCTTCTACCGGGTCGGCTTCCCGGCCTGCTTCGCTCCCGCCTCCGTGCCGGAGGGGTGCTCGTCGGTGTACGTGGAGATCTCCGCCTCGCCGGGTGGGATGGTCGAAGAGCGCGACGTGTACGCGGCGGCGGTCGGCGGGTTGCAGCGCGCCGGGATCCTGCGCCCCGATGACAAGATCGTCGCGCGCCGGATGTTCGTGATCCACCCCGCCTACGTCGTCTATGATCGCTACCGCCGCGTCGCGCTGCCCGCGATCTTCCGGGCGCTCGAGGAGGAGCGGATCTTCTCGATAGGCCGGTTCGGCGGCTGGGAGTACTCGTCGATGGAAGACGCCCTGCGGCACGGGATGCAGGCCGTCGAGCGGCTGGGGGATGTTCGCTAAGCCTCGCCCTTCCGCCGATCGGCTGCGGGTGGCGCACCTGATCACCCGTCTGGAGCTGGGTGGGGCGCAAGGGAACACCTTGCACACCGTCGGCCACCTGGACCCCGATCGCTTCGAGCCGCTCTTGGTCTGCGGCGCGGGAGGGATGCTCGATCGCGAGGCCGGCGAGCTCGGCGTGGAGGTGGAGTTCGTTTCCCAGCTCGTGCGTGAGGTGGACCCGCCGCGTGATCTCGCGGCACTGCTGCAGCTCACCCGGCTGTGGCGGAGAGCTCGCCCGCACGTGGTTCACACCCACTCCTCCAAGGCCGGGGTGCTCGGGCGGATCGCGGCGCACCTCGCGGGCGTCCCGGTCGTGGTGCACACCGTGCACGGGTTCGGTTTCCACCCGCAGCAGACGCCGACGACGCGCGCCCTGTTCCAGACGCTCGAACGCCTGGTGGCGCCGCTCACCACGCACTTCATCGTCGTCTCGACTGCGAACCGGGAGCAGGGGGAGGCGCTCGGGCTCTTCCGCGACGACAACGTCAGCCTCGTCCGCAGCGGCATCGAGCTGAAGCGCTTCCGCGAGGCGCGCCGGGACCGGGAGGGGATGGCGCGGGAACTGGGAATCCCGCCGGAGGCCCCGCTGGTCGGGATGGTCGCCTGCCTCAAGCCGCAGAAGGCGCCGCTCGATTTCGTGGAGGTTGCGAGGCGAGTCGCCCTGCGCATTCCGGCGGCGCATTTCCTGCTGGTGGGGGACGGCGAGCTGCGAGCGCAGGTCGAGGCGGCACGCCGGGCCGCCGGACTGGAGACGCGCCTGCACCTCCCCGGGTGGCGCCGTGATGTCGAGCGCCTGCTGAAGGGGTTCGACCTGATGGTGCACACGGCCCGCTGGGAGGGGTTGCCACGCGTGCTCCCGGAGGCGCTCGCCGCCGGCTGCCCGGTGGTCGCGACGGCGGTGGACGGCGCCGCCGACCTGCTGCGCGACGGGGAGAACGGCCGGCTGGTGGCGGCCGGTGATGTCGCCGGTCTGGCGGCCGCCGCGGTCGCGCTGCTCGCCGATCCGGACGCCCGGAAGCGACTGCTGCGTACGGCCTGGAGCGGGGAGGGGTTCGACATCGACCAGATGGTGCGCGAGCAGGAGCGGCTGTACCTGAGACTCTGGCGCGCCGCGGGCGGGGCCGGGGGGGAGACCTGCCTTGCCGGCGCTTGAGCTCCGTGCGGTATCCAAGTCGTACCGGTCGCAGTGGACCTTCGCGCGCACGCCGATCGTCAGGGAGCTCGACCTCGAAGTCGAGCCGGGAGAGGTTTTCGGCTTCCTCGGCCACAACGGCGCCGGCAAGACCACGACCCTCAAGATGATGATGGGTCTGAGCCGTCCGGACAGCGGCGAGATTCGCCTGTTCGGCGAGCCGCACCTGAATGCGGCGATCCGGCGGCGGGTCGGATTCCTGCCGGAGAACCCGTACTTCTACGACTACCTGACCGGACGCGAGTTCCTCAGCTTCATGGGGAGGTTCTTCGGCCTGGACGGCGCCGAGCGCCGGCGCCGCGTCGACGAGCTGCTGGAGCGCACCGGGGTCGCGACGGCGGCCGACCGCCCGCTGCGCAAGTGCTCGAAGGGGATGCTCCAGCGCCTGGGGTTGGCGCAGGCGCTGATCGGCGATCCCGATCTGGTGGTGCTGGACGAGCCGATGTCGGGGCTCGACCCGATCGGCCGGCGCGAGGTCCGCGACCTGATCCTCGACCTGCGGCGCCGGGGGAAGACGGTCTTCTTCAGCAGCCATATCTTGCAGGACGCCGAGATGCTCTGCGACCGGGTCGGGATCCTGGTCTCCGGCCGCCTCCGCTCGCAGGGGCGTCTGCGCGATCTGGTGGGAGATCGGGTGCGTTCGTGGGAGGTGACGGTGGTCGGCGGACGCGAGCCGTTGCCGGGCGAGGTCCTGTCGCGCCGCCAGGGAGAGGTGCTGCGGCGCGTCACCTCCGAGGAGGAGCTGCGCGCGCTGCTGTCGCAGCTCGCCGGATCGGACGGACGCGTGGTCGCCTTGATCCCGCAGCGCGCCACGCTCGAGGAGGTGTTCCTGAGGGATGTGCGGCAGGCCGACGATTGCGCTGCCGATTCGGCCGGCGCTCCGCCGGCAGCCTGAGACGCGGATGGAGATCCTCCCGATCGCCTTGAACACGTTTCGCGAGGCGGTTCGCGATCGCGTGCTGTACCTGATCCTGGCCTTCGCCGTGGTGATGATCCTCGCCTCGACGGTACTCGGGATGCTCACCGTGGGAGGCGAGGAGAAGATCATCGAGGACTTCGGCCTGGCGATGATCGCGCTGTTCGGCACGGCCGCGGCGCTGTTCATCGGCATCGGCCTGGTGTTCAAGGAGATCGACCGCAGGACGGTGTTCACGCTGCTGGCCAAGCCGATCCGGCGCGGCCAGTTCCTGCTGGGCAAGTTCCTCGGTCTGGCGCTGACGCTCGCGGTGAACCTGGTGGTGATGGCGGCGGCGTTCTTCCTCCTGCTGGCGGTGCGGGGGCTGCCGGCCGGCGGCCTCTGGGTCGCCATCTGGCTCACCTATTTCGAGATACTCCTGGTGACCGCGGTCGCCGTGCTGTTCTCGTCGTTCTCGACCCCGGTGCTGAGCGCGTTGCTGGCGAGCACCGTCTATGTCGTGGGGCACCTCACCTGGAGCCTGAAGCTCCTCGAGGAGATGATCGAGTCGCCGGCCGCCCGCGCCACCATTCGCATGGTCTACCTGATCCTGCCGAACCTGGAGCACTTCAACGTGCGCGGCGATCTGGTGCACGGGGTGCCGGTGTCCTGGGGGCACATCGGGTTCGCGACCCTGTACGGCCTCGGGTACACGACCCTCATCCTCCTGGCGGCGACCGCTATCTTCGAACGGAGGGACTTCTGACCTCGCGCGGGCGGCGCCTGCGGACGGGGATGGTTGCCGCCGTCGCCCTGGGCGGGGCGCTGTTCGCGCAGGGGCGGCTCGAGTCCTCCGCGCAGGTTCGCGGCGACTCGGACCACCTCCTCTACCTCCCCTCCGGACGCCTGCTGAAGGTCCTCGACCTGGGGTACTCCGAGGTCCTGGCCGACCTCGTGTACCTGTGGTCGATCCAGTACTACGGCAACTACCCCGGGGGGGTACGCTACGACTACCTCCTGCAGATCTACGATCGCGTGATCACCGAGCTCGATCCACGGTTCGCGGACGCCTACGTGCTCGGCGCGGCAATCCTGAGCGTCGAGGCCCACCGTCCCGAGGACGCGATCCGCCTCCTCGACAAGGGGGTGCGGGCGAACCCCGAGGACTGGATGCTGCCGTTCGAGGCGGGGTTCGTGGCGTATCATGACCTGCACGACTACCCGCGCGCGGCGGCCTACTTTGCCACGGCGATCGAACGCCCGGGTGTCCACCCGGTGGTGCGCCGCTTTCACGCCGAGATGTTCAACCGCGCCGGCGACCGCGAGACCTCCCGCCGCTATTGGGAGGAGATCCTGCGCACCGCCGACTCTGACTACCTGCGGGGCGTCGCGGCCCGCCACGTTCACGACCTGACCGTCGAGATCGACCTTGCCCACCTGCGGGAGGCGATCGCGGAGTTCATCCGCGTGCACGGTTCGAACCCGGCGGACCTGCGGGACCTGGTGCGTGGCGGCCTGTTGCGCGTGGTGCCCGTCGACCCGGACGGGCGGCCGTACGTCTATGATCGGACCACCGGGAGCATCGCCCGCGCTCGCGGCCGATCCGCGCCGTGATGCCGCCGCTGCTGGAGCCGGTGGCGGTCCTCCCGCTCGCGCTCACCTTCGGGCTTGTGATCGGCTCGTTTCTCAACGTCTGCATTCATCGCCTGCCGCGCGGCGGTTCGGTAGTGGCTCCGCGCTCGGCCTGCCCGGGGTGCCGTCAGGTCCTCGCCTGGCACGACAACGTGCCCCTCCTCTCGTACGTCTGGCTGCTGGCGCGCTGCCGCCGCTGCGCCCGCCCCATCTCGTGGCGATATCCCCTGGTCGAGGCGTTGACCGGTGCGCTGTTCGCGGGGATCGTCATCCGGTTCGGCGGGGGAGCGCGAACGCTGCCGCTGTTCCTGTTCGGCGCGGCTTGCCTGGCGCTGATGATGATCGACGCGGAGCATCGGATCCTCCCGAACGCCATCACGCTCCCCGGGATCGCGGTGGGACTCGCGGCCAGCTTCGTGAGCCCGCGGGTCACTCCCGCCGGCGCGGCGCTGGGGGTGGCGCTCGGCTGGGCCTTGCCCTGGGCGCTGGCGGCGGCCTACCGGCGGCTGCGGCGGCGCGAGGGAATCGGGATGGGGGACCTGAAGATGCTCGCGATGATCGGCGCTTTTCTGGGCTGGCGGGGTGTGCTGTTCGCACTCGGTGCCGGGTCGATCCTCGGGACCGCCGTCGGCATCCCCTACCTCCTCATCCGTTCCCGGTCCCTCGCCGAGCCGCTGCCGTTCGGCACGTTCCTGGGGGCCGCGGCGCTCTTCGATCTGCTCGGGGGGAGCGATCTGATCCTGCGCGAGCTGGGGTTGTAGGGTGGAGCGCTGGACAATCCGCGGTTACGCCAACCAGGTCCGGCTGTTCCTGACCTTGCTGGTCTTCTTCCTGGCCATGCAGGGGGCTTTGAACTTCACGCTCCTGTTCACCGCGCGGGAAGGGCTGGTGGCGGCGGTTCGCTCGCGGCTGGCGACGGCGGCCGGCCGGATTGCGAACGAGATCCCGGAGGAGTCCCTGCCGCCCGGTCTGCTGGCGGTGCTGGCGCGGCGCCACGGAGTGCGCGAGGCGGTGTTGCTCGACCAGGCCGGCGTCGTCCTGGCAAACAGCGCAGGCCCGGCGGACGGCGGGATCGACCCGGACCTTGCGGACTTTCCCGCGGACGATCGCCTGGGGCTGGACCAGGGCCGCGACGCGCTGTTGATCGACGTCCCGTGGCGCGGGGCTGGACGGCTCGCCTTGCTGCGCCCGCTCCTGGCGAGCGATGGGCGGCAGCGCGGCATGCTCAAGGTCGTTGGCGACCCGGACGACCTGATCGGGCTGGTGCGCCGCACGCGCCTGTTCGCCATGCTGCAAGCGGCGGGGGTTGCCGCGGCCCTGGCTCTCACGTTCGCCTTCATTCGCTGGCTGCTCCGGCCGTACCGCCTGCTGGTGCGCACCGCTGCCGCGGCGTTCCCCGAGCCCGCCTCGGAGGAACAGGCGATCCAGGCGCCGGGCGAGCTGGTGGCGACGTTTCAGGGGGTGGTCGACAAGCTCCGCCAGCACGAGCGTGACGCCGCCGCGTTGCGCGCCTCGCCGCTCGCCGGCCCGGCGATCCGCAGCCTCCCTTCCGGAATTGTGGCAACCGACGCTGCCGGTCGCGTCAGCGCCTTGAATCCGGCCGCCGCGCGCCTCCTCCGGGTCGATGCGGGGTGGGCGATGGGGCGCCCCTACACCGAGGTCTTGGCCGCGGGACCCGAGCTGCTCGCCCTGGTTGCGGATGGGCAGGAGCGCGGCATCGGGCGCAGTCGCGTGCTGGTCCGGATCGGCAGCGGCCCGGACGTGGCGCACCTCGGCGTCAGCGTCTCCTCCGTCGGCCCGGAGCCGGGAACCCGCTCGGGGGTGCTCTGTCTGTTCTCCGACCTCACCGAGATCCGCGCGCTCGAGGAGAAGGTGAGATTGCGCGAGAGCCTCGCGGAGTTGGGGCAGCTCTCGGCGGGGATCGCCCACGAGGTGCGCAACTCGTTCGGGACCATCCTGGGGTACGCGAAGCTGCTGTTGAAAGGGGCCGAGGGGGAGGCGCGGGAGCATGCGGAGGCGATCCGCCGCGAAGTCGAGTCGTCGCGCGCCATTCTCGAGGACTACCTGCGTTTCGCCCGGCCGCTCTCCCTCAACCTGGAGCGGGTAAGCCTGGGTGATCTGGTCACCGAGGTGATCGCGGGACTGCGTGACGACCCGGTGGCGGAGGGGAGGGAGTTCGTCGTCGACGGCCAGTGGATCGAGATCGAGGCGGACGAGGGGCTCCTGCGGCAGGCGCTGGTGAACCTGCTGCGCAACGGGCTCGAGGCGGCCGGACCGGGCGGGAAGGTCGGCGTGCGCGGTTCGCTGCAGGGGGATCCGGTCGAGTTCCTGCTCGAGGTCCACGACAGCGGCCCCGGTCTCGCGGCCGAGGTCTCGGCCGCCGACCTGTTCCGACCTTTCTTCACGACCAAGCCAACCGGCATAGGGCTCGGCCTGCCGTGGGTGCGGAAAACGGTGGTCTACCACGATGGGCGAGTCGATGTGGGTCGCGGTCCGTGGGGGGGTGCATCGTTCCGGATCGTACTGCCGCTCCGCCGGGCGTCTGGAGACCCGGTACCGCGGACGCAGCCGATCTGATGCAAAAGGCGGCAACCGTTTGCAGAAAACACCGGGTCGGAAAACGGACTCTCGCGACGGGAGTCTCCAGGGGAGGTCCAAGATGCATCCTGTCAAGGCTTTGTATCGGCACCGGGGGCTCACCCCGGGGGTGGCACCCTGCTTGCTCATCCAGGGGCAACCGGGATCGGTTCCCCGGCCGGAGGTGCCCGGGATGGTAAGGCAGCGAAGACGCGCGGAGACCGGGGTGACCTTCACGGAGATTCTCGCCGTGGTGGCGATTCTCGGCATCCTCATGCTGGTGGCCATCCCGAACTTCAGCGCCATGCTCAAGGCGTATCGGGCCAGCACTGCGGTGCAGGAGATGGTCTCGGTCCTGCAGCGTGGTCGCCAGCTCGCTGTCACCAAGCGGGAGGCGCACGCATTCCTGGTGGTCGGCACCCCCACGAATACCTGGACCCTCACCAACACCGTCACGGGGGCGGTGGTGGGCAGCGGCGTCATGCCGACGGGGGTCTCCGTCGCGGTGGCGCCGGGGTCGGCGTATGCCTTCAACTCGAATGGCAGCTGCACGACCCCGACGACCTACACCGGCACGACCCCCGCCACGCAGTATGTCCGCATCGACGCGACGATCCAGGAGAATCGACTCGATCGCTTCACGGTCGAGGTCTCGCCGGTGGGAAGGGTCAAGTCGACCCTGGAGCACACGTCATGATCCGGCTCAGCCAGCGCTCGCAGGGACGCCGCCGCTCGGCGGCAGGGATGACGCTCGTCGAGGTGCTGATCGCGGTCGGGATCCTGGCGGGCGTCCTGGTGTCGGTCGCGTCGCTGTTCGTCCTGGGAGGCCAGCGGGTCAAGAGCGGCCGGGAGATGACCGAGGCCACGACGATCGCGAGCGACATCCTCGAGTCGCTGAACAGCACCGGCTTCGACCAGCTGACGACCTTGTTCCCGACCTGCGGCACGAACACGGGATGCACCGTGCGAACGGATGTGGACAGCTACGCGTCGGCGCAGTGGCAGGCGACCATCTCCGGCAGTCTCTACAGAGGGTACGGGGAGATCTCGCTGACCCCGGTCGGCGGGACGGTCACCCCCGCGACCTTCGCCTCCGGCGAGGGGTTGCGATTGCGAGTGCGAATACTGTGGACGGAAGGAACGAACACGCGGACAATCGCCGTCGAGAGCCTGCGTTTCTAGGCTCCCAGGCTCGCCCGAAGGAGGATGTCGTGAACCCCAGCTCGAACGCGCGCCGCGAGGCGCTGAAGCACCGCAGTTCCGTCGCCGGGATGACGCTGGCGGAGATCCTGGTGGCGATGACCGTCTTCGTGGTCGCCGCCGCCATCGCGATGATCCTCTACAACGCGCTGACCCAGTCGTACAAGCGCGGCGACAACGCCACCTCCTCGCAGCAGAACACGCGCGTCGGGTTCGAGAGCCTGGTCACCGACCTGAGGATGACCGGCTTCAACTACAACCCGGACGGCGCGGCCCGCCCGGACGAGCAGATCGAGGGAGCCTGGGAGACCGCCATCACCATCCGCGGCGACTTCGACTTCGAGGACCCGACGGCCCGGCTGGCGCCGGAGCTGGCCCTCGTCGGGGGGTCGAGCCCCTACAACGTCGTGTCCACGGGGAACGACGAGATCGTCACCTTCGCGCTGGCGAAGCAGGACGGGTCCGGCGGCTCCGCCCTCGCTTTCCGTGCCGACGTGCTGCCCGCGATCCGGGACGGCGCCCTCGACGACGTCAGCATCGCGAACCTGGCGCTGGTGCAGGACGCTCCCCCCTACACGCTCTACCGGATCACCGGCAAGCCCAGCGCGACGACGGTGACGCGCACGCCGGTGGCGGACAATATCTACGCCCTGCGCTTCCGCTACTACGACGCCGGCGGCGCCCTGGTCGGACCCTCCACCCCCACCGACCCCTCCGATGACATCGGCGGCGGCGACACCTCCAGCGCAATCGCGGCGCGGGCGAGCATCAAGCGAATCGAGGTCCTGCTGACCGGGATGACGCCGGACCCCGACCTCAACTACACCGATCCGTCCGACCCGATCACGGCCAGCCGCAACTATCGCAAGTTCACGCTGACCCAGGACGTCTCGCCGCGCAACGTCGGGTACGTCGGCCGCCCGGACATCGACACCATACCGCCGAGCGCGCCGACGAACGTCGCTGCCTGCCCGGGCCATTGCAATGCGATGCTGGTGAAGTGGGACGCCGCGCCGGAGACCGATATCACCGCGCAGTGGACGGTCCTGCGCGGCACGGCGGCCGCGGCGCTCGGCTCGCCGGAGACCACGGCCACGAATCTGGCCTACGTCGACGGGTTGGTCGCCGGCACCGGTTACTACTTCCGGGTGCGGGCGGAGGACTCGAGCGGGAACGGCTCGCCGCTCTCCGCGCTCGCCTCCCCGGCGCCGGCGGTCGTCGCGGACGCCACGACCCCTACCGCGCCGGCCTCGTTTTCCGCTTCGGGCGGCGGCGCGCCGCTCAACGACTACGTGCTGCTGCTGTGGCCGCAGGTGACCACCAACGTGCAGTCGGTCTCCTGTGATCCGCAGCCGACCAGGATTCGCGATCTCCACGGCTACCGGATCTTCCGCTCCCCGACGCCGAACTTCACCCCCGACGCCTCGACGACCTACCTCGAGCCGGACGACGTGCCGGCCGGGAGCAGTCGCTACGAGGACCACGAGGTCGTCGCCTGCCGCCACTATTTTTATGACATCAAGGCCGTGGATCACTGCGGCAACGAGAGCGCCGCGCAGGCGCTCGAGCGCGAAGGGTTCGCGACCACGCAGTACGTGCCCGCGAAGCCGGCGCTGCTCCAGGCGACCCCCTCCTCGAGCACGGTGAACGCGCTCAGCTGGAGCCGCGTGGCGGCGAACACGAACGGGGATTCCGTCCTGGTGGACACCTACCGCGTCTACCGCCAGCAGTTTCCGACAGGGCTCACACCGGTGGCCGTCGCCGCGCTCGACTGGTCCACGGCGACCACGTTCGACGCCACGGTCACCAACGTCAACCTGCCGTCGTACGTCGACAGCAGCGCCTACGGCCTGTCCCCGGGGAACTCGTACTACTACCGCGTCTCGGCCTTGAGCGACTGCCCCGATCCCGCGGATGAGGGAGCGCTCTCGGACCCGGCCTCGACGACCGTCTGCAGCCTCGGCGGCACCCTCTCGGTCTACCCGTACACCGGGTCGTCGGTGACGGGCCAGGTCACGGTGTCGGCGTATGTCTCGGGCGGCACCGACACCTTCACCGGCTTCACCGCGATCACGAACGCGCTCGGCGCGGTCGTCGCCACGCACGGCAGCAGCTCTGCACTGGTGGCGATCCCGTACTCCTTCACCTGGGACACCTCGGCCTTGCCGCCCGGGAACTACACGATCACCACCACCGCGCAGAACAGCGGCGGCTGCTCCGAGACCTCCGCCCAGACGGTGGCGGTGACCCCCTCGACCGCCTGCTGCATCGCGCCGCTCTCGCCGGTCTTGGGGCCGGTCACGGGCAAGATCTCGGCCCGCAACAGCGACGTGCTGTTCTCGCTGGTCAACAACTGCGCCCAGGACCTGACGGTCACCGGCCAGAACATCTCCTGGACGAACGTCACCGGCAATAACACCAGGCTCGATGCCATCTGCTACGACTTCCCGGCATCGACCCGGCCGGAGGACTGCGTTCCGATCCTCACCTTCACCCCGTCCCAGGCTTCGCCGGCGGCGATCACGCACCTGCCGGCCCTGTCGTTCTCGGCGACCCGCGACGACCTGAACCCGCTGATCGTCGGCTACAAGTTCTCGCAGGCGCTGATCAGCGGGACGCTCGGCGAGACGATCACCGTGGGCATGGTGTATCGCACGACGGGCGCCACCTCGGACGCGACCTGCACGTTCCTCATCCAGACGAATCCGCTCAGCGTCGACACGCTCGAGCCCTGAACCCCGGGGGCCCCGCCCGCACGGGCGGGGCCCCGCCTCCGGAGGAGTCGCATGTTCTTGCCTGCAGACAAGGGAACGCCGGGACGGCACGCTCGCGGCCCCCGCGACCGCTGGGACGACCCGGCTGGATCTGCGCTGCTGATCTCGCTCCTGGTGATGGTGGTGGTGACGCTGCTCGGAATCACCTACCTGTTCCAGGCCGACACCGAG
>Ga0184629_10000003_pt1 | contig 78533 bp, 69 predicted proteins | sample PLM4_32_b1_FD_133158 | JGI IMG/M metagenome (GOLD analysis project Ga0184629, IMG submission 133158) | Groundwater sediment microbial communities from an aquifer in East River, Colorado, USA - PLM4_32_b1 | ecosystem: Environmental > Terrestrial > Soil > Riparian zone | place: USA: East River...
CGAGCAAAACGTCATTATTCCTGATTGTTGGGTCACAAACTGATTTGCAGCAGGTGGCCAAACAAAATATGCCATTCAAGTTTGAGTCACCTCCTCGCGATTACGATGAGGTTATTCCCGGGATAAATCCAGTGTTTTCGCCGTTTATCATTTCTTCCGAAACTAATGCAATCATTCAGAATTATCCACCGGTTTCTGTTCCTTTTGGCAAGATAAAGACTGCGGGCAGTGTAATGCCCCTGCTATTCCAACGCGTGGGCAACGTCACAACAGAAAAACCTTTACTATTTATTGATGAAATGGACGACCGGAAAATCTGTGTTATGCTGGGTGAAGGTTTATGGAGATGGAAGTTGAATGAATTTGATCGTTTTGAAAACTCAACTGCTTTTGATGAAATGTTTGGCAAACTCATTCAGTACCTCAGCACCACCGATGACAAGCGTAAGTTTAGAAGCTATCCGATAAAACAGGAATTTTCTGATACCGAATCGGTGGTTTTTGAAAGCCAGGTATACGATGATATTTTCGAACCTGTCTTCGGAAATACAATTGATATCGAGCTCGTCGATGAGCGTAACAAAAAAACGAAGTTCACTTATACTACGAGCCCGGGAAACGTACGGTACCAGATTGGAGGATTGCATGTAGGAGTGTATCGGTATAAGTCAAGGACACTTCTAAATCAAAAAGAAGAAGCGGTGCGCGGGGAATTTGTCGTTGTTCAACGCCAGGCAGAATTGCAAAACCTAACCGCTGATTTTGATTTGCTGAGAAAATTAGCCGCCAATACAGGTGGAGCGTTCTATCCGTCTTCAAAACTTGAGACGCTTAAGAACGAACTTCAGAAAACGGAGGCCAGGAGTATAATTCACTCTGAAGAATCCTATAATGCTTTGATAAATCTCAAATGGGTTTTCTGGTTGTTGCTTTTGATTATAAGTTTGGAATGGTTCGCACGGAAGTATTTGGGTAGTTATTGAGGCGTTGAATTCACCTCCATTAGAAATATGGAGACGAGGCAGTAAGAAATTTCATAGAAGGAAGTGCTATCAAACAAAAAGCCCTGCCATTAGCAGGGCTTTTCTTATCGATTACAATTATCTAATCTTTCTTTTCTCTGGAGGATGCCTTGGTCTTTTTGACTTTTATGGTAAGTACGTCTCCTTTACCATCATACTCTGCGAGAATAGTGCCTCCCTCTTCTACCTCACCCTTAAGGATTTCTTCGGCAACGGGATCTTCCAAATATTTCTGAATGGCACGGTTCAACGGACGGGCACCAAACTGATGATCATAGCCTTTCTCTGCTAAAAAGTCTTTGGCTTTATCGGTAAGCTCAACGTTATAACCAATCTGAATGATGCGATCGAAAAGTTTCCGAAGTGTGAGGTCGATGATTTTGTGAATATGCTCACGTTGTAACGAATTGAATACAATCAAATCATCTAGCCTGTTTAGAAACTCGGGACTAAAGGCGCGCTTCAATGCATTTTGAATGGTGGTCTTCATGTGTTCCTCATCGTTCTCGCGCTTGGCAGCGGAGGCAAAGCCAATTCCTGATCCAAAATCCTTCAGGTCACGAACACCGATGTTTGAAGTCATGATGATAATGGTATTTCGGAAATCAACCCTCCTCCCTAAACCGTCTGTTAAGATACCATCGTCAAGCACTTGCAGTAGGATGTTGAAAACATCCGGGTGAGCCTTTTCAATTTCATCCAGCAATACCACGCAATAGGGCTTCCGCCTTACTTTTTCAGTTAGCTGCCCACCTTCTTCATACCCTACGTACCCAGGAGGAGCTCCTACAAGACGCGACACAGAGAACTTCTCCATGTACTCACTCATATCGATACGGATGAGGGAATCATCTTTATCAAAGAGGTAGGTCGCAAGAACTTTGGCCAATTCAGTTTTACCAACTCCAGTAGGGCCAAGGAAAATGAAAGACCCAATCGGTTTTCTAGGATCTTTCAGGCCAACACGTGTACGCTGAATGGCCTTGGTTAATTTCTTTATTGCTTCTTCCTGGCCGATCACTTTATTACTAAGCTCTTCGGCCATGTTTAATAGCTTGTTGCTTTCTTTTTGCGCGATGCGATTGGTTGGTATTCCGGTCATCATGCCCACTACGTCCGCCACGTTTTCTTCGTTTACCGTATATTTTTCGGTGCGTGTTTTTTCTTCCCACTTAACCTTTGCAATATCAAGTTGTTCAATAAGCTTTTTCTCCCGATCACGAAGCTGTGCAGCTTCTTCGTACTTCTGGCTTTTTACTACCCGGTTTTTTTCTCTCTTCACCTCTTCTATAGCCTCTTCAAACTTAACAATATCATCCGGTACATGGATGTTATTGATATGGACACGAGCCCCCGCTTCATCTAAAACATCAATGGCTTTATCCGGAAGGTAACGATCGCTGATGTATCGGTCAGAAAGTTTAACGCACGCAGTAATAGCTTCTTTTGTATAAATAACGTGGTGGTGATCTTCGTACTTCTCTTTAATGTTGTCCAGGATTTGAATAGTTTCTTCCACGGAGGTTGAATCAATCATCACCATTTGGAATCTACGTGCAAGAGCACCATCCTTTTCTATATATTGTCTGTATTCATCTAACGTAGTGGCACCGATGCATTGAATCTCACCGCGTGCTAATGCAGGCTTAAACATATTGGAAGCGTCAAGGGACCCAGAGGCTCCACCGGCTCCAACAATGGTGTGAAGTTCATCGATGAACAGAATTACATCGGCGGATTTCTCCAATTCATTCATCACAGCCTTCATTCTTTCTTCAAACTGGCCGCGATATTTTGTTCCTGCTACCAATGAAGCAAGGTCGAGTGTAACAACACGCTTGCCGAACAACACACGTGAAACCTTTTTCTGAATGATCCGCAGCGCCAAGCCCTCAGCAATAGCTGTCTTTCCTACACCAGGCTCACCAATAAGGATGGGATTATTTTTCTTTCTACGTGACAGAATCTGAGCCACACGCTCAATTTCCTTTTCCCTGCCGACGATAGGATCTAGTTTATTGTCCTCCGCCAGGCGTGTTAAATCCCTTCCAAAGTTATCCAATACCGGGGTTCTTGATTTTTCCGTACCTTTTTTCTCTTTGCCAGCGGCACCGGCACCACCTCCAAATATTTTTGAAGAATCGTCATCTGGATCATCTGTGTCCTGGGAGGCCATAGGGCCTTCGTTCTGATATTCTAACATTTCTTTCACAGTCTCGTAGTTTACATCAAACTTATTGAGAATTTGGGTACCGAGATTATCCTGGTCGCGAAGGATGGATAACAGCAAATGTTCCGTACCGATAAGCTGTGCCTTGAAAATCTTGGCTTCAAGGTATGTGATTTTCAAAACCTTTTCAGAGGCTTTTGTCAGCGGAATATTTGCTAGATTTTTAATCTGGTGTGTTGCGGTACCCTTTGATATCTTTTCAATTTCATTGCGAAGTTCGTCCAGCGGTACCCCAAGTTTTTTCAACACGCCCACGGCAACGCCCTCGCCTTCCCGTACCATGCCCAAAACAAGGTGCTCTGTGCCAATGTAATCGTGACCAAGGCGCAGCGCTTCTTCCCGACTGAGTGAGATAACCTCCTTGACCCGATTGGAAAATTTAGCTTCCATAGAGAAGTTTAATGATGGTTAGTGTAAATGTAAAGTTTTTTGTGCGTTCAATGCATTGAATTCTAAAGATTTAATAAGAGACAAACGCCAGCGGCTTTCTATTTGTTCATTTTACCAATAGCGGATGCTTTAACGATCTGCGCTGCTTTAGGCCCCTCAGAAAAAATCAGGTCAATAAGACTTGCATTTTCCACAAAAGTTTTGCCAAAGACCTGGTAATAACTGACCGGCCGGTAAAAATGCTGCAGATTTTCTTCATTCTTTGGGGTTATTAAAGATCGGAGGTCTAAAACCTGTAATGCTGGTGCTTTTTCGTACGAGAGGCTTTCTTTTACTGTCATATCCCATTTTAACCATTTGAGACACATTGACAGCAAATCAAGGTTTAAGTCGTAGAGAAACATAACCTTTCCGAACAAGATTTTTTCCAAATCTTCGCTATAATGTTCAAAGAACGGAGCCTTGCCATAGGCTGATTGAATCGTGCGCCAATGGTTATTGAGCCACTTTTGTCCGTAATCAATGCGGACATCAGTGATGAATACTTTTCCATGCTTGAATGTGAGCGGTACGATGAGCTTTTCTTTTCCCCGGGCTGAAATAATATGACACCGATTCCGATAGGTCTGCTTTTGGTAATGCTCATGCTTTTCAAGAATAATTTCATGAACGTTCTGAAGCGCAGCAAAATATGCGATGGACGGAAGATAATGGGTTTCAATTAATGCAGTCAATAGCTAATTCCTCGTTATGCCTCTAAATCTTAAAGTCAGTAAAAAATCGATCGTATCCTTTAAAGAAACTGTTCTACATCTCCCAATCCCCTACGGATAATCATAATTTCATTACCGGTACAATCAATCACACTTGAACCGACATTGCCTCCCGGGCCACCATCAATTACAATATCCACCTTGTGTTTGAAGTCTTCATAAATCTCTTCAGGATCGGTGGTATATTCTTTAATGATATCATCGTTTTTAATGGATGCTGTAATCAGGGGATTACCCAGTTGCTTCACGATCGCCAGGGGGATAGGATGATCAGGTATCCGTATGCCTACTGTTTTTTTATTGACACCCAATATTTTTGGAACTTTGCTACTCGATTCCAGAATAAATGTGTAAGGACCCGGCAAGGCTTTTTTTAGTATTTTGAATACAGGGGTGTCAATTTTTCTTACGTATATTGAAATATGACTAAGGTCATTGCAAATAAAAGAAAGGTCAAGTTTCTGGGGTCGGATATCCATTATCTGGCAAAGTCGTTCTATAGATTTTCGATTCATTAAATCACATCCTATGCCATAGATGGTGTCGGTTGGATAAATAATAATTCCACCACGCTTTAAAGCCTCAATAACGTGATAGATTTTTCTGCTGTCCGGATTTTGAGGATGGATTTTTATTAATTCCGCAGTCATAGGGCGAAAGTTAGGGAATCGTTCTGTTTTTATTCTTTTCCTGGAATAGATGTCTTTTACAGCAAAAGCGACTTATTATTTTTCAACATTCCAGACTATCGGTTAACTAATAAGGTTTCACTATTTTTGTGGCCTATTATATGTTTATGAAGCCGAGTAAACGACTGATTCTTTTTCTTTTATTTTCTATCCTGGGAATATCATTTTCCTTTTATGCTTTCCAGATTGTATACACACCAAACATTCTGGTTGATAAAGAAGATCGCTTATTTCTGGTGAAGGAAGGGGCTTCCTTTAAGGACGTTCAAAGGGAAATGCACGAAGGCAATTATGTTCAGGATCTTGTCTCCTTTAGCTTCATCGCCCGCATCAGGGGGTATGATGAGCATATTAAACCAGGCCGTTACGTTCTCAGGAAAAATATGACCAACCTGGAAGCTATAAGAATTTTGAGGTCTGGTAAACAGGAACCGGTGCAGATAACCTTTAATAATGTGCGCTTGATACCTGATTTAGCAGAAAAAATTACGCGGAATCTCGATATGGCACCGGAAGAATTTGAAGCCGCGTTGATCAACTTTGCTATAACGAATGAATTTGGCTTTAATAAGGATAATGTGTTGACAATGTTTATCCCAAATACATATGAAGTGTATTTTAATATTGCTCCCCAGGCACTCATCAAGCGGATGCATGCTGAATACGAAAAATTCTGGACGGATGACCGTAAAGAAAAAGCAAAAAAAGTGGGATTAAGTCAGATTGAAGTGTCAATTCTTGCAGCGATTGTGCAGGCAGAAACAGTGAAAGCTGATGAGGCTGCAACGATAGCAGGGTTATATCTAAACCGGTTGAAAAAGGGGATTGCTTTACAGGCGGATCCCACCTTAGTGTATGCAGTAGGTGATTTTTCGCTCAAGCGTGTATTAGACGAGCACAAACAAATCGATTCTCCGTACAACACCTATAGAAATCCGGGTCTTCCCCCAGGGCCTATTAATTTGCCTGAAATCAATTCCATTGACGCTGTACTGAACTATGTTCCAAGCGATTACTATTACATGTGCGCAAGGGAAGACTTTTCCGGCTATCATAACTTTACCAATAGCTACAAGGAACACATGAATAATGCTATACGATACCAACGTGCGTTAACCATTGAACAGCGTAAGGCTGCTCAAAACAAGCGCTAGTCATGTACCAATCAGAAACAAGCATTCGCGTACGTTACGGAGAGACCGACCAGATGGGGTATGTATATTATGGGTTTTATGCCATGTACTATGAAGTCGGGCGCGTTGAAAGTCTTCGTCAACTTGGACTAACCTATAAAGAAATAGAAGCGATGGGCATCATCATGCCGGTGCTCGAAAACAAATCAAAGTTTCTCGCTCCTGGCCGTTACGATGAACAGTTAAGGATAGTAACAACGCTGCGCGAGAAGCCCGGTGTGCGTATTAAATTTGAATACGAAATTTTCAACGAAGAAAATAAGCTGATCCACGAGGGAGAAACATTGCTGGTCTTTGTTGATAAAATCACTAACAAACCTTGCCGCCCTCCGGAAGCAATGCAAAAAATACTGGAGCCTTTTTTCAAATGAAGTTCAAGCATAAAAGACTTATTCTTCAGTGGAGCCCAGGAAGATTAATAATTTCCTGGCTGAAAAAGGTACGGTTCGAGAAATATGAAAACGTTTCCCTCTATAAGATTTTAAAAATATTTCTAAACAATCTCATGGATGATGAGATCCTTGACCGGGCTAATGGCGTGTCATTTAATTTTATACTCGCCATTTTCCCTGCGGTTATCTTTCTGTTTACCCTGATTCCCTATATAACTAGTTTTTACCCGAAAATTAACACCGAAAGCATTATGCAATTCCTGGGGGATCAAATTCCACCCAGTATGTATGAAGCAATCTCCGCCACTCTTCACGATATTATTAGTATACAACGAGGGGGGCTACTTTCTTTCGGATTTGTTTTTTCCGTCTATTTATCTACCAATGGAATGATGGCATTGATGCGGGCGTTCAATGCGTGCTATCGTACCATAGAAAACAGAAGCGCACTAAAGACAAGACTGATAGCCACAGGCCTAACCATAAATATGGCCGTCGCCCTTCTGATTGCAATCATCTTATTAATTGTTGGCCAACTTGCACTAGAGTATGCCATGACTTATTTACCGGAATTTGATTGGCTCGATATGAGTTCCTTTACGGTATTTCTTCTTTTTGCATTGCGCTTTCTCGCCCTTTTTATAGCCTTCTTTTTAGCCATTTCTTTTGTCTATTATTTCGGTCCCGCCATTCATTATAATTGGAGATTTTTTTCAGTTGGATCAGTGTTAGCTACGTTGTTCAGCCTTGCTGTTACCTACGGCTTTTCTTATTACATCACTAATTTTGGAACTTACAACAAAGTCTACGGTTCCATTGGAGCCCTCATTGCCCTCATGGTTTTAATACAGTTAATAACGATCGTCTTGCTCGTAGGATATGAAGTAAATACAAGTATTCACGATGCGATCCGTAAAGAAGCCCTCTGGAACAGCAGAATGCACCGAATAAAGAAAAATTAAAAAATTAGGTACACTTTATTTTATCATAATAATTCATAATTCATAATTCATAATTCATAACTAAAACCTCACCCGCACCTCATCCTTATAATTCACAGGAACTTTAATCGGAATACCCCGATACGTCAGCTTTAAAAATCCTTCATAGCGTATCTCAAACTTTTTACCGCCAATCACCCCCAGTAAGGTGTCCATAAAGCCTAACTCTTTCATGGAGATTTTGACTTCTAACGGAACAACAAATTCCTTTTTCGCCGGTATCACCGTTTTTAATTGCTGGTCTACATTGGCAGCTTTTTTTCCATTCACGAATATCTCAACATTAATCCGCTTCAGTTTTCCACGCATGTTGTTGGGATTATAAAAAATTGCATTCGCTTTCAGCATCGGTTCTTTATTGGCATCAACCACAACATCCCGGATCTGACGAAGCACGATATCTTCTTCCGGGCGATGGCACCTGTTAAATAGAAGTAGTGGGGTAAGGAATATAACGGTCGTCACGAAGGACTTAAAGAATTTTACCATTCGCATTCCTGACAGTCTTTTGCTGATTTTCATAAATTTTTAACCTGTAGTAAGTATAGACATTCTATTTCTAAATTTGTTACATGAACGCGCACTTTGAAACTATAGCCGATGGATTAGCGGAAAACGGTTACGCAGTAGTCGATCAATTCTTAAGTAACCATGAAGTAAAGGCTATTTTAGATCTTGACATATTTAAAGAAGGCATAAATCACTTCAAAAAAGCCGGGATTGGTAAAAATCAAAGCCTCCTTATTAACGAAGCAATACGGGGAGATTACATACATTGGCTAGACAAAAATACCGCGCCTGTCCCGGCAAAAGTTTATCTGGATCGATTGAATGATCTTATAATTTTTCTAAATCAAAGTCTGTTCTTAAGCCTAAAGGATTATGAAGTCCATATGACGGTCTATCCGGCAGGGTCATTTTATAAGCGGCACCTGGATCAGTTTAAAAAGGATGACCATCGAAAGCTTTCTGTTATTTGTTATTTGAATTGTGATTGGAACGAGATGTACGGCGGACAACTCCGGATGTATCTCCCTGACAGTACCGTCGATTTCCTACCCCTTGCCGGACGATTGGTTTGCTTTCGCAGTGACCAGATTGAACATGAAGTATTGCTAGGCACACGGGAACGCCTAAGCTTAACGGGCTGGATGTTGGATCACCTTATTGATGTAGGGGTGTGAATGCGTACGAATTTTAGTTTTTTTGACCGCCATTTTCCGGTTCATAAAACTTACCATAAGGAAAAGCTTGTAAATTGCTTTGTATTTCAATTCAAACTTTTCCTCAGGATGAAGAAGTATTTTTTGAAACTTTATCAGTATAACGCATGGGCTAACAAGCGTGTGTTGGATTGTTTAAGCCGGCAAAATATTGATGATGAGAAAATCCTCAGCATTATGGGGCACATTGTAGCGGCTCAATTTCTGTGGCTTCACCGAATTAAAGGATTGCCTCCGGCAGACGTTAAACTCTGGGGAGCATACAACCTTCCTCAATTGGTTGCCATGGCCGAGGATGCTGGCCGTCTTTGGCTGGAATTTGTTGAGCACACGGAGGATTTTAATCGTGAATTAACGTATTACAATTACGTCGGAGATCCTTATATTAACAATGTGGAAATGATCATGATCCATCTGGTGAATCACTCCAGTTATCACCGGGCGCAGATTGCCATGCTGTTGCGTCAAAAAGGCTTTGAGCCGATTAATACCGATTTCATCACGTATGACCGGGTAATTACCGGTCAATGGAAAGATTGAACCAACTGTAATCGCGGTTATTGAATACTAAAATTTAAGATTATGAAGAAAATTGCTTTACTCACCTCCCTTTTGTTTCTGGCTTTAGCGTCCTTTTGCCAGGATGGTATTACGGTGTGTCACACACCGTCAACTGAAAAGTTCGCCATGTTTGCCTCTAACAAGGATTTCAACGGGGCGCATATGAGCCCTCGGAAATATGTGCATGTCAGTGAAGAAGGCGGAAAAATGATGCAGTTTAAATGCTCTGATGGCAAAGATGGGAATGCCTATCTTATTATGGCACCCAAAAAAACCAACAACTGGATATTTGTATTCCAGGAATGGTGGGGCTTAAATGATAATATCAAACGCCAGGCGGAAGATCTGTTTAAAGATCTTGGTAACGTAAATGTCATTGCACTGGATATGTATGATGGCAGGTTAGCAACAGATCGCGAAACGGCCGGAAAATACATGCAGGAGTTTAAGCAGGAGCGCGGGGATATGATTGTGAGAGGAGCACTTGACTATGCTGGCAAAAATGCAAAAATTGGAACAGTAGGATGGTGCTTTGGTGGTGGCCAGTCATTGCTAGCTTCATTGGGGGCAGGAAAGAAGGCCGCTGCCTGCGTGATGTATTACGGAATGCCCGTCGAGGATGTCGAAAAACTGAAGTCGCTTAATACTGATGTACTCATGATTTGGCCCACGCAGGATAAATGGATTAATAAAGACATGATGGATAAGTTTGAAGCCAATATGAAGAAGGCCGGCAAGAACGTAACTATAAAATCCTATGATGCTGACCATGCCTTTGCCAATCCCAGCAACGCCATGGGCACCTATAATGAAGCGGCGGCTAAAGACGCGTATGGCAACACCTTAGAGTTCTTTAAAGCAAGACTTCGGTAGCTAGGAAAAACCCCATTCCGCGTGGACTGTCGATCCTGTGAGAAGTAAGAAATCTACTTCTGCTGGGAGACTAATTTTTATTCCCACACAACGACAGCGGTTTCCTTATACCAAATGGGGTATTTTTCTAAATAAATTTTCTCGACCTCATTGCGTTTTACTTTCAAGGAAGGGGTCATCAATCCATTCTCTATCGTCCAATCGTACTTCAGGACAACTGCCTTTGACAATCGTTCGTAACTTTCCAAGGTCAGATTGATTTCTTCTAATGTGAGGTTAAGACTTAACTGGACAGCTAAGGGCGTCTTTTTTTTCGCAAAGGCTGATAAAACAATGAGAGCTATAGGTTGAGGAATGCCAATACCTACGACACACACATGCTCAATGTCCTTATTGGCTAACATCTTAATTTCAATAGGTGCCGGAGCGATGAATTTTGCTTTGTCTGTTTTGAATTGATCTTTGACCCGGCCTGTAATGGTAAGATATCCGTCCTTGTCGATTGATCCCTTATCTCCTGTTTTCAAGAAACCATCTGTCGTAAAAACCATCGCAGTGGTTTCCGGATCTTTGAAATAACCTGTCATCAATCCGGGGTGCTTCGTGAGGATTTCTCCTTCGTTGGTGAGCTTGGATTCAACTCCAGCCCAAGGTCTTCCAACGGTTCCTAGCCGGAACGCGCTTCCATGGTCGCCATGGGAGTAGCCACAGTTTTCAGTCATGCCGTAGATCTCGTGAATTTCAATCCCCACTTTCTTATACCACTCCAATAAAGTAACGGGTATTGGAGCTGCACCACTTACGATTATTCTGGCGCTTCCAAAGCCAAGTTTTTTTCGAAGTGCTTTTCTAAGGATAAAGGAAACAACGGGCAACGATAACAGTCGATCAAGTTTTTGTTGTGACATTTTTTCAAGCACACCCTCCTGGAACTTTGCATAGATACGAGGCACCCCACCAAAGGCTGTTGGTTGAACTTCCCGAAGGTTTGCTGCAAACTTTTCCAATGACTCAGTAAAAGAAACCGAACCACCGGAATAGAGAAGACCCATTTCCACGTAAGCCTTCTCAGCAATATGGCTTAGGGGAAGGTAAGAAAAGAAACGGTCCTTTTCGTTGAGCACTAAATTCTGAACCATAGAGCGACCAACAAAATCGAACGCCTTGAAAGGAAGCATTACACCTTTTGGAAAACCGGTTGTGCCGGAGGAATACATAATCGATGCAAGGTCATTCGCATGAGGTAGAACACTTTCTGCAAGGGGAGCGATCTTCAGATAATCATTCCATTGAGCTCCTTCCTGTGCACCATAAATCGGAAAACTGATCCGATGGATTGATTCATGAATTCCTGAACGTTGCTTTTCAAAGTCGTCCAACTTTCCAATGAAGATTATTTTTGATTCACTATGCTCGAGGATAAACCGGATGCCCTGTGCTGAAAGTGTCGGATAGATTGGAACAGAAACATGTCCGGCCATCCAAATGGCGAGGTCAGCCATGAGCCAGTGCGCGCAATTCTTAGAAAGAATGGCGATGTTGCTATGGGGAGGAAGATTATAACACACCAATGAAGATGCCACCCGCCTGATTTCATTTCCCGCTTCACGGTAGGTCCACGTTTTCCATTGACCCGAAATAGGTTGCCTGAGAAAGATGGCATTAGGGATGGTACTCTCCCAGTGGATAAACTGTTCAACAGGGGTCATAGGTAAGGGTTTGTGCTTTAACACAGGCTGATCGTTTCAAAAAGAATCAAGTTAGACAAAAGAGGCTTTAACACAGCTAAAAACCAACTCGTTCAGGCATTTTGTAAACATCCTGTCGACGTGACTAAAGGGTGATGTTAACCTTATGTAAACCGTAAAATCCATCGTATCCCCACAACCTGACGTATCTGACCCTGACTTAAAACTCAGTCCGTACCCCAAAAATTATAAACTATTAAAATTTAAAATGTTATGAAAAAAAATCCTCTCTCTTCAAAAACTTTAGTATCAAAACTCACTTCCGTTGACTCCCTTACTCCCCTGTTGATTGGCTTCCTGCTTTTTGCAGTGGCTTTGATCTTTGGAAGTTGTAGTAAGGATGACGAACCCGATTTTACGGCGGATATTGCAAAAGTAGTCGGTACCTATACCGTCACCGATAAGGATGAAGATGATGAAGTGGAAACCTACACGGTGAACATCACTAAATCCGGAAAATGGTGTTGAAATAAGCAATTTCGGCGATATCATGTATGTACCCGCAAAAGCGACGATCATGGGAAATACTTTTAGTATTCCTTCGCAGACGTTTAAGGGAAAAACAATGACGATCGTTATTTATGGACAAGGAACCTTAAATGGAAACAAGCTTACATTCGATTATACTATCCAAACGGATGATGACTATTTTCTCGAGCACGCCTGTGAGGCTACGAGGCAGGTGTAGCCATAATATGATTGGTTCCAGTTAGGCGTGGCATTAATGTCACGCTTTTTGTTTATCTACCGGGCAACGTAATTCATGCCGGAATTATGTTTTTTTGATTTGGTGGCTGGATTGACTGAAGCAAAAAATTAGTCAAAATTATATAACGGTTTCCAGGGGATAAGATTGGATTCTTTTCTAATTGTGCGATACTTTGCAGCATGAGCAAACCCGATAAAAAACTCTTCCTTCTCGATGCCTATGCCTTAATTTACCGCGCGCACTTTGCATTCACCAAAACGCCGCGAATAAATTCCAAAGGGATTAACACATCGGTACCATTTGGTTTTACAAATACATTACTGGAGGTGTTGCAAAAGCAGAAGCCCACTCACATTGCAGTCGCGTTTGATACGGCAGCAAAAACTTTTAGGGATGAGATTTTTAAAGAATACAAGGCAACACGGCAGGAAACACCAGAAGATATCCGGTATAGCATCCCAATCGTAAAGGATATAATCCGAGGCTTCAACATTCCAATTGTTGAGATGGATGGATATGAGGCAGATGACATTATCGGAACACTGGCAGCTCAAGCCTCCACAAAAGGTTTTGAAGTTTTTATGATGACCCCGGATAAAGATTTTGGTCAGCTCGTAACAGATTGTGTGTTTTTGTACAAACCTGCCTACATGGGAAACGCCGTGGATATTCTTGGGCCCAAAGAAGTTTGTGAAAAGTGGGATATCGAAAATGTTAGCCAGGTAATTGACATGCTGGGGTTACAAGGAGATACCTCGGATAATATTCCCGGTATTCCAGGGTTCGGACCAAAAACGGCAGCCGCGTTATTGAAGCAATATGGGACGGTAGAGAATATCGTTGCTCATGGCGCTGAACTCAAGGGTAAACAAAAGGACCTTGTGCTGCAGTTTGGTGATCAAGCTATTCTTTCCAAGAAGTTAGCCAGGATCATTACGTATGTGCCCGTCGTGTTTGATGAAAATGAGTTGGCCTATTCCGGACCTGACGCGGAAAAGCTTAAACCGATCTTCAATGATCTGGAGTTCAAAGCAATTTCAGCCAGAGCATTTAGTGAGACACCAACTTCAGATACCTCTCGTCCAACCCGGCAAAACACCCAACTTTCAATGTTTGGGCAATCCGCTGCGCCAGAAACAATAGAAGTCGGAGAGAAAAAAGTTTTGGGATCTTCTTCCGTTAACTATATCCTCATTGAGAACACGCAACAAGTTCAGGCATTAGTCGAAAAACTAAAGGATCAACCTGTTATTTCTATTGACTCCTTAACAGATGAAGCTGTCAATTTTGATTTTCAGTTGAAAGGGCTTTCTTTTTCTTGTCGGGAGGGTGAAGCTTACTTTCTTCCGCTGGAGAATTCGGCGATGACAAAGGACACAGTAAATGAATTACGTAGTATTCTTCAGGACAGTAAAATCATGAAAGTAGGGTTTAATTTAAAAGCGACTATTCTTGCCCTGAAAAAAAATGGAATAGAACTATCAGGACAATTGTTTGATCCCATGTTAGCGCACTACCTTATCGAGCCGGAAGCGTCCCATGATCTTTCCATCCTTTGTTCTCAATATTTGAATTATAATTTGCTTTCCGATAGTCAGAACATAAAAGAAAGGTTCTGCGAACGGGCGGATCAAACTTTTCAGCTCCGAAAGAAATTACAATCGGAACTGGAGCAACGACGCCATGCTAAACTGATGAGTGATACAGAAATGCCATTGGTTACCGTTCTCGCTAACATGGAATTCGAAGGAGTTAAGATCGACACCCAGGCACTTTTAAAAATGTCGGAAGAATTGCGCATAGAGAGTGAAAGAGTGCAGCGTGAGATATTTCAATTGGCAGGAACTGAATTTAATATAGGGTCGCCCAAACAGTTGGGAGAACTGCTGTTTGATAAATTAAAGCTGATTGACAAACCCAAAAAAACAAAGACTGGTCAATATGCTACCGGTGAAGATGTGTTGACTGGCTTAGCGTCAAAGCACGACATTGCAAAGAAGATTCTTGACTTCCGGGAGTATGAAAAGCTTCGCTCTACCTACGTCGATGCCTTACCGAAAATGATCAGTAAAACGGATGGCAGAGTGCACACGGATTACCGGCAAGCATGGGCCGTGACAGGAAGGTTAAGCTCCAATAACCCTAATTTGCAAAACATTCCCATACGCACAGAAAAAGGAAGATTGATACGAAAGGCTTTTATTGCCCGCAGTGAAGAATTTCTGTTTATGTCCGCCGATTATTCTCAGATTGAGTTGCGTATTGCCGCCTCTTTTGCAAAAGACGAAATCATGATTGAAGCCTTTCGCAACAAGCGCGACATTCACACCACGACGGCAGCAAAGGTTTTTAAGGTGGAACTGGATAAGGTTACCCCTGACATGCGGCGCAAGGCGAAGGAAGTGAACTTTGGAATCCTTTATGGAAGTACTGCTTTTGGATTGGCGCAAAACCTGGGTATTGCGCGGTCGGAGGCGGCAGAAATCATTCAATCTTACTTTACTGAATTTGCCGCGATCAAGCGCTACATGGATGATGCCATTAATACAGCCCGGGAAAAAGAATATGTTGAAACGATTCTGGGAAGAAGAAGATATCTTCGTGACATTAATTCACGGAACGTCACCACCCGGGGATTTGCAGAAAGAAATGCCATTAACGCCCCCATACAAGGAAGTGCAGCGGACATTATTAAAATTGCTATGGTGAACATTCACCATTGGCTTCAAAAAGAAAAACTGAAATCGAAAATGATCATGCAAGTACACGATGAATTGGTTTTCGATGTGCACAAGGAAGAAGTTGATATGGTGAAAGCAAACGTAGTGAACCTCATGAAACATGCCGTTCACCTGGAAGTACCGATGGAAGTTGAGGTTGGTGTTGGATTAAACTGGTTGGAAGCACATTAGTTGCTGCACGTCGTCAATATTCTAGTCCGCACTCCACCCAAACCAGTCCGAACTGTTAAGCGCCAAAAAAATATACGTATTTATTTGATTTCGCTTGGCGCGTGAATGCAGCCATCCATACGGCATTTTTTAGGTCAAATATTTGCGGCTAGAACACATCCCGACATCAAACAAATCGTTTGGTGCGACTCCTCATCTCCTCATCCTAACTCCTCAACTCCTAATCAATCGCTAACACACGGTCCACCTCTTAGGGCTTTATGAAACACACAGTCCCGCACGGTCATCAAACCTCCCAACCTTCGGCCAGACTCCTCATCTCCTCAACCTGCCTGCCGGCAGGCAGGCTCCTAACTCCTCACCTCCTAATTAATCGCATCCTCGAAATGAATAATCTCCGGCACTGTCCCCATTTTCACAGACACAATATCAAACCGGATGTGCCCAAGCCAGTTGGTTGAGAATATATACTCTTCCGCAGCTTCAAAGATTCTCCGTGCCTGTTGAGCGTCGACAAATTCTTCCGGATGACCATAATAGGAATACGATCTGGTTTTCACTTCCACAAAAATTGTCCAATTTTCCTTCCTCGCAATGATGTCGATTTCGGAGTGCCTGTAGCGGTAATTTCTGGCGACAATTTCAAATCCTTTTTTCTTCAAAAAGTCAGCGGCCAGATTTTCGCCCTTGTCCCCGGTTTTGATTTTATCGCTCACAATTAAAGTCCTACCTTTGATTTCCGAATTTACAATTATGTCCACAACTAAAAAATATATTGAGAATTTCACGCGCCAATTATCCGATGCCTTGAAGATTGGCCAATCAGTTGACCTTGAACGTCCGGGAAGCGACATTCGAAATATTGTCATTGCGGGAATGGGAGCCTCGGGCATTGGCGCTAATCTCGTGGAGTCTCTTACTTTTGGAAGAATTCCGATCCCGATTACGGTTTCCAAAAGTTATAACATTCCACAATTTGTGAGTCCGCACACGTTGTTTATTGCATGTTCTTATAGTGGCAACGCAGAAGAAACCGTTGCTGCCCTTAACAAGGCGTTACTAAAACGAGCACAGGTAATTGCCGTATCATCGGGCGGGAAATTGCTGGAAATATGTAAAGAATACAACCTCTACTATATCCAATTGCCATCGGGATCTGATAGCCCGCGGGCCATGTTGGCGTATAATATCAATGCCCTTCTGCACATCCTTTATCATACAAACCTGATCGGCGCAGCATTTATAAAGGAAACAGAAAATGCTATTGAATTTTTAGATCGAGGAGAAAAAGGTATTGAATCTGAGGCTGAATTGATAGCCAAAAAATTGAAAGGCAAACTCCCGGTGATTTATTGCGACAGCCGCCTTCACGCCATGGCCTTGCGGTTTCAGCAACAATTGAATGAAAATTCAAAACAACTGGCGCACGTGAATACATTTCCGGAGATGAACCACAATGAATTGATGGGGTGGCGCTTTCCGGAAAATCTGATGCCGATGCTGCAGCCAATTTATTTATACTCTGATCACGATCATGAGCGTGTAGAAAAGCGCATGGAGATTTGCAGGGATATTTTTGAAAAAAAATCTAATCCCATTATTGATATTATTGGTGAGGGAGCCTCCTTGCTCGAACAATATTATTACCTGATCCATCTCACAGATTGGATTTCATTTTACCTGGCAAAGGAAAACGGAATAGATCCCGATCCTATTGAAGCCATTCTTCATGTAAGGGGAGAATTGGAGAAGATTAAGTAAATACATCTTCTCAACAGTCGGTCAGATGCAGAAGCCTCAGGATTATTTTAGAATTCTAATCCAGCTTACAAAATGAATATATCCCGCAGAGAATTTATTAAAGGTATCTCGTCAGCCTCCCTTGTACTTATAGGAGGTAGTGTTTTAAAACTCACTCCGGCTGAAGCGGCTTCTTTGCGTAAACGTTCTTCGCTTCGGTTTATCATCGCTTCTGATGGTCATTACGGGCAACCAGGAACTGAATTCGATTTATTTCAGGAAAGCCTTATTAAACATGTTACTGATTTTCACACTTCTAATCCGCTGGATTTTTGTGTTATTAATGGAGATATCATTCACGATAAGAAGGATTTTTTAGTGCCTGCAAAAGCATTTCTGGACAAACTCCCCCTAAAATACTTTGTCACGAAAGGAAATCACGACATGGTGAGTGATGAATATTGGAAGGAAGTGTGGAAGATGCCTGTTAATCATGAGGTTCACATCAATGGAAACACTATACTGCTCGCTACAACTTCAAACGAGAAAGGGGAATACTTAAGCCCTGACTTGAATTGGATGAAAACCAAACTTGATGCCAATAAGAAAATGAAGAACGTTTTTATTTTTATTCACATTCCGCAGGCCAAGTGGACTAAGAATGGAATTGAAACACCTGCTTTTTTTGAGTTGCTAAAGCAGCACAAAAATGTCCGGGGTGTATTTCATGGACATGAGCATGATCAGGATGGCGTAAAAATGGTTGACACCCTGCCGTTTATGTTTGACTCGCACGTTGGTGGAAATTGGGGAACGTCTTATAAAGGGTTTCGTGTTGTAGAGTTGATCAAGGATAATTCAATCTTAACCTACATCATGAACCCAACCGAAAAAATTAATCAAGCCTCATTCTGATTTGAACCCTACTATCAACAAAAAAACTAGGCTAATCGACCTCGGTCTGATTGATTACAAAGAGGCCTGGGATTATCAAACAACGCTATTTGAAAAAATTTTGGCTGTAAAAGCCGAAAACAGAACACTTCCGGAGCAACAGCAGCATCTAACTGAAAACTTTCTGCTCTTTTGTCAGCATCCTCATGTTTATACTTTAGGAAAAAGTGGGAATCAAAGTAATTTACTGCTAACCCCGGAGGAACTGCCTTCTATTAACGCTACATACTATCACATCAATCGGGGAGGAGATATCACGTATCATGGCCCCGGGCAGCTTGTTGGATATCCGGTTATTGACCTCGAAAATTTTTTTACAGACATCCACAAATACATGAGGTTGCTCGAAGAAGCGGTGATCCGAACGCTAAATGAATTTGGTGTTGAGTCCGGTCGGATATCGGGCCTTACTGGAGTGTGGATTGATCCAGAAAACGCAAATAATGCCAGAAAAATTTGTGCTCTGGGAGTAAAGACCAGTCGCTGGGTAACAATGCATGGCTTCGCGTTAAATGTAAATACTGACCTTGCTTATTTTAATCACATTGTTGCTTGTGGCATCAATGATAAGGCTGTAACTTCTCTCCAAAAAGAAGTGGGAGGTGCTATTGATATTATGCAGGTAGAGGATACACTAAAAAACAAGATTGCCGACTTGTTTGAAATGAATTTGATACGTTAATGTTTTCCGGAAAAGTATATATCGCATCCTCCATCACAGGGCTGATTGTGATAGGTGTATTTCTGGCGAATGTTAACACAGAAAAAGTGACCGCCCTGGAAAAACAAAAAGGGGTATGTTGGGTCGGCCAGCCACAGGCAATAACGGAATTAGAAATTAAGGACATTAAAAAATGTGGTGTAGGTTGGATATCGCAGACACCTTTTGGCTGGCAGCGGAACCCATTCGATACACTTATACAAGCTGAATCTTCTTCTCAGACTCCCTGGTGGGGAGAATCAATCCAAGGCATTGCTGTAACAACTTCCCTTGCCCGACAGCAGGGTATTAAGACCCTGCTTAAACCCCATCTATGGGTAAGAGAAAGCTGGCCGGGAGAAATTGAAATGAAATCGGAGCATGATTGGAAAGCCTGGTTCCGTCACTATGAAAATTTCATTTTGGCCTATGCTACATTGGCTGATTCTACAGGAATTGAGATTCTCTGTATTGGAACAGAACTCCATAAGACAGTCAACCGACCGGAGTGGAGATCGTTGATCAAAAAAATAAAAAGCGTTTACAAAGGAAAGCTTACTTACGCAGCGAACTTTAATGGAGAGTTTGAAGATGTTCCCTTTTGGAATGAGCTGGATTACATCGGTGTGCAAGCTTACTTTCCACTGGCTACTACAAAACAGCCTAACCTAAAAGAACTTCAACAAGGTTGGAAGGATCCGATTAAACGAATTGAAAAGCTTTCTCAAAAATTCAATAAGCCTGTACTGTTTACGGAGTTGGGGTATAGGAGCACAACGGATGCAGCCATTGAGCCCTGGCGCTGGCCGGAGTATGAAGAAGAGATCTCTATGGAAACACAATCCAATTGTTACGAAGCATTTTTTCATGCGGTTTGGCCTTTGGATTGCATCGCCGGAGTGTATTTTTGGAAGTGGTATCCCCACATGCCGAGACACTCGACGGCCGGGGATTTTACACCACAAGGAAAGCCGGCAGAAGACGTGATGAAAAACTGGTTTGTAAAGTAGATCGCGATATGATCAGTGATATTAAGATACCTGAAGTTAAAAATGTTACGCTTGCTGTGGCACGGACAAAGAATGTTGGAGGAGGCGATGAATGGAAAGTTTATCTGATCAACAACAACGATTTTGCGATTGAGAATACCTTGGTCGCCAGCAAGGGCTACGGAGAAAAAGATGGTGAGTCGCAACGCACTTCCATTCTTCGCCATTTTCTGGATACCATTCCGCCCAAAAGCGCTACCTTAATTGAGCCTATCGATCCGGGACTATTTCATTTGAACAATGAATATTGGGTGAGCTACTACATTGGTTTGCAGATCTTCGATAAACGATTTGTATTTGTGCCCGACTCCATCCGTGAAGAAAACATATCTTTTATCAAAGAACTTGAAATGGAGGGTGTTTTACATTCCTAAGAATTTTTGAACCTTCCGACTAATCTTTTACTTTAGTACTTAATACCCGATGTGAATGATCCAAGAACTCCGCGACATCCTGTTTCTCGATATTGAAACAGTCGCCAACACCTACGATTATAGTGCCCTGGACGAACGTATGAAAGTACAGTGGTCCAGAAAGGCAAATTTCTTAAAGCGCGGGCAGGAACAAACCGATGAAAGTATTTATCACGAGCGAGCCGGTATTTATGCCGAGTTTGGAAAAATTGTTTGCATCGCAGTCGGGAAATTCTATGAGACAGAATCCGGTGACCTGGTCCTGAAGACTAAAGCATATTCTGGTCATGATGAAAAATTTCTGCTTACCGAATTCAAAAGTATGGTTGAGAAAATGGATGCATCTTCCGTGAAATTCTGTGCCCACAACGGAAAGGAGTTTGATTATCCATACCTCTGCCGGAGAATGCTGGTGAATGAATTAAGTCTTCCCGCCGCGTTGAATATAATGGGCAAGAGACCCTGGGAGGTTCAACACCTCGATACACTGGAGATGTGGAAGTTTGGAGACTATAAGCATTACACCTCGCTCGATCTGCTGGCAGCAATCTTCGATATCCCTACGAGTAAAAGTGACATGGATGGGAGTCAGGTGAATGCAGTGTATTATGAGGAGAAAGATCTGTCAAAGATTAAGGACTATTGTCTCCGAGATGTTGTAGTACTCGCCCAGTTGTTCTTGAAACTAAAAGCAATAAAACTGAACAAAGACCTTGCTGTCGTGGGGGCTGAATAAAACGGAAAGCGCAAAGTATTATGAAGCTGATGGAACTTAAAGAATGCCAATCTTCATAGGGTAATGGGCAATCCATATAAGCGTGGATAATTTTTTATTATCTTCGCCAAAATTAGTGATGAATGAATGCTGCAAGGGAGTCATGACTGCTAGATAGTCTGGACAGCCCTAGAAACTGGCCAATGCCCAAATTACTTCCTACCACTCCTTAACGCGGATATCCAGAAGATTCAAAAAAAGTAGTTCAAAGATGGGGTGATTTTGCTGGGCGTCAGCGTATAACGTAGTAAGTTGATAAAGAGCCCTCATGCGCAAGAGTTTCACATATTAATAAAAAAATAAATTTTAAAGGCATTAGTATATCTTCCAGTATACTGATCCCTGTCAAAACACATTAAAATGAGCAAAAAGAAAAAATCAAAAGATAAAAAGAGCGGAGATAAAAGAGGGGCGTTACATTCGGCCATCCTGGGATTACTGGATGATGGTACCGGTAAAGCGTACTCGTTTAAACAAATTGTAAAGAAATTAAGCCTTAAGAAAAAAGATGATATAAAAATTGCCGGGCAAATAATCGATCAGTTGCAGGAAGATGAACGGATCCAACAACTCAGCAATGGAAGTTATAAAAGTAATCGTAGACAGCAGGAATTAACCGGTGTGGTTGATCATGTAAGCTCACGCTTTGCCTACGTGAGGCTTGGTAATGATCAGCCCGATATTTTCATCAAAGCCAGGGACCTTGGCTCGGCAGTCGATGGAGATACGGTGAACCTTGTCATTTTCCCAACCCGCCACGGCGAACATCAGGAAGGCAAGGTTACGGGTATTGTAAAACGCAACCGAACTCGCTTTGTGGGTAAAGTGGAACTCTCCAAAAATTTCGCTTTCGTGGTGCCCGATTACAGGAAGATGCATACTGACTTCTTCGTTTACCCGGAAAATATTAATGGGGCAAAGGCTGGTGACAAGGTTATCATTGAAGTTTCATCCTGGGCTCAGGACGACAAAAAACCTGAAGCAAGAATAGTTGAAGTGCTGGGGAAAGCAGGAGAAAACGAAGCGGAGATACATTCCATTATGGCTGAGTTTGATCTGCCCTTCAGGTTTCCTGAAAAAATTCTAAATGAATCCAAAAAAATAGAAGAGGACATCACGAAAGAAGAAATAAAGAAGCGGTGGGACTTCCGCCAGGTAACAACGTTTACTATCGATCCGGAGGATGCAAAAGACTTTGATGATGCAATTTCATTTAGAAAGCTGGATAATGGTAATTATGAGATTGGTGTTCACATCGCAGATGTTACGCATTATGTAAGGCCAAATTCAATACTTGATCAGGAAGCGCTTAACCGGGCTACATCCGTTTACCTGGTAGATCGTACCATTCCGATGCTTCCGGAAAGATTGTCGAATGAGTTGTGCTCGCTTCGGCCCCACGAAGATAAACTAACCTTTGCCGCAGTTTTTGAAATAGACGACAAGATAAAAATTAAGAAAGAGTGGTTTGGCCGTACGATCATTCACTCTGATGTGCGTTTTAGCTATGAGGAGGCACAGGTTATTTTGGAAAAGGGTCAGGGAGAGTTAGCGGATGAATTGCGCATCTTAAATGACATCGCTAAAAAACTGCGAAAAGAAAGATTCAAAAAAGGAGCGGTAAACTTTGAAACAACGGAAGTTAAATTCAAACTGGATGAAAAAGGAAAACCGCTTGCTGTGATCCCTAAAGTAAGAAAAGATGCACATAAGCTTATTGAAGAGTTTATGTTGCTGGCCAATAAACAAGTAGCAACATTTGTTTACAACATAAAGAAGGGGAAGGAGAGAAATACATTTGTCTATCGTATTCACGATTATCCGGATCCGGAAAAGGTCAAGAATTTTTCAGTGTTCGCGCGGCAATTCGGTCACAAGATGAATGTGGATGAGACCTCCATTTCAAGTTCGCTCAACAAATTAATGAGCGAGATTGAAGGCAAACCAGAGCAAAATATACTGGAACAGCTGGCCATACGTACCATGGCCAAAGCAAAATACTCTACCGATGTAAAGGGTCATTTCGGATTAGCATTCGATCATTATTCCCATTTCACTTCGCCGATACGCCGATATCCTGATATGATGGCCCACCGCATGCTGCAACATTACCTGGATGAGGGTAAGCATCTTAATAAAAACGAGTATGAAGAAAAATGCGTGCACTCCTCCGAAAGAGAGAAGCGCGCCGCGGATGCAGAACGTGCGTCCATCAAATACAAACAGGTAGAATTTATGGCCTCTGCTGAGAAGAAGGTATATGAGGGCCTGATTTCTGGGGTAACAGAGTGGGGAATTTATGTAGAAATTATAGAGACAAAATGTGAAGGTATGGTTCGGCTTGCGGACATGACCGATGACTTTTATGAGTTCGACGAAAGGAATTACCGGATCACGGGCCGGAAAAATCGAAAGGTCTATACGCTAGGAGACAGAATTAATGTCCGCGTCAAGAAAACCGATATTGACAAGCGTATGATTGATTTAGTCATTGCACAAAATAATATCTTGCCCCTAGAATAATCCCAGCCATCAATGCCTTCATCGCTTTCCCGCTACCAGGAGTGGATTGAACAAGAGATCAAAAAACAAAAGTATGGTAAGGAACCTGCTTCCTTGTATGAACCCATCCGCTATTTGATGGGTCTTGGAGGCAAGCGCTTGCGGCCTATGCTGACGCTACTTTCTTACGCGCTTTTTAAAAATGATGTTAAACGTGTAGTTCGGTATGCGGTAGCTGTGGAGGCCTTTCATAATTTCACGCTCATGCATGATGATATAATGGATAAGGCTCCTCTTCGCCGGGGCAAGGCAACGGTTCATAAAAAGTGGAATGTTAATACAGCTATACTTTCGGGTGATGTGATGTTAGTCAGGGTATATGACATGCTGTTGACGATCGAAGCCGATAAGTTGAAGAAAGTGTTAAAAGCATTTAATAAATGTGCTGCGGAAGTCTGTGAAGGTCAGCAGTGGGACATGGAGTTCGAAAAAGAAAAAACGGTAACCGAAGCACAATACCTCAACATGATAAAGCTGAAAACTGCAGTCTTGTTGGGCTTCAGTTTAGAGTTGGGAGCAATACTGGCAGATGCTTCAGAGAAGGATTGCACAGCGCTCCGGGAATTTGGTACTAACATCGGCATAGGTTTTCAATTAAAGGATGATTTACTGGATGCGTATGCAGATCCAAAGAAATTCGGCAAACAAGTTGGAGGTGATATCATAGCGAATAAGAAGACATTTCTTCTGATCAAGGCTCTTGAAAAGGCAAAGGGAAAAGAAAAGCTTGCGTTGGAACAATGGCTCTCTATTAAAAAATACCGAAAGCAAGATAAAGTTAAAGCAGTCAGATCATTATTTGATTCTCTGGGTATTCCATCGCTGGCTGAGAAGAAAATAAACCATTACTTCGACAAATGCTTTCATAACCTGGAAGCTTTGACCTCTTTAAAGAGTAATACATTGCAGTTAAAAGGATTCACTGAAACACTGATAGCACGCCAGTCATAATATATATTGAACATATTGAACAAATAAGAAAAACGAACGTGATAAAAAAAAATGTGAAATGATGTCCCCTCCGTGCAGAAATACTCATTCATATCACGTATCGGTTATCTGAACCCGCCGGCAACTCAACTAGATACAGAGTATTTCCAACTTATTGCATCAATAAGGTGTCAAAAGGATTAGAAGATTGGACCATTAAAATGAAAATTCAACTAATTCTGCTTTTTTTAATTGGCACTTCGATCTCCTGCTCTACAGATAAGGAAATTAATCCGGAACATTGTCCTGAAAAATGGCGGCTCATAAAAATGTCAAGAAATTTTGCATATGTTCCTCCCGCTACCGGAAATCATATGGACTGGCAAGAGTGGTACATATTGTATTTTGATTCCACATTCACTAAAACCCGGGAACAAAATAATGTAGTGACTGAAAAAAAGGGAACTTATTCCATCCTAACTTTATCCGATGGAGAATTTTTGGAACTCGTGTACAAGTCAAAAAATGAGCTGGTAGGCAATTGTACCTCAGATGCGAAAGAACTCCTCAAATTTACTTCTGAAGATGAGTTGACAGGAACCTGGTGGGCTTGTGATGGTCCCGGTTTATTTTACGGGCGGGCGAAATATAACTGTGACGAACAGTGACTAATCTTCTTGTTCACCCGTGAAAGATTATTCCATAAAACCAATTGCAACGAGCTAAACTTATTGAGTGCCAGTTAATAAAATCAAATTATGAAACACATAGTTATCATTGCAACTTTCTGCCTTTACTTTTTCTCCTGTAACCAGGAGAAAATTAATCCCGCTTCATTTGGGAGCTGTAATGGAAGTATACTTACCGATTCTCTTTCAATGTGCGCAAACTTTATTGGGACCTGGAATTGGACTGAAAGGTATTGTCCTTGCTGTTCCGGCGCAAAACCGACCAAAGCAGATAAAGAAGTAACGGCAACGTTCAATCCTGATGCGACATTTTCAGTTTCAGAAGACTTGAAGATTATCGATACGGGAAAGTGGGAAGTGTTAAAAACGTCCAACGGGTTTGCCCTTTCAATCAGTCCCCTGGCAACGGATGATTTTTATTTGCAAGGTTCAATCACTATTTGTGACAATCAATTAGTTGCAGACATGTCTTTTTTAGACGGATGCGAACATTTGTTTATTAAAGCTGACTAATTAATTCGTAAATTTTAAGGCAGAGTTCATGTAAACCAACTTAAGACGCACACATGATTACGTAGCGCAAGGAACAATGCGCAATGAGCCTGAATACTGATTCCAGCCGTTTAACTTTCCAGATGTATTTATTTAAGAGCAATTATTTTCTTTTTCAAGAACTCAGCCGTATAACCTTTCCCTTTCTTAACCATTTCTTCCGGAGTTCCTTCATACATGATGGTCCCACCTTTCTTTTCTCCACCCTCCGGCCCAAGGTCGATGATCCAGTCTGCGCACTTAATGACTTCAAGATTGTGTTCAATGATAATAACAGTGTGTCCTTCATCGACCAAAGCGTTGACTGCTTTAAGAAGTTTAGAAATACGAAACTGGCGCGAGTCTTCAGGCCGCGTGATGGCAAGAGCGAGACTCGTGCCTTAAGACGCACACACTTGCCTATGTAGCGCAAAGAATAAACAGTGCTTAATAGTGCAGTATAAGCCCAGGAGGGCTTAAATGTAAATAGCCGCGAGTGAAACTCGTGGTGGGCTGATGAATGATGTCGAAGCAACCCTGAAGGGGTTGAATACGGCATCTTTTACGATTAGCCCAATCTGGCGCAGTAACTCAGACCAGTTAAAACTATTTAATCAGCTGACCTTGGCTTGGAAATAAAAATGGTGGTACACGGTAGCGTGTGCTATATTCAACCCCTTCAGGGTTGTCCTCACCTCTATTCACTGCCCCCGAGTTTCGCTCGGGGCTATTCACACTATAGTCCTTCGGACTTTGGCTCGCGTGTTACAATTTGCAAATGATATGATTAAAAGTGTAGCTCAATAAATTTATCCAACCAGACATGCCATGCATGACTGCGATCTATCGGAGGTACTTATTTGTGGGCAACTATTTTCTTTTTCAAGAACTCGGCAGTATACCCCTTCCCTTTCTTCACCATTTCTTCCGGAGTTCCTTCATACATGATGGTCCCACCTTTCTTTTCTCCACCCTCCGGCCCAAGGTCGATGATCCAGTCTGCGCACTTAATAACTTCAAGATTATGTTCAATGATAATAACAGTGTGCCCTTCATCGACCAAAGCGTTGACTGCTTTAAGAAGTTTAGAAATATCATGAAAGTGAAGACCAGTAGTAGGCTCATCAAAGATGAAGAGTATGTTTCCGTCTGGAGAATTTTTGCCCAGGAACGAAGCGAGCTTTACGCGCTGTGCTTCACCACCACTGAGGGAGTTAGAAGACTGACCCAGTTTAACATAGCCCAACCCAACATCATTTAAAGGAAGAATTTTATCATAAATGCTTTTTTTGTCCTTGAAGAACTCCAGGCCTTCCTCTACAGTCAAGTTAAGAATGTCAGCAATGTTCTTTCCATTGTGTTCCACTTCTAGAACCTCTTGCTTAAAACGCTTGCCGTGACAGCTTTCACATTTTAAGTAAATGTCGGCCATAAATTGCATTTCCACTTTAATCTCACCTTCCCCCTGGCAGGTCTCGCAACGCCCGCCCTCTACGTTAAAAGAAAAATGAGAAGGCTTATATCCGCGTTGTTTGGAGAGATGCTCATCGGCATACAGTTGACGAATAGCATCGTACGCTTTTACATAACTGATAGGATTGGAACGCGATGATTTTCCAATAGGATTCTGATCCACAAATTCGACCTGCGTGATCTTCGTAAAATCACCTTCAAGCTTATCGTACTTTCCAGGAGTTTCAGATACTGATCCACTTAATCGTCCGACCGAAGGGTAAAGAATTTTCTTTATTAGTGTTGATTTTCCAGACCCGCTTACGCCCGTAACGACGGTAAGTGCTGCCAGTGGAAACTTCACCGTAAGATTTTTCAGGTTGTTTTCCCGCGCACCACAAACAGTAATGGAATCCTTCCACTTTCGCCGGGTTTTAGGAACAGGAATTTCTTCCCGGCCACTCAGGTAATCAGTCGTATGCGATCTTACTTTTCCGTTAATGTCGTTCACAGAACCTTGAAACACCAACTCTCCACCATGACTGCCGGCATCCGGGCCAATGTCAATGATCTGATCGGATGCGCGCATAATGGCTTCCTCATGCTCCACTACTATCACCGTATTCCCTAAGTCACGCAACGATTTCAACACACCCACCATTCGATTCGTATCCTTAGGATGAAGACCAATACTGGGTTCATCCAAAACATACATAGAACCTACCAAAGCACTTCCCAGCGAGGTTGCAAGTTTGATCCGCTGGTACTCACCGCCCGAGAGCGTGGAAGTCAACCGGTTTAAGGTTAAATAACCTAGCCCAACTTTGGCCATGTACTCCAGCCGTGAACTTATTTCCGTAAGGATTCTTTCTGAAATCTTTTTGTCGTAGTCGGGAAGTTTCAGCTTCCCAAAAAATGCGAGCATATCTTCAATGGGCATCAGTACCAGATCAGAGATCGATACTCCGGCGATCTTCACATATTGTGCATCTTTTCGCAGACGGGTTCCTTTGCAATCCGGACAGGTCGTCCTTCCCCGGTACCGCGAAAGCAAAACACGATATTGAATTTTGTGGGTCTTTGTGGCAAGGTATTTAAAGAAGGCATGAATGCCGTCAAAATAGGTATTGCCATTCCACAAAAGATCCTGCTGGGCTTTCGTCAGTTCATTGTAAGGTCTATGTATGGGGAAATCAAATTTAATTCCGTTTTTAAGCAATGGCTTTTGCCATTCACCCATCGTTTCACTTCGCCATGGAGCAATGGCTCCTTCATAAACAGAAAGGGATTTATCCGGAATAACCAAATCTTCATCTATACCGAGGATTTTCCCAAAGCCTTCGCACGTTTGACATGCTCCAAAGGGATTGTTAAAACTGAAAAAATTAATAGAAGGCTCGGTGAATTTCATGCCATCCAGTTCAAAGCGGTCGGAGAAATGCATCTTGTCATGACCTTCGGCATACACCGTGCAATCGCCCTCACCTTCGAAGAATGCCGTTTGAACGGAATCGGAAAGTCGAAATGTTGTGTCCTCGTCTTCAGGGTTTACCGTTGTTCGGTCTATCAGCACTTCAACTTCCTCTTCTACTTTCGCCGGTTTTTTCTTCTTACCTGCTTCAGGTTCAGGGTTAAGCAGTTCTTCAATAAATTTTACGTCACCTTGAATCAGAATCCGAGCGAATCCTTTGCTTAGCAAGAGGTTCAATTCATCTGTTAGTTTCCTACCCCGCTTAATGTGTAATGGACAGGCGATCATGACTCGTGTTTGGGCAGGAAGTTTATTAATGGAATCAACTACCGTGGTCACAGTGTCTCGTTTTACTTCCTTCCCACTCACAGGTGAGCATGTTTTGCCGATGCGTGCGAAGAGTAGCTTAAGGTAGTCGTAGATTTCTGTTGTAGTTCCAACCGTGGAACGTGGGTTCCTGGTATTTACTTTTTGCTCAATGGCAATAGCCGGGGAAACGCCCTTGATATAATCCACTTCAGGTTTCTCCATCCGTCCCAGAAATTGACGGGCATAAGAACTTAAACTCTCCACATACATTCGCTGGCCCTCCGCAAAGAGTGTATCAAAAGCCAGTGAAGATTTGCCGGAACCCGAAAGTCCCGTGATGACTACCAATTTGTTTCTGGGAATGGCAACACTTAAGTTTTTCAGATTATTGACCCTTGCCCGCTTAATGATGATGTACTCTTTTGGATTAAGTTCGTCTAGGTGGGAATCATTTGGTATTAGTAGGGCTTTGCTCACGGAATCGATCATTATGAATTCAAGGTAAGTGAATTGATCCGGACAATAGGATAAAGGGTAAAGCGTGAGCCAAAATAAGCAACAAAATGACGTTCAAAGTATAAGCTCTTAAAAGTAAACTGTTATTCAATACCGCAAAGGAGTTAATGCCAGATAAAAATAAAAACACCATCTCATCGGATGGTGTTCAATTCTTGAGAAATTAAGTTTGATTAATTATCAAAGTCAGGATCATAGCTCGCTTCGCGGCCTTTTCGTCTTCCACCACCTTCTTCATCGTAGTCACTGTCAGTTTCGTCTTCGCCATCGCTTCCTGCATTGTCAAAGCTATCAGCCGCGTCAAATCCATCGTCCCCTTTGTCAAATTCGGTTTCCGGTTTAGACTCCACATCGTACTCGCCTTCGCTGTTTTTTGTAACCGGAACTTTTACCAGGTAGGTGGCATCCTCAGTTTCCAGCGGAAATACAAAGATTGGCTCACGCTTTGCATTGCTTATGCGGGAAATACTACTGTCATACCCATTTGGGTACTGATTGCGAAGTAATTCGAGTAAATCTTCTGAAAGATTTTCAAGACTTTTAATTACTTTTTTCTTACTCATTGCCATACTATATGATGAAGCGCGCTATTTGCGAGCAAATAGCTAAAGAAATTATATGAGAGGCAAGAATTTTTTCAAAATTTTTTGCTTTTTTCCAAAATTTTTCTATCTTTTCAAACCAATTTGTTCCACTAACCCAACACAATATCGAAAGAGACAACTACGTTACCTAAATGTGAAGACAGAATGATTGACAGCAGATTAAGTGACAGCCGACTAGTGTCGCTCTATCAAACCGGTAACCAAGAAGCTTTCGAGATGCTCTTACACCGACACAAATCCAGGATTTATACAGCTATTTACCTGATCGTTAAGGACAGGTATACCGCTGAAGATCTTTTGCAGGAAACCTTTGTTAAGGCCATTAACACCATTCGTGGTGGAAGGTATAACGAAGAAGGGAAGTTTCTGCCCTGGATAAGTCGTATCGCCCACAATCTGGCGATTGACAATTTTAGAAAGAATAAGCGCTACCCTGAGGTAGTGTTGGAAGACGGAAGCAAGCTCTTCAATTCCATGGAGTTTGCAGAAGGATCTGAAGAAGACAAGCAGATTTTTAGAGATACACGGACAAAACTCAGAGATTACATTAAAGAATTGCCGGTAGAGCAAAAACAAGTGCTGATTATGAGACACTACCTGCAAATGAGTTTTCAGGAAATTGCGGAACGCACGGGGGTGAGTATTAATACAGCGTTGGGAAGAATGCGGTACGCGCTCATCAATCTGCGGAAACGAATGGTGAAACACAGAGCCTATGATAACAACTTTTACTCGAACGGACTTGATCAGGTATCTATACCACGAGACTACGGAGAAGGAGACGAGGGAGATTGATAATGCCCTGATCTGCGACAGTGAGTTGCAAGCCCTTTATGCTGAGCTTTGCTCCATGAAAAAAAACATGGATGCCGCACAGCTTGAACCATCTTCCATTGCAGTACTCAACATTCTGAGCTACTCGAAAAGCCAACTGGAAAGACGATCGTGATGTCTTCAGGTAAATCCCTGTTAATCAGGACAGGGATTTACAATTCTTTTAACTCAACCTTACGCCAGCGCACCTTTACACCACCACCATCATGTATTTGTAAAGCAATTTTACCTGTAGCTGATCCTATCTTTTCGTCTTGAAGAACCACCATCTGTTGGCCGTTTAGCCATGTCGTAACCTGGTTTCCTTGCATCCGAACAACTAAAGTGTTCCACTCCCCCTCGCGAAGGGATTTTTCCTTAGCGGTGTCTGGTTTGATTAACCACCCTCTTCCATAAGACTCATAAATCCCCCCGGTGCTCTTATTAAGCGGGGCCACCTCTGCCTGCCAACCACTTATCTTTGTGCCTTCAATGGAACAATGGAAAAATACGCCGCTGTTGCCATTCGATTCCTGTTTGAATTCAACCGCAAGCTCAAAGTTTTTGAAATCCTTTTCTGAAACCAGGTAACCATATTGCTTATCCGGACCACTTTCGCAAATCAGTTCACCCTTTTCTACATACCACTCTTCTGTGCCATGTATTTTCCAGCCAGAAAGGTCGCGCCCATTGAATAGGCTGATTTGTGCTACGGAAGATTTAAGGATTGTTGATAGAATGAGGAAGGCCAGTATTTTTTTAGTCATGATTATTTCGTTTGTCATGAAACTACAAAACAAAAGCATTCTAAAATTTATTGTGATCGTGCTTTTATGATTCTTGATCAGTGGTCTTAATGAGGAGTTAGGAGCCTTCCTGCCGGCAGGCAGGTTGAGGAGGTGAGAATGGAGCCCATTAGAAAAGTCTGAAGAGTCAGCCAAAGTCGTGCACCTGTGAATCTGTCTGCAGTTTCTGGCCTGACGGCTGTGTTCAACAGGACAAAAAACCTTCATCATAAGCACGTCCTCTTTGACCAGGACTCCACAACTCCTCAGCTCCTAACTCCTCAACTCCTAATTCTCAGAACTTTCTTTTCTTTGCACCGTGAAGATCTTGATTCTCCATCAGCATTTCAATACTCCCCAGGAAGGCGGCGCACTTCGGTCATATTATCTGGCAAAAGCTCTTGTCGATGCTGGAGCGCAGCCTATTGTAATCACTGCCCGGAGCGAAAATCAATATAAAACAATTCAACTGGAGGGTATTGAAGTTCACTATTTGCCCATTGCGTATGATAACCGTTTTGGTTTTTGGAAGCGAAGTATTTCTTTCTTGTGTTATGCCTGGAGTGCTATCCGCCTGGCAAGGGCGTTCCAGGATGTTAAAGTGTGCTATGCTATTTCAGTACCATTAACGGTAGGCTTAGCGGCCCAGCGCATAAAGTTTCGCTACAAAATTCCCTTCATTTTTGAAGTCGGTGACTTATGGCCTGACGCTCCGATTCAAATGGGATTTGTCCGGAATTATTTCTTCAAGCGAATATTATATCAACTTGAAAGGTCAATCTACCGTGAAGCTCAATCGATCGTGGCGCTTTCAAGTATGATTAAAGCCGCCATTGAGAAGAAGGCTCCTGGTAAAAACGTCCACCTGATTCCTAACATGGCGGATACGGATTTTTATAAACCAGCGCATAAAAATCAAACATTGGAAAGGAAATTTGGCGTGGAAGGAAAATTTGTTGTTTCCTATATTGGCGCGGTAGGACTGGCAAATGGGTTGGATTTTTTTATGGAATGCGCAAGGGAAAGTCAGAAAGCCGGACTACGGGTTTATTTTCTATTGTGCGGCGATGGGGCTATGCTGAAGAATCTTAAACGCATGGCAGAGCAGTACCAGTTAATTAATTTCTCTTTTATTCCTTTTCAAAACCGCGAAGGGGTGCTGGAGGTAATGAATGTAACCGATGCAACATTTATTTGCTACAAACCCATTCCGATTCTTGAAACAGGTTCCCCGAACAAATATTTTGATGGACTGGCATCCGGCAAGCTTATCGTTGTCAACTTTGGTGGATGGATAAGGGAAGAAATTGAGGCCCAGCAGTGTGGGATTTATACCGACGCAAAATATCCCTGTGATTTTGTAAAGAAGATTGATCCGTTCGTTCAAGAGCCGCATCGATTAGCGCAATACCAGCAGGCAGGCCGTTTGCTGGCGGAGTCTAAATATTCCAGAACTAATCTCTGTAAAAAATATGTTGAGCTGTTCAAATAGTTTCAATTTCCTTTCTAAAAAAACTATTTGTGCTACTTAACTTCCTTTTCAAAAATTTTCCCCGTTTTCTTGTTTTTCAGGATCAACTTCTTCACGCCGTAGTGTGTCACCTCTTCTTTTACTAAATAATGATCGGCATCGTACTCCGTTAAATGGTGATCTTTAGAAAGTCCGATTCTACCTCTCCAGATGTCAAGAGCGACAGGCTCCCACTGTTTTGTTTTTGCCGATTTATAAGCAGCATCCAGGACGGTGTTAACAATATAGCCGTCGTAAAAGGTTTCTTTTGGCTGGATTCCTTTTTCAAGGGCATTAAACATATCCATGAACATGTGATTGTAACCCAGTTCATTCAGCTCATCGCCTACCGGGAATAGCCACCCGGAATTGCTTTCCGCTTTTTCAGCTACGTAGTCCGCACTTTTACCCGTAGTAAACATTTCAAAACCAGTGCGAAGGAAGCTGTTGATCCAGATCGTTCCCTCTGTGCCCATCACTTCATCGCGCAAATCAAGTCCGCCGCGAAACGTCCAGCTTACTTCAAATTGTGCAATAGATCCGTTCTCGTATTTCACGAGGGCAATAGCGTGATCTTCAGCATCGATGGGTTTTACCTGGGTATCTGCCCAGCACATTACTTCTACGGGTTTGATGTCCTTGCCGATATAACTTCGGGTGATCTCTACACAGTGGCAACCGAGATCCAGAATACATCCACCTCCGGCTTGTTCCATATCCCAAAACCAATCGCTGTGCGGGCCAGGGTGAGTTTCGCGTGATTTAGCCCAAAGAATTCTACCCAATGCACCATTCTTTACACTCTCGTATGCTTTGATGAACTTTGGCGTGTACACTAAATCTTCGAGGTAGCCATTGAAGACCCCGGCTTTTTCAACAGCCTCCAACATACGTTTTGATTCACCTGCATTGCGCCCAAGCGGTTTTGTTGAGATTACAGCTTTATGATGCTTGCAACAGAGCATTACAGCCTCTTCGTGGAGGTTATTAGGAAGCGCAATACAAACCACTTCAACCTCCGGGCGATTAATCGCCGCTTCCATATTGGTTGCTGAGAAGTTTACAGCATAGTCTTTGGCAAATTTCCTTGCGCTTTCTTCCTTGCGGGAATAAATGCTTACAATTTTGTCTTTGTTTCTGTAGCCCTGAAGTGAGTCTGCATAAAACCGGCCGATAAAGCCCGAGCCTAACATGGCGATATTCATATTTCTTAAAGTTTGATTGTAGTTGTATTGAGATCGGTTTTATGAGCTGGTTAGATGGCTTTTTTGATTTCTGTTTTCTCTTTAAAGAAAAGCATAAAATAGATTAACACACCAACTGCTATATAGGCCGGTACAAACCATATCTCCTTCCATTGTTGAATGCCATCAACCGTATAATGATCCGTTGTGAAACCGGAAAACCAGGTACCGATAAACATACCTATGCCATACGTTGCAAACGTGAACAATCCTTGTGCTGCATTCTTAATTTTCTCACCGGCCTTCTTTTCTGTGTACATGTAGCCTGTAACGAAGAAGAAGTCGTAGCAGATACCATGAAGAATGATGCCGGCATACAACATCCACAGGTTAGCGTCAACGTTCCCAAAAGCAAAGCAGATATAGCGAAGCATCCAGGCTGTCATGCCTAGTAACAACATTTTTTTTACCCCGATACTATTGAACAAGAACGGAATCGCTAAGATAAAGACCGCCTCAGATACTTGCCCGAGTATCATCTTTCCCGCGGCGTTCTCCATACCTATTTGGTTAAGAAACAGATTTGCGAAACCATAATAAAACGAAAGCGGAATGCATACCAGAATAGCGGCAATGAAAAAGATGACGTAGGACTTGTCTTTGAAGAGTACAAATGCCTCGGTGCCCAATGCGCTGGAGGCAGTTGCACCAGACGCTTTACCTTTTGGTGGAGTATTGGGAAGTATAAAACTAATTAACCCTAATGTAATCGATGCCACGGCAGCCATGTGGAAAGTGAATCGTGTTTTTTCAATAGACAAAGCACCTATCATGAGACCTGCGGCTATCCAGCCTACGGTCCCAAATACCCGAATCCACGGAAATTGTTTTCCCGGATCTGTCATTTGCGTAAAGGCAATGCTGTTTGATAAGGCGATGGTTGGCATGTAGAGCAATGAATAAAATAAGATGATCCAATAGAAGGATGTATTATCTGTAATTTGCGTGGCGAAGTAAAGCAGAAATCCTCCCACGATATGGAATACGCCTAAGATACGTTGAGCGGCGAAAAACCGGTCAGCCACCATCCCGATGAAAAAGGGAGAAATCATGGTGGCAATGGCCAGGGCACTATAAGCCGCGCCTATCTGTACTCCGGATGAGTGCAGGAATTCTGACATATAAGTACCCATCGTCACATACCATGAGCCCCAGATAAAATATTCCAGGAGCATCATGACCGAGAGCTTGGTGAATATAGTTGACTTCATAAGGGAGGAGATAAATTGGTTAAAGAAAGATACAGGGATAGACCGCTGGAAGGAAACCTCTTATATAAATTTATTTACATGCTGAAGTTTTAATTCAGACGGTGTGGTCAATTACCATCCAAAATTCTCACGAACATAGTTGCGGCTTATCTTCCAACTATCTTTTATAGGCCGGGTTGGTGTAAAATCCCGGGGGAACGCTAATTCGATCGTGGCAATACCGGAGAAATTGTTGTTATGGAGTGCCTGACTGATCGTATTAAAATCCGTGTCACCCTCACCTAAGGCTTCGCTCCATTCACCATTTTTATACTGGTCACGGATGTGGAGATATACGATTTGATTTTTGTATAGCTGAATGAATTTTACGGGGTCAATACCTCCCCGTATGAGCCAATTTAAATCTGGCCCCAAGGGGAAGTCAGGAATTCTTTGAAGTGTGCCTTTCAGGTCATACATCTCATCAACAACTTCATAAGTGTGATTGTGAAGATTTGAAGTAATCCCTTTTTTCTCACCCATGGCGCGTATCTTTTTTAATACTTCGGCCTGGTTATCTAATTCTGCTGGTGTCTTTTTATGATTCGCATCACCTACCGTTATGCCAAAGGTCTTAGCCTTTAAAAGGTTAAGTTTTTCAAATAAAATGCCACACTCATTTTCGATTTGCTGATGCTTTTCTTTATTCCACATATCGCCACTGTAGGATGAGCCGATAATGGGGAGTTTATACTTGTCGCTCAGCGAACCTATTTGATCTACAGCATTATCATGGAATAGATTTGAGTGCATGACTTCCAGCACATCAATGCTGGCATATTTTAAATCAGAAAAGACTTGTTCAATGATGGGGGTACAATCCCAATTCGGAGGATATTTACTGGCATAAACCCAAAGGTGAGCGCCAACTGTAATTTTTTCTGCAGGAATGGCAAGCAGGTTAGAGCTTCCGGCTACTAATGCTACCGTGGCGGATTGAATAAATTCTTTTCGCGAAATGTTTGGCATCAATTTCTTGGTTTTAACACACTAGCTAACCTTATTTATTCTGTGGTGCAAGCTACACTGCCGCCAGAAATTATATTGCTATCTATAGCGGTCTTTCTGCGGCGTTCACCTGGCCCATGTATTTGTATATCCCACTACGTCAGAGAACATCACTACAGCTATTTGTCGTGAGTCGTTCATCGCCAGTAGCGTTCAAATCCAGGATCTGACTTCAAAATATAATGGACGGATGTAATATTAAATTAAAGGATACGACACTCAAATTCAAGAACTTTCTGGTTTTATTACTCCGCGCAGTAGCACGCTTGAATTCCGAAATTGCACCCTTCGCTGTAAGGCTGAAAATTTATTTTTGCGGTTAGGGATATTACCAGTTGCGTGTTAGTATCAAACCAGAACAGAAGGGTTATTAAATACTATGAAATCATAGGTCTTAGTTCTATTTAATCCAAGTTGAAAAAAATGCATTTAGATCCTGGCCTGCGGCTTGTTCCATAGCCTCTTGAAGATTTTGTGTGATCACAGATTTACCAAAAAATGAAGTAGTATACAGTTTAATTCCATTCCAAAATTCCTTTTCACCCATCTCCTCCCGGAGCAAGTGAAGTACATAAGCTCCTTTGAAATAAACTAGTGTCCGATCATCAGAAGTGGGATGTGACCAATCAGAAAAAATCAAGGGCTTATCCATTTCCTGATCCACAACTTTTTGATATGCTTTAAGGTAAACGTCAATATCCTTCAGGTATTCGTCGCGACCGAATCGCCTTTCTTTGTAAGCAGATGACATAAAAACGGCAAGCCCTTCATTCAGCCAAAAGTGATTCCAATCCAGGCAAGTTACCTGATTACCCCACCATTGATGTGCCAACTCATGGGCCAAAAGATTAATTTCTAGTGCATTGGCTAACACCTGCTTCCCATAACTACTTCTCAGCACAGCAAAACCAGACATTTCCTGAAAAACATTTCCCTCCGTTAATACTTGAGAATAAACATTGCCGGGATAAGGTACGCCTGAATGATCTTCGAAGAAATTAAGCATTGCGCCGGTTTCTGCGAAGATTTGTTTCAACTCTGCTTCGGAGTGATCTTTCGCGAAATACTGAAATCTTATTTTGCCGCGCTGTTCTGTAAGCTGGGTAAAGTGACCGGCAACAAATCCAAATGTGTAGGTTGGGGCGGGTATTTTCTGACTCCACACATACATAATTTTCTGATTACCAAGAGGTGTTTCTTGCGCCAGGTCTCCATTAGAAATTACTTGTAAACCTGAAGGCATTATTAAACTCAGTTCCAGTGTGGCTTTGTCATCCGGCGAATCTTTACATACGAGCCATTGAGCAGTAGAGAATACTGTATAAACTTCTTCCAGTACCGGAAAGAAATTTATTCCCCATCTAGGTTTACCATGATAAAGGATCTCTACTTCTTGTACCCGCTTGTCTTTTTTGAATGTATAAGGTAACAGGAGCAGATTATTTCTGTGATCAAATGGAACAGCCAATTTTCCGATGTGCACACTTTCGATGATCAACTCTCCACAATCCAGTTTAATCTTACCCTGATCTTTTCCTTTTATTAAAAATTGTATAATAACTTTCCCTTGAATGGATTTATTCGTGATATCAGGCTCTACCTGGCCGCTATAATGGAGCACATCGATTTCGGTGAATGTATCCGGCCCCTGAGCATATATTGAAATTACAATGAAGGATAAAAAAAAGATCATGAACGGCCCTTCAAACAAGCCCAATAATTTGTTGTTCATTCTAAATAACCAGGGTTAGTAATTCTTAAGTATAAGGGCAAATCAGGCCTCATATCTCAATAGTAGTGCAGCCCAATTTTCCCGGTCATCACGTTTCACTTCTTTCAGGTTGAAGAGACCAGCTTCTTGTAATAAGTCAGGGATGTCCTCTGCGTAAAAGCCACTTAGCAGCACTAAGCCACCAGGTGTTAAATATTCTTTGTACAATTTAATTTCATCCAGCAATACATTCTTATTAATGTTTGCCAGAATGATGTCGAATTTACCCGCAAAATTTAGTTCACTTAGCTTACCTTGCTGATGATGAATATTGACGCATCCGTTTACATCAATATTTTCTTTTCCGTTGCTCACACTCCATTCATCAATGTCGAAAGCTTCTACTTCTCCTGCCCCCAACTTAGATGCCATAACAGCGAGAATAGCCGTTCCGCAGCCTGCATCCATCACGCGTTTATCCTGATGAATAATTTCCATCTGGTTCTTCACCATTAAATATGTAGTCTGATGATGACCCGTACCGAAAGACATCTTCGGCGTAATGATGAGTTCGTAAGGATATTCTTTTTCGATCTTGTGAAAATCCGCGCGGATCAGACACTTATCATCGACAATGATGGGTTGGTAATTTTTTTCCCATTCTTCATTCCAGTTCTGTTTTTGAATACGATCCTGGTAAAATACAACCGGTGTTTGCTGAATGTATTTATCTTTAATAGCCTGAAGCAGGCGCTTGTCATAGTTTTCTAATTCAACGTAAGCCTCAAAACCATTTTCTGTTTCCAGGAAACTATCAAACCCAACTTCGCCAATTTCGGCCATGAGGATTTCTGAAAAATCAGGATCGCAAATTACCTGGAGGCGGGAGTAGTACATGTTTAATAGTTTAGAAATGTTGCACGACGATGTTTGATGCGGCAATTTTTTTGAACTGTGTCCCTGGGTACAAACTATATGCTCCAAGCCAGCGACTTGCAGCTTGTAGCTTGAGGCTTGTACTCAATACACTATATCGATTTTACAATCTCCGTAAACTCTCGTGACTTTAACGAAGCACCACCAACCAGACCTCCATCTACATCCTGACAAGCAAAGAGTTCTTTGGCATTGGCTGCGTTAACACTACCTCCATATAAAATGGAAATGGAATCTGCTATGGCCTGACCATATTTTGACGCCAGGTGCTTACGAATAACAGCGTGCATATCCTGCGCTTGTTGTGATGTTGCTGTTTTGCCCGTGCCAATAGCCCACACGGGCTCATAAGCAATGACAACCTTTTGTAAACTTGGAGGATCCAAATGGAAAAGGCTTTCTTCTACTTGTTTTTTTACCAACGCTTCGTGCCCGAGGCTTTCACGGACTTCCAGGGGCTCTCCACAGCAGAATATAGGAGTCAAGCCATTCTTTAAGGCTATATCAATTTTTTTAGAGAGAACTTTTCCATCTTCACCAAAATATTGTCTCCGTTCACTATGTCCTAAAATGACGTTCGGCACACCAATAGATTTGAGCATAGACGCTGACACTTCACCCGTATATGCACCGGATTCGTATTCACTACAATTTTGAGCCGCAACAGAAATGCGCGTATCATTTCCCAGTAAGTTTTTGATGGGGATCAGATACACCAAGGGTACACAAAGAATAACTTTAGCATTACCTTTTACTTCATCGGCTACCATGCCTTTTACTTCAGAAGCAAGAATGTTTGCTTCTTCCAGGGTTTTGTTCATCTTCCAGTTGCCGGCTACTATTTTTTGTCGCATAGTGAAATCTAAGTTTTTGATTATTACTTCAAAGATAAGGAAGCTTTCTGCTTTGAACCTACCGCTTTAGCGGTTTGTAGGTAGACTCTTTGAATAACCTTTGTGCATCGTTTGCATCCATTAGTTTTGGCAAACTTGTTTCAGGATGGCTCTCGGCATACTTATTTACAATTTGCCAGCCTATCCATTGGCCAATACGTCCGGGACATTTTTCCCCCACTTGAATAGTGACTGGCCGTTCCCCTAAGTAGTCTTGCTTGATTTTATGATTTGTGGTGAACAATACCTGACTTTCAATGAACCTTGCCCAGATCAGGTCCTCGTTCTGGCGCGATCCTCTTATTTCTTCCGGGGTATACCAAATGAAGATGCTATCGGGAACACAGGGCAACATGTGTTTGGCAAAATAGAAAGATTTGCCATACGCAATCATATCGGCAAGTGCCGTCTTATCGTTTAATTCATTTTTGTTAAACCGGTCACTGATTCCATAAATCAACAAACAGGAAGGAACGATGTCATTTGTATCATACTTTCGAAGCAGATACTCATACATCTTTGGGCGGTACTTTGCTCCTTTACCAAGATAAAAATCAAGACTAACAATGATGAGTGAGTCGGTAACAAATAAATCGGTATCAAGTCCAGACACAACCGTTTGAATTTTTGGTGGATTGAAATCAGGATAGTAATATTTAATGTTGGTGAAGGCCTCTTCGAACTCAGCTTTTAAGCCAGCCAGGTCTCCAAAGACCCGGCTTGTTTCGGCAAGCAATGTGTCAAGGTGAAGGTTGGTTAAGCGGGCATAAATTTCATTCACAAAAACAGAATCATTTGGATATTCGGCTCTTCGGAAAATTTCATCGCGCACGACGGGATAACGCGTAAATAGTCTAATGAGCTCATCTTTCGAAGCAATGTTGACGAATGAATCCTGCAGCGTCTCAAGCTCTAGATCTATTTTGAGCGTGGTGGTCTCCGGTATGAAAACACATTCTTCTTTTCCCCCGCCACACCCGGTCAACCACAATGAAACAAGTATAAAGAGAACATGAACTTTATTCATACAAAAACAATTTCACGCGAAGATGAGATTTTTTTGCAGCACCTAAAACCTTATTTGCATTAGAAAGACATCGCGTCAAATTAAACAATAGGTTTTGAAAATTGCATTGCTTCTGGACTTCCCGACTTCCTGACTTTCGGACTAGTCTAATGATTTTTGGCCTTCAATCTGGCTATCAATATTCGCATTCACTTCACCTCAAACGTAAGCCTATCCACAGGGTGGTTACGTGTCAGCCGGACGCTGCGCACCGTTTCCTGCAACGTGACGTGTACAAGGTTAGATTGATCCTTGTAAATTTCCGTAATGATGTCATTCTGTATTTGAATTGTTTTCCATTTTTTCACATTGTTCACTTCTATATAGAATATAAAAGCCTCTCCCTCTTGTTCATGACCCAGGTATTTTGTTGCCTGGAGTTTGCTTTCCAGCATAATTTTAAAATGTGTTTTGAGATAGTCCTCCATCATCTGATCTACCGAAAGACCCTTTGGATTTAAAATGTCCAGTTCAGGTTGTTTGAATGTTTCGCGTAGCGTCACTTCCAGGTCGTCCATGAATACGCGCATCATGATTTCAAGCCTTTTATCTTTTTCATCCATTTCAATCTCGGTTACAGAGACATGCAAGGGATGTAGCCATGAAGCGATGGTGAAGAACGGAAGGGTGTAAATTATTGAAAAGGATGGAAACATCACGTTTATGGATTGATCCGCAAAGATTGTCTTTTCAAAAATAATACCGAAACGAAATTTCGTTTAAGGCTGTTTCCGCCATCATTTAAACCACTTATCCGCGAAACTTATGCTGTAAATGATACCGCCTGTCATAAATGAAAATATTCTGCTATACTTGCTGCCTTTTTATGGTTAACTATTGATCTTTTATGTCCGAATTTCAATTGTATTTTGGCTTAGGGAAGGAGCATATTCTGGATTATGCTAATGGATATGATCACATTCTTTTTATTATAGCCCTTTGCGCATTGTATATAAGCCGGGATTGGAAACAGGTACTCATTTTGGTCACCGCCTTTACAATTGGGCACTCCATTACCCTGGCACTATCAACACTGAAAATTGTTACAGTAAGAGTTGAGTTGATCGAATTTCTTATCCCCCTTACCATTTTCATCACGGCAGTTTCCAATCTTTTCAAAAACGAAAATAATATCGACCGGCCGATGCAGATGAATTACTTCTATGCGTCTTTTTTCGGATTGATTCATGGTCTGGGATTTTCAAACTACCTGCGAAGTATACTTGGTAGAGATAAAAGTATTCTGACCCAGCTTTTGGCGTTTAACCTCGGCCTGGAGTTTGGACAAATAATTATCGTTATCCTTTTTATGTCTACCTCTTTTATTTTGGTTGATTTATTTGGCCTGAACCGGAGGGACTGGAAAATGGTTATATCTTCTGCCGTTGCAGGGATCGCGCTCATCCTGATGAAGGACAATATGTATTGGATAGACTGACTCAATTAATGGAATAATAGCAATGAAGCAATTTTTTATTTTTTTATTTATTACGATAGCGGATCTCGCTTTTGCCCAGAATACTCCAGCATGGCAAGGGAAGTTTGAACAAATGGGTCAAACATTACCGACACCAAATGAATACCGCACCGGCTCCGGATCACCAGGTCCAAAATACTGGCAACAAAAAGCAGATTACGCTATTAATATTGAATTGAATGATGACAATCAAAGTATTAGCGGAGCAGAAACAATCACCTATCATAACAACTCGCCTGATATATTAAAATACTTGTGGTTGCAACTTGATCAAAATATTCTGGCCGCAGAAAATACATTGGCCTCCACCACGATAGGCGCATTGAAAGATTCGGCCGCCGCTAAATCCTATGCTGCTCAGGTTTCCGATTTTAAGGCCGGTTTTAACGTAAAGAATGTTAAAGCCGTTAATGGCAATCCACTTCCCTATACGATCAACAATACCATGATGCGGGTTGATTTGCCGCAACCCCTCCGCCCGGGCGAAAAATATTCCTTTAGTGTGGAGTGGTCTTACAACATCGTTGACCGCGGCATCTTCGGGCAGCGAAGTGGCATGGAATATTTTCCGGAGGATGGCAACTACGTTTATACTATTGCGCAATTCTTTCCACGGATGTGTGTATATGATGATTATCAAGGATGGCAGAACAAACAGTTTCTCGGTCGAAGCGAATTTACACTACCGTTTGGTGATTATAAAGTTCGTATTACGGTTCCGGCTGATCACTTGATTGGTGCAACAGGCGTGCTAAAAAATCCTTCAGAAGTATTGTCTAAAACTGAGCTTGAGCGTTTTGAAAAGGCCAAAGCCTCTTTTGACAAACCTGTCATCATTGTTACGCAAGACGTAGCCATGCAGAAGGAGAATTCAAAGTCAACGCAAAAGAAAACCTGGGAATTTAATGCAGAGAATGTGCGGGATTTTGCCTTTGCAAGTTCCCGAAAATTCATTTGGGATGCTCAAGCCGTTAAGATCGGCGATAAAACAACACTAGCCATGTCTTACTATCCCAAGGAAGGTAATCCATTGTGGGAGAAAGAATCTACTAAAGCTGTTAAGAATACGCTGGAAGTCTATTCAAGGTATACCATTGATTACCCTTACCCTGTTGCTATTTCAGTTCATGCGGCGAGTATAGGAATGGAGTACCCCATGATATGCTTCAACTTCGGGAGACCAAATAATGATGGAAGTTACAGCGCGCAGACGCGCCAGGGAATGATTGGAGTTGTAGTCCATGAAGTAGGGCACAATTTTTTCCCCATGATAATCAATAGCGATGAGCGCCAGACTACGTGGATGGACGAAGGGATAAACAGCTTTGTACAATTGCTGACGGAGTTGGAGCGCTATCCCGACATCAAATGGAGTCGCGGAAAACCATCGGGGCTTATTCCATATTTGAAAGGCGATAAAAATAATATGCGTCCCTTGATGACAAACTCAGAACAAGTAATAGAATTTGGGTCCGAGCAATATGCTAAAGCCGCGACAGGGCTTTATATGCTTCGCGAAACTATTATGGGCCCGGAACTTTTTGATAAATCGTTTAAAGAGTATGCACAGCGATGGGCATTCAAACATCCTAAGCCTGCAGATTTCTTTCGCACGATGGAAGATGCCTCGGCTGTCGATTTAGATTGGTTCTGGAAAGGATGGTTCTATACCACAGATGCTTGCGATCAATCCATTGAACAGGTGAAGTGGTTTAAGGTGCGTAAAGAACAAACTGATCTCGAGAAGAAAGACATAAATGTTGCTAAGGGTGATTTGGCAACTAAAGACCGAAAGAAGTTTGGCAATTTTAACAACGGACCTGAACCTTTTAGTCTGGTTACAACTGATCCTCGCCTTAACGGAGAGTTTACAAGTCGGGTAGACGATAAGGCTATCATGAAAGAACTCGAGAACAAAAACATTTATGAAGTTACGTTGTCAAACAAAGGTGGATTAGTGATGCCTGTGATCATTGAATGGACGTATAAGGATGGAACAAAAGAGATTGACAGAATTCCGGCAGAAATATGGAGGGTGAATGAACAAAAAATAACAAAAGTATTTGTGAAGCAAAAAGAGGTAACAAATGTCGTACTTGACCCTAATCAGGAGTTAACTGACCTCAATTTGCAAGATAATGTCTTTCCGAAGCGAACTGAATCCACAAGTAAATTTGATGAGTTTAAGAAGAAGCCTAAATAGCATTTAAGAGTACTTTCTGTATAAAAAAATCCCGCTTCTGAGAGGATAGAGCGGGACGGTACCATTGTTGCAGTAATTATTTTTTGGAGTGCGGGAATTTTCAGGCACTTTTGCTGCCCTGAAAAACTCGAGATTAACCTATTAGCTGGTATGAACCGGATTTATGCACTTATTTTCTTTCTTGGACTAGCGTTGGATACAGCTTCGCAAAACCAGGCGTGGAAAGGCAAATTTGAACAGTTGGGGGAAATTTTACCCACACCAAACAGTTATCGCACCGGCTCTGGTGCACCTGGTCAAAATTATTGGCAGCAAAGGGCCGATTATGTTATTAATGCGGAGGTAGATGACAATACCCAATTGCTTACTGGATCAGAGACAATAACCTATTACAATAATGCCCCCGAAGCGCTGAATTTTTTATGGCTTCAACTGGATCAGAATATTCTGGCAGCGGGAAGTATGACTATTGAAACCCGCACAGGAGTTGTGCGCGATTCTATACCGGCAAGTTTCTTTAAGACATCAGCAGGGGTGACGGTTTCTGACTATAAAGGTGGTTATACGATCAAATCGGTAAAAGATGCAGCGGGGAAAAAACTTCCTTATATCATTAACAATACCATGATGCGCGTGGATTTGCCGTCCGTTCTAAAGACAGGTGAGAAATTTAATTTTTCAGTAGAGTGGAGTTTTACGGAATCAAACCGACAGGTTTTTGATGGCCGTGGCGGATATGAATATTTTCCGGAAGATGGAAATTACGTTTACACATTTGCCCAGTGGTTCCCACGCATGTGCGTCTACGATGACTATGAAGGATGGCAAAACAAACAGTTTCTGGGACAAGGAGAATTTGCTTTAGTGTTTGGAAATTATAGAGTGCGGATTACGGTTCCATCAGATCATATCGTCGGGGCGACAGGCACGATTCAAAATCCAAGAGAAGTTCTCTCCAAAGAACAGATTGAACGTTTTGAACACGCAAAAAAAACTTTTGATAAGCCGGTACTGATCGTTACCCAGGAAGAGGCAACCAAAAAAGAGAAGACGAAATCCGCGAAGAAAAGTACCTGGGAATTCTATGCCGAAAATGTTCGCGATTTTGCTTTTGCCAGTTCCCGTAAATTTATCTGGGATGCTCAGGCTGTTAAAGTGGGAAGTAAAACCCCTTTAGCACAATCGCTCTATCCAAAAGAAGGCAATCCTTTGTGGGAGAAAGAGTCTACGAAAGCAGTTAAAAATGCACTGGAGCTTTATGCCGAGCGCACGTTTGACTATCCCTATCCGGTAGCGTATTCTGTCCACACCGCGAACCAGGGAATGGAGTATCCAATGATCTGCTTTAATGGCGAGCGGCCTAATAAAGATGGCAAATATTCGAAGCAGACATTAATAGGTTTGGTGCAAGTCGTGGTGCATGAAGTGGGTCACAATTTTTTCCCCATGATTGTAAATTCGGATGAGCGCCAATGGTCATGGATGGATGAAGGTTTGAATACTTTCCTGGAAAAAGAAACAATGCGTGTTCGTTATCCGGAGTTATTCGGAACACATGGCACACCCAAAGGTATCATCCCATTTATGAGAGGAGACAAAAGTCAGATGCGTCCGATCATGTCAATGTCTGATAACATTAGAAAGACTGAATTTGGCGCAAATGCCTACACGAAACCCTCCGCAGCACTAACGGTACTTCGTGAGACGGTAATGGGGCCGGAATTGTTTGACAAAGCCTTTAAAGAGTATGCAGAGCGTTGGGCATTCAAACATCCGAAACCAGCTGACTTTTTCAGAACCATGGAAGATGCATCGGCTGTAGATCTCGATTGGTTTTGGCGTGGCTGGTTCTACACTAACGATAACGTCGATGTGAATATGGAGGAAGTGAAGTGGTTTAAACTTCGTTCAGAAAAAATGGATCCTGAAAGAAGAGAGGTGAAAGTCAAACAAGGTGACCTGGCGTCGAGTAAAAAAAATAGTAGTGCAAGCGATTTCAGTAATGGACCGGAGCAGTTTACATTGACCAATACGCCAGAGTTGTTATATGGTGAATTTAAGAGCCGCGAGGATGACAACGCTATTCGCATGAAATTAGAGGGTAAGAATATATATCAAATAAAATTTAGGAATGTTGGTGGTTTAGTAACACCGCTTGTTATAGAGTGGACGTACAAGGATGGATCTAAGGAAATCGAAAGAATTCCGGCGGAAGTGTGGAGGGTAAATGAGAATGAAATCACCAAAGTATTTATTAAGGACAAGGAAGTTGTCAATATCCTGCTTGATCCAAACTTCGAACTTGCTGATGTAGAAATGAACAATAATGTTTTCCCGAAAAAATCTGCAGAATCCAGATTCGATCAATTCAAGAGAAATAATTAGAAGGAATTCAGTTTACAGGTTCTAAAAACCTATCATTATTTGGTGGTAGGTTTTTTTATATTAAATGAACGTACGCAACCACCTCAGTGGTTTCTCACGGCAACACAGCTATACACAGAAAATATAAAAAAATAAATTCCGTGATTTCCCTGCCTTTGCACGATGGCGCTGAAGCTTTAGCGTAGGCGCCCGAAGCGGCTACGCCCAAGTAGGCGTGTATTCCGTGAGAAATAGAATATTTACGGAAGTCCCGTTATTAGAATAATACCCTCCAGACGCCCGAAGCCAAAATAGAATTTTACTTGTTCTCTCCGGATTCATCCAGGTGATGCTTATGCAAGAAGCGATGCACAAGCGGAGACAAAAAAACAGCTACAATACTAAGAAAAGCTACCCCACTAAAGATCGCATAGAATGACGCAAACCACTTCGCGGCATCATTCTTTAACGGATCTACTGGTCCCATTCCAGTCAGAATCATGGATGCATTGACCAGGGCATCTAACCAGCATAGTCCATCGAGGAAATGGTAGCCGAGTATACCGATACCCAATGAAAAAAAGATAAGAAGTGAGGAGAAGCCGGTAAACCGAGCGACCCTGACAATAAATTGCTTTCGGGGCAACAATGGTTTGTTGTGATGTTCAAAGTGCATTGAATTTTTATTTTTCCCCACCAAATAACTTTAGTGCTCGCTCTAAATCTATATTTCCCCCGGAAAGGATAATCCCTACTCTTTTGCCCGAAAACTTTTCTTTTGCTTTTAGAACAGCAGCCAGCGGTACGGCGCCAGAAGGTTCCACTATAATTTTCATGCGCTCCCAGATGAGGCGCATAGCGGAAATAATTTCAAGGTCTGTAACGGTAGCGACCTGCTTGACATGCTTACCAATAATGGAAAATGTTTTATCCCCCAGGGAGGTTAACAATCCATCAGCAATAGAATTTGACTGTGAGACTTCAATTTTACCGCTTTGCAGGGAGCGAAAGGTATCATCCGCCCCGGCAGGTTCAGCGGCAATGACAATCGTATTTGGAGAAAAAAATTTAGTTGCTAATGCTGTCCCGCTTAGGAGTCCGCCTCCACCAACCGGTGCAATGATGATATCAAGCTCATTTACATCTTCGAACAACTCTTTCGCAACAGTTGCCTGACCGGCAATGACAGCATAGTTATTGAACGGATGGATTAGAGTGGCCCCAGTTTTTTTTACTAATTCCGCCAATGTAGTTTCGCGTGCTTCAACCGTTGGCTCACACTCAAAAATTTCACCACCAAAACCGAGAACGCCCCGTTTCTTGATTTCGGGAGATGTACGCGGCATGACGATGTACGATTTGACACCCATAATATTTGCAGCGCGCGCAAGTGCCTGCGCATGATTCCCTGATGAATGCGTTGCAACACCGCGATTCAGCGCTTCAGGAGAAAGTGAAAGCACTGCATTCATTGCACCCCTTGCTTTGAAGGCTCCTATTTTTTGAAAATTCTCACATTTGAAAAATAGTGAGCATCCGGCCAACTCATCAATTCCTGCCGAGGTTATAACAGGTGTGCGGTGAATATAAGGCTTGATGCGTGTATGGGCTTCTTCGATGGTTTGCTTGTCAGGAGCGGTCATTGTTATTCAGTAAAGGAAGCTAAAAAATGTTACACAGCTAAACGTAACCCGAAACCTGAAACGTTCCTTATTTGGCCATCTTATTATTCCTGTAAATCTCTTTACCCTTATCGTTCCACTCTGCTTTTATGTATGGCTTTACGGATTCATCAAAGGGCTCTTTTGGGTAGCCAATTATTTTTTTCCTTTTCCCATTCGGGTAGAACTCTGTCCAATCACCCACTTTCTCATCCCATTGATACTCACCCTGTACAGCAAGCTGACCGTTTTCGTGGAAAAAATAATAGTAACCTTCTTTTTCACCATACTCTATGGGGGTCATTTCTTTCATATGCTTACGTTGCTGCGGATCGTAATAACTTACCAATGATTCCTTAGGCCATCCGTGATAGTATCGATCCTTATCGACCAACGTACTGTCGCGGTTGTATTTCAACCACCTTCCATGACGAGTCCCCTTGTAAAAAATGCCTTTCTCTAAAACAATCTGACCTTGTCTTTTTTCATAGGGGCCATGTAACAGAACTCCCTTGAGAGGGTCGAACGTTGTAGTCTTCCGGATTTCCCGACGGGTGTAATCATACCAATAGATATCCCGAACAAAGGTCTGAGGCTTTTCTGATTTTTTCAGATAATAAAAGAGCTCGTACGTAACTTTGTCGCCAACACCTTTGCGGGTGAAGCCTTTTTTAGTTTTGATTCCGTAATAGACCTTCTTTTTTATTTTTTTCTTTTTGGTATTAACAGGTTCCTCCTCCTTCTGAAAATCGAGGTTCACCGGGGTATCAATTGTAAAGCGAAGGTCCTGCTCCTCTTGTTGGCTCCATGAAACCAGAGGGACGATAAGCATGACAACCGTCGATATCTTCCGGAAGAATTTCATCATGGTTTTAACGCCCGAATTATTTTGTTATTGTAAAAATAATAAACCCCTGCGGGTTTTAGAAATCCGAAGGGGTTATGATGCTTTGTTCAGGCGAAGGTTAAGAAACCAACTCAACGCTTCTTTTGATAAAGTTTGTCAAATCAGCGCCGGTAAGCATATTCTGCGAGAGCAGCGCCAAGTCATACGCCTGCTTGGCAAGTTTTGCTTTTTGGTCTTCATTTTCAGCCTTCAGAATCTTTTGAACGATCGTATGATTGCCATTAATGGCAACGTTATAATTATCGGGCATAGTACCCATAAAAGAATACCCTCCGCCGCCCATTTTAGCCATGTCTTTCATTCGGCGCATGAATTCACTCATCGTAATCACCACCGGCAGATCAGTGGGAGGCAGTGATTCCACAGCAACGGTCATGTTCTTATTGGCAATGGCTTTTTCAAACACCGTTTTCACTTGCTCTTGTTCCTCTTTGCTAAGCACACTTTCCATTTTCTCATCTTTATCGATGAGTTTGTCAGCTGTTTCACTGTCTACACGCTTAATCTGAACTTTCTCTAGTTTTTGTTCAAGGGTATTTATAAAGTGATTGTCCAGCACTCCATCCAAAAGCAATACATCGTACGACTTATTCTTCGCTGCCTCGATAAAACTATCCTGCTTGCCTGCGTCTGACGCGTACAGGTAAACGGTGTTGTCATCCTTATCGGTTTGTATGGATTTAACTTTTTCTTTGTACTCTTCAATTGTAAAATATTGACCTGCTATGTTTTTCAAAAGTGCAAAATCTTTTGCGCGATCGTAAAATTTCTCATCACTGATGATGCCGTACTTCACGAAGATATTGATGTCATCCCACTTCTTTTCGAAATCTTTGCGATCTTTCTTATACAATTCAGATAGTTTGTCCGCTACTTTCTTAGTGATGTGCTGACTTATCTTCTTCACACTGGCGTCGCTTTGCAGGTAGCTTCGGGATACGTTAAGCGGGATATCAGGTGAATCCAGTACACCGTGTAACATCATCAGAAAATCAGGCACAACATCCTTGACCTCATCGGTTATGAATACCTGGCGTGAATAGAGTTGTATTTTATTTTTCTGTAGCTCAAAGTCATTCTTCACTTTTGGAAAGTAAAGAACACCCGTGAGATTGAAAGGATAATCAACATTAAGATGAATCCAGAAAAGTGGATCTTCAGAATAGGGATAGAGCTCTTTGTAGAAACTCAAATAATCTTCATCCTTGAGTTCAGTGGGTGATTTAGTCCAAAGGGGTGAAGGATTATTAATGATCCGGTCAACTGTAATGGACTTGTATTTCGGTTTCCCATCGGCTTCAACCCCATCTTCTACGCTTTCTTGTTTGGTTCCGAATTTGATTTCAACCGGTAAAAACTTGCAATACTTTTCCAGTATGCCTTTCAATTTCCATTCATCCAAGAATTCAGCAGAGTCTTCGTTGATATGAAGAATAACGTCCGTACCACGCTTTTCTTTTTTTGCCGGAAAAAGTTCAAACTCCGTTGAACCATCACATACCCATCGGACTGCCTCGTCTTCATTGACTGTATACGATCGGGAAATGATCTCTACATTGTCGGCCACCATAAAGGACGAGTAAAAACCAAGACCGAATTTTCCAATAATATCTTTGGCATCAGCTTTATCTTTAAACTTCTCAACAAATTCCGTGGCGCCGGAGAATGCGATCTGGTTGATATATTTTTTGATTTCCTCACCGGTCATTCCAATACCTTTGTCGCTGACCGTGATGGTTTTTTTATCTTTATCAAAGCTCACTTCGATCTTCAGATCGCCCGTTTCGCCATTGAATTCGCCCAGGGATGCAAGTTTTTTCAGTTTTTGAGTTGCATCCACCGCATTGCTTACTAATTCACGAACGAAGATTTCATGATCGGAGTAAAGAAATTTTTTGATGATTGGAAAAATGTTCTCGGTGTGGATTGAGATGGCACCTTTTTCTTGTACTTCTGCCATATTGTTTAGTTTTCAGGTTAAATGTTAAGAATAGAAGGGAAATAAATGAAAATCCCCGCGCGTGGCAGGGATTTCAAAAGTTGTTCCAATAGCCTGTTTCTGACAGGTTGTCATTATAAGTTTTTCATGCTTTTGAGTTCAATTAGTCGGAATGGCCGACCGTTTAAAAACATAACGGGTTATAAAAATCCCATTAGCGTCACTTCCTCCGGCATCACTCTCGACACCGCTGGTCACAAAAGCCAATTCCCAGCCTTCCTTTGCCATTTCAGTTAGCTTGGAAGAAACTACGGCATCATTAGAAGCAACGTTCTGGAAGTTGATTCCCGACACACTGTAAAAGTTCAGCAACTTGGTTTCTTCAAAATTTTGAATCTTAATGTCCTCCCTTTTGATGTCGCCCTGTTCTGAGTTCTTTCCATCGGTTCTTTCCGTTGTCAGCGGCTTATATTCTCCTGGATTTTTGTGGTCCAGCATGCGGGAACGGCCAGCTCCCATAGGTACAATAGACTCAACTGTTGTTATTACATGATACTGCTGTGCAATAACATTTGCCGATACGCAGAGCATTAATAGGATTCCAGTGAATTTATTTAGCATAGTTGTAAATGGTGGTATATGCAAATATAAACTCCGAACTCAAAAAATAGTTTCAGAAACTGTTCTGTTAGGAGTTTGAAGTGAAGAAAAGCAGGTAGGGCTATCGCAAACGATCGGAGTCGCGAACAAGTTTTTCGTCTTTCCGTATGAAGCGATTAGCCAGAAGATTGCAGACCACAGCAATACCCGGAAGCCACATCCCTAATCCATATTGACCACCGCCACTTTCCAATGATTTTATCAGTTGACTCGCGAAGTAAAATGCTGATCCGATTGTTCCTGCCAGGAATAGTGAATTGAGCGCCCCAATTTTCATTTGTGTGAGACGATTTTTATATTTCGTGATTTCAATAAGTGCAAGTGTTGCGGAAGCGATGGCCAGCATAGCTGTGAGAGCGTAGGGATTGTATTGATAGGCGTCGCCTTTCAGATAATAAAATGCAGTAAGGACATTTGCTTCCTCACTAATTTCAATTGTCCAGATAGGTAAAACCAGGCTTACTAATAAGGCAATGATCGCTACTGTCAGAAATACCGTTTGAATTCTTTGCCACATAGGGGTGTTACTTTAACTTGCTGACAAAGTAAGTAAAATTTATAATTCAAAAACCTTAACAGCATGAGGGTATATTTCTCCTTACTACAAAACTAAAATACGGGAATCTTACTTCAATTTTATGAATGCACACGCTAAGAATAATAAAAAATGAAAGCAGCCTACATTGTTGACATCCTTCGGACACCCATTGGAAAGTATGGGGGTACGCTGGCTTCCGTAAGACCCGATGATCTTGCATCACACGTTATTAAGACGTTGTTGCATCGAAATACATCCATTGATCCGAAGTTGATAGAAGATGTTGTATTCGGTGCAGCCAATCAGGCAGGGGAAGATAATCGCAATGTAGCACGCATGGCTTCATTGTTAGCGGGTTTGCCTGTTGAAGTTGCAGGGGTAACGGTTAACCGCTTATGCGCTTCAGGATTACAAGCCATCATGGATGCCTCGCGTGCTGTAATGTTGGGTGAGGGTGATGTTTATATTGCCGGAGGTGCCGAAAGTATGAGCCGTGCACCGTTTGTCATGGCGAAAAATGAAGAGCTTTTTTCACGTAAGATTGAAATATATGATTCTACACTAGGCTGGAGATTTATTAATTCAAAATTATCCGCCTTGTACCATCCATTTTCCATGGGGGAGACGGCAGAAAATGTTGCCACGAAATGGAAAATCAGCCGTCAAACTCAGGATGAGTTTGCCTGTCAATCGCAACTGAAATATTCTAAGGCTTCCGGGGAAAGCAGATTTGCCGAGGAAATAATAAGCGTAGTTGTGCCACAACAAAAGGGCGAACCTTTTGTATTTGAAAAAGACGAACACCCCAGGATAACTTCCGTTGAGAGATTAGCGTTGTTAAAACCTGCCTTCAGTGCGAACGGTTCTGTAACGGCGGGTAATTCATCCGGCATTAATGATGGTGCAGCAGCGTGTTTTATTGTAAGCGAGGAGATCATAAAAAAATTAAATCTCATTCCCTTGGTTCGCGTTGTTTCTATGGCGGTTGCTGGCGTAGATCCAGCCTACATGGGTGTTGGCCCTGTTCCCGCTACAATAAAAGCTTTGAAGCGTGCGGGGTTAAAGGTAAATGATATTGGCTTGGTGGAATTGAACGAAGCTTTCGCATCACAATCATTGGCCTGCCTTCAAGATCTTGAGTTAAATAGTGAAATAGTCAATGTCAATGGCGGGGCAATTGCCCTTGGACATCCACTGGGATGCAGCGGTGTGCGCATCAGTGCTACACTCATTCATGAAATGCAGAAACGCAACGTAAGGTATGGATTGGCTACGATGTGTATCGGGGTGGGGCAGGGAGCAGCGGTAGTGTATGAGAATGAGAATTTGAGGAGTAAGGAGTTGAGGAGATGAGGAGGGGTGCGCTGTCGCTCAGTTTTATTGGAGTTTAAGAATGTCAGATGCTAAATTATAGGTTATGGGAAGACAAGATCTATTGGTGAGTTTGATGATGAGCATTTGAGGAGTTAGGAGCCTGCCTGCCGGCAGGCAGGTTGGGGAGGGTGTACTGTCGCTTGGTTTATTGAATTTAAGAATGTTAGGTGCTAAATAATAAGTTATGGAAAAGACAAAGAATTTTAGTGAATTGATAGTGTGGCAAAAAGCTCATCAATTTGTTTTGAGTGTTTACAGTTTGACGAAGGGGCTTCCAAAGGAAGAGCTTTTTGGACTAACAAGCCAATTGAGGAGAGCGGCAATTTCTATTACTGCGAACATTGCTGAGGGTTATTCAAAAAGAGGGCAAAAGACAAGATGAGACTATTGAATATTGCACAAGGTTCACTTTCAGAATGTAATTACTATCTGATCTTAGTCCGAGATCTAAAATATGCTGCTGTTGAAAACCCTGCACAGGACCTGGAAGAAGTAAGCAAACTTCTCAATGCCTACTCCCGCGGAATCGCCCGAAATTCTCAACTTCTCAACTCCTAACTTCTCAACTCCTCTATGAATTTAGCGCAAGGTTCTTCATCAGAATGTAAATTTTACCTCATTTCAGTTCAAGATTTAAAATATGCATCCATTGAAAAACTAGAACAAGATCTTGAGGAAGTAAGCAAACTCCTCAACTCCTACTCCCGCGGGATAGCCAGAAATTCTCAACTCCTCAGTCCCAACTCCTAACTCCTCACCTCCTCCAATGAAATTTTTCTTCGAAATAGCATACCACGGTAAAAACTACGCAGGCTGGCAGAATCAGGCAAATGCTATCGGCATTCAGTCTGTTATTGAAAACGCATTGTCCCAAATATATCGGACAGAGATTAAAATTATAGGAAGTGGGCGCACAGATACTGGTGTGCATTGTGAGCAGCAATTTTTTCAGTGTGAACTTGAAAAAACGATTGACTACGATACGCTGATACAAAGACTAAACTCGTTTCTTCCCAAAGATATCGTTGTAAAGGCTATACGGAGGGTAAAACCAGATGCAAATGCAAGGTTTGATGCCCTGGAGCGGACGTACCAATACAGAATCACCCGGAAAAAAAATCCGTTTTTGGAGGGCCTCGCCTGGCATTTTTTTAAGCCTGTTGACGTTCAAACCATGAACAAGGCCTCTGCGTTATTACTGGGCGAACACGATTTTGAATGCTTTAGTAAGGTAAACACGGATGTAAATCACTTTCTTTGCAATATCAAGAAAGCTGAGTGGAAGGAAGAAGGGCAAATGCTTGAGTTTACAATTACCGCGAATCGTTTTCTAAGGGGTATGGTTCGCTCTATTGTTGGAACCTTATTAGACGTAGGAACAGGAAAAACCTCAATGAAAGAATTTCAATCTATCCTTCAAAGCCGCGACCGGAAAAGGGCAGGAGCCAATGTTCCACCCCAGGGATTATATTTGACAAAAGTCAAATACCCGTCGCGGATCTTTGTTAAAGAATCGTAACACCATCACATTTACGTAACCCATAACGATCATAGAGCTCCGTGGAGAAAGAAAAAGTAAGCAGCGGTAATATCATTGACTGGTCTGTGCTCAGCCGCCTGATGAAGTTTGTAACACCTTACCGCGGCAGGTTTATTTCGGTAGTTATTCTCACCATAGTCTTAGGATTACTGGCTCCAACGCGACCTTTTCTCATTCAGTACACATTGGATCATGATGTTTCAGTGGGTAATTATGAAGCCATGGTTACCATGATGGTAATACTCGCAGGTATCCTAGTCTTTAATTCAATAGCGCAATACATTCATACCTATTTATCGGGGTGGCTGGGGCAGCAAGTTATCCGTGATATACGCGCAAAATTGTACGAACATATTATTAACCTCCGTCTTAAGTTTTTTGATAAAACACCCATTGGAAGATTGGTCACGAGAACAATTTCTGATGTTGAAACCCTGTCTGATGTTTTTAGTGAAGGCCTTGCGGCCATGGTAGGCGACCTGCTGCAAATTGTTTTTATTCTGGCATTTATGTTTTATCAGGACTGGCGGTTGGCGCTTCTGAGTTTGTCTACTATTCCCCTGCTGCTCATCAGCACTTATATCTTTAAAGAGAAAATTAAAGTTGCCTTTAATGATGTGCGTAACGCCGTGGCTAACTTAAATACATTTGTTCAGGAGCATATTACCGGGATGAACATCGTCCAGATTTTTGGAAGTGAGAAAAGGGAGTTTGAAAAATTTAAAGAAATCAATGAAGATCATAAACAAGCAAACCTACGCTCTGTATTATACTACTCTATCTATTATCCTGTGGCTGAAATTATCGCGGCCGCGGGCATAGGTTTGTTGGTATGGTATGGTGCCAAAGGAGTGATAAACTATGAGGAATCTGGCCTCACCATTGGTAAGCTTATTGCATTCATTATGTACATTCAGATGTTTTTCCGCCCGATACGGATGATTGCCGATCGTTATAATACATTGCAAATGGGCATCGTTAGTTCATCCCGTATTATGAACTTGCTGGATTCCACGGAGCATGTCCAGGAGAACGGTCTTATGAAAACCGGACATGTGCAGGGTGAAGTAAAATTTGATCACGTGTGGTTTGCTTATAATGATGCAGAATATGTTTTAAAGGATATCAACCTCGATATCAAATCCGGAGAAACGATAGCCCTGGTGGGCGCCACGGGTGCTGGTAAGTCATCCATAATTAATTTACTCAATCGATTTTATGAAATCAACCGTGGCTCTATTCAGGTGGATGGCGTGGACATTAAAGAGTATGATCTTGGTACGCTGCGCAAAAACATTGGTGTCGTACTTCAGGATGTTTTTCTTTTTTCAGATACGATCCTTAGCAACATTACGCTTGGGCATGGTGATGTAACAGAGGAGATGGTTTGGCATGCTGCTGACCTGGTGGGTGCGAGAAAATTTATTGATCGCCTTCCGGGCAAACTTTCTTATAATGTCATGGAACGTGGAGCTACACTAAGCGTCGGGCAACGACAGCTGATCTCCTTTATCCGGGCGATGGTCTATGATCCCAAAATATTAATATTGGATGAAGCCACATCATCTGTCGATAGTGAAACGGAGGAAATGATTCAGCAAGCTATTGAAAAAATGATGAGTGGCCGGACTTCCATTGTCATTGCTCACCGTTTATCCACCATTCAGAAAGCCGACAAAATTATTGTCCTCGATCATGGCGAAATTAAAGAAGTAGGCCGGCATGAAGACCTGCTGACGCGCGAGGGCTATTATGCGCAACTCCACAAAATGCAGTATAAGGAGTTTGTTTAAGGCTATTATCGGCCGATAAACGCTCCAACGCTATTCGTAAAAGGCAAAACGGTTATATTTGCCGTTAATGTGTTTTCCAAAAATACTGATAGTATCCGGTTTTTGTTTATTGAGCGCTGTCACCCTGGCTCAGAAGGCACGCATCTATAATGGCGGGAAAAGCATGTACACCCGCGAGCGCTATAATTCTGCTGCCCGTATACGCGGTGCCAAGGCTAAGACAATATGTCCTATTTTTGAAAACAGCAAGTATCCTTATCAAGGAATTGGTGTAAAACTTGGAGATCCTTTTGCTATCACCTACAAATACTATTTCAACAAACGCCTCGCGCTGGCCGCGGACGTTGGCAAAGCTTCCAGTGGTTTATATAACCGCTATTTTCGTGAAAAATTTGACGAGTATGTTGTTACTGATACCTTTTCTACCAGTGATGCTTCGATAGAGTATTATACGCATAAAGTGATGTCGGATCTGATCGGTGAAATCAAATTACTCTACCATTTAGATGCGTCAAAAATATCTCCAGGCTTGCAAGTTTATATCGGAGCGGGCTGGGAGTGGAAATATACAAAACTCCAGTACGACTATACGTATAGGGAAAGTGTCAGCGATCCGGACAAATTCGGCCGCTTTGATAGGACCCGGTTTACCATGGGGCCTCAAGCCGTTATTGGTATAGAATATTCGTATTTTAAAATCCCGATATCTGCCTTTATGGAATTAGAATATTTCTCCGATGTTTTGGCCGATCCCGGCTGGAGCCGGGTTGAAGGAGGCGTTGGTTTACGATACATTTTTTAACTGAATTAATGATGGAGAAGACTATGAGACGAGTGATTGTATTATTTTTTCTTGCCCTTGGAGCAGGAAGTGCTTTTGCACAAAAGCAGGGAATAGGCTTGCGCATCGGGAATCCTATTGGCATCACCTACAAGCGATTCCTTCCAAAGGATAGAGCAATTGAATTTGGTATTGGCACATCTTCTTCCGGGTGGAACGACAATTATTACCAAAATTCGTTTGATGACTATAACCGATATGACAATTATGATTATCGTTCGCACGACGTAAAGAGTGTCGTTTACTTTCAGGGTCGTTACTTGTTTCAGTATAATATCCCGATTGAAGGGATGGTGGGTAAATTGGATTGGAATTGGGGTATTGGTGCGGTGCTCAAAGTAGCGCAGGTTGAGTTTACATATCAAAACGAAGTGTCCCCCTACAATGTTGTCAAGGATAACCATACCGATATTGACTTCGGACCGGAGGGTATTGCCGGGATGGAGTATACTTTTGAGGATATTCCGCTAACCGTCTTTGGTGAAGTAAGTTTGATGTTGGAATTCGCCGATCGCCCATTAACATTCCGGACCTTTGGAGCTGCGGGCGCACGCTTTAATTTTTAGATGCTTGCTAAGTTAATTCGTTTTTGCTTTCAACTTCGTCAAGCTGCCCTTGTTTATCAAAAAGATCTTTATAGAAACCTTCTTTGGCAAGAAGGGAGTCATGGGTTCCTTCTTCAACAATCGACCCGTCGACCAGCACAATAATTTTATGGGCAAGTTTAGCAGAGGATACACGCTGAGAAATAATGATCGTCGTCCTCCCTTGCATGATGCGCTTCATGCTGTTGAGTATGTTATTTTCTGTTTTTGTATCCACAGCCGACAAGGCATCATCTAACATCAAAATTTTTGGTTCGCGAACGACTGCACGCGCAATAGAAACACGTTGCTTCTGGCCACCCGATAAAGTTATGCCGCGTTCACCAACACGGGTGTTGAATCCCTGCGGAAATCCAATAATGTTTTCATAGACATCAGCATCTTTTGCGGCTTGTATGATCCTGGCTTCATCCGGTTCTTTGATGCCAAATCCAATATTGTTAAAAATAGTGTCGCTAAAAAGGAATACATCTTGCGGAACATACCCTATTTGACTTCGAAGAGAATTTAGGTTGTAATGTGAGATTGGAATATCATCTATTGTCACTTCTCCACTCCGTACATCATATAGCCTGGAAACAAGGCAGGATACAGTGCTTTTTCCTGAACCTGTAGTTCCAATGATCGCTAAGGATTCTCCTGGATTGATTGAAAATGAAATGTCTTTTATGGCTTTGATGCCCGTGTCTGGATAGGTAAAGCTTACATTTTTGAATTCCACTTTCCCTTCTATCGCGCGCACCAATTCCTTTTCAGAAACAACATTTGTCTTTGTGTTCAGGAATTCATTAATACGTTTCTGTGATGCTTCTGCACGTTGTACCAAACTGCTGGTCCAGCCCAATGAAGCAACCGGCCAGGTGAGCAAGTTGACATAGATTATAAACTCTGCAATGTTTCCAAAGGTCAGGTTTCCATTGATTACTTCTGCACTCCCGGCATATACGGTAAGGATGGTGCTTACACCGATCAGCCCCATGATCAAAGGAAAAAAGAGTGCTTGAATCTTTGTTAGTTTTAGCGATTCTTTCCTGTACTTATCCGTTTCGATTGCAAACTTCATGATCGATTCATGTTCGCGGTTGAAAGATTTCAGAACGCGTATTCCACTAAAGGCCTCCTGTACAAATGTGGAAAGCTTTGATTGACTTTTCTGAATTTGCTCTGATCGCCTTTCAACTTTATTATTCACTAAAAAAATACTGATCGACAAGAGAGGGAGAGGACTGAGCGCATACCAGGTTAGTTCAGCACTAATGCTGAACATGATGGGAATGAGTGTAAGGAACAGTGTAAGGAGGGTCAATCCGTACATAATAGATGGTCCGAGGTACATCCGCACGCGGCTGACATCTTCCGAGATGCGGTTCATCAGATCACCCGTGTTGTTTCTTCTGTAAAAGCTGAGCGGGAGGGTTTGGTAATGTTCAAAGATTTCATTTTTCAAATCATACTCGATCAGGCGCGACATAACGATAAGCGTTTGGCGAACGAAGTAGAGGAAAATCCCACGCAAAAAGGCCATTAGCAAAATCAACCCGGCATAGATCACAATCCCAAAGGCAAAAATCTTAAAAAAATCCTGCTGCGAATCTGTTCCTTCAAAAGAACGGTAAATCCTGATGTTATCAGCAACGAGATCAATAGCATGGCGGACCAGTTGTGCCGGAACAATCTGAAAGACGTTAGATATAATAATAAATATCGTTCCGAGGACAAGATGCCATTTATACTTTGACAGGTATTTATTGAGGTACTTTAATTCTTTCATTCAAAAAAATTTGGTCAGCCCTGAGTAAAACGAAATATCCTTCCAATAGTTCTCGCAAACGTTTGAAACGCTTTAATTTTGCCCATATTTTATTGGAAGGGTACGCTGTATTGTCAGCGTTTAAAACTACAACAATCAAACGTAAAACGAATCTGATGGAGATTAAAGAACTTGAAAAAGTACAACATGCGGGCATCTTTGGAACGCTCGCGCAACTTGGCCATGAGCAAGTAGTGTTTTGTCATGACCCGGCTACCGGCTTAAAAGCCATTATTGGTATTCATAATACAGTGTTGGGTCCAGCCTTGGGCGGAACGCGCATGTGGAACTATGCATCGGAACACGAAGCCCTCACGGACGTATTACGTTTGTCACGGGGTATGACATTTAAAGCTGCAATTAGTGGGTTGAATCTTGGAGGAGGTAAAGCCGTAATTATTGCTGATGCGAATACGATGAAGACCGAAGCATTCCTCAGAAGATTTGGAAAGTTTGTAAACAGTCTACAGGGCAAATACATTACGGCTGAAGATGTGAACATGAAAACATCTGACATGGAGTACATAGCCATGGAAACGAAACATGTCACTGGTTTGCCGGAGTCAATGGGTGGAGGAGGCGATCCTTCGCCAGTAACGGCTTACGGAGTTTACCTCGGTATGAAGGCCACTGCAAAGAAAGTTTACGGTCAGGATAGTTTAGCAGGCAAGAAGATTGGTGTTCAGGGGGCTGGCCAGGTTGGATTACATTTGGTGGAGCACCTGGTGAAAGAGCATGCGACAGTATACATCACCGATATTTTTGAAGATAAAGTACAAGATGCTGCACGAAAGTTTAATGTGAAAGCAGTAGGCCAGGATGAAATCTATGATCTTGATATGGACATCTATGCACCTTGTGCTCTTGGGGCCACCGTAAATGATGACAGTATTTCAAGATTAAGATGCAGTATCATTGCAGGGGCTGCCAATAATCAGTTAAAGGATGAAATAAAGCACGGTTATATGCTGATGGACAGAAGTGTTGTATATGCACCCGATTTTCTCATCAACGCCGGAGGATTGATAAATGTCTACAATGAGTATCAGGGGAACTACAATCGCAAACGCGTAATAGAGCAAACCGAAAAAATCTACGGAACGTGTTTGAATATTCTGAATCTTGCTGAGAATGAAAAAATTTCCAGCCAGGAGGCCGCGATTAAGCTCTGCGAAAAGCGGATTGCTGAAGTTGGCCGTGTTGGAATATCGCGATAAATTTGAATTTTCCGGGTTCCTGGTTAGCCTGAGAAGCGAAAAACCTGGCCATAAAACTTATTAAGATCCCGTTAGTGAAACCTGACGGGATGTTTTATTTTTGTCCCCCGTTGTACTTTTGAGGATATTAATGTGTTTTAATAGAGTACCGATTTTCTTTCCTGATAAGTGTCAGGAAATTAATCGTTCTTCGCGAATCTGCCATTAAAGGATTAAAAGCTGTTCTTTATCATGCTTAATAGAAGGAGCCTTCGGATCAAAGTGATGCAAAACCTATTTGCGCTGCAGCAGTGCAAGGATGCTAACTATGAATTGTGCTTTGAAAAAATCAGTGATGCTTTTTCACCGGATTTGAATTCGATGGAGGTGCAGGATAAGGCTCTCCTTTTTGCTCAGAAAAAAGAAGCACAAAAACTTTTTGAAAAGGCTTTTACGGCAGGAACGACGTCAATTGATCATAAGGATGCGAGAATAAAACAGGTAGTTAACGACAGCTTCCAGTTCTTTGCTAATCAATCCAAGAAAGACACAGACTTTCTTAAAAAGAACTTAGTCAGCGAAGTTGAAAAAATTTACAGTCATTACATTGCTGTGCTGAATTTGGTACCTGCGTTTTCCACAATCGCTGAAGCCGATAAAAAAGTTAGTCACAAAAATTTTGTCAACAATGCCTGGATCAAAGGACTTCAGGAGAGTGCAGAACTCAAAAAGGAAGCCTTGAAGTTGGGGCAGCATTGGCAGGATAAATTGGACCGTGTAAAAGTGTGGTTCCGTGATGTCATTCGCCTGGATAACGAGTACCTTGCGTATATTGACAAGAAGAGTCCGACGAAGGAAGATCAAAAAAAATTTATTAATCACCTTTATAAGAAAGTAATCCTAGGCAAGACGGTGATCAATGAGTATTTTGAGGAAGAAGTCTTACGTTGGGCTGAGGACAAGGACATTGTCAAAGGACTGGTAGAAAAGACTGTAAAATCGTATGATCCCGAAACAAAAGCACCGCTTACCCTTCATACACTTTCTGTGAATTGGGCGGAGGACAAAGAGTTTATAGAAAAACTTTACCAAAAAGCCTCACATCTTGACGATAAATTCAAGGACCTCGTTGCTAACAACACGCGTAACTGGGAGGTAGACAGGCTACCATTAACCGACAGAATGATTTTGGAAATGGCAATTGCCGAATTGATAATATTTCCAAATATTCCGGTAAAAGTTTCTATGAACGAATACATTGAACTTGCCAAAAATTACAGCACACCGAAAAGCCGGCAATTTATCAATGGTATTTTGGATGTGATCGCAAAGGAATTGAGAGATTCTGGTGACATGAAAAAGAGTGGACGAGGATTAATTGATAATAAATAATGTAGAGACGGAACGTTTTCCGTCCCTTACAAAATGGTCGTTGGGACAAGCCATTTGTCAAATCCGGGCAAGAAGATGTTCCTTCCTTACAAATTTGTTAAAAATTGTTAAAAGTTTGAATTTGCGCGTAAACCCTTATTAATTTGACGTTTTATGAGTAAAAAAAGCGGAAACACATTGATGGCTTTCCTTTTTGGAGCGGCAGCCGGTGCCCTATTAGGAATATTGTATGCGCCTGACAAGGGAACAGCCACGCGCGAAAAGCTGTCGTTCCAGTTAGACAAATATCGGAACATGCTACAGGAGCTGATCAATGATTTTGTCTCCGGTAAGGAAACTCCGCTCACCACGGAGGCAAAGTCTCAAGGACAAAAGGTTGTGGATGAAGCCAAAAACAAAGCAGAACGACTCCTGGAAGATGTTGACGAGTTATTGGAACAGATTCGGGGCAAGAAGGGTTAATGTTATTAATTTAAAACAGATAAATGAGAATGAGCATGAAACGCAACATTGTAAAGTCTTTATTTTTCATTGCGCTGGTAGCGGTACTTACTGCCGCTTGTAAAGACCGCGATGCTGAGAAAAAAATTGCACAACTTGAAAGTCGTTTGGCTGAATTGGAAGGGAAGAAATCCCCGGCAGCAACGACTCCTACGCAGGCTACGCAAGCTCCTGAAGAAAAACCGGAAGGACCACTACCAACCATGGAGTTTCAGAAGACAGAGCACGACTTTGGTACGATTAACGAAGGTGATATTGTAGAATATACGTATGCGTTTAAGAATGCTGGTGCGGCTCCTTTGATTATACAAGGGGCGCAAGGCTCTTGCGGCTGTACGGTGCCCGATTGGACCAAGGAGCCCATTCCTGCAGGGGGAACCGGCTTTGTAAAGGCTAAGTTTGATAGTAACGGGAAGACCAATATCCAGAATAAAACAGTAACGGTAACAGCAAATACGTGGCCCAAACAAACGGTTCTACGATTTAAGGCGATGGTGACTCCTAAAGCCGTGACCGATGGTCCAGTGAAGAAATAATAATCTATCTTTTAGCATAACGTCCCAATCTGTCTAAGGGCAGGTTGGGATGTTTGTTTTAATTGAGATAACTTTAGCCTCTTAAAAATTTTATATTATGTATTCTACCATATTACAAGCACAGCAGAGCAATCCTTATTTTCAGTTCATTTTCTTTGGAGCAATCATTTTAGTGTTTTACTTCTTTATGATACGCCCTCAGCAAAAGAAGGCGAAAGATCAAAAGAAATTTATCGAAGAAATTAAAAAAGGCGATTATGTTGTAACCGTTGGTGGTGCCCACGGATATGTCGCGGAATTAGAAGGCGACACTTTTGTGCTGGAAGTAGAGAAAGGTGGCCGTATCCGCTTTAATAAATCCGCGATTTCTCTCGAAGCCACTAAAATCGCCAATAAGAAGTAATTGTTGAAAAGTGTAATTGATGATGGATAACCTCTTGAAAGCGGCATATCATCAGCGTTGGATTGAGAATCAATTCGTACTTCGTATCTTATGAGATGAGTTTTTTCAATTCTATATTCAACATACTTCGTTTCAATAAAAAAAATTGGAGGGCCGTAGTATTGTGCATCTTTACCGCTACGGTCTTTTGGTTTTTTAATGCACTTAATAAGAATTACACAACGACAATCAGCTTTCCCCTGGCATTTGATTATGACCACGAAAGTTACGTCCCGGTACGTCCGCTGCCACAAACGGTGCGCATCAATGTCACGGGAATAGGTTGGAATTTATTTCGTAGAAGTACAGGAGTAAAAGTTCCGCCTTTAGTTATTCCTTTAGAGCGGCCAGCCGATGTAAAAAAAATCGTGGGCAGTACACTGCCGGCATTTTTCGCAAACCAGCTTGGAGACTTTCAGATCAATTTTGTTATAACGGATACACTTCGCCTAGCGATTGAGCCAAAAGGTTCGCGAAAGGTGCGCTTGAAGCTTGATATCCCTGCCACATTTTTTCGGAGTGGATATGCCTTGGTAAGCCCCATACAAATCATTCCGGATTCGGTTTATATTGAAGGACCGCTAAGGTTAATATCGAGTTTGTCGGAGCCGGTCTACCTTAATATCAAGCAACAAAATATTGATGAAAATTTCCGGGAGCTAGTAGAGGTGAAATTTATAGGCGATAGACTCATCAAACGTGATCCATCTGCGGTGGACGTTAGTTTTCAGGTGGATAAATTAATAGAGGTCACAGATTCTGTCAGGATAGAAGTCATCAATGCACCAAACCATACTTGGCCTTTTATTGAGAGAAAGAAACTGCCTTGCCAATTAGCAATTCCACAAACGATGCTAAACACTTACCATGCAGACTCTGTCAAAGCAGTTGTTGACCTGCAAAGTTTCCAGAAGGGAGAGCGGAAAGTCTTACCAAGTTTGCAGGGACTGCCTCCCTTCACACAAATCATAAAATTAGATTCCGTCTTTATAAAACTTTAGCTTGTGAGCACCCCGCTTCAAATTGGTATTACAGGTGGAATCGGGTCTGGCAAAAGCCTGATATGTAAAATTTTTCATTGCTTAGGGATACCCGTTTATGATGCTGACAGCCATGCGAAAGAATTAATGACCACCGATGGAATACTCTTATCAAAGATTAAGAAAGAATTCGGAGAATTGTCTTTTAATACCGATGGCAGCCTGAACCGTAACTACCTAAGCTCAGCGGTATTTAACGACGTTGAGAAGCTGAAGAAGCTGAATAGTCTTGTACATCCTCGCGTGGGAGAAGATTATAGTCGATGGGTTGAGCAAAAGCGAACTTATCCTTATGTATTGAAAGAAGCGGCCTTGCTTTTTGAAGCAAGTTCGAATCAGTTTTTAGATAAGGTAATCGTAGTGTATGCACCTGTAACGCTGCGGATACAAAGGGTATTAAAGCGTGACCCCCATCGCACGGAAGATCAAGTTAGAGCCATAGTAGAAAATCAATTGCCGGAGGAAGAAAAAATGAAACGAGCGGATTTTATCCTCGTAAATGATGAAAAGGTGTTGTTAATTCCCCAGGTATTGGAATTACACGCCAGGTTTCTGTTGATAGGCCGGTAACATAAGTCTCTCCTGAACCAGATCCTTAGCAAGCATGTTAAATACAAGTTATTGGAAATCTCTTATTTATATCATGATACGAATGGTATTGGTGTTTTTTACAGTGGTAGTGCTTGCATCCTGTAAAAATAAAAATGGGCCTGAGGCCGGCGCAAAAAGACAGCAGGGACCAATCATGGTCGATGGCTTTGTTGTGCGGCAAAGTTCCATAAGTGAAAAAATAGAAGTTCCTGGTTCGCTGTTGCCCTTCGAAGAAACACAAATCCGTGCGGAAGTCGGTGGTAGAATTGTCCTATTGAATATCCAGGAAGGATCTACTGTCTCCAATGGAACGATGATGGTAAAGTTGTTCGATAAAGATTTGCAGGCTCAGTTGAGAAAATTCGAAGTTCAATTGCAGATAAAATTAAAGACACAGGAACGGAGCGCAGAATTGTTAAAGATCAACGGCATCAGCCAACAGGACTATGACTTAAGCGCGCTCGATGTAGAAAATTTAAGAGCTGATATTGAGGCCACTCAAATAGCCATTTCAAAAACTGAAATCCGTGCACCGTATAGTGGTAGAGTTGGCCTTCGCAACATAAGCCTTGGATCATACATTTCACCGACAGATGTCATTACTACGCTTCGCCAGGTAGATCGACTGAAGCTTGAATTTTCAATTCCAGAGAAATACGCAAAGGAAATTGTGAAGGGGTATAGCGTTACTTTTAAAGTGGACGGTGGTGATCAATATCACAACGCTACGGTCATTGCGACAGAAAACAGTGTAGATCAGAATACACGTACCCTTAGAGTCAGGGCCCTGGTGAATGAAAGGCATCGGGAACTTGTGCCCGGGGTATTTGCAAAAGTCAATTTACAATTGGGTAAAAATGACCATGCATTGCTAGTGCCTTCGCAAGCCATTATTCCCGCCGCACGCAACAAACAGGTTATTCTCTTTAGAAAAGATAGTGCACTTTATACGGTGGTGGAAACAGGGATCCGTGACTCTGCCTTTGTTCAGGTTTTGCAAGGTTTAAAGGTTGGGGATACCGTGGTGACTACGGGATTAATGGCCATCAGGCCGAACGCAAAAATCAAAATTACCCGGGTAACTACCCAACTGTGAAGGAAATAAAAACTTAGGTTATGAATATTTCAGAATTAAGTTTAAAGAGGCCTGTACTGGCATTTGTGATGAACATCATCCTTTTGTTATTCGGGGCTATTGGGTTTAAGTTTCTGGGTATTCGCGACTATCCGGCAATTGATCCACCCAATGTTAACGTCAGAACCAATTATTCAGGGGCCAACGCCGACATCATCGAGTCTCAAATAACAGAACCACTGGAAAAATCAATTAACGGTATAGCCGGAATCAAGAACATTACATCCTCGTCGAGTGTAGGGAGTAGCAATATTAATATTGAATTTGAGTTGGGTGTTGATCTGGAAACTGCCGCCAACGATGTGCGCGATAAAGTTTCACAGGCATCGCGTTCACTTCCCCAGGATCTGCCCAGTCCGCCCGTGGTATCTAAAGCGGATGCAAATTCTGACGCCATTATTGCCATGACTGTTCAAAGCAGTACACGTAATCCCCTTCAATTAACGGAATATGCAAATAATAATATTGTTGAACGATTGCAAACAATCCCCGGGGTAAGCAGTATCCAGGTGTGGGGAGAAAAGAGATTTGCCATGCGTATTTGGCTTGATCCAGCAAAACTTAGTGCCTACGGCCTGACTCCCCTTGACGTTCAAACAGCATTAAACAAAGAAAATGTTGAATTGCCTTCAGGAAAGATTGCGGGGAACTCAACAGAACTTACGGTCAGGACTTTTGGGAAGCTTTACACCGAGGAAGATTTTCAAAATGTGATCGTGAAGTCAACGGCAGCAGGTAACATAAAGTTAAAAGACGTTGGTGAAGCCGTTTTAGGCCCGGAGAATGAGGAGTCTGTATTGCGGGAAAGCAATATCCCTATGGTTGGATTGGGGATTATACCCCTGCCGGGCTCTAACTATGTGGAAATTTCGAATGAATTTTATAAAAAATTAGAGCACATAAAAAAGGACATGCCTGAAGATATTAAACTTAATATCTCCATGGACCAAACTTTATTTATTAAACGATCTATTTCCGAAGTGGAAGAGACACTTTTGCTTTCTTTTTTGTTGGTCGTCCTCGTAATTTATTTATTCTTTAGAGACTTTATTATTGCTATCCGGCCTTTAATTGATATTCCTGTTTCATTGCTGGCCACATTTTTCATCATGTACCTCTGCGGATTCTCTATTAATGTATTGACTATGCTGGGTATTGTGCTGGCGACCGGGCTTGTAGTGGATGATGGGATTGTTGTAACCGAGAATATTTATAAAAAGCTTGAACAAGGCATGAATAAATATCAGGCAGCACGGGAGGGTTCAAGAGAAATCTTTTTTGCTGTAATCTCTACCTCCATTACACTTGCCGTGGTGTTTCTGCCGATTCTTTTTCTGGAAGGTTTTGTCGGAAGATTATTCAGGGAATTTGGCATCGTTGTAGCAGGCGCTGTACTTGTATCATGCTTTGTTTCATTAACGTTAACACCCGTGTTGAGTGTAAAACTAACACGAAGCCATCATGAACATTCATGGTTCTATCGGGTGACTGAGCCATTCTTCAAAGGAATGGAAAGCGGATACCAAAAATGGCTTGGTGCATTTATGAAAGTGCGGTGGGTTTCGTTTCTAATCATTGGGTTGTGTCTTGTATCCGCCTATTTTATTGGAACGAATATTCAATCCGAACTGGCTCCCATGGAAGACCGTAACCAGTTTCACTTGCAACTCTCAGCAGTAGAAGGTACCTCGTACGACTACATGGATGAGTACGTTCAGACGATGGTGCAATTCATTCAGGACTCCGTTCCCGAATACCGGACGGCCCTTTCAGTGACAGCGCCCGGTTTTTCAGGCGGAGGATCCGTGAACAGCGCCTTTGTTCGAGTTACGTTATCAGATCCAAATGAAAGGGACCGCTCACAGCAGGAGATAGTCGATATGGTGACTAAAAACCTTGGGAAATTTCCGCAAGGAAGGGCGTTCCCGATCCAGGTGCAGACCATACAGGTTAATAGAAGAGGAGGCCTTCCTGTACAATTTGTTATTCAGAATAACAACTTTGATAAACTGAAAGCGGCCCTGCCAAAGTTTCTGGAAGCTGCCGGCAATCACCCGACGCTCCAGGGAGTTGATATAGACTTGAAATTCAACAAACCAGAACTGAGGGTGGAGATTAACCGATTGAAGGCAACGCAGCTGGGAGTAAGCGTCCAGGATATAGCCCAGACATTGCAACTGGCCTATAGCAATTTACGCTTTGGTTATTTCATCAGGGAAGGCAAACAATATCAGGTGATGGGGCAGGTAAAAAGGCTTAACAGAGACGACCCTGATGACTTGAAGAGTTTATATGTCCGTACGAACTCGGGTGAACTGGTTTCGATCGATAATCTGGTTTCGGTTGTTGAATCAACTACCCCTCCTTCATTATATCACTTTAACCGTTATAAATCCGCAACACTTTCAGCAGGCCTGGCGCCTGGCAAGACCGTTGGAGATGGCATAAAGGCCATGGAGGAGATTAAAGCTCAAGTGTTGGATGATACGTTTACAACATCATTAACAGGAACGTCCCGTGATTATGCGGAGAGCTCCAGTAACACATCGTTTGCTTTTTTACTGGCCCTGGTGCTTATCTATCTGATCTTGGCAGCGCAGTTTGAAAGTTTTATTGATCCGTTAACTATTATGTTTACCGTGCCGCTTGCGATCGCCGGTGCGTTTATCGCGCTGAATCTATTTGGGCAGACGCTCAATATTTTCTCCCAAATTGGTATGATCATGTTGATCGGCCTCGTAACGAAGAACGGTATTTTGATTGTTGAATTTGCCAATCAGAAACGGGAGGAAGGGTTGTCAAGAATGGATGCTGTATTAGAAGCATCGCGCCTACGCCTGCGTCCGATTTTAATGACAAGCTTAACGATGGCCCTGGGGTCTTTACCCTTGGCACTATCCATTGGAGCTGCAGCCAGCAGTCGTCAGCCATTAGGGATTGTTATCGTGGGGGGTATTCTGTTTTCACTAATCCTTACACTGTTCGTTATCCCTTCCATGTATACTTACCTGTCACGTCAGAGAAAACATGTTGATTTTGGCGAAGAGACTCCTAAACAAAGGGAATTGGTTTATGAAGCTTAGTTCCACCGTAGTTGCTTTCATCTTATTTTCTGTTTTAACATCTGCTACTGCCCAGGAACAAGCTGTTACGCTGGAACAAGTTATTGCACTGGCACTGGAGAAGAATTATGATATTCGGGTATTTAAAAACCTGGCGACCAGTGCTGCAACGGACGATAAACTTTCCGTAGGAGCATTTTTCCCGTTAATCAATGCGAATGGCTCTCGTACATGGAACAACATTGACCAAAAACAAGAGTTAGCGAATGGCGATGAAGTAGAGCGCAATGGAATTAAGACCAATAACATTTCAGGTTCGATACAACTTTCCTGGCTGCTTTTTGATGGTGCCAGAATGTTTGCTACGCGAGAGCGCCTCGCACAAATAGAAGCTCAGGGAGAGCTGAATGTGAAAGATCAAATGATCAATACGATCGCTCAGGTCGTAACCAATTATTATAATATTGTTCGCCAGAAACAACAACTCAATGCTATCAGAGAACAGATGGGTGTAAGTGAAGAGCGTGTAAGGCTTGCCGATAGAAGATTGCAGGTAGGGACAGGTGCGAAGCCGGAGTTGTTGCAAGCTAAAGTGGATTTGAATTCACAACGTACGGCTGTTTTGGTTCAGGAAGCCATCATTTTACAATTGAAAGATCAATTGAATGGTTTGGTAAGCATGCAGTTGCCTCCAGTTTACGATGTATCGGATTCGATCATTATAAACCTCGAGTTAAAGCAGGAAGAGATCTCGACAAATATTGAAAACACAAATTTTAGCTTGTTATCATCAAAGAAAAATCTTGAAATCGCGTCCCTCTCACTAAGAGAACGAAAAGGGGAGCGTTATCCATTCCTTAATTTTAACTCATCCTACAATTATTCAAAGTTTGAGAACACAGTAGCCATTAATCCTTTCACGCCGCTATTTAACCAGAACATAGGGTATAACTATGGATTCTCCCTAAATTTTCCTGTTATGAATGGATTTATCAACCGGAGAAATATCCAGCAGGCGCGCATTACAATGGATCGTCAAATGTTGTTGTATGAACAGTCAAAGATAAATGTTGATGTTGGCGTCAAAAATGCGTACGCGAATTATGACAATGCAAAAAAGGTGTTGCTCATTGAAGAAGACAATATTTTATTGGCCAAGGAGAATTTATACATCACCCTGGAAAGTTTTAAACGTGGCGCCAATACATTTATTGAATTGCGTACGGCACAGCAAAGTTTAGCGGACGCTTATAACCGGTTAATCAATGCGCGGTATCTCGCCAAAATTGCTGAGACTGAATTGTTGCGTTTAAATGGGAGCCTATTAAAGTAAGTATTGCCAGTTCATCTGAACAACGAATTATTTTTTTTCTGTTATGTTTGATTGATCGGAGTAAATTACCAATATGATCAATCAACTGAAAGAAGCAACTGATTACATTAGAAGTCAAGGGGTGACTTTACCGGAAACCGGAGTCATTTTGGGTAGCGGTCTTGGAAACATATTCGTCCAGCAGATTCAAAATCCACTGATCGTAGAGTATCATTCGATTCCTCATTTCCCTGTTTCTACCGTTGAGTTTCATAAAGGAAAATTGATTTATGGTGACGTGCATGGAAAGAAAGTGCTTGCCATGCAAGGGCGCTTTCATTACTATGAAGGCTATAGCATGCAACAAATCACCCTACCCGTGCGTGTGATGAAAATGCTGGGTATAAAACAGCTACTCATTTCGAATGCCGCAGGAAATATGAACCTTAACTGGAAGAAGGGTGAGTTGATGTTGATTGATGATCACATCAATCTTCAACCCGATAATCCATTGCGGGGCAAAAACTATGATGAACTCGGCCCACGGTTTCCTGACTTGAGTCAGCCTTATCATAAAGTCTTAAATGAACAGTTGATCACGATTGCCAGAGAAAGAAAAATAAAACTACACCTGGGTGTTTATGTCTGTGTAACAGGGCCGAATCTGGAAACCCGAGCTGAATATCGCTTTCTCCATAACATCGGTGCTGACGCAGTGGGCATGAGCACAGTGCCTGAAGTAATTGTAGCAAACCATATGGGGCTTCCCTGCTGCGCAATTTCAGTCTTGACAGATGATTGTGATCCAGACAATCTAAAGCCTGCTAACATAGCAGAGATTATTGAGATTGCAGGAAAGGCTGAGGGCAACCTTTCGCAGCTATTTGTTGAATTGATCAGAAGATTGTAATTATTGATTTCAAGCAAATAGTCGACGGGAAATACACCTGACGTTAGTCGTGGAGATGAAAGCTACTTGCGGAGGAGATCAAGTCACAATAAGGAGGAGCTATTGTAAACGTCCATCAAATTCCCCTATGGCGTTATTTTTTTTAGCATTACTTTCCCGTTATAGCATTTCAAACAAGGTTTGTTCTTATGACAAGAAAAAACTATGCCTTCTGTTTACTCTTTCTCGTAGGCGTGTTAGCTGGATGTTCACCCAAAGAACAACACGAACCAACCGTTCAAATTATTTCCTGGCCTGATAGTATCCCGTGGTGGAAAGCTAATAACCTGAGGGTGATCCAAACCAATCTACCCGCCTATGAAGCTGCTCTGAATGTTGACTCACTGGTGAATGATTTACGATATTTTTCGGCAAATACCTTGCTGATCAATGCAGGTGGTATTATGGCTTTTTATCCAACCCAGTTGGAATTTCAATACATCAATCCGTTCATGAAGGACAGCATGCTTGAAGATGTTATCGCCAAGTGCCACGCGGTCGGTATTCGAGTAATGGTCAGGTTTGACTTTAGCCGGGCACACAAAAGCATCTTTGAAAAACATCCTGAGTGGTTCTACATCTCTCCTCAAGGTGAACGGATTATCAACGACGATATGTACGTTGTCTCCATGAATGCTCCCTATGAACAGGAACAGCTTTTCAAAATCGTCGAAGAGGTGATCAACCAGTATCCTGTAGATGGAATATTCCTCAATATGCCGGGATACCAGACACGGAACTCATATGTGGGGAAGTATCACGGTATTGATCAGAACGAGTTTGAGAAACAACGTTTTGCGGCATTCAGTGGTGGTATGAAGTTACCTGTTGAGGAAGATCAGGATGATCCTGTTTTTCAAAAATATGAAGCGTTCAAAAAATTTACTACGGGGGAGCTGATGCAACGGTTACACAAACTCGTGAAGGCCAAAAACAATAACATTGCCATCTGTACATACTCAGAAAAATATGTAGATATCATACGTCATGAATCACAAACGAACAGCCTTCCGTACTGGCCCTACAATGCCTCTGATAATGTAAGCAACACCCGTAACTCATACCCAGATCACATTGTAAGCAATGCCAGCATTCAACAGATTTCATTTCAGTCACGGTATAACGCCATAGAGCCTGAAGAAATTTCTATTCGATTGTACGAGAACATTGCTAACGGTTCCGGCCTGGATATAAGCCTGATGGGTGACTTTCAGGATTATGAAGACGAACGCAACTATGATGTGATCAAAGAAATCTATGCGTTCCACAAAAAATTCGAACCCTATTTCGGGAGGTATACAACGACTGCACAGGTAGTAGTGGTATCACCTGGTACCTGGCCCAGTGGTGAATCAGCCCAGGAGTATCGGGGAATTCAGCTCATGCTGAAAGAGGCACATATTCAATTTGATATCATTGAAGACAGTCAATTAAGTACTCTGAAAGAAACGCTGAAGCGTTATCATTTAATTATACTTCCTGAAATCACACGACTGGAGACTGCAGCTATTGATGCGTTGACGCAAGCCGTACAGCAGGGTACCAACCTTATCGCAACGAACCGTTCATTAGCCGACAATCCAGATGCCTTAATGAAATTGTTCGGCGCTAAGGGGGTGCAGATGAATCATGATGGAGCCGGATTCTATCTCAATCCCGATAACAAAACCCTATTCAAAAGCTTCACACAACAGAAATTATTGTTCTGGAAATTTAATCTGGGCCTCTATGATTTTTCTGAAGCAGACAGCTCCTTTCTTCCCATCCTCACTCCCGGAAGGCCCGGACCGCCTGAAATTATTGGAGGGCATGAACCAACAGGTTATTACGCGATGGGTGTAAAAGATCATATCAACAGCAAAGCGGTGATCTTGCCGATAAACCTGGGAAGGTTATACTACATTCATGGCTACGAGCAACATAAGAACATCCTGCTCGATGCTATCGATTTTGTTTTTCCGGAAGTACATCGGCTAATTCTAACGAATGCTCCTGAACGTGTTGAAGTAATACTTCAAAAGTTTGTGAAGAACATGCCTGAAAATCTTCACACCACTGCTACGGATGGTATGATTGTACATCTTATCAACCTTACTGGCTTTAGTGGCAACACTTACTTTGATCCGCTGCCTGTTAACAATGTTTATTTTAAAATTCAATCCGATTTCAAACCATCACGAATTTTTTCAATGGCCGGCGAAAGGTCAATTGATTTCACCTGGGAGGAGGGATATATCAGCTTCACACTTGATACACTTGAACAGTTCGATGGGATTGTGATGGAGAAGTAACAACTTCGGACCAGCCGATATTAAAATCTTGATTATTTAAATTTCGGTAACTGCCGCTCAAATCCAAGGTCTTTGTTTTTGGCCCTTCATGCTTGTGGAAATGTTTTGTTAACTTATAGCATTGATTCGTCGAATAGATTAAATTTTTCGCATGCGTAACGGGCTATTCTATCTGATGTTTCCTGTTGCCGGTTTGTTATTGGGCACATTACAAGGCTGCAAATATGACTCCGCGAGCCATGTTGATGAAGAACCCTTGCCTGATCAAGTCAGCTATAATTTCGACATCAGGCCCATACTTTCTGATAAGTGTTTTAAATGTCATGGACCTGATGCAAATAAAAGGCAGGTCGGTTTAAGGTTGGATATTGCGGAAAATGCCTATAAGGCCTTAGATGAAAATCCTTCCTGGCATGCGCTGGTACCGGGAGAACCGATGTTGTCTCAGGTATTTTTACGCATATCATCACAGGATTCAACCATGATGATGCCACCTGTTGAATCCAATCTGAGCTTAACTGCTCACGAAATTAAACTCATAGAAAAATGGATTAAGCAAGGAGCTAAATATGAATCACACTGGGCATTCGTTGCGCCCGAAAATCCCGGCGTTCCGGAGGTGAAAGGTAAGGAATGGCCAAAAAATGAGATCGATTATTTCATATTACAGAAACAAGAGAAGAAAGGATTGATGCCCAACGAAGAGGCGGACAAAGAACACTTACTAAAACGTGTATGCCTTGACCTTATTGGTTTGCCACCCTCGCTCGAGATGATGAACAGTTTTCTGGCGGATACCAGTACCAGCGCTTATGAGAAAATAGTAGATCAGCTATTGCAGGATCCTGAGTATGGAGAAAAAATGGCTGTGCATTGGCTCGATGTTGCCAGGTTTGCCGATTCTCACGGTTTCCAGGATGACAGCTACCGCAGCCAATGGCCCTGGCGGGATTGGGTTATTCATGCCTTCAATCAGAACATGTCCTATGCTGATTTCATTACCTGGCAACTCGCAGGTGATCTTTTACCCAATGCTACAAAAGAACAACTGCTGGCTACGGGTTTTAATCGCAATCATAAAATAACGGAAGAAGGCGGTATCATCGATGAAGAGTATCGTGTCATGTACGTCACGGATCGCACGGACATGTTTGGCAAAGCATTGTTGGGAGTAACTATGGAATGCGCTCACTGTCATGATCATAAGTTTGATCCCTTCTCACAAAAAGAATACTATCAGCTATACGCTTTTTTTAACAACGTGAAAGAAGTTGGAATTGAATCCGTGGTAGGTGGTCCTGAAACATATGCCAAAAAACCATTGATGGAAATCACCGATGAGGATATAAAGAAGATTCTCACTTTTGTTAATAAACCGGACACGAACAAACTGATCGTATCGGTTATGGGCGATCTCGATACGCTGCGTAAAACTTATGTGCTTAACCGCGGGGTTTACGATGCGCCAGGTGAAAAAGTAGAAGTGGGTACACCTAAATCTATTTTACCGTTTAGTGGTGAATATCCTAAAAACAGGTTGGGACTAGCCCAGTGGTTGTTCGACAAGCGGCATCCGCTTACCGCAAGAGTTTTTGTCAATCAGGTATGGCAGGAGTTCTTCGGCAGGGGTTTGGTAAAAACTTCCGGCGATTTCGGAATGCAAGGTGAACTGCCGACGCACCCGGCATTACTGGATTGGCTGGCAGTAGATTTCAGGACCCATGGTTGGAATATAAAACGCCTGGTAAAACAAATCGTGACCTCGGCCACGTACCGGCAGTCTGCTATTACAACCCCAAAAAAATTGCATGCTGATCCGGAAAACATACTGTTAGCGCGAGCACCGCGGTATCGTATTCAGGCAGAGTTTATCCGTGATATGGTATTATTTACCAGCGGATTATTGGTGAATACTATTGGAGGTCCCAGTGTAAAACCTTACCAGCCTGACGGCCTGTGGGAAGGGGCCACTTCCGGACGGGGGATTTTATCAATGTATAAACAAGATCACGGGACTAGTCTCTACCGCAGAGGAATCTACACTTTTGTTAAACGAACTGTTCCGCCGCCAACTATGGGCATTTTTGATGCCAGCAACCGCGACCAATGTGAAGTCAAAAGATTAAGGACAAATACACCCTTACAAGCGTTGATGATGATGAATGATCCTGCTGTCCTGGAAGCATCGCGGGTACTGGCAGCCCGTTTATTGACAGAAGAAACTCAGACAAAAGATAAAGTCAGTAAGGCCTTCCGCCTCATTGTTAGTCGAAAGCCAAGTGAAGAAGAGATTGAATTATTAAGCAATCACTTCGAAGAAGAATTGAAAAACTTAACGCCGGAAACGGCGGAGGATTTATTGGATGTGGGTGAATATCCCATTCCTGAAGATATGGATCGCGTAACGCTTGCGGCTATGATGCAGGTGGTGAATATTATTTACAACTTAGAGGAGGCCATTACCAAATCATAATATGCGTAAAGAGATTTTCGAGCATGGCTTAAATGTTAACCGGCGTCGCTTCTTGTCCAGCGTAAGTTTGGGGCTTGGCAGTGTGGCGCTAGGTTCCTTATTGATGCCTGAGCTTTTCAGGAGTGGCAGAAGTAACGAAGATGATTTTGTTTCAGGGATCCCGCATTTTGCTCCAAAAGCTAAGAGAGTAATTTATTTATTTCAGAATGGAGCGCCCTCACAGTTGGAATCCTTCGATTACAAACCCAAACTCAGGGAAATGATGGGTCAGGA
>Ga0184629_10000004_pt1 | contig 75997 bp, 69 predicted proteins | sample PLM4_32_b1_FD_133158 | JGI IMG/M metagenome (GOLD analysis project Ga0184629, IMG submission 133158) | Groundwater sediment microbial communities from an aquifer in East River, Colorado, USA - PLM4_32_b1 | ecosystem: Environmental > Terrestrial > Soil > Riparian zone | place: USA: East River...
AAAAATACGATGAGGGGCGGGTACTTTTCCAGGCAAAATGCAATGTAGGCGCAATGGACACAGCAGATCAAATCGCTACAAAGGTGCATCAGCTAGAACATGCTTCTTATCCGAAGGTTATTGAAAACTGGATTGAGAATTAGATATCCAGATTGGAGTGTGGCCAAGGGTGTGACACTCCACGTGCCCCACGCCGCGGCGGGGGAATAAGCGGTAGTAGAGGCAATAATAAACTCAACTGTATCTTTTTAATTCTTCTTCTCTGAGATAATAAACTGAAAATCTGTCGTCTTGGGCATCGCTTCAAAGATGTGCTGCACAAACTCATTGGGTACAGTTAGCTTGCGTTTTGTCATGTCAATCCAGGCAGCATCAAGATTAATGATGGCAGCGAGGCTGCCATCGGGTTTAATGAAATTGTGCCGAAGGTTCCAGCGACTGTAATTTGAAGTAGCCTTCACTAAAGCAACATCTACCGTAATGGAATCTTCCAGCTTTATTTCGCGCTTGAATATAGCTTCTTCCCTGAATAGGACAGGGCCAATTTGAAATTCCTCCAGCTTTTGAGTAGTCAGTCCATTTTCGCTTAAGAACAACATTCGCACGGTGGCACCGTAATCGAAATATGCGGAGTGACGGAGATGCCGATTGGAGTCAATATCAGCCCAGCGAATCTGGATTAATTTAGAAAAATGTTGAGCCATAACGGTGCCGTGCTTTTTTCTAGGGAGCATTTACCTCATTAAATGCGCCATCATTGTCCGTCCAACTCATGGGATAATTCTTGTCAAGGAATTCCAATGCATCAGTTGTGAGGTGCAGCGGCCTGAAGGTATCAATCATTACGGCCAGTTCATGAGTTTCCTTTGCACCAATGCTTTTCTCAACAGTTCCCGGATGTGGGCCATGGGGCAAACCTCCCGGATGTAAAGTGAAGGACCCACGCTCTATCCCCTTTCTACTCATAAAATTTCCTTCCGCATAATAGAGTACTTCATCACTGTCAATGTTACTATGGTTATAGGGAGCAGGGATAGCCAGCGGATGGTAATCGAACAACCTCGGCACGAAAGAGCAGATTACAAAATTATGTCCCTGGAAAGTCTGGTGAACCGGAGGAGGTTGATGAATCCTTCCCGTGATCGGTTCAAAGTCATGAATGGAAAAAGCATATGGCCATAAAAATCCATCCCATCCCACTAAATCCAACGGACAATAGTCATATACATATTGATGGAGATAACCTTGTTTTTTGATCTGCATTAAAAATTCGCCCCGGCTTCTGTCCGTGATTAATTCCGCCGGTGGACGAATGTCACGTTCGCAGTAAGGGGAGTGTTCCAATAATTGGCCAAGCTGATTCCTATACCTTTTTACCGTTTCAACAGGGGAAGCCGATTCGATGATTAATAGACGTAATGGGCCTTCTTCAAATTCAAGTTTGTAGATCACGGTACGTGGAATCACTATATAGTCACCTTGTCTAATTTCCAGTTTCCCAAACGGCGAAATCAAGGCTCCTTTCCCGTCATGAACATACAATACCTCATCGCCTTCGGCATTCTTATAGAAGTAGTCCATCTTGCGTTCTTTAGGAGAGCAGATAGAAATAGAACAGTCATTATTCATGAGCAAAACCTTGCGTGCATTTAAATAATCTGTTCCGGTAGCAGCAACTTTTGAGGTGTTGAGGTGGGTGTGACAAAGGTTATAGTTTTCATTTTTAGAAGGAGCATATTTTAGAGGATCTTTGACCTGCTTTATACGCGTGGGTGGATTGATATGGTAGAGGGTCGAGTAAATACCGGAAAAACCCTCAGAACTTACCAGTTCTTCTTTGTATAAACTTCCATCGGGCTGACGGAATTGTGTGTGGCGCTTTGGTGGGATATTGCCGAGCCGGTGATAATACATAGTGTTTGCTTAGTTTATCAAATTTATGCAATCCTGAGGTGGTTTTCTTCACCTATAAGACTGTTCTACAAATCAAATTTTATTAAATAAAAATCCCGATACCTGCAAGGCATCGGGATTTCTGAATTTTCATTTTATAAGCAATCACATTTTAGTACGATCCAACTCTGCGGGAATTCGATCAAATAATTTTATTGCCCGCAAAAAGACTTCGTTCGTGTTATTCATGACCGGGAAGAAACCTTCATTGTTCCAAAGCTTACGTGCAATTTGCGCCTTTATATGAACCTGGAATAATTTCTTTTTCTTTTTGAGTTCATCAGGGTCAGGCTTCACCTTGTTGCGGTCACCCACTTTCACTAACTCCGTCAGCATTTGATCTGTCACCACAAAATTCTTCAAAAAATTGTCAAAGCCCTTTTTTATCAACTGGTCTTTGTGGACTTCGGCATAACTGAATGTATATTCTTGAATAGAAGTTGATGTATACAATTCATTTAAATAATGACTGTTCAGGGTTGTGTCCAGGGGCACAAAATAATCGGGCATTATACCACCGCCGCCATATACGGTGCGTCCGTTTGGTGTTGTATACTTTAATGAATCATTAAACCGGATGCTGTCGGCATGAAAAAATTCGCCGTGATTATAGCGGCTTATAATATCGCGGGAATATTCATCCCCATCTTCATACGGCTTTTGAATAGACCGACCCGTAGGGGTATAATAGCGCGAGATGGTGAGGCGTAATTCAGAACCATCGCTGAGATCAAAAGGAGATTGCACGAGCCCTTTTCCAAAACTTCTCCTGCCAACAATGAGGGCCCGATCATTATCCTGTAAGGCTCCTGCTAAAATTTCAGAAGCGGAGGCACTGCCTTCATTCATCAATATAATTAAATCGCCTTTTTCAAATTCTCCGCGCGCGGTGGAGGAGGCATCTGAATTGTATTTCTTCTCTTTGCCATTCGTAAAAACAATCTTTTTGCCTGCAGAAAGAAAATCATCGGATATGTCAATGGCCATATTCATATATCCTCCAGGGTTGCCTTGAAGGTCAAGCACAAGTTTTTTCATTCCTTTTTCTTTTAGCTTCTTGAGGGACTCGTGAAACTCTTCGAAGGTGGTTGCTGCAAAGCGGTTCACTTTAATGTAACCTATTTCAGCGTCGACCATATACGCCACATCCACGGAGTATTGTGGAATTTTATCGCGGACAATTTTATATTCAATCTCTTCGTCTCGCCGAAGAATAGTGACTTTTACTTCGGTACCTTTCGGGCCTTTCAGCGCTTTCATTACATCGGGCGATGTAACGCCAATACCAGCCAAGATTTTATCATCCACTTTGATAATTTTGTCCCCCGATTGAATGCCCAGTGCTTCTGAAGGACCACCACTCAGCGCGGAAACTACTACAATCGTGTCGTGAAAAATATTGAATTCCACTCCGATGCCATCAAAATTACCACGAAGATCTTCGTTGGCAGCAAGGCGATCAGCGGCCGGAATATAGGCAGAGTGAGGGTCTAGCTTATTGAGCATATGATGAATGGCGTCATCCACCAAAACACCGGTATTGACGGTATCCACGTACTCATTTTGTATTTGGGTCAAAACATCCCGAAATTTTTGAACGTCCTTTCCCACATCTCCTGATCCCTTTTTGGTACTCAGGCTTGCCCCAACAAAAACCCCTGCTGCCAGCCCCAGGCACAATACAATGGGAAGCCTTATCTGATATTTTGAATTATGATGTTCTCTCATGTACGTAACAATTGGTAAATCTATAACGAAGCGCTAAAATAAATGTTGGCAAGCAAAGTCAATAACACAGTGTTGTAATACAATGGTTTCCTTTCGCATGAATAGGCATCTGACCTCGCCAAATGGGGCTGAATCCACGACTCAGCGTTATCCGTCATCATGTTTTCTTCTCGCCGGAAAACCAAACTATGCCCAAATTTTCATCTATATTTACAAACCCATGAGCAAAGTAACCCTTAAAGATACGCGCATTTCAGAGCTGGTCGACCAGAACTATGTTCATGCTTATGTGCTTTTCTACTTTGGCATACGGTTTTATGAATATTCTGCATTAACATTAGATCAGGTTTGTAAGCAACGCGGATTGAAGGTGGAGCAAGTAATCCGCGAAATGGAGTCGCCCACCTATCTGCAGGAGGCTGACCTCCCCTTAGTTTCATACCCTATAGATCTCATTATTGAATACCTCAAGCATTCCCATTTTTTATTTATAAAACATAAACTCCCCTATATTGTCCGCCTGGTAGAAAGTTTCAAAGCCATTCATCCTGATTACCAGGCCGTGGAACGCGATTTGAAAATTGTTTTTCCACTCTTTGTCGAGGATTTTATTGAACATATTTATGAAGAAGAGGACACACTCTTCAATTTTATTCAGGCGTTAGAACGCGCTACGAAGGGTAATTATATCCCGACCAAACTTTACTATTTGCTTGAAAAAAATTCCGTGCAAAAGTTTGCTATGGAACACGAAGCGCACGATGATGAAATGGAGGGCATTCGTAACATTACCAAAGACTATGTACTCCATGCCAATGCTCCCCTTCATGTCAAAGTTTTATATAACGAACTCAAGGGTTTTGAAAAAAGTTTGATTACGCACGCCCGTATTGAAAACGAAATTCTGTTTCCCAAAGCCATGGCACTGGAGAATAAGGTGAAACTGGCGTTCTTCGAGGTAACAAAATTCAACTGATAAATATTTTCTCACGGAATACACGCCTGCCTGCGCACGCTGGCGCTGAAGGGTTAGCATAGGCGACCGAAGTTGCTACAGGCAGGCAGGTGTGTTTTCCGTGAGAAACCAAGGGGATGACCTACACAAGTTCAACGGATAAAATTCAGTAAGAAAAAGTAAGAAGAATGATCTCCCATGGGACGAATCCTGGCAATCGATTATGGAAAAAAAAGAACAGGCATTGCAGTGACGGATCCATTGCGGATTATCGCGACTCCATTGGATACGATCGTTACGCACGATCTTCTAAAATATCTCATTGCTTATCTTAAAAAAGAAACGGTGGATGAGTTTGTTGTCGGGATGCCGAAGACCCTTTTGAATCAAGATTCAGAAATTGCCCCGCTGGTCAGAACATTTGTAGAAGAACTAAAAAAAACATTCCCTGAAAAAACTGTCCATCTTGCTGATGAGCGATTTACCAGCCAAATGGCCATGCGTGCTATGATCGATGGCGGAATGAAGAAGAAGGATCGCCAGGTAAAAGGCAATGTGGATAAGATCAGTGCTACCATCATCTTGCAATCATTTCTTACGGCCATTAAACATTAATAGAATGGCAGAATATTTGGACGGAGTAGGCATTCAGGGATTACAGATAACGTTTAACTTTGCCGGATGATTTATCCTATCATAATGTACGGTGATCCTGTATTGCGCCAGAAAGCAAAAGAAATTAAACCTGGCTCGGACATGGCGCAATTGATTGAAGATATGTATGAAACCATGCGTAATGCCAGTGGCATTGGTCTGGCCGCCCCCCAAATAGGCAAATCCATTCGTTTGTTTGTGGTTGATGGAACGATCCTGGATGATGAGCCGAGCATGGCAGATTTCAAAAAAGTGTTCATCAACCCGGTCATACTGGAGGAGTTAGGTACAGATTGGGATTATGAAGAAGGGTGTCTTAGTATTCCGAATATCCGGGAAAAAATTTCCCGTAAGGAAAAATTGAAAATCCGTTACTATGATGAGACCTGGAATTTGTGTGAAGAAAAATTCGATGGCCTGAAAGCCCGTATCATTCAGCATGAGTATGATCACATTGAAGGTAAGATGTTTGTGGACTACCTTACGCCACTGCGGAAAAGACTTTTAAAGGGCAAACTTGCTGATATTTCGAAAGGCAAAGTGGAGACGGAATATCGGATTACTGCTCCATTAAAAAAATAAATCCATTCGCATCCCGTTCATGGGCTAACTCGCTAGTAATGAAGATTCACTCCAGGCTTCCCGATGTAGGCACATCAATTTTTACCGTCATGTCAAAGATGGCGCTGGATTGTGGGGCTATAAATCTTTCACAGGGGTTTCCGGATTTTATGATCGATGAAAAGATCATCAGCCTTGTACATCGATACATGCTGGAAGGCAATAACCAGTATGCGCCAATGCCCGGTACACCTGTACTGCGAAATGCAATTGCCGGAGTAATTGCAAAAACGTACGGACGCGTAGTTGATCCTGAAACGGAAATCACGGTCACGGCGGGGGCAACAGAGTCGACCTTTTCCGTTATCGCCGCATTAATTTCTTCAGGGGACGAAGTAATTGTATTTGATCCTGCCTATGATTCATACAACCCTGTTGTTCGCCTGAATGGCGGAATTCCTATCCACATAAATCTGAATGAAGCAGATTTTTCAATTGACTGGGTAGTCGTGCGATCAAGAATTACTTCGCGGACGAAGATGATCATAATCAATACTCCACATAATCCCAGCGGGGCAGTACTTCGTGAAAAGGATCTCCAGGAACTTGAAAAAATTGTTGTTGAGCATAATCTCCTGGTTTTAAGTGATGAGGTTTACGAACGCCTGATCTTCGATGACATGCCACATCAAAGCGTATTGCGTTACCCCGCTTTAGCTGAACAGAGCCTGGCGGTGTTTTCCTTTGGTAAAACTTTTCATGCTACAGGTTGGAAAGTTGGTTATGTGACTGCCCCTGCTTACCTGACACGTGAGGTGCGCAGGGCTCATCAGTTCGTTGTTTTTAGTGTAAACACACCTGTTCAACTGGCACTCGCGGAATACTTACAAAATCCTGAACATTATTTGTCCCTTGGAAATTTCTATCAACAGAAACGTGACTTCTTTCTGACACAGATTAAAGGCTCATCCTTTGAACCAATGCCATGCCACGGATCATACTTTCAGCTTTTATCGTATAAAAATATTTCTACTAAAACAGATGTCGCGATGGCGGAAGAACTAACAAAAAAATTTAAAGTTGCTTCAATCCCTGTTTCGGTTTTCTACCAGGATAAAACAGACAATCGATTGCTTCGCTTTTGTTTTGCAAAAAAAGAAGAAACCCTTGAAAAGGCTTGTGTCATCTTAAGAAGCCTTTAAATTTCAAGAGGCTATTAGTCAATTTTTAGTTAGAGAAATTGCTGTCCATTCTGTTTCTTTGCGGGCAAATCACTACTGCTTTATGCACGACTTAAAATTCACATTAATTCAGTCAGAACTCCACTGGGAGGACGCTGAAGCCAATTTATCAACGTTTGAGGAGAAAATCTGGCAGATTAGCGGGTCGACCGATGTGATTGTGCTACCTGAAATGTTTACTACGGGCTTTACAATGGCTGCCTCTAAAATGGCAGAGCATATGAATATGCGTACGTTCAAATGGATGAAGCAAATGGCCGATCAAACAGGAGCGCTGATATTGGGAAGTTATATCGTTACGGTCCACGACCGGTACTACAACCGCTTGTTATGGATGGAACCCGGCGGAAATTTTAAGACCTATGATAAGCGCCATCTTTTCCGCATGGCTAACGAACATAAGACCTATGCACCGGGGGAAAGTCTATTGATATCAACCTGGAAAGGTTGGAGAATTTGTCCGCTGGTATGTTATGATTTGCGTTTCCCCGTTTGGAGCCGGAACCGATGGGACGTTACGTTAAAAAGACCTTTCTACGATGTGGCAGTTTATGTTGCGAATTGGCCGACAGCACGCATTGATGCATGGAATACGTTACTGAAGGCCCGGGCCATTGAGAATCTGTGTTATGTTGTAGGCGTAAACCGTGTTGGACAAGATGGCAACGGCATTGAATATAATGGACACTCCGCCGTGATCAGTCCGAAAGGGGAGGCAATTTTCAGCAACGAAGGGGTGGAAGTTTCCCGTACACTGGAGTTAAGTGCCAATTCCCTGCATGCATTTCGCGACCGTTTTCCCGCATACCTTGATGCAGATGATTTCACCATTGAGTTTGAGGAGTTTGAGGAAACTGATTTCGCTCCAGGGTTAAGCTAACGCCTTAACTATACAAAGGCATACCTCCACTCCATAATTAATCACCTTTCATTTTAATTACCTAAACCACCATGTCTCGTCGTAAAATTGCCAGGGCCTTAATTTCTGTTTTTTATAAAGATGGGCTGGAATCTATAGTCCATCTGTTGGACAAAGAAGGAGTTGAGTTTGTTTCTACCGGTGGCACGCAGGATTTTATTGAGAAACTTGGATACAAGGTAACACCTGTTGAAAAGTTGACCGGATATCCATCTATTTTCGGAGGTCGGGTGAAAACGTTACACCCGGCAATCTTTGGAGGGATCTTGTACAGACGGGAAGAGGCAAGTGATGTCAGCCAGGCAAAAGAATTTAACATTACTCCTATTGACTTGGTTATTGTTGACCTTTATCCTTTTGAAGAGACCGTGGCAAAAGGCGGAAATGAAGAAGCCATTATTGAAAAAATTGACATAGGTGGAATTTCCCTTATCCGGGGGGCGGCTAAGAATTTCAACGACGTCTTAATCGTCGCTTCGCGGAATCAGTATGGGGAATTACTGGAGTTGCTTCAAGCAAAAAGCATTTCCTCCGATCTCCACGATAGAAAGAAATTTGCTGCCATGGCATTTGATATCACTTCTCATTATGACACGGCAATCTTCAATTATTTCAACCAGGAGTTTCAGTCATCCAGTTTCAAGAAGAGCATTCAGCAGGGAAGAACGCTTCGTTACGGGGAGAACCCACATCAGCAAGGAACATACTTCGGGGATCTCGATGGTTTGTTTCAACAACTCAACGGTAAAGAACTCTCTTATAACAATCTTGTTGATATCGATTCCGCAGTTAACCTGATAAAAGAGTTTGAGGGAGAGACGGCTTTTGTTATCATTAAACATACAAACGCCTGTGGAGTCGCCTGTGCTCCAACGGTGAAGGAAGCATATTTGAAAGCCTTTCAAGCGGATACCATCTCGGCCTTTGGCGGGGTGCTGGCTACCAATAATACCATCGATCTTGCCGCCGCCGAGGAGATAAACAAACTGTTTTTCGAAATCCTTATTGCTCCAGCCTACGATGAAAAAGCACTTGCGCTTTTAAAATCCAGGAAGAACCGGATGATCCTGGTGCAAAAGAAACCGCTCCATGAAAAGAAGCAGTACAAGAGTATTTTAAACGGTGTGATCGAACAAGACCTCGATCTAAAGACAGATTCGGTTGAGGATATAAAAGTAATGACCAAACGCTCCCCCACTGAAGAGGAAGTAAATGCTTTACTGTTTGCAAGCAAGATTTGTAAGCACACAAAATCCAATACAATCATTTTGGCGGTGAATGGTCAATTGTTGGCCAGTGGCGTGGGGCAGACTTCGCGTGTTGATGCGTTGAAGCAGGCTATTGACAAGGCTGCGTCTTTTGGCTTTACACTCAAAGATGCTGTGATGGCATCAGACGCTTTTTTTCCTTTTCCCGATTGTGTGGAAATTGCCTATCAACAAGGCATCCGGGCAGTTATTCAACCTGGCGGTTCAGTAAAGGATCAGGACTCTGTTAACTTCTGCGATCAGCATGACATGGCCATGGTCTTTACGGGTATTCGTCATTTTAAACACTAAATCTTACCATAGTCAAGAGCAGTTTTTAAACCCTGGTGTCATGAATACTCTTTGGGTTCAAATTCAAAGCGGTAAAAAATTTCCTTAGCGGGCGAAAAACTTACATTTTTGAAGCGTTAGTCTTTATTTTGGTAAATTAAATGCAATTTTGCGCCCGAGTCTCAGTTCGCGCAAAGCACTAATTTTTAAACTTTTAGGCAACACACATACATGGCATTTTTTGATTTCTTCACCAGCGACATCGCTATAGACCTTGGAACGGCAAATACCCTAATCATTTACAAAGACAAGATCGTGGTCGATGAACCTTCCATCATCGCCATAGATAAAGTGAATAATAAAGTGTTAGCTATTGGTCGAGAGGCGATGCAAATGCACGAAAAGACGCACGATCATATCAAAACTATTCGCCCGTTGAAGGAAGGGGTTATTGCCGATTTCCAGGCAGCCGAGATGATGATCAGGGGGTTGATCAAGATGATCGATACAGGTAAACGTCTCTTTCCACCTTCTTACCGAATGGTGATTTGTATACCCTCAGGCATCACGGAAGTAGAGAAGCGCGCCGTTCGGGACTCGGCGGAGCATGCGGGAGCAAAAGAAGTTTATATGATTTACGAACCGATTGCAGCGGCCATAGGCACCGGTATTGACATTGAACAGCCAATCGGTAATATGATCGTCGACATAGGCGGTGGAACTACCGACATTGCCGTAATTGCTTTATCTGGTATTGTCTGTGATCAATCTATTCGTGTCGCGGGAGATACATTTAACCGCGACATTCTCGACTATATGAGAAGGCAGCACAATTTATTGATTGGTGAACGCTCCGCAGAAAGAGTAAAAATAGAAGTTGGTTCTGCTTTAACGGAGTTGGATGACGGACCTCCTGACTATGAAATCCGTGGCCGTGATTTAATGACCGGTATACCGAAGACTATTAAAATATCTTATTCGGAAATTGCATTTGCCCTGGATAAGTCAGTTTCAAAACTGGAGGAAGCAGTGCTTAAGGCACTGGAGACTTCTCCTCCGGAATTGTCGGCGGACATCTATGAGCGCGGTATTTATCTGACAGGAGGAGGTGCCTTATTAAGAGGGCTGGACAAACGCCTGGCACTGAAAACAAAATTGCCGATTCACGTGGCCGATGATCCGCTTCGTGCCGTAGTGCGTGGAACGGGCCAAACACTGAAGAATATTCAACAATTCCGTGCCGTGTTGATGACATAAGCCATGGAGCGGCTCATTCTTTTTGTTTATCAAAACCGGGCTTTCTTTACCTTCCTCGTATTAGAAATTTTTTGTGCGTGGCTCATTGTAGAAAACAATGCATACCAGGGCTCAAAGTTTTTTAATTCATCCACCGGCGTGGTAGCAGCCATGAATAACTTATCACAACGTGTCCGCGATTATTTTCAGTTGAGTGAAGTGAACATGATGCTGGCGGAAGAAAATGCTCTATTAAAGCAGACGCTTGAGCAACGAAGGCAACAAGTATATCCTTCGAATGCAACAGTCCTTCGCGATTCTGTTTTCAACAAACATTATGATTTTATCAGTGCCAAGGTTGTCAACAATCATGTTGATTTTGTTAAGAACTTTATTACGATTGATAAAGGAAAGGATGCAGGAATCGAACCGGGCATGGCAGTGATTAGTCCACTCGGTGTAGTGGGCAAGGTCAAGCTTGTTTCAAGGCACTACGGCGTTGTTACTTCTATATTGCACATTGATGTCATGGTATCAGCCGTACTGAAACGCACCGAGCATTTCGGTACTATACAGTGGGATGGGCTTGACCCAAACCTGGTGGAGTTCAAGTATATTCCACGTCATGTCGATCCTGTCGTGGGTGACTCTGTAGTGACTTCTGGTTATAATGCAATCTTCCCGGAAGGTATTATGATTGGTATTATCGATGAGGTAAAGCTTAGTGATGAAGCACTCTTCTATGATTTAAAAGTGAAACTAAGTCAGGACTTCCGTAAGCTTTCCTTTGTTGCTGTGGTGAGGAACCATAGGCAGCAGGAACAAGATTCGCTGGAGCAAGTCATTATTAAACCAGAACGATGAGCAGGGTAAGTGTTTTACAGATCATATCGTTTTTCATATATCTGCTCTACCAGGTGCTGATTTTGCAAAATGTAGTGCTGTTTCATACCGCATTTTGTTTTTTATATGTAGCCTATTTGCTGGTATTACCTGTTGAGACTAATCCCCTCGCCTTAATGGGAATTGGCTTCATCATGGGTTTTGCTGTAGACATGTTTTACGATAGCCTGGGTCTTCATGCATTTGCCTGCGTTCTAATCATGTATCTCCGAAACTATTGGTTGAATAATCTTACTCCGCAGGGAGGTTACGACAGCAATGATACACCGTCCCTGGCCCTGAACGGCCTTCAATGGTTTGTGGTATACGCTACACCATTGGTGCTCCTCCATCATGGTGTGTTGTTTTTTACGGAAGCAGGTGGTTTTGATTTATTTTGGTTTACACTCTGGAAAATAATTACCAGCACTATATTTACATTGTTAGTAATTTTAATCGCACAATTTTTGTTCCCCAGCCACAGACCGCGTTAGAAGATTGGAAAATTGCTTTGTAATGACTTATGACATTTTTTGTCGGCCTGAACACACCCTGATGCATGCTCACACGGTTCTTAAAAACAGAATGGCTATAAACTACTTTTTACCAAGCTGTAACTAATGATTAAGAAATGAATGAAGGACGGAAGGAGATAATACAAATTGCATTTGTACTCGTGGGGGTTATCTTTCTGGTTAAATTATTTTTTATCCAGGTATTGGATAATCGCTACGCGCAACTGGCCGACAGTAATGCTATTCTGCGTGAGATTGATTATCCTGTCCGTGGATTGATAAAAGATCGCAATGGAAAGTTGATCGTATATAACACACCGGAGTTCGATCTTCAGATCATTCATAGAGAAGTTAAGAGTTTTGATTCCGCGAAGTTCTGTGATGTCTTTGCGATGACCGGGGAGGAATTGCGATTGAAGTTTAAAGAACTAAAAGCAAAAAGGGAATACTCTCCGGTAAAACCAACAACGTTTCTAACGCAACTTTCAACCCTCGACTTTGCTAAGATCCAGGATAATATTGATGAGTTTCAGGGTTTCTATATTCAGGCAAGAACAACCCGGGCGTATAGAGCCCAGGCGGCGGCTAATGCCATTGGATATGTAAGCGAAATTTCCAAAGATAAATTGGCGCATGATAAAACCGGGATTTATAAGCAAGGGGATTATATCGGACAAAGTGGGATTGAGGCCTACTATGAACAATACTTGCGGGGCCAGCGAGGTGTGCGGTTTAAACTGCGAAATGTAGATGGAGTCGAAAAAGGGTCTTTTAGAAATGGGGCCATTGACACACTTTCCATTCCGGGACAGGATATCACCAGTACAATCGATCTGGACCTTCAGTCATATGGTGAATATCTGCTGAAGGGCAAGGCAGGAAGTATCATTGCCATTGAACCATCTACGGGTGAAATACTGGCCATGGTTTCCGGGCCTTCATATGATCCTACACTACTAACAGGCAGGCATTATAGTTCAAACTTTGTGCTTATTAACAATGACACGAATAAGCCGCTGTTCAACCGTCCCCTGATGGCCCAATACCGCCCCGGCTCTATTTTCAAGATTGCTCAGGCTATGGTTGCCCTTCAGGAGGGTGTGATTAATGAGGAAACGCGCATTCGTTGTGACCGCTCCATTATCGACTGCCACGGCCCCCATTCCAATGAAGACTTACGAGGCGCAATAACCCATTCATGCAATCCTTACTTTCACGGTGTTTTGCGTCGCATGCTGAATAAAGGAGTCTCAACGAATCCTTATGACGATACGCGTGTGGGCCTTGCAGAGTGGAGCAAACACATTAGCAGTTTTGGATTTGGTAAACGACTTGGGATAGATTTACCAAATGAGAAAGGTGGGCTCGTTCCCGACCCGGCATATTATGACCGTGCTTATGGAGGAAGACCATGGAAGTTTTCAAACATTTACTCTCTTGCTATTGGTGAAGGAGAGAACATGGTGGTGCCATTACAGATGGCTAACTTTGCTGCAACCATTGCCAACAAAGGTTATTACATTACGCCTCACCTGGTGAAGGCCATCGGGACTTCAGGCAAGCCGTTGCCCCAATTTATAGAAAAACATTTTACGACCATTGACTCCTCCTATTTCAGGGTGGCAGCCGATGCAATGCAACGGGTAGTAGAGTCGGGTACAGGCCAGTATCGCGCCCAATTGAAGGACATCATAGTTTGTGGTAAAACAGGGTCAGTACAAAATGAACCCAGACCCGATCACTCCGTTTTCATAGCATTTGCGCCAAAAGAAAATCCAAAAATTGCGGTGTCCGTTTATGTTGAGTTTTCAGGGCAGGGTGCCCGGGCGGCTGCATCTATTGCGAGTTTGATGATCGAAAAATATTTGCTTGGTGCTACAACCCGACCACAAATTGAGGAGTATGTTCTCCGCGGGAAGTTTTTAAATTGACCATTATACCTAAAGATGCATTTACTAATTTCTGCGCTTGTGATTAACGGATAGGAGAATGAACAGAGAAGAAATTATATCGAATAAAATGGATTGGGTTACTGTAGCCCTTTACACCGCCATTGTGTTACTGGGCTGGCTTAACATTTATGCGGTGACCTACGATCCTGAAAATAACATCTCCATCTTCAACGTGACCATTAACTCGGGTCGCCAACTCTTGTTCATTGCAGGAGCCTTTGTTATTGTCATGACGATCTTGATAATTGATATGCGATTTTATGAAACATTCGCCTATATTATTTACGGATTAATTTTGTTTCTGCTCCTCCTTGTTCCGATCATCGGTAAGGAAGTAGGCGGCAATAAGGCTTGGTTGGGAATCGGATCATTTGGCGTTCAGCCTTCTGAGTTTGCTAAGTTTGCCACAGCGTTGGTGGTCGCGAGGTACATTGGATCCGTGGGCTTTCGAATGGATCAACTGCGCAACCAGATCGTTCTGTTTGCCATCATTGGCGCACCCATGGTATTAATTCTGCTCCAGAAGGACACCGGAACTGCTTTGGTTTTTACTGCCTTTACGGTGGTATTTTTTCGTGAAGGCATGTCGCCTTTTTTGATTATTGCAGGGATAATTGCCGCTGTTATTTTCGTACTTACCTTGATGGTAGACGAGTATTATCTCTTTGCCGGTATCGGGATTATTTTAATCGCCACCATTTTGACAGGCAAGAAAAAAATCAAGCGAATAGCCCTGCTTACAGCCGGAGCCATAGCGATTTGTGGAGTAATTGTAAGTGTAGACTACGTAGTAACCGATGTATTAAAGCCGCATCAGCAAAATCGGATAAAAGCATTAATCAACCCCGATGCTGATCCGTTGGGTTTTGGATGGAATGTAACGCAATCAAAAATTGCTATCGGGAGCGGTGGATTTCTGGGCAAGGGTTTTTTAGAAGGAACACAAACCAAGTTCAATTTTGTGCCCGAGCAAAGCACGGACTTTATTTTTTGTACTATTGGTGAAGAACATGGTTGGGTTGGTAGCTTACTAATCATGGTGCTTTTTGTCGCGCTATTATTGCGCGTAATCTTTTTAGCCGAACGCCAGAAGAATAGATTTGCACGCGTTTATGGATATTCAGTCGCCTGCATATTCTTTTTTCACTTCGCTGTCAATATAGGGATGACCATCGGACTCTTCCCGGTAATTGGAATTCCACTTCCATTTTTTAGTTATGGAGGTTCCGGATTGTGGGGTTTTACGATTTTACTTTTTATCCTGTTAAAACTCGACGTTCACCGGATGCAGGTTTTGCAACGTATCTAGAAAACTTACACAAATCTTTTTTCTACAAGTTCCATAAACTCGTGAAACTCTTCACTGTCATGGTCCCACGTAGCAGCATGTTCATCTTCGATGTAACGAAGAGCAGCTTTCATGTTTTCTAATTTATCGAGGTGATCAATGGCTTTGCTGAATAGCTCAAAATCGCCATGAAAAAGCACTTTGGTAAACATGAACTTCTGGTTAATGGTGAGACTGTCTTTGATCTTCGCGATCTTTTGAAAGTTATTGACAAGGCTAGGTCGGTTTTGACGCGTTAGCGTATCATTAATACTGGTAGCAGCCTGAGGCTGTTGCTGTCCCATGGCTTTTGGCTTGTTGACAGCTTTCGGGGGTTCAAGAGGTTTTTCAATTTTAACTTCAGGGGCTGGTTGTTTTATGGACCCTTGAGGCTCTGGCTTGGCGGCATAAAACTTATTGGCATCGAGCGGAACTACAGCAGAGAATTTTTCAAGGTAGTCCTCGACATCTTCCGGATTAAAACTCACTTCTTCCAGGATCTGGTCAAGAATAGAGAAGGCTTCATTTCCTGAAATTTCTTTCACACCTTTCTCCTCTAATTTCTGCAGCATTTTTTCAAGTGGTGCCTTATTAACTTTAAGGTATTTGATTTCTTCCTTAAAAGGTGCCACCTCGAGTTTGTTGTTTTTTCCGGTTATAATCATCGAAAAAAAGTCATACGGATCAAAAACAACAAGTAATGTTTGGCTAACCGCTTTTTTCAGCAAAGGACTGAAATGTTGTTGGTCAATCGCAATATTTTTTGATAGTACGCTCATTAAAGTATCCAAGGCCTCCTTCACAACCGGATTTTCATAATCAAAATAAGAACTCTTGAGCTTTTTAGTCTCATCTTTCCAGGTATTGAAGAGTTCGCGAACAACAAAAAGGTTTACTTGCTGCACGTTGCACAGGGATAGAATTTCTGAACCCGTAATTTTGTCTTTTGAGGAAAAAAATCCTTTCAGCACTTTGTCGGCATAAGCATCCCCATAGAGGGCGATCGCTTCCAGACTAATCTTTTCGTCCATGCGGTTGTTTTCTGATTAATAATTTTATTATGCGGCATAAAGTTAATGGATATTCAATAATGTGCACAGTTCCTAGCTCCGGGGTGTTCTAATAAGGTCTAATTGTGCAATATCTCCCTTTCAGAACATTTTTATTCTTTACACGCATATCTCACATCTCAGGTCTAACGTCTAAATTTAGCACATGTTTATTGAACGGCATATTGGTGAAAAGTATGGGCGTGAACGCGCAGGATGGATCGAGGTCATCTGCGGCTGCATGTTCTCCGGTAAAACGGAAGAACTTATTCGCAGGCTTAATCGTGCCATTATCGCGAAGCAGAAGGTAGAAATATTCAAACCAGTAACCGACGATCGTTACCACCATACGGAGATCGTATCGCATAATGAAAATGCTATACGGTCCACACCCGTAAATTTCGCGAGTGATATACTTTTACTGACAGGCGATTGTGATGTGGTTGGGATAGACGAGGCACAGTTTTTTGATGCGGCCATTGTGGATGTTTGTAACACCCTTGCCAACAACGGTAAAAGAGTCATTGTAGCCGGGTTGGATATGGACTATGAGGGTAAGCCCTTTGGCCCGATGCCAACCTTACTTGCCGTGGCCGAATTTGTAACAAAAGTTCACGCTATCTGCGCACAAACCGGTGAACTTGCCTCATTTTCTTTTCGGTTAACTGAGAACAATGCCCAGGTAATGTTGGGTGAGAAAGGCGAGTATGAAGCGCGTAGCCGGAGGGCATTTGTTGAAGGCATGAAGGAAAGAAAAAAATGAGGGTGTTTACCGTTAACCGAATTAGGTTGGTAGAGGAAGGGAAAACGAATATGTTTTTTCTGCGCCAATTTCTCCTTAAGCCACTCGCGTTTCGGTTACTGCTTACCTATTACTACTTACTACTTACCATTCTTACTCATGGCCAATCCGATATTCCGATGGGGACCTGGCGCATCCACTCCTCTTACCATTCCATTAACAGCCTGGCCCTGGCGGATCAAAAAGTTTTTGGCGCAGCCCGTAATGGTGTGATGGTGTTGGATCAGTCTGAGAACAGCATAAGCAGCTATTCAAAACTTAGCGGATTAAAGGGGACAACCATTACGTTTATAAATTATGATGGACAGAAAGATCTCCTGCTGATCGCGTATGAGGACGGAAAGTTTGATGTGATCAATTCATCCCCTGAAATTTTGAGTTTTGATCCAACAAGAAATTCTGCTTTTACAGGCTCCAGAAAAATCAATCACATTTTTATCTATGGTGAGTCCGCCTACCTGTCCGCGGATTATGGTGTGATTGTTTTTGATCTGAACCGTCTGCAAGTGAAAGAGACCTGGCGGGATTTAGGGGCTGCAGGTGAAACACTAAAGATATTGCAAAGCACTATAAATATCGACAGTATTTTTCTAGCTACAGAAAAAGGGGTACTAGTGGGAAATCTGAGCACCAACTTGCTTGACTTTAATAATTGGAAGCGGTTTGAGACCGGGGAATTTAATGGTCCGATTCAATCCATCGCTGCGTTTAATGGCGCAATTTACACCGCTATAAATAACTCGGGTCTTCATCGCTATGAGAATGGAAGTTGGGTAAAAGAAAACTTTCTGCAGGCCGTTTCTTTTCTTTCGATTAATTCAACTGTTAATAATCTCTTTATCGCAGAGCAGGATAAATTGTGGAGACTTTCTGTCGATAATCTCTTATCCGAAATAATCTCAGAAAGTATCACTGATCCACGTTTCGCCACAGAGGATTCAAATGGTAAACTTTGGGTTGGTGACGGAAAAAACGGCTTGGTTTCCGATGCATCAGGAAGTTTTCGTAGCTATGTGCCCAATAGCCCTTCGAAGGAAGGAACCTTCAATCTAAAATTCCATGGTGAAACTATTTTCGCTTTAGCAGGAGGTTATTCTTCTTCCATGCTACCGCTTGGCAATCCTGGAAATGCAGACCTTTTTATCCATGGGATTTGGTCGACAGAAACTTCAACCATGCTTGATTTGACGGACAAGGCTTTTAATCAAAGCCTGGATAAGGTTTATAACTCTTCTTTTGGCTTTGGCGTAGAAGAGCGAGATGGACAAGGAAACGTTAAAGTTTTTGATGAAAGTAACAGCCCGTTGATTAACACGAACCCACCTGGGCGATTTGTTAATGTTACCTCACTAGGAAGCTCCGACGATGGATTATGGATAGCAAATTACGGCGCTGCACAGCCTTTACATCTTTTAAAGGATGATAACACCTGGGAATCATTTGCCTTTGCGGTAGCGGCCTCCCGTTTTCCATTAAATTTAGCCGTAGATCTTTATGGAAGTGTCTGGATAGTGCTGAACCCCGACCAGGGTGGTGGCATCCTTGTCTTTAACAAGGATGAGAACGCAACCGCCTATCTTACCGAAGTTACGGGCTCAGGTGGCTTGCCTAGCAAATCTGTACGTTCCATTGCCATTGACAGGGATGGGATAGTATGGGTAGGCACAGATCTGGGTGTTGCTTACTTTATTGATCCATCCGAGGTCTTTTCGGCAGGGGTAGATGCCATCAAACCGATTTTCGAAAACCGTTTTCTGCTGAAGGATGATAGAGTAACGGCCATTGCAGTGGATGGGGGAAACAGAAAGTGGATTGGAACAGAACGAGGGGTATGGCTTTTCAACCCAACAGGGGAAGAATTGGTTTATAATTTCAACACCGAAAATAGCCCGCTGCTCTCGAATATAATTCGGGACATAGAAGTCAACGGACAAACGGGAGAAGTGTTTTTTGCTACTGAAGAAGGATTGGTTTCTTTTCGCGCAGACGCAACCGAAAGCAATTCCTCATTTCAGGCTGTGAAAGTATTCCCTAATCCGGTAACAGCCAATTTTGTTGGCACGGTCGGCATCAGCGGATTGGCCACAGATGCCATCATAAAGATCACAGACATTAACGGCAAACTGATTTGGCAAACCCAGGCCAACGGCGGTACGGCTACCTGGAATGTTCAGGATTACACCGGAGGACGTGCGCCGACAGGAATTTACATAATCTTTGCGGCCACACAAGATGGCGCTGAGAGTGCTGTGGCAAAGATCGCTGTCGTGGAATGAAAAGGTTACAAGTTCCAAAAGTTGCTAGCGCGAAATTTTAAACGGTAACTTTCCATCATGTTACACAAAACCCGTGGTGTCGTTTTTCGATTTACGAAGTATGGAGAAACCTCCATCATTGTAAATATCTTTACCGAACTTTTCGGGTTGCAGAGTTATATTGTAAATGGTGTGCGGAGCAAATCAGGTAAGAACAAGATTGCGCTATACCAGCCATTAACACTGCTGGATCTTGTTGTCTACTATCGTGAAAACGCTAACATAAACAGGATCAAAGAAGTAAAATGTCTGTACCCGTATCAGTCTATTCCATTGGATATAAAGAAATCAGCCGCTGCCATATTCATTAATGAGGTTGTTAACAAAACGATAAAAGAAGAAAGTCATGCACTGGAGCTTTGTAATTTCATGATTGATTCATTCATAACCCTCGATACCCTGACGGCCAGGGTGGAAAATTTTCACTTGCTGTTTCTGCTAAAGTTAAGTCGCTTGCTTGGTTTTGGTGCCCATCATACGAATGAAGTATTAGCAGGGAGAGCTATCGCTATCGAAACGGAACAAATAGTAGGGCAACTCATTGAATCAGATTATTCAGATTTCGTAAAGATGACTAATCGTCAACGCAGAGACATTCTTGATTTATTATTAAAGTTTTATGCTGACCATATAGAGTCCCTGGGGGAGATGCGATCAGTACAGGTGTTACGGGAGGTGATGGGTTGAAAACAAGCTTTAATGAAAAATAAAGGGCGGAGAATTTGTATTTCCTCCGCCTTCTATAATCATAACTTAAATTCACTGTGGCACCGCTCCTCATCTCCTCAACCTGCCTGCCGGCTCCTAACTCCTCAACTCCTTATTAGCCCAATCTCTTTGCAACTTCATTCCAATTTACCACACTCCACCAGTTGGCAACATACTCGTTACGCTTGTTTTGATATTTTAGATAGTAGGCATGTTCCCATACATCCAGGCCAAGCAAAGGTGTTCCCTTTAATTCGCTAACATCCATCATCGGATTGTCTTGATTTGGAGTAGAACCAATTTTTAATTTTCCGCCTTCATCTACGAGCCATGCCCAACCAGACCCGAAACGTGTCATGGCAGCTTGTGTAAATTGTTCCTTGAATTTATCAAATGAACCAAATGCCCCACCAAGTGCCTCCGCGATTTTTCCGGTGGGTGCACCACCAGCGGAAGGGGCCATTACCTGCCAGAAGAAGTTATGATTCCACGAACCTCCTCCATTATTTTTGGCTTTTGCGGAAAGTTTAGAAGCATTGGCAAAGAAGTCCTTTTCTGTTGTGAAAGAAATGTTCTCTGCGGCAATGGCATCATTTACATTCTTAATGTAGGCAGCATGATGCTTGTTATAATGAATATCCATTGTCATAGAATCAATACTTGGTTCTAAGGCGTTGTAGGCATAAGGTAATGCGATCTGGGAGAATTGGATGGCGGACATCTTTTTCATTTCTGAGGTTGTACGCTCCATGTTGGAATTTGAATTAAGTATTGCGGCTGCATTTAAAATAACCGGAGAACCTATCGTTGTGATGACGGTGGCCTTCAGCGAATTTTCAATAAATTTTCTGCGTGAAGTCTTCATAAGGTGAGTTGATTTTGTCAGCAGTAAATTTACCTAAAAATATCTAGCTTGCGTGAACCAGTCAAAACCGCCTTGTACCTATGGAGGAAATATTATATGATGAGATCCCTTCCCTTGACCTGGCAGACTTTTATGAAGAAGATCCGGTAAGAAAGAAAAAGTTTGTTGCCGACGTTGGAGCAGCCTTTCATAACATTGGTTTTGTAGCAATTCGAAATCACTTTCTTACCCGGGAGATGCAGGATCGGCTTTATTCGGCTATCAAGAGGTATTTTGCGCTGCAAGATGATTTGAAGAAGAAATATGAGCGTTCAGCATTGGCTGGCCAGCGGGGTTATACAGGCAAAGGAAAGGAACATGCAAAGGGCAGAAATACAGGAGACCTGAAAGAATTTTATCACGTTGGACAGGAATTGCCAGCACGTGCATTGGTGGAGGAAGGCTATCCATCGAACATTTGGCCTGAAGAAGTACCTGAATTCAAAGAAACGTCAATTGATGTTTATCGCGCATTGGAGAATACAGGTGTAAATATGTTAAGGGCTATTGCAATCTATTTAGGACTTCCGGAAAACTATTTTGATGATAAGGTTAAAAACGGGAATAGCATCCTTAGGCCGATACATTATTTTCCAATAGAAAATCCGGCAGAAGTTCCAGCCGATGCTGTTCGCGCAGCGGAACATGGTGATATCAATCTGATAACTTTATTGATGGGTGCAAGTGCGGATGGATTGCAAGTTCTCCGCAGAGACGGAAAGTGGATTCCGATCACAGCGCTGCCAGATCAGCTGGTCGTTAATGTTGGCGATATGTTGGAACGGCTTACCAACAAAAAACTAAAATCCACGATACATCGGGTTGTTAACCCTCCTCAAAATTTAATGAATATCCCCCGATACTCCATTCCATTCTTCATGCACCCGCGGTCAGAGATGAGTTTGACAGTATTACCGAGTTGTGTTGATCGTGAAAACCCAAAACAGTGGGAAGATATTACCGCAGGAGAATTTCTTGACCAACGACTTCGCGAAATCGGGTTGAAGAAATGAAAGTTCTCATTAAGCCATAGCAAATTTACTGTGCACCAACGCATCCGATATTATATTTTTCTCCGCGATGTGCTAACCCTTGCGCTCACTACTTTTGGTGGGCCGCACGCACACTTAGCGCATTTTCATAAAGTGCTTGTGGCTAAAAGAAAATATTTATCCGATGAAGAACTGATAGAGATAAATTCGTTATGTCAGATTTTGCCGGGCCCAGCCTCGACGCAGACGTTAACCGCTATTGGTTTTAAAATTGGAGGGCCTAATCTTGCCTACCTTACCTTGTTGGTTTGGGTAATGCCTGCGGTCTCCTTAATGACTGCCGCTGCCGTGATTATGACTAGCATTGAGACCAAAAACTGGTCGCTGGAGTTTACACGATTCATTCAGCCTATTGCCGTAGGTTTTGTAAGTTATGGTGCGTATGCGATAAGCTTGAAAACAATTTCATCAAAAACAGGAATCGCTCTGATGATTATGGCTGCCGTTGTTTCCTACTTTGTTCAAACTCCCTTTATTTTTCCTATAATTTTACTCATTGCTGGTCTTGTCACCGCATTGAAATATAAAAAACAGCCAAAAGATGAAGCTCAAAAAAAACTGGTGATTCCCTGGGCGAATTTTATTTTGTGGGTAGGAGTGTTAGTTTTTGCGGCCATAATGGGTGGCGTTACGAAGGCATTGCCTGTTAAACTATTTGAGAACTTTTATCGCAACGGCAGTCTCGTATTTGGTGGTGGACAGGTGTTAGCGCCACTCCTTTATACAGAATTTGTAGTGGCACAAAGTGATGATGAGGTTGGAAGCAAGGCCTCCGTGTTAAAGACTAAACTCAAACAAAAATACAGCCCGAAACCCTATCACCATCCCATTTCACACCATGAATTTCTTTCGGGTTATGCCTTTGCACAGGCGCTGCCTGGCCCAGTGTTTTCATTTAGCTCCTACATTGGAGCATTGTCCTCCCGCGACTATGGGATCGGAGGAGTAATATTGGGAGCATTTATGTCGGCAATGGGTGTGTTTCTCCCGGGCACATTCCTGATCTTTTTTGTTATACGGTTCTGGGATAGTTTGAAAAAGTATAGGGCTGTCCGGGCATCGTTGGAGGGAATCACCGCAGCCAGTGCCGGGCTTGTATCCGCATCGGCAATTATTTTGTTTCAGCCATTGGAAAACACCGTATTGAATTTCGCGACTACCGTCATAACGTTTTGCCTTCTTGCCTTCACGAGAATACCCTCCCCGTTCATTATTCTGGGAGGGCTGATTTTAGGCTTTTTGCTAAAATAAAAAACCCGCAATATTCGGGTTCTTGTTGTAGCGTTCGTCTTGATTAACCTGGGTTATTTTCGGCTCCCGTAAAAGAGTGTAATGAAAAGCGTTGGATAGATGGCATAATTTTTTGACGATGGCATAATTTCAACCTCTTTGGTGTAGGCATCTAATAAAAATCCGGCTTCAAAACCAGTCACCTGGCTTTTAAGAGTCCCTAATTCAAAGTTCAGCGCCGCTTTTAGGTTTGCTCCAACGGTTAAATTAGATTGACCCAGGCCTTCAAACAGTCTTCCTGTTCCGGCTATGTAGTCAAAATTAATGCTTGGATCATATGGTGCACGAACGGTAAAACCACCGCCACCTTCAGGGAAATACTCGATGTAGTAAGGAGCCACTACACCAATGGTAGGTCCTATGGCGAAAACTGCTTTAATTTCAACTCCTTGTTGCGGTGCCTTCTTAAACAGGATAAGGTCACGGCCATATTGAAGGCGAAGGGCATAGAGGTAGTTCGATTTACCATAGATGAAAAGATTACCGGTCTGTACCGAGTTCCTCCTGACTTCCTGAGGGTGTTTTACGTTCATTACCTCTAAACCGAAAGTTTCGAGCACCCGGTCATTTTTGAGTTTTCTGGCCTTTTTAAAGACAAGTCCCCCAATTAATCCACCTGATGTATTTTTGTTGATACCCCACGTAAACTCTGATCCATATTCATAACTGTCCTGCGTTTGGGCTAAGAGCCCTGAAACGATTAGTACAAAACAAGTTGTGCAAATTGAAAACTTTTCGAAACGCTGCATCCGAACCAGAATCTTTACGATAAATTTAAACTTTAAATTACCCAACACAAACAGTAACCCTAAGTTATTCTATATGGTTTCAATGACTGGAATTTATCATGGCGGATTGAGGACGGAAGTGACACATCTTAAGTCGGGTAATACAATTATTACGGATGCCCCTCCTGACAATAACGGCAAGGGGGAGGCTTTTAGCCCAACGGATCTCGCCTGCGCTTCGCTGAACAGTTGCATGATGACGCTGATGGGAATTTTGGCCGAACGCGAGGGCATTAACCTGACGGGGCTAAAATCGAAGATTGTTAAGGTCATGGACTCTAACCCAAGGAAAATAGCAGAAGTCCAAATTACCTTTACCCACGTAAATTTAATTGCTTCAGATGTTCAAAAAGAAAAATTAAAGCGGGCTGCACTAACCTGCCCCGTTGCGCTAAGTCTTTCTGAATACATTAAGCAGACAATTACTTTTGACTTTTAGAGGCTTCCAGAATTAGTTTGTAATGGATATCAAAATGAGATCGGTCATAAATGGACTGGCCATTTTCAATAATGAGAACTTGCGGTGATTCGTGCTCCACTTCAAATTGGCTGGCTATGCTCTCGGATGTTTCCCGGAAGGAATTAAGATCCAGGAAGTAGGGTTTCAGGTGACTCGTTTCCTCGACGTTCCAGTTTCGCTCCAAACGATCCAAAGTAACGCGGCTTGCTGCGCAACGTTTACTATGTTTAAAAATCAACACGTGCATTGATTTCGATTCTTCTTTGATTTGATCCAACTGATCTTCAGACCTCAATTCAAACCACTTCATATTTTTATTACTCATTCCACATTCCCTCTTCACCCTTGTCATAGCGAGGTTTCTTCCCCTTATATTTCAAATGATCAGGTTGTGTTTCTTCCTTTTTGAATAAACGGGCCCACCACAATTTAAAGTTCGTCAAGACATCCCTTTCTCCGTCAACATTATTTTTGTTGGTTTTTATAAACTTCGTATCCGGATGCAGCGAGCGATTCTTTTCGAAGAGATTGAACTTGTGCATTTTGATGTTGCCCTGGTAATCTTCCGCGCGGGCAAATGCCTTACCAGGTTCCCTTGTTTTGAGGGCTTCATCGGCGCTGCTGGGGTTATGAATATAATCCCATGTTCTGCGGACGCTTCGGGCGTACTCGCTGGCTTTTACAGAAGATTTTGTGGGCTTAATTCCAGGTAACGAGCCGTCTGCACCATTGGGCTTTTTGCCATATTTCTTCTCCTTTACCCTGACTTGTAATTCTCCAGCCTGGTAGGTGTTCTTCGAAGGTTTTAATTTCAGCAAAGCTTCTTCTGCAGAATTCTTATTCTCCACATAGCCCGGCCGTTTTACTTTCACCAATAAGCCATCAGCGTCATACGTGGTCTTGTGGGGACGCCTTTTCTTTATGGCATCTTCTGATGCGTTTGGATTTTGAACGTAATTCTTTTTGAATTTCTTGAGCTTGATATATCCTGTAAACGTCTCACCCATGTCACTGAATCCAGGCTGAACTTCAAAACGTTTGATCTTTCCAGGATACCCACTGATTCTGCTTGCTCCTGCTGGCGGCGTTTTTCCTGGGATCGGAGTTTCTTTATTGTTCCAAAGTTTTCCGCTGATACTACCACCACCTTTTTCCGGGCGTTTGGCCTTGATGTTGCCTTGAAAAAGGGCGGCCCTTGCACCTTCCTTGGGTGTCCGGACGGGTAAAGCCTGGCCCTGATTGTTCCATAATTTTCCACTAATACTTCCTCCGCCCTTTTCAGGTCGTTTGCTTTTTATGTTACCTTGAAAAAGAGCAGCGCGGGCACCTTGCCGGGGAGGACGAACAGCTACAGCCTGACCATTATTGTTCCAGGATCTTCCGCTCACGCTGCCTCCACCTTTTGCAGCTCTACTGCCTTTTATATTACCTTGAAATTTCCCTATCCGGTCTGCTCCAATACCCGGCGTCTTAGCTGGAAGTGGTCCTTTTCCGGGACGCGTTTCACCTGACCTGGTGGCAGTTTGATACCAACCACTTTTCCCACGATATGGCCGATCACCAAATCGATCTTTATTTTTTCTGGAAGGTAAAATAGGCTGGCCTTCGATGGATTTTTTACTGGAGAAGTTTCTGCCACGAATACGTCTGCCGGCAAGGTCTCCCTGCCAGGCTTGCTGACCGGCGCGGGTAGCGGAGCGGTACCCACCGGAGGTTTTTCCGCCGTATGGTTTATCACCCATCGGTTTCCTCCCATAGTAAGGCTTGAATGTTGGCGCAATAACCCCCGGGCGTGGGCTTTCAAAGTTCTTTTTTCTCAGGGGTCGACCAGCTATATCTTTTGTTGTAGCCCGTTCACCTCTTCGCTTTGGGCGGGGGAAGTTAGCATAGACATTAATACTTTTCCGTGCGGTGAATGACCTTGAAGCTGACTTTGGAACAACTCTTCTCCGCTTGGGTGGCGCATGCTCTCTTGATTGCAAATCTTTAAGCACCGCCAATTCGCCTCGGTTTGATACAGCTCTTTCCGTACGTCTTGGCTTCTTGGAGGGGTTGTGAACATATCTTCCATATTGTGGATATACGTTTCGACTGCTTCCCGCGGATGATCTTGATCTTATTCGATAACCTGCAATATCACCTCTCCAGGCCTTTTGTTTTGAGGACGGTTGTGATTTTGCAATTGGCCTTAGGGGTTTCCCAGGGCGATCATTGCCTGACGCCCGTCTGCGCGGAGTGGAGGTGTTTGCACGGCCAGCAATGGATTTTTCCCTGGAACGTACTCTCTTTGTACTGGTAACTTTTCTTTTTTGGGTGCCCTTTTTAAAGGGTGTCTTAAAACGGCTTTCCCGTTTTGCTGCTGGCTTATCCCCCTTAGTATTTTGGGCATTCAATGCGGGCACTGCCAGGAATAAAATAAGAAACACCAGCCCCAGCAACTTCCAGGCCCTTGAAAAAATGATTGTGGTATTTTGTCCTGATGTCTTCAAAAAATCGTGTCAGAAACATGCTAAGTTAAGGAAAATTTGTAATTGGCCGATCCGGATCAAAGTCGGTTATCCAGAACGTTCGATCAATAGCTTTTCTTTTAGCCTTAGCTTAAAATTTTAGAAGGTTTTCAATGGCATCTTTTAACCGGACTTTTGGTAAAAAATTTTGCTCCAGGGTTGGTGCAAATGGGATGGGTGTATCCAGTGCAGCAACGCGCACAACAGGAGCATCAAGATACTTAAAGCAATGTTCATTAATCCATGCGCTGATCTCACCACCGATGCCCCCTGTCATCGTATCTTCATGGAGGATTAACACCCGATTGGTTTTCTGAACTGTTTCTTCAACCATCTGTTTGTCCCACGGCAGTAATGTTCGCAAATCAATGACGTCAGCACGAACTCCCGGCATATCAGCCAGGATCTCTCTTGACCAGTATACACCCATTCCATAGGTAATGATGGAGAGATCCGAGCCCTCGGCTACACGATGTGCTTTACCAATTTCTACGGTGTAGTAATCGCTTGGAATGACTTCTTTGATTGAACGGTAAAGCAGTTTATGCTCAAAATACATTATTGGGTTAGGGTCTTCAATTGCGGCACATAATAATCCTTTCGCGTCATATGGATTAGAAGGATATACAATTTTCAATCCTGGTGTGTGGAAGAACCATGCCTCATTGCTTTGGGAATGAAAAGGTCCCGCCGCTGTACCTGCGCCCGTTGGCATGCGGACAACCACGTCAGCATTTTGTCCCCAACGCCAGTGCGTTTTAGCAAGGTTATTGATGATTTGGTTGAAGCCCTCTGTAACGAAATCAGCAAACTGCATTTCTACCATAGCCTTCATGCCTTTGATCGATAATCCAAGCCCGGCACCAACTATTGCTGACTCACAAATCGGTGTGTTCCGGACCCGTGCTTTTCCAAATTTCTCGACAAACCCTTCCGTGATTTTAAATACGCCACCGTACTCGGCAATGTCCTGTCCCATGAGCACCAGGTTGTCATAGCGTTCCATACTCTGGCGCAACCCATCACTAATGGCGTCAATAAATCGCTTTTCAGATTTATTATCGGATAGAGGGACAATAACGCGCTGCGTGAAGGGAGCATAAACGTCCTGGATCTCAACTTGTGTATCGGCTGCTGGATGTGTTTCTTCAAACGCTACAGCAAGTCCGTCGTCAATTTCTTTTTTGATTTGCTTACGTAAACTTTCGATGTACTTCAGATCGACAACACCTTCCTTTATTAAAAATTCCTGATAGTTTTCAAGTGGGTCTTTTTTCGTCCACGCTTCCATTAAGTCCTTTGGCACGTACTTAATTCCGGAAGCTTCTTCGTGCCCACGCATGCGGAAGGTTCTGCATTCCAGTAATACGGGCCGGGGTTGTTGGCGAAGATTTTCTGCCAACAACTTTAAAGTATCATAGACTTCCAGAATGTTATTACCATCAATGCTTAATGCTTCAATACCATAACCAATACCCTTGTCTGCAAAACTCTCGCAACGGAACTGTTCATTGCTCGGCGTGGACAGTCCGTAACCATTGTTTTCAATAATAAAGATTACGGGGAGATCCCAGACAGCAGCCACGTTGACAGCTTCATGGAAATCACCTTCACTTGTTCCTCCGTCGCCATTGAATACGGCGGTCACTTTTTTTTCACCTTTTAGTTTACTGGCGAGTGCAATTCCATCCGCCACTCCATTTTGCGGACCCAGGTGAGATATCATTCCTACAATGTGATGTTCATTCGTACCAAAGTGGAAGGAGCGATCCCGTCCTTTTGTATAGCCCATCATGGTGCCTTGCCACTGCGCGAATAATCTTTCGAAAGGTATCTGACGACCTGTAAAGACCCCAAGGTTTCGGTGCATGGGCAAAATGTATTCGTCTTTATCCAGCGCTTGTGTTATACCTACAGCGATGGCCTCCTGTCCGATGCCACTAAACCACTTGCTGATTTTATTTTGCCGGAGCAGAATGAGCATTTTTTCTTCTATCATCCTGGGGCGAAGAATTGCTTCGTAAAGATCCCGGAGCGTATTATCAGTGTATTGTTTTCGATTAAAATGCATGGCGAAATAATGTGCCGCAAAGTTAACCGAGTTTTTGTCTCATGCGCTCAAATTGCAGTCATCCTTTATAAATGTGTACCAATCTCGTTTACTCAAGCCTTTCTTTTCATGGGCCACCCCGGCCTCTCCAGGGGAGAGGAGTTTATGAAGCCTAAGGAAAAGACATTGAAGTGTGTACCGAGAATAAAAGTGAAATATTTTCTGCGGCAAGACAAGTTGGATAACGTTTGTTATTTTTGAGCCATATGGTTTCCTTCAAAGAGTTTACGTTAGAAAACGGATTAAAGGTTATTGTGCACGAAGACCCAACCGTTCAGATTGCTGTGATGAATATTTTGTATGATGTGGGCTCTCGCGATGAACATCCTGAAAAGACCGGGTTTGCACATTTATTTGAACACTTAATGTTTGGAGGTTCAAAGAACATTCCAAATTATGATGAGCCGTTGCAGCGCGTTGGTGGAGAGAATAATGCATTTACGAATACCGATATTACAAACTATTACCTTACCCTGCCAGCGTCAAATATTGAAACCGGTTTTTGGCTGGAAAGCGACCGGATGCTGAGCTTGTCGTTCGAGCCAAGAGTGTTGGAAGTGCAGCGTAAAGTAGTCATTGAGGAATTTAAACAGCGCTATCTCAACCAGCCTTATGGTGATGTGTGGCTCAAGCTACGACCCCTTGCCTATCGTGTACATCCTTATCAGTGGGCAACGATTGGCAAAGAGATCAGTCACATAGAGAATGCTACCCAGGAGGACGTGAGGGAATTCTTCTTCCGTCATTATGTACCGAACAATGCTGTGCTGGTCGTTGCCGGAAATGTCAGGTTGGATCAGGTAAAAAAACTTACAGAAAAATGGTTTGGCCCGATTCCTCCCGGAACGAAAATGCGAAACCTTGGTGCCGAACCGAAGCAGCAACAAAAGCGATTTTTGGAAGTGAAGGCTAAAGTTCCTGCCAGCGCATTTTATAAAGCTTACCACATGCCAGGCCGTTTTGACACGGATTATTATGCCATTGATTTATTGAGCGATATACTAAGCCGTGGCCAGTCCAGCAGGCTTTATCAGCAGTTGGTAAAGGAGAAGGAAATATTTACATCCATTTCCTCCTTCCTCATGGGCACCGTTGATCCGGGGTTATTCGTCATTAGTGGCAGAGTGAAGGATGGCATTCGTTTACAAGATGCGGAAGTGGAAGTAAATGTTGTACTTGATCAGCTAACAACACGGGGATCCAACGAAGAAGAACTTGAAAAAGTAAAAAACCAGGCTGAGTCAATCCTTGAGTTTGGTGAGGTGGAGGTATTGAACCGCGCCATGAATCTGGCCTTTGCTAAACTTTCAGGTGATGCTAATTTAGTGAATGAAGAGAGTAGGATAATCCGCGCTACAACAGTAGAAGATATTAAGCGTGTTGCCCAACATGTTCTGCGGGAAGAAAATTCCAGTGTGATGTATTATCATGCTGAGCAGTAATGATGTCGGCGGGCAGGTAAATCTACTAAAGTAAATATAAGCCACACTGCATATATTAAAACGTGCGCCGATTTGGTTGGCTCGTAGACAGAGGCGACTAAACCGATAAAGTTTTTAGAATGCAAGTCAAACTTGATTTATTTTAAACCCTAAAACTTCAAAATATGAAAAAGTTTAATATTTACCTGGCTATTATTGGTATCCTTCCTCTTTTAATAAGTTGTAGTGACCGCGACACTATATCGGATACTGAAAAGATTCTAATTACGAAGGAGATAGAGGAGATACTAAACGGTTATCCAGAAGCTTTTAAGCGCCAGGACTTAGACTGGTATCAAAACTTTTGGTTCAAAGATAAAGATTTTGTTATGGCTGGTGATGGTAAGATTGAAGCCAATTATGACTCCGCAATCACTAAAAGATATCGTGAGGCATTTTCAAATTTTAAAGGTGTCCTTTATTTTAAATGGAGTAATGGTCATTCTCATGTTATAAACAAAAATGCAGTTTCATATACAACAAATTTTGACTGGCGATTTCTTACTGTATCTGGAGACACAATTAAGTCTAATGGTTCATGGCTTTACGTATTTAGGAAATCTGAAGGAAAATGGAGAGTTATTCAGTCCGCAGGAACGCATAATTATTACAAATGAAATGCTGAAAAACAAGTTGTGTCCGCCGAGTATTTATTCATGATGGACAAGATTTGCACCGCTAACAGATTGGAAAGCGATTCAAGACCCATGACCGATGGACTCAAACTTAAAAAAAATGAAAATTAAGGAGTAGGCTTCGTTTACGTTCAGAATTAAAAATTTGCAAATGAAAATACGTGTTGGAATGGGCTTCGATGTACATGAGCTTGAAGCAAAAAGAAATTTTTATCTTGGTGGAATTCAACTTCCGGATGCCCCTAAAGGAGCCGTTGGCCATTCCGACGCTGATGTGTTGATTCACGCCATCTGTGATGCCCTGCTCGGTGCAGCCAACTTAAGAGACATTGGCTACCATTTTCCAAACACCGATAAACAATGGAAAGGAACGGACAGCAAATTGTTTTTGAAGGAAGTTACCCGATTAGTGAACGAAAAAGGATGGAGCATTAGTAATATAGACTGCACCATATGCCTCGAGAAACCCAAGATCAATCCACACATCCCGGAAATGAAAAAAGTACTGGCTCCCTTAATGAAGATCAGTGAAGATGATATATCCATAAAAGCAACGACAAACGAAAAACTAGGGTACATCGGACGAGAAGAAGGCGTTTGCGCGTATGCAGTGGCATTGATACAAAAAGACTGACCCTACTGTGGCCATGTTTGCTTAAATGTGAAACCGCCCCATTACCGTGAAAGAGCTGGGTCACAAAGATCACGCCTGCGTGCCGAAGCACTTCGGTGCGCAGGCACGACGAACCACTATGGACACGAAGAATTTTCAATTCCGACTATGGTTTTTCGTTGTGTCCGTGCGAATTAAGCTATTACCTTACCCTCTACAAGATTAGAGATTGAGTGCCCCCATGGCGTTGAACATGACAAAGTCTTCCATGAAGATCATCACCACTTCCGACGGCTCACATTCATTGTTAAATGAAGAGCTCAACGAAACCTACCATTCCGTTCACGGAGCTATTCAGGAGTCCGCACATGTATTTATTAAAAATGGCCTTGACTATTACATCCAAAAAGTTAAGCCTCAAAGTATTTCTATTTTAGAAGTAGGTTTTGGAACCGGACTAAATGCATTGCTCACTATCCATCGTATGCTTGAAACATTTGTCACTATTAAATACACAACGGTAGAGCCGTATCCTCTTGGAGAAGAAGTTTGGTCAGCGTTAAATTACACGCAAACCATTGGGTTGAAAGAACACTTTACAGCGCTTCATCGATCTTCGTGGGAAAAGGAAGGAACAATGCTTCCTCATTTTCAACTTCTAAAACTTCAAACAACGCTTCAGCAAGTTCAATTACAGCCGAAATCATTTGACCTCATTTACTTCGATGCATTTGCGCCGAATAAACAACCCGAAATGTGGACCTTCCCGATGCTTGAAAAAGTTGTTGAAGCCATGAACATGGATGCTGTCTTTGTAACCTACTGTGCGAAAGGCCAGCTAAAGCGGGACTTGAAAACCTTAAGTCTCATGACGGAAACGCTGCCGGGTCCCCCGGGGAAGAAAGAGATGGTAAGAGCAATCAAATCTAAATTTAATTCTGGCTGACGCTTGCTGCGTTATCTTCATAAATCTCAATCGTTTTCGAGGTTGATTGAGTTTTTCAAAATAGGCCAGCCTGCAATCGTTGACGCGTTACCAATTTTAAAACAGTTTGAATTATTAGTAAAAAGATTCAAAAAATTCCGCGAAAGTAACTCAAACTCCCAATTTCCTTCTGTTTGTTTGATAAATTCAAAACTCCGTTCTGCCCTGGGCGGGATATTATTTGTAATTTTAAACAACCAGAAGAAGATGAAAGAGAAAACCAGCCGTGGTTTGTATACCCCTGAACTGGAGCATGATGCGTGCGGAATAGGCTTTGTCGCCAATATCAATGGTACCAAGACCAACCAAAACCTACGAGATGCATTATCCATGCTTGAGAATATGGAGCATCGTGGAGGTAAGGGAAGCAGTCCTAAGACAGGTGATGGTGCCGGTGTGCTTATTCAGTTGCCGCATGAATTCTTTGTTGAAGAATGTGCTCGTTTGGGATTCGGCTTGCCTGCTGCCGGCAAATATGGTGTAGGCATGGTGTTTTTTCCCCGTGATAAAAAGGTAATGAATGCCTGCCGGGAAGTACTCCGAAAAAATATTAAAGAATTAGGTCTTGAATTGTTGGGATACCGGGTTGTACCTGTTGATCACAGTGTACCAGGACCCGGTGCAGCGGAAGTTGAGCCAATGATTGAACAAGTCTTCGTAAAGGCTAAAGATGAAACGCTGGTAAATGGTGCCTTTGAACGCAAGCTATTCGTTTTACGAAACCTTACTTCGCACACCATCTCGAGGGATGTAAGAGGAAGCAATAAAGAATTTTATATCACCAGCTTTTCAGCTAAAACAATAATTTACAAAGGACAGCTTAGAACGGAACAATTGCGGGCATATTTCGATGATCTTCAGGATCCGCGTTTAAAGACAGCCCTGGCCTTAGTTCACTCCAGATTTTCAACCAACACGTTCCCAAATTGGAAACTTGCCCAGCCCTTCCGTTACATTGCTCACAATGGTGAGATCAACACCATCCGGGGTAACGTTAATAAAATGAAATCAAAGGAGGCTCTATTCAAGTCAACATTCTTTACGGATGAGGAGTTGAAGATGCTTCTTCCGATTACCAGTCCGGAAGGTTCTGATTCTGCTAATCTGGACGCTTTGGTGGAGATGCTCGTGCTGTCTGGCCGCTCTTTGCCGCATGTTTTAATGATGCTGGTTCCGGAAGCATGGCAGGATAATAAGTTAATGGATCCGCATCGTAAGGCTTTTTATAAATATCATGCTTCCATGATGGAGCCATGGGATGGACCCGCAGCATTGGTTTTTACGGATGGTTGCCGCATTGGCGCGACGCTTGATCGAAATGGTCTGCGTCCGTTGCGATATTGCATAACGCGTTCTGGTCGCGTTATCGCTGCTTCCGAAGCAGGAGCATTGCCCGTGGATCCGAAAGACGTTATTGAAAAGGGACGTATCACCCCAGGCAAAATGCTTATGGTTGATTTGGAGCAGGGTAAAGTGCTGGATGATGAGAAAGTAAAACGCGCCGTATACGAAGGAAAGTCTTATTACAATTGGATCATTCAAAATCGGCTTAAACTCCGGTTAGAGCCTGAGCAGGAATGGATGGAAAGCAGTTTTGATGAGAAGACGTTGGTGCAACGCCAAAATGCCTATGGTTATACGACGGAAGATGTAAAAATGATCATACTTCCGATGGCAGAAAAAGGTTATGAAGCAATAGGTTCTATGGGGGATGACACGCCCCAGGCTATATTGTCAAAAGAAAGTCGCCATCTTTCTAATTACTTTAAGCAACATTTCGCACAGGTAAGTAATCCCCCCATTGACCCCATTCGCGAGCGTTTAGTGATGTCTCTATTTACCCGTGTTGGCTCAAGCCTCAACGTATTGGAGGAAACCCCGGAGCACACGCGGCAGATTCATATCTCACAACCTGTACTGCTGAACTCAGATCTTGAGAAATTTAAACACTTACAAGATCAGGGTTTTGAATGCGCGGTCATTCAATGTGTATTTAAAGCCGACGGAGAACCGGGTCGACTGGAAGAAAGCCTAAATAGAATTTGCAGCGAGGCGGAAAAGGCTGTTCGTGCCGGAAAGAAAATTTTAATCCTATCCGACAAAAAAATAAGCAACGAATTTGCACCAATACCTTCCCTTCTTTCAGTAGGTGCTGTTCACCAATATTTGGTGGAAAAAAGAATTCGTACACAGGCCGGCCTTGTAGTAGAAGCAGGCGATGCCTGGGAAGTACATCATTTTGCTACGATTATCGGATATGGGGCCAGTGCGGTAAATCCTTACGTGGCATTGGAAACAATTCATTTCATGAATAAGGAGGGATTGTTTTACAAACCCCTGGCAGACGAAGAAACTTTCGCCCATTATCAAAGTGCTGTCGGCAATGGCCTCTTGAAGGTAATATCTAAAATGGGTATCAGCACGTTGCAGTCTTACCAGTCTTCCCAAATCTTTGAAGCACTTGGAATTGGAAGCGATGTTGTCGAAAAATGTTTCAAGGGTACCATCAGCCGTATTGAAGGTCTATCCTTCGACGATATTGCAAAGGAAGTATTAGTGCGGCATCAGTTGGCATTCGAGATCGAAAGCAAAGAACTTTCCGTCGGAGGGGTGTATCAATGGAAGAGAAGAGGTGAAAAACATTTATTTAGCCCCGAGGTAATTCACCTCCTTCAATATTCGACGAAGTCCAACAACTACGAACTCTTCAAAAAATATGCTCATCTGATCAATGATCAGTCAAACGATGCGCTTACGTTCAGAGGCTTGTTTGAGTTTAAGAAACGCAATCCTATTCCAATAAGTGAAGTTGAGCCTGTAGAAGAAATTTTCAAACGTTTTGCTACCGGGGCGATGTCATTTGGATCAATATCACACGAGGCACATAGCACGTTGGCCATTGCCATGAATCGCATCGGTGGAAAAAGTAACAGCGGCGAAGGTGGTGAAGATGAGATCCGTTTTGAAAAGAAAGCGAATGGAGATTGGGAGCGGTCTGCAATTAAACAGGTAGCCTCTGGTCGATTCGGTGTCACCAGCTATTACCTTTCAAATGCCGATGAACTCCAGATCAAAATGGCGCAGGGTGCTAAGCCGGGTGAAGGTGGTCAATTGCCCGGGCACAAAGTGGATGAGTGGATTGGCCGGGTACGTCACTCTACACCCGGTGTAGGTTTGATCTCTCCACCTCCACATCACGACATTTATTCCATTGAGGACTTAGCACAGTTAATCTATGATCTAAAAAATGCTAACCGTCAGGCACGTATCAATGTTAAGCTTGTTTCACAAGCAGGCGTTGGAACGGTAGCGGCCGGCGTAGCAAAAGCTAAGGCAGATGCCATTTTGATTTCAGGTGCAGATGGAGGGACAGGAGCCTCTCCGATTAGTTCTTTGCGTCACGCAGGGTTGCCCTGGGAACTTGGTTTAGCCGAAGCACATCAGACGCTGGTTAAAAATAATTTAAGAAGCAGGGTTGTTCTTCAGACGGATGGACAAATCCGCACGGGTCGGGATATTGCTATTGCTACCCTATTGGGAGCTGAAGAATGGGGAGTTGCAACGGCAGCCCTGGTTGTGGAAGGATGTATCATGATGCGTAAGTGTCATTTGAATACATGCCCTGTTGGGATTGCCACGCAGGATGCTGAGTTGCGTAAACTCTTTACGGGAAATCCAGATCACGTGGTAAATTTCTTTACATTCCTCGCCCAAAATTTACGTGAAGTAATGGCAGAGCTTGGTTTCCGAACCGTAAATGAAATGGTTGGTCGTGCCGACATGCTGCGGGTTCGTCAGGACATTGACCATTGGAAGATTAAGAAACTGGATCTATCTCCTCTGCTGCAACGGGAACCTGGTCGCGAACATATCGGATTGTATAAACAGATTGATCAGGATTTCGAATTGGAGAAAGTGCTTGACTGGAAATTAGTGGAAGCCGCGAGAGCGGCCCTTGATGAGGGTGAACCTGTAAAGGAAAAGTTTATTATACGAAATACAGATCGTACTACGGGGGCACTGCTTTCAAATGAAATATCAAAGAAGTACAAAGGAAAAGGGCTGCCCGAGGATACGATTCAGTTTCACTTTAAGGGATCGGCGGGTCAAAGTTTTGCCGCATTTGTCGCTCCAGGTGTAACATTCGAATTAGAAGGTGAAGCCAACGACTATTTTGGTAAAGGATTGTCGGGAGGTAAATTAATTGTGTACCCTGACAAAGAAGCCACTTTCAAACCAGAAGATAATATCATTGTCGGTAACGTAGCTTTTTATGGCGCTACATCCGGGGAGGCCTACATCCGGGGGCAGGCCGGTGAACGTTTCTGTGTCCGTAACTCAGGGGTAAATGCGGTGGTGGAAGGTGTCGGCGACCATGCCTGTGAATACATGACGGGTGGCAGAGTGGTAATACTGGGAAAGACAGGTAGGAACTTCGCTGCAGGAATGAGCGGTGGTATAGCCTATGTATTCGATCCTGAACACGCGCTTGAACGACTTTGCAATAAGGACATGGTGGACTTTGAAGCCATGGAGAGCGAAGATAAGACAGAAATAAAAGCGATGATTGAGAAACATTTCAGGTATACCGGGAGTGACCCTGCAGAGTGGATTTTAGGGAAATGGGATGAGGCTTCTGAACTTTTTGTAAAAGTTATGCCAAAAGATTATAAGGCTGTGCTTCAGAAAGCGAAGGCCAGTAAAGTTTCAGCGATGGCAGAAAGCGTAGGCGTCAAGTAAAATTGATCAATAGAATTTAGCAGAGAATGGGACAAATAGATGGATTTATGAAGTTCGATCGCGAAATGGCAAAGTCTCGCGACACGAAAGAGCGGATCAAAGATTATAAGGAAGTATATACACCACTCGACAAAGAAAAGGTTAAACAGCAGGCATCTCGTTGTATGGATTGTGGAGTTCCTTTTTGTCATCATGGCTGCCCATTGGGCAATAACATTCCGGATTTTAACGATGCCGTCTATCAGGGAAAGTGGGAAGAAGCTATTCGCATCCTGGGGAGTACCAATAACTTTCCGGAATTTACCGGTAGGATTTGCCCTGCACCATGTGAGGCAAGTTGTGTGCTAAGTATTAACAACAAACCGGTTACCATCGAATACATTGAAAAAACAATTGCAGAGCAAGCGTTTGCTAAAGGATATATCAAACCAAATCCCCCAAAAAGCAGAACGGGTAAGCGCGTAGCCATCGTTGGCTCTGGCCCTGCTGGTTTGGCAGCGGCGGCACAACTGAATAAAGCGGGGCATTGGGTAACGGTATTTGAAAGAAGTGACCGGATTGGTGGCTTGTTGCGCTATGGCATCCCGGATTTCAAGTTGGAGAAGCACGTCGTGGAGCGTCGCATCAGTCTCCTGGAGCAAGAAGGTATCATTTTCAGAACAAATGCCCATGTAGGAGTAAACATCAGCGCAAAACATTTGAAAGATGAGTTTGATGCTGTGGTCATGTGCGGTGGTGCTTCGGCCCCACGCGATCTACCCATTCCGGGCAGGCAACTTAATGGGATTCATTTTGCAATGGATTTTCTTCCACAACAGAATAAGCGTGTTTCTGGCGACAGCGTTTTCTCCGGGGAGATCTTAGCTACGCATAAAAATGTGCTGGTTATTGGTGGAGGTGATACAGGATCCGATTGTGTGGGGACTTGCAATCGTCAGGAAGCGAAATCCATTACGCAAATAGAATTACTTTCTAAGCCTCCATTAACACGCAGTGAAAATAATCCATGGCCTCTCTGGCCGATGGTGTTAATGACATCATCATCGCATGAAGAAGGTGTCGACCGTCAATGGGCGATCCTTACGAAGGAATTTATAGGTGATAACATGGGTCGTCTTACCGGTCTGAGCCTCGTTGACATTGAATGGGGTACTAACGCCCAGGGAAAGATGGGATTTCAGGAAATTCCGGGAACCGAAAGAGTCATACCCTGTGAACTTGCACTGCTTGCTGTTGGGTTTATTGGCGCTGAAAAAGGCGGCATGGTTGAAGAGTTAAAACTTGAGCTGGATGAGCGTGGAAATATCAGGACCAAAAACTACATGACCTCAGAGGAAGGTATCTTTGCAGCGGGTGATATCAGAAGAGGTCAATCCCTTGTTGTATGGGCGATTTCAGAGGGCCGTGAAGCAGCTCGGGTGATTGATACGTGGCTTATGGGAAACTCATCGCTGGAAGCAAAGGATGAATCTTTTGTACACCTTTCGGAAGAAGCTTAGCGTATTAGACGTGATGCGAAAGAATTTTAGTTTTTCGAATACTTGCCTCTTTATCTTTGTCTGAAGTCAGCATTCCTCAAATACCGGAATAAACAGTTTCATTTCATCAACCGAAATTACTTCCTAATTTTACCAGACTAAATTCAAAGGATGTGTCAACCAGAATGGTAAAAGTGGGAACAGTGCAGATGTCATGCACGAAAAATCCACCTGAAAATTTAAAGAAAGCGATTGAGAAAATCCGTGAAGCTGCTGCTCAGGGGGCACAGATAATTTGCCTTCAGGAATTATTTGCCTCATTATATTTTTGCGATGTGGAAGATTATGAAAACTTCAAACTGGCAGAGCCCATCCCAGGACCTTCGACAGAAAAATTGTCAGTCGTTGCAAAAGAACTCGGTGTAGTAATCATCGCTTCTCTATTTGAAAAACGCACCGAGGGCCTGTATCATAACACAACCGCTGTGCTGGATGCCGATGGAGCTTACCTGGGCAAGTATCGAAAAATGCACATTCCCGATGATCCGGCATATTATGAGAAATTCTACTTCACGCCAGGTGATCTTGGCTATAAAGTCTTTAAGACAAAGTTTGCTGCCATTGGAGTGCTCATCTGCTGGGATCAATGGTATCCCGAAGGTGCTCGCATAACGGCATTGATGGGAGCAGAAGTCTTATTTTATCCCACCGCCATAGGGTGGGCAACTTCTCAGGATGAGGCGACGAACAGCGAGCAATACAATGCATGGCAAACCATTCAGCGAAGCCATGCAGTAGCAAACGGTATTCACGTGGTAAGCGTGAACCGTGTTGGATTAGAGCAGCATGGCGCAATGAGATTCTGGGGAGGATCGTTTATCTCCAATCCATTTGGAAGACTTATTTATCTCGCCTCTCAGGATAAGGAAGAAGTACATGTACAGGAAATTGATCTGAATCAAACCGAACGTTACAGAACGCACTGGCCTTTTATGAGAGATAGAAGAATAGATTCGTATCAACCGATTACTAAGCGGTTTATTGATGAGGAGAATTAGTCCGAAAGTCCGGAAGACGGAAAGTTTGAAAGTAGTACCGTTAGCATTAATTTCTTATTTATGGCTTTTAAATTTGAAGAATCAGTTTCCAAAGGATAAATAGTCATTGAATTCAGTGGCACAGAGGGTCACCAGGGAGGAAACGGTTTATTGATGAGGAGAATTAGTCCGAAAGTCCGGAAGACGGAAAGTCCGAAAGTAGTACCGTTAGCATAATTAATGAAGTATGGCATTCAAATTTGAAAAACTTATGGTGTGGCAGAAAGCGGCTGATCTTTCGGAAATGGTAATGAATAGGTAAAGGAGTTTCCAAGGGATAAATAGCCTTTAAATGCAGTGGCACAAAGGGTCACCAGGGAGGAAGCGGTTTATTGATGAGGAGAACTAGTCCGAAAGTCCGGAAGACTTATGGTGTGGCAGAAAGCGGCTGATCTTTCGGAAATGGTAAATGAATTGGCCAAGAATTTTCCAAAGGACGAGTTATACATTCTCACCGCTCAATTTAAACGAGCTGCAGATTCAATCTCTCTTAATATAGCTGAGGGCTCAACTGGTCAGTCAAATGCGGAGTTTAATAGGTTCTTAGGTTATGCTTTGCGATCTGACATAGAAGTGGTGGGATGCCTTCATCTGGCCGTGCGCAGGAAATATATTTCAACATTTGAGTTTGATAATCTTTATAGAAAATGCGAAGAATTGTTAGTCATGATTAATGCCCTTCGAGAATCAATAAGCAGAAATTAATGAGCAATGAAAAACTTTCGGACTTTCGGACTTTCGGACTTCCGGACTATCAGACTCCGAAGGACCTCGGATACACCTTCCCAGCAGAGTTTGCTAAACACGCTGCAACGTGGCTTAGCTGGCCGCATAAGGAAGCTTCATGGCCTGGGAAAATTGAAAAGATCTATCCGGTCTATGCACAGTTTATTAAGCTGGTGGCAGAAGGAGAACGCGTCCATATCAATGTCGTGGATGAGAAGATGAAAGAAAATGCATTGGGCCACCTGCAACATGGGAATGCAGATTTGAATAATGTTCAGTTCTTCTTTCACCCAACCAACGATGCCTGGTGCCGCGATCACGGCCCCGCCTTTCTCATCAACCCCAATGCAGAGCATAAGAAAATTGTCGTGGATTGGGGATACAACGCATGGGGTGGTAAGTACCCGCCTTTCGATCTTGATGACGTTATTCCAACGCTGATAGCACAACACTACCATATTCCTGTTGTCTATCCTGGTATTGTTATGGAAGGTGGTTCAGTTGATTTTAATGGAAAAGGAACGGTATTGACAACCACGTCGTGTCTGCTTAATGTAAATCGCAATCCCCACCTAAATCAGCTTGAGATAGAAGAATACCTTCACAACTTTTATGGCGTTGATAAAATTCTCTGGTTGGGTGATGGCATCGTCGGGGATGACACTGATGGTCACATTGATGATATCACCCGGTTTATAAACAACGATACTGTTGTTACGGTTGTAGAAACCAACAGGCAAGATGAAAACTACGTTCCACTTCGGGAGAATTTAAAAAACCTCAAAACACTTCGTCTTGAAAGTGGTAAGCAAATGAACATTGTTGAAATACCCATGCCGGCCGAAGTTTTTTATGAAGACATGCGCTTGCCGGCATCGTATGCTAACTTCTATATCAGCAATAAGTATGTTATCGTCCCTACCTTTCGCGACAAGAATGATGACAAGGCATTGGGGATTCTTCAACAATGTTTTCCTGATCGAAAAGTAGTTGGCCTTGATTCTTTGGATTTGATCTGGGGTCTGGGATCATTCCATTGCCTCAGTCAGCAAGAGCCGGAGGTTTAATAGCTGTAAAGTGTAGATGGTGTAACGCAATACTGAAGAGGAACATCAAGATCATTTACAGCTTCGATTGTTTCTATTGGCTCAAATAAAGAAATTCCTACCCGTTTACAGTCTTTCCTGCATAGAGAAAGGAATTTGTCATAATAGCCTTTTCCATATCCAACCCGATGACCATGCTTGTCGAAAATCAGCATAGGTACCAAAACCATATCAATGCGCTCAGGATCAGTGGGTGTACCCTGTTTAGGTTCTGGTATTCCCCATTTGTTATTTTGTAGTTGGTGAAGGCCTTCAAAAAAGATGTTCTCCAGTTCTTCCAACTGGTCGTTAACGCGGGGAATTGAAATACGAATGTGTGGAAATTCTCTTCTGATACGATCAATGATTAACCACGTATCGGGCTCTTTATTTTTTTCGAGTGGCAAAAAGGTGTGGAGAATTTTGATGAAAGAAAGATCAACACCTGTAAAAAAGTTTTGATAAAGCTGAAAGTTAAGCTTGGTATATTCAGCCTCAGAAAGAGAAAGACGTTTTTGGAGGTAAATCTTTCGTAATTCTTCTTTGGTCATCCCTCAAAGATAGCTTGCTGCGTTCTCCTTCCAAAAAAATCAGGAGGTGTAGGCTAAAATGTTGAATTTAAAATCGAAGGGATCAAATGTGTTTAATAACTTTTTGATAAAGTCGGGATCACGTTGATAGAAATTCAAAAAGTTATCGGTCCGCTCCTGAAGCGCTCCCGCCGGGAACAAAGCATCCTTGACGGCTTCGATCTGGCGCAGCTTATCGGCATGTAGTCGTTTTTCGGCACGGAGAAGTTTTCGTTCAATTTTTTCGAGACTGTTCAAGGCACGTTTACCTTCAGCCCCAACAAAAGGAACAAGTGTTTTATCAATGGATTCTGCCCTTATTCCAAGGGATTCAAATATCTTGCTGATCTCAATTCGTTCAGTTCCTACCGTGAGATTTCTCGGAGAATGTTTCAGTACCCAATGATTGAAAAGATAATTCTTCTCTTCAAACAGCTCCTTTGATTCAAGGCCGGTCTTTGAGAACTTTAGCGCTATTTCATGATCCATGACCATTCCAACATTACGGGGCATTAGAATTGGGAAAGGTGTTTGGAAGCGATTAAATACCGCTTTGAGTTGCAACCAATAAATAACTTCAGCAGGTCCACCAACATACGCCAGGTTAGGTAGGATCATCTCCTGATATAGTGGACGCAGGATCACATTAGGACTGAATTTCTCTGGTTCATCCGTAATAAGTTTTTCAATTTCTTCGGTTGAATAAGAAAGATTGCTGTCGAGTATTTTGTACTGATCCCCTTGTTTCTCAATTCTGCTCCTCAAACCATCTGTTAAATAAAATAAATTTATGTCCCGACAGAAGACCTGGGCTTTATAACCAAGGCTTTCGAGGGACATATTTGTATTATCGACTATTTCCTTGTTGACATTTTGAAGGATATCCTGTTTCATCACATCGGTGAATTGAGATTTTAGTGCGCGATCATCAGCATCGATCACTATAAGACCTTCGGAACCGAACAATAGATTTATGTAACACCTAACAGCCGCGCCGAGTTTTTTGTGCCTGGTATATGCTTCCCTGAAAACGCTTGTGTCACCAGGAACCTCATTGACAAGGGCGTCCAACCCCGTGGTATCGAATCGTCCTACGGCACCGGTTTGATGGGTATTCCATACGTATTTCTTACCATAAAGCCTGAAGTATTTTATTTCTTCATAATCATGATCTTCTGATGCCATCCAATAGACGGGCACGAAATTGTAACCTGGATATTGCATCTTGAGTTGCCTGCAGGTATTAATGACTGTGACGAGCTTAAAAATAAAATACAACGGCCCCGTAAAAATGTTTAGCTGATGACCAGTAGTAACTGTAAAGGTCTTTGAATCTCTTAGCAGGAGTATGTTTTTTTCAACAGCAGGCGAAGTTGAAAGGCCTTCATATTGTTTCTGAAGCGAATCAACTAATACACCACGATGCTCCTGCTGGAACGTTGATTTTTTCTCACTGATCTGATCATTGAAATTTTGCAGTACGGGAAACCGATGGTAAAATGGGTTAAGTGTTTCTTTTTGTTGAATGTAGTCTATAAAAAAAGGGCTGAACGCACGCGTGTCAGCCAATGTAACTTTATTAAGCTGCATGGTAACAACAAAAGTTGGTGGGACCTCCTAAAACCATTGTCCGAATAACGTCAATTTATAGAATAGGGTTGAGAATTTATATATTAGGTTATTGTACCACTCCTCCGGTTAAATCAAACTCGGTCGCGGACTTTACTCTTACATTCACAAAATCACCCATACGAAGATAATCCCCCGGTCTTTCTATAATTACTTCATTGTCTACCTCGGGAGAATCAAATTCAGTTCTTCCAATAAAGTTACCGCCCTCTTTCCTGTCTACCAGCACCTTGAAAGTTTTACCAATTTTTTGAGTGTTAAGCTCAAGCGAAATTCCCTGTTGAAGTTCCATTACGTCTTCGAGGCGTTGTTGTTTAACTACCGCTGGCACATCATCAGGCATACTATGAGAATGTGTATTTTCCTCATGTGAATAGGTAAAGACTCCCATTCTGTCGAAACGGGATTTCTCTACAAAATCCATTAGTTCATCAAAGTCTTGTTCCGTTTCTCCCGGATGGCCGGCAATCATGGTGGTTCGGATAGCAATGCCAGGCACTTTTTCGCGAAGGGTGTGAAGAAGTTGTTCAGTCTTTTCACGCGTAGTGCCTCTGCGCATAATTTGCAGCATACGGCTGGATGCATGTTGGAGAGGAATGTCAATGTACTTGCAAATGTTGCTTCGTTCCGCCATTACCTGAAGGGCATCCATCGGGAAACCTGTAGGAAAAGCATAATGTAGTCGAATCCACTCAATGCCCGCCACATCGGAGAGGTTTTTAAGGAGTTCAGCAAGGTTTCTTTTCTTATATAGGTCAAGCCCATAATAGGTAGAGTCCTGAGCAATAAGCAACAATTCTTTGGTTCCGTTCTTTGCCAGGTTTTTAGCTTCCAAGACGAGCTCTTCCATAGGCCGTGAGATGTGACCTCCCCGCATAATGGGGATCGCACAAAATGAACAAGGTCGGTCGCAGCCTTCCGAAATTTTCAGGTAGGCATAGTGACTGGGATTGGTCAATATTCGTTCGCCAACCAATTCGTGCTTGTAGTTGGCTTTGAACACTTTCAGCATGCGCGAAAGATCGCGTGTTCCAAACCATGCATCCACTTCGGGAATTTCTTTTTCGAGGTCGTCCTTGTAGCGCTGGGAAAGGCAGCCTGTAACATAAACTTTGTCAACAATGCCTTCTTCTTTTGCATCGACATAACGAAGGATAGTATCGATTGATTCCTGCTTGGCATTATCGATAAATCCGCAGGTATTAATGACCACTACGCTGGCATCATCTTCTTTGGATTCGTGCACGGCATCTATTCCGTTACCCCGTAATTGCGTTAAAAGTACCTCAGAGTCCACCAGGTTCTTAGAACAACCCAGTGTTACGATATTAACTTTTGTCTTCCTGTTTCCTTTTGTCTTCATTTAAATTCCAAAATCACAGTTCTAAACCACAAACGATGTTTTAAAAATCCTATAATTAATATTCAAACCGCTTTAAAATCGGATTTTACACCCTGGATTGAATGTTAGATTGAGGCTTCATTCGTTTCGGGTGCAAAAGTACTAAAAATTAACGGGCACAAAATTTGGGCTTTGGAACGTTAACTTATCTTTACACCGCATCAATAACCATGAAGAAATTAACCTGGTTCGTATTCTTTTCTATTATCGCTGTGTCTTGCCTGGATGAACCGGATTGTTTTCAGTTGAATAATAACAGTGTTGTCATCGCCTTTAAAATATTGGGGGCGGGAGCAGATGAATTTGCGCTCGTTGGAATTATATCTCCTGAAACGGACAGTGTTTTTTATGGTTATCAGATTGTTCCAAGTGCTGAACTTCCCCTTAATCCATTAGACGTACAAACAAGATACTCTTTCCAGGGAGTATATGGGGATAATGAAATTCAGTTGGGGTATACCCGGCAAGTTCAGTTTGTCTCAGCGGATTGTGGTGAGCGTTATATTTTTGCTGATCTTAAAATTATGGAGCATGATTTTGACTCTGCTCGGGTAGTGTATGCAACACCCACAGCACCGGCATCCACCAACATTGAAATTTACCGGTGTCCAAGAACAAATCTTATGGGTATCGATTTGGGGGACAAACAGCTTGTGGAGGGAGTAACAGCAGGTTTTTCAACTTTTATTTTTCTGCCGAGCGATTCCCTTACTACGATTGATCTTCCGCTCAATAAAGATGATTCCACAACCACCTTTGTATTTGATTTTGGAGCTGTTTCGAAAACCTTGAAAGTGAAGTATACCCGGACCAATAAAACACGTTTTGAAATTTGTGGCGAACAGACATTATTTTCTAATCTTCTTGTAGACACCGCGATTACTGATTTCAGTTCAGCAACTATTCTTAAAGACAGTATACAGGACCTTCCTATTATAAATCTTGAAATCACTCTTTAGCATATCGCTTCTCATTCTATTCTCATTCACGGCATCAGCCCAAAAAGTTGATACGGTGAAACAGAAAAAGGATTTCAAACCTACAGGGATTCGTATAGGAACCGATGTGATTGCCCTGGTTAAAACCGCTTACGATGAGACCTTCAAGGGTTGGGAAGTAAATGCTGATGTTGATTTCTATCGTTATTACTTTGCTGCAGATTATGGCTATTGGGCAAGGGCATATGTAGCGGACGACGGTAATTATTCAAACGACGGTAACTATTGGCGTGTGGGCGCAGATGTAAATTTTCTTACCAAGGATCCGGACAAAAACATGTTCTTCTTCGGCATGCGATACGGAAGTTCAATATTCTCTGAAAAATTAGTGGTTGAAAAAATTGACCCCGTATGGGGCCCGATCAATTCCACCCTTACGAACTCAAATGTCAATGCGCAATGGTTTGAGCTTACTACCGGACTTCGCGTAAAAATCTGGAAGATGATTTGGCTGGGGTATACTGCCCGGCTGAAGTTTGCATTAAAGATCGGGGACACTCCGGAAATGCTTCCCCATGATGTACCGGGCTACGGTCGCGCGGATGAAGCATCGTATTGGGGATTTAATTACCAGATTTTCGTTAGGCTACCCGTTAGGAGGTCAACGTCAATTCCGCTTAAAAAGTGAGTCTACGAATTCGGTCTTATTGAAGGGCTGGAGATCCTCAACCTTTTCGCCTACGCCGATATATTTTACGGGAATTTTGAATTCATCCGATATCCCAATAACCACTCCTCCTTTTGCTGTTCCATCGAGTTTTGTGATGACTAATGCTGTAACATCGGTAGCTTTTGTAAATTCTTTCGCCTGGATCATGGCGTTTTGACCGGTGCTGCCATCCAGAACCAGTAACACTTCATGAGGTGCATCTGGAATAACTTTTTGCATCACCCGTTTTATTTTAGTGAGCTCAGCCATGAGATTTATTTTAGTATGAAGCCGGCCTGCGGTGTCAATAATAATGACATCAGCGTTTCGCTCTACTCCTTCTTTCACAGTATCAAATGCAACAGCGGAAGGATCTGCATTCATTCCCTTCGCAATAACAGGGACACCAGCGCGTTCGCCCCAGCGTTTCAGCTGATCAACGGCAGCCGCACGAAAGGTGTCTGCTGCTCCCAGCAAAACAGTTTTTCCATTTTTTTTGAATTGTGCTGCCAGCTTGCCAATGGTGGTTGTTTTGCCTACTCCGTTAACACCAACGACCATAATGACATATGGCTTTTTGTCTGCAGGAATTTCAAAATCCACAGCGTCACCTGCATTACTTTCTGAAAGTAGCCCGGCAATTTCTTCTTTTAAAATGCGATTCAGCTCTGATGTTCCTAAATACTTGTCCCGCGCAACCCTGGTCTGAATGCGCTCGATGATTTTTAACGTTGTATGGACACCCACATCGGAAGAAATAAGAATCTCCTCCAAATTATCCAGCACCTCATCGTCGACGGTAGATTTTCCAGCAAGGGCCTTCCCAAGCTTTCCGAAAAAGCTTTCTTTAGTTTTCTCAAGTCCTTTATCCAGGGATTCTTTTTTTTCGGAGGAGAACAAATTGCTGAACATTGACATAAGCGGGAGAGGGTGTTTTAAACAAAAAAAGTCCCTTTGGAGGGACTTTTCAAATTCTTATTAAAAATGAATTATTTTTTAGCAAGGATTTCCTTTACCAAGTCAGCCGGAACAATTTCTTCTTTGAAGGTGTAAGCACCTGTCTTTTCAGACTTTACTGCACGGATCACTTTTGCAAAACTCTTGCCGTCAGTTTTCTTAAGGGACGCAACTACTTTCTTTGCCATGGGTTATTTGATTTCTTTGTGGAGAGTATATTTCTTCAGGATTGGATTGTATTTCTTTAACTCCAATCGCTCCGTTGTATTCTTACGGTTTTTGGTAGTGATGTGACGGCTCATGCCCGGCATGCCCGTAGTTTTGTGCTCTGTGCACTCTAAAATCACCTGGATCCTGTTACCTTTTTTTGCCATGGTTCTTTAATTTTTTATTTCAACACAAGGTATCCGTTAGCCTTAGCTTCCTTCATCACCGCAGTAATACCATATTTTGTAATGGTCTTTATTGCTTTCGTAGTTAGTTTCAACGTAACCCACTTATCCTCTTCAGGAACGTAGAAACGCTTCTTTTGAAGGTTCGGTAAAAATCTTCTTTTGGTTTTGTTATTCGCGTGAGAAACGTTGTTACCAACCTGAGGTCTTTTTCCTGTAATTTGACAAACTCGTGCCATATCCGCTTAGTTTTTTGTACCCCCTTAAAAAGGGACTGCAAATATCGCTAAAACACCTTTAATAATCCAACGCTATCCGTAAATAATCCCTGTCGCCAACCTAAAAAAGCCTGGAAAGCAGCAATTCCGGCTCTAAATCCGCAAAATTATCAATATTAAGATCGGTTTCAGCCAACTCCTCACGGGTATGCGTGGTGGTAACACCCACAACTTTACAGCCCGCGTTTTTGCCGGCCTTCACGCCGGAAAGAGAGTCTTCAAAAACCACACATTGCGCAGGATTAAGCCCTAATGCTGCTGCTGATTTTAAATATATTTCAGGATCAGGCTTTCCCCGGCTTACAAAGGAATCATCCAGAATAATGGAAAAGAACCTTTCAATATGGGTGTGCAATACCGTGAAATCAACATTTGCCCGAGGTGCAGAGGTGGCAATGGCCCGGGGAATTTTCTGTATCTCCAATTTTTCCAGAAATGTTATCAGTCCGTCAACGGGTTTGATGTCTTGATAGAGTTCGCGGAATAGCGTCTCCTTTTCATCTGCAAACTGGCGGATGGTTTCTTCACTAAGGTCACCAAACAAGTTCAGTAACCAGTCGCGGTTGGTACGTCCATAAATTTTTTCGCGCAGTTGATGGTCGGTAAGATCATATCCGTGTTGCTTGCAAAATTGCTTTAATGCGATTTTATGTGTGGGATTGCTATCCACTAGTACTCCGTCCATATCGAAGATGAAGGCGTGTTTCATAATGAATCTTTTTATAAATAAAATGATAATCGTGTCCAAAACAATAGGTTTTGGATTCATGAAAATTTGGCGCAAATATTCCGGAATGATTCAATAAATAACAATTCGTTTAGCGAATGAATTATTATTTACATTAAAGCGAAGAATGTAAACTCCGGCGGATAGGTAAGGTACCTTATAGGTGTACTCCTCATTTGCCTGAAGGTATGCCGGCTCCGTTAACTGTTGTCCAACGATGGAAATGATCTGTACAGAAGCTGGCCGGTCAATTTTGATCGTTAGGGGAGCATCTTTCGCCAGCGGATTGGGATAAATTTCAATCGCGGGAGTTTGCGGAAGCGATTCCCCTTCGTCATGACGTAAGATGGAAATTCCACCCATTACATTGCCCACCACGATCGCGGGTTTTGTAGTGCTGAAAAGGTTTACGGAGGTAGGCCAGATATGCCCACCCAGATTCCTTGCCTGGTAAGTACCCAATAATGCGTTAAACGTAATTTCCGTTAATGCCCCGGAAGCATCAGTAGCCTCACGGAAATTACTTATCATGTTGAGTTGGCCGCTTTGATCTCCGTAGACCAGGTCGGATTTTCCATTGCCATCAAAATCCGAAACAGAACACGCTATATTTTGGCGCAGGACCGTTGAACCCAATTCCAGGTAAGTGTCATCTTCAAGCAAAAAGTTTAATGCACCCTCAGGCCCATTATTCCTCCAATAGGCAAGGGATCCGTTTGTTTTTCCGACTAATAAATCAGGGAGCCCATCTTTATTTACATCAGTTACTAAGATATTTTCTGAAGCGTTGATCGTGAAGTCTGTAGGTTGAATGAATTGATTGGAGAAGTCTATGCCTGAGCTTGCCTGATTTAACACATAATTGAGTTTGGTTATACCCGATTGATAACTGGTGGCCGTAAAAACCAAATCAATTTTAGCGTCATGGTTGAAGTCTGCGAATTGAATTTTCAGGTTAAAATAATAAAATTGGGAGAACCCCCATATATCCTCATTCACTAAGGTGAATTCCGGGGATGTTGCAGTTCCTGTGTTTTCGAATAGCTTGATCGTTGCCATAAGATTATCGGATGTATTCTGGCTCACAAACAGATCATAATCGCCATCCCCGTCATAATCGATGAAAGCCGGAACGGCATTGTCTCCTACATCGATCATGAGCTCTTGTAAGAATTTGTTTGTGGAGAAGGAAAACGCGGGAGCCGTGGTTGATCCTGAATTTTTATAGAGCCAGTTGGATTGGTCCAGATTACTGGTCAGGAAGGTTTTCGAAAAGATATTGGGTATGGATATCAAATCCTTCGTGCCATCAAAATCTACATCTTCATAAAAGGCGGCAGGAAAAATAGAGAAGTTGACCGGATTGTTTGGGGGATAGTTTGAGGAAGTGTTGATAACAGGATTCGCTAAAGTGCCTTCATTCTTTAACAAGTAAAGGTTGGAGCAACTTGCTTCCGAGAATAAAAGATCCAGGTTAGCATCACCATCAACATCCAATGCCAAAAGGCTTTTGCCTCCAGCGTGTTGCGTACGGCCTCCGACAATAGGAGGGCAATCCACTCCATTAAAAGCAAAATCACCACAGTTGCATTCTATAAAATCACCCCATTTTTGAGTTATCCGTTCAAAATCCAGCGAGTCGCATGATCCATAACGTTCCATGCCGAAATTTTGATGATACTCAACGGTGCCATTCCCTACAAAGCGAACATTAAAAATGTCCAAATCACCATCACCATCAGCATCAACAATCGCAGGAAGGTCATCAAACTGAAGTTGAAGGTTAACCTTATTGTTAAAGCCTTTTGTCAGCAATACAGGACTAACTCCGTCATCGAACCCAGTATAAAACAAATGATGCTTCCATGTTAGAATTTCTCCCGGGGAGGTTACATTAGTATATACTTTGATCCCTAAATTATTGCCCGTAAAAATATCTTTCTTGCCGTCACAGTTGGCATCACGGAGCAGAAGCCAATTTGTTATATCCTCCGGAAAAAAGGTCTCATATTCAGGTGCGTAATGGTATTGATTATTTTGATTGAGGAACGTAATGATTTTGTCGGACGTACGATCGAAGAGCACAAGGTCATCCTTACCGTCATCATTTAAGTCCATGGTATTATAGTGCGCCGCATTCAATCCACCTGCCCAGGGCATGAGTAATTCATTTCCTCCAATGTCCCGCACCGGAATACTTTGATCCAACACATAAGTAAACTGAGCTTGCAGGCCAATGGGCAAAACCAACAAGAGAACCCGGAGAAGTTTGATCATTAAAATTATTTTCTTTCTCTTTAACGTTGGCCACAGGCCACCTGTTATCTTGCTTGCAAGATACTTTTCCCAAATCACAATCCCTATGAAGGTAGGGGGATAAGGTATAAGGGTATAAGGGTATAAGGTATAGAGGTATAAGGTATAGGGTATAAGGATTAAGACCGGATCAGTTTTTTTAAAAGACAAATGGATATCGAAAAGTTGTATGCCTGTTTTCTGGAATCCGGACAAGTATCGACCGATACGCGGAAGATTATTCCGGGTTCGATATTTTTTGCGCTAAAGGGTGATCGTTTTAACGCCAATGAGTTTGCGCAACAGGCGCTGGAAAAAGGTGCGCGTTATGTTGTATTAGAAGAGGCTCAATATGCTGTGAGTGATCGTTGTATTGTAGTCAGCAATGTACTGGAAACCCTGCAAAAGCTGGCGCGTCATCACCGCGATCAATTAAAGATTCCCATTATTGCGTTAACGGGTTCGAATGGCAAGACCACCACTAAAGAATTGGTAAACGCTGTGTTACTTAAAAAGTATAACACCTACTCTACCAAAGGAAATCTGAATAACCATATTGGTGTGCCGCTCACTCTGTTGGGCATTGATAAATCGGTTGAGATCGCAGTCGTTGAAATGGGGGCAAATCACCTGGGTGAAATTGCGATGCTTTGTTCAATTGCAAATCCTACACATGGTTTTATAACGAATATTGGTAAAGCGCACATCGGAACGTTCGGAGGCTTTGAAAATATTATTCGGACAAAATCGGAGCTGTATCAACACCTGATTACATATCATGGTATCGTATTTATCAATTCACAAAATGACATTTTAACACGCCTGGCAGGAGCAAAACGATTTAAAGATCCAATTTTTTATCCGGCGAATGGTGACTACTACCATTGTGAATTACTCGGAGCGGATCCTTTTGTGAAGATCAAAGCCGAAAATAATGAGGTTATTCAAACCAATCTGATTGGTACCTATAATTTTGAAAACATCGCCGCAGCATTGTGCATTGGAAAATATTTTGGCGTTGATGTGACGCTTTCAAATTTGGCGGTTGCGGAATACTTGCCCGGTAACATGCGTTCTCAATTGATAAAAAAAGAGAGTAACACCATTATCCTGGATGCCTACAATGCTAACCCGAGCTCTATGCAGGCGGCAATCGAAAATCTGGCGGCTATGAAGGGCGATCATAAAGTGCTCATTTTAGGTGATATGTTTGAGTTGGAAGGAGAGGCTGACCACGAGCACCGAAGTATTGGAAAAATTTTAAAACAAAATACATTTGACAAGGTTTATCTCTGCGGTCAACTCATGAAGGTGGCAAAGGAAGAATTTCGAACAGCGTTGTATTTCGAAAATAAAGAGCTATTGATAGAAGAATTGAAAAGGAATCCAGTGAAGGGATCGACTATTTTAGTAAAGGCCTCTCGTGGGATTGGATTGGAAACAGTTCTGGAATTTCTTTAAACTTAACCAACTTATCGAAATGGAAATCATCAACATATAATACCTGCGCTATGAACTTCGATATCATCCTGAAATTTCTCAAGGACCTAAGCAAACACAACAACCGTGAATGGTTTGAAAAAAATAAATTGAAATATAACGACGCAAAAGAAGGCTTTGAGTTGTTTGTTGTTGACCTGCATGAGGAGATGATCAAGTTTGATGGCTCCTTATCTGGACTTAATCCTAAGAAGTTAACCTTTCGCATTTATCGCGATGTGCGGTTTAGTAAGGATAAGACTCCTTATAAGAAGAATATGAGCGCAGCGTTTTCATCTGTGGGCAAGGGCTTAGGCACACCGGGATATTATTTTCATGTTGAGCCAGGCAACAAAAGTTTTGTCGGGGTAGGATTATTTATGGCAGCGGAAAAACTCGCTAAAGTCAGGCAGGAGATTGATTACAGTGGTGATCAACTTCTGAAGATTTTTAACGAAAAGAAATTCAAAAAGAATTTCGCCAAGTTTTGGGATGATGATAAGTTAAAAACTCCTCCAAAAGGTTATGCAAAGGATCACCCGCATGTAGAGTGGCTTAAACTAAAACATTATATTGTGACGCATGAGTTTAAAGACAGTGAAGTGACAGACAAAAAATTTCTAAAGAACCTTGTAGACGTTATGAAGTCGGCTAAACCGTTGAATGACTTTTTGAAGGAAGCCATTTCATAAACTATCATTGCGGATTGTCGTCCCATTCAAAGTACTCATCCTTTTCAAGTTCAATTTCTTTTTTCTCTTTAGTGCCCTTATTCTTAAAGGCATCTTTTAATTCCTGTACCTCCTTTTTCAGGTCGCTGACAATTTTTTTCTTTACAGCCTCTGTATCATAGGTCACACGATAATCATCCGTGGTACCGGTAATCTTCATAAAGAGCTTGCTTTGTCCTGAACCATCTTCTTCCAGTGCGCCTTTTGCCTCTTGCGTATTGATATTCTTATTATTGCGCAGGGGCGCAATGACCCGGTAATCAATTTGCTGATCAAAGGTGTGCGTCCCACTGATTTTAATAGTTGTCACATTTGTTCTCACCTCCATTTGTGGTATGTAGACGGTTTTATTTTCAATATGAATATCATTCCTGATGTCCGAAAACCGCACCTGGCCCAGGCCATCATCATTCAAATACCGGTTGAGCTTTTTCATCGGTTCAAAATTATTCAATTCACCATTTTTGATCGAGGCACTGATGTCTCCGACAAGGGTTTCAGAGAATAGTTTCAGATTCTGATTTAGCACCATCTCCAGACTAACATCAGCTGAAGTCTGACCCTTCAGGTGTTTATCTTGAATGAAATCCTGACCAAAGTTTTCAAATACATAAAAGATACTATCGATATATATTCCATTAAGTTTGAAAGTGCTGACAACCTCAATAGCTTTATTATTGTGAGCGTCAACGATGCCGGAGAATGCCATGGCTCCACCCATGGAATTGAACGTGATGTTGCGGGATACAGCCATTTCGTTTTTCACCAGCATGTCGCCTTTCAGGTTGCTGGCGTGGAAGCGTTTGTAACGAAGAGCCTTCACATCGCAGTTAAAATTAAGATTGATATTACGTGAAATACTGAATTCGTATTTCTGATCTTTCCCTGCCGCCGTTTTCCCGAATCCAATGGCGAAGAGCTGATCGACATCCAGAAAGTTCGACTTCAAGTCCGTTTCAATTCCAATGGGTTGATTTTCGAAAAGCAGGAAAGTAACGATGTTTTTAAAAAACCCATTAAAGGTAAAATCGCTGTTGCCAAGTTTCCCCGATACATTGCTGAGGGCAAGATCATTGTTGCTGAATTGCAGGTTGCCCATCAGATTCTGCAAGGCAATTTTATCGGATCCATAGGTGAAGGCAATATCTTGAAGCTCAACGGTTCCCTGCGTGGATACGCGTTGCGCCGTGGCTTTTTTCTTTAGCAGTTCAATTTTCCCCCGGAAAGAAACATCTGCCAGCAAGGAACCGGAGACATTATTAATGTTGGGTATCGGATAAAAGCCTAATAAGCCGCCGGCATCCACACGACCTTTGAAATCGCATATCACTTCAGGGTTTTTGAAATTCTGAATGATCAGGTTGGCAGCGAAGGGCTCATCATTAAGTTTTCCAGTTATGTTTTTCAATACCAGTACTCCGGCTGCCACGTTCAAAACTTCACTGCTCGCAAAGGATCCTTCTACATTGGCCTCTTCGATTCGTGATTTATACTGAGGATGGAACAGCGTTATGTTCTTAAATCCAAATTCGATGGATAGCGACGGACTTCTGTCAGCACTGATCTCACCTTTTAATTTGGCATTGAAATAAACATCTCCTTTGCTCTGATACTGTTCAAAATTTTTGGAGATCGATTCCGGCAGGAACGAGAGTAACGTTTGAATGTCTGTGTCCTTGCCTTCCGTGATGAGGTCAATCAAATTCTTTTCTTTCCACCGGTATTCCCCGCTTACCGTAAAGCCTGCACTTTTAAGATTTAACAGGGAGGGTTTGATGAAAAGGATTTTCTGAAGATCATCATAAACAAGGTTGCTTTCGATTTGAAATGATTTCCCGGCCAAAAAAGACTTTCGATTAACGTTGATCTTCTCCGTGGTCAATTCACCAGACGCGTCAATGTTATAAATATCATTTGCCGATTGAATGGAAGCAATAAGGTTTTTACTGATGAATGTATGTTCCTGCGTCGCGCTTATATCGGTGTAATGTACTGTCGTATTTTCCAGCTTTACTTTATGGAGCTCAAAACTTACCGTTCCACTTCCTGTAGGACTGTCCTTCTTAGCAATGGTGTAGTTGTTTTCTCCTTTTGCATTGATCTTTAAATTAGTCTCACTGTCTTTTATCTGCAGGCCTTGTATGATGTATTTCTCGTTCCAAACATCAACCAGATTAAGTTGAAAGGAGATCTCCGCTGCGGTAAGGAGCGGATATTGGCCGGCATGGCTATCCTCAACATAAACATCCTTCATGAGAATCGAGAGCTTTGGGAAGTTTTGCCACACGGATACGTCCATTTTCCCGATTTTCACTGGAGTATTAAGTTGCTTGTTTGCCTCCCGGATAAACTGATTCATGATTTTGTCTTTAAACAGGAATACAGAGATCGTCAGGGATAGCACCAGGACGCCACAGACCAGTGCGAGATAAAAAAGTATTTTCCGAAAGGTTTTCAAAAGTTTAAAAAATGATGGTGCAAAAATACAAGACAAATATTAAACCAAGCGGAAAAGAGGAACATCCTTCGGTAAAATGCCGGCTTGCGAAGAGTTTCGGGTGTATTTGGCTTCATAAAGCTGAACGGTTGTATCGCGAAAAACAGAAATGCGCATTTTCATAAGGCAAGCCAAAACCCCCGATGATCTGAATCAAGCCATGATGACTACGGTCATGGTGACCTCACCTAAGGTTTGAAAATGAATCTGAGTTGGCTAATTTGACTCCGGTTTTTTAGCGATTTATTATGTACACATCTAATACTATCAACGTCCGCTTGAGCAGGTTATTCATCCTGTTATCATTATTTATTTTTTCGGTTCATTCGTTGCGGGCGCAGCTTTCAAAAGTGGAGAAGAAAATTGCAGGATATGTTGATGCCCATAACAAGGAAGCGTTGAAGCTGTGGGAAGAGGTGGTAAACATCAATAGCGGCAGCATGAATTTTGAGGGTGTGTATCGAGTCGGGCTGATCTTTAAAGCCAAACTTGATGAACTCGGGTTCACCACACGCTGGGTCGATGGGAAAGCTTTTCACAGGGCCGGTCATCTGATCGCCGAGCACAAAGGAAAAGGAAAAACAATTCTGCTCATCGGACATCTGGATACGGTATTTGAATTGTCCAGCCCATTTCAGCAATTCACCTGGTTAAATGATTCCACTGCGCATGGCCCCGGGGTGGGAGACATGAAGGGTGGTGATGTTATTATGGTTCAGACCCTGCAGGCATTAAAGCAGGCTGACCTGCTGAAAGATATGAACATCATTGTCGTGATGAGTGGTGATGAAGAATTAAGTGGTGATCCGTTGTCACTTGCGCGTTATGATCTCATTGAAGCTGCCAAACGTGCTGACATTGCCATTGGTTTTGAAGATGGCGATGGAAGATTTGAAACCGCTAACATTTCCCGGCGCAGTTCTTCCGGATGGCAGTTAAAAGTAACGGGAGTGCCTTCCCATTCTTCCCAGATCTTTACGGAGAAAATTGGTGCAGGTGCCATCTATGAAGCCAGCCGTATTCTGACTGGATTTTACGAAGCCTTATCCACTGAAAAGGACCTTACTTTTAATCCGGGTGTAATACTTGGGGGCACCAGTATAGAACCCGATGCGGATATGAATGGAGGAAGAGCATCCGGCAAGGATAATATTGTCGCCAGGGATTTGATGGTTACCGGTGATATCCGCGCTATCTCACCGGAGCAATTAAAGAAAGCCCAAGAGGTAATGATGGACGTGGTGGCAAAACATCTTCCGCAAACCCAAGCGGAAATTAAATTTGACGAAGGCTATCCACCCCTTGCTCCTACTCCGGGCAATCATCAACTGCTGAACTATTTTGACAAAGTGAGTAAGGACCTTGGTTATGGCAGTGTGCGGGCTGTAAACCCTCGTGATGCTGGTGCTGCCGATATTTCATTTACTTCCGGATACGTTGATATGGCGATGGATGGTTTAGGACCACGTTCTGACGGTGGGCACACTATAAATGAAACGGCTGATCCCAGGACATTACCTATGGAGGCGAAGCGGGCTGCAATATTGTTGTATCGGTTGACGTATGGCAAGTCAGTATCTCAGAGATGATAAATATGTTTGCACAAACCGAAATCTGTTATAGTTTTGCAGTCCAAATTATTGGGAGCTTAGCTCAGCTGGTTCAGAGCATCTGCCTTACAAGCAGAGGGTCGGGGGTTCGAACCCCTCAGCTCCCACTCAAAAGGTTGCCTATGGCAACTTTTTCCGTTAGATGCAAGCCTCTTTTTGCGTTCTATTTTCCAAATCGGCTAACAAGTTCTATATAGGCCACACCACTGAGCCAATGGTAGAACGCTTACGAAAACATAATTCCAATCATGATGGCTTCACCAGAAAATTCCAGGATTGGGTTGTCGTCTATTCTGAAGACTATCTCTCGAAGGACTTGGCTTATGCCCGCGAACTTGAAGTAAAAGCATGGAAAAGTAGAAAGAAAATACAAGGACTTATCGCTAACTAGTTTGATAACGAGCTCGGCTCAGCTGGTTCAGAGCGTCCCGACCTCAGTCGGGAGGGTCGGGGGTTCGAACCCCTCAGCTCCCACTTGATAATCAGCCACTTACATGCGAAATGTAAGTGGCTTTTTTATTTATTATCAATTTGCCATTTGTTTTTCAGCGTAAATTGTATGGATAAACTCCATGTATGTAATCCAGCAAAATCGTATGTCTTCCAAACTAACCTTTCAACCATTATCATCAGAAACGTGGCCAGCCTTTGAAAAACTCTTCGGCCCTAAAGGTGCATGCGGCGGATGTTGGTGTATGACCTGGCGTTTTAAGAAAGCTGATTTTGAAAAACATAAAGGCGACGGCAATAAGAAAGCCATCCGTAAACTGGTACAGAAAAAAGAGCCCATTGGTATTCTCGCTTTCGTTGGTGATAATCCAGCCGGGTGGTGTGCTGTAGCACCGCGTGAAAAGTATATACGTCTTGAAGATTCGAGAGTACTCCGTCCGCTGGATGATCAACCCGTATGGTCAGTATCATGTTTCTTCATCGCGAAGCCATATCGGCGAAAAGGACTATCAGTGAAACTGTTGAAGGCAACATTAGCGTATGCCAGGAAAGAGGGGGCTAAAATAGTGGAGGCCTATCCCCTGGAACCGAAGGATGATAAGCTGCCGGATGTATTTGCGTGGACTGGAATTCTTTCATCATTTACCGCAGCAGGGTTCAAAGAAGAAAAACGACATTCTCCGGCACGGCCTATAGTGCGGTATTATTTTTAAACTTCAGTTAGTAAATCTTGCAGGATAATTTTCTGCGAATAAAATGGACAGAAAAAAATATAATGACCGTTTCCATAATTAAAGTTGCGGAATAAACAAGAACATTGGAATTTGTCCAGTCATACAACAGATCCATGAACAGAAGAGATTTTATAAAGAGTAGCAGTCTTGCTGCGGCCGCCGTAAGCATGACCGGCGTGGAAACATTTGCTTTGCCTAAAAGGAATAAACTTCCCCCATGGAAAGGTTTTAATCTTTTGGATTTTTTTTCACCGGATCCGGCAAACTCGAGAATTTCAACTTCGGAAGATCATTTCCGTTGGATGCAGGACTGGGGATTTAATTTTGTGAGAATTCCTATGGCCTATCCCAGCTATCTGGATTTCGACCGCAGCAAGAATATTACTCCGGGCGAAGTTTATAAAATAAAAGAGGAGGCTGTCGAAAATATTGATAGGGTAGTGATGCTGGCGCATAAATACCACATGCACGTAAGTTTAAACCTGCACCGTGCCCCGGGATATTGCGTCAACGCTGGCTTTTATGAGCCCTATAATTTATGGACAGACCAGGAGGCCCTTGATGCCTTTTGCTTCCACTGGAACATGTGGGCCAAGCGTTACAAAAGTGTTTCCAGGAAAAAGATAAGCTTTGACCTCGTCAATGAACCGAGTATGCGGGAAGACATGAATGACCAACATTCAAAACGGAGTAGTGTACCAGGAGATCTTTACCGTAAAGTAGCAAAAGCTGCCGCGGAAGCGATACGCAAAGAAAACGAGGACAGGATCATTGTTGCCGATGGTAATGACGTAGGGAATACGGTAATCCCCGAAATTATTGATCTTGATATTGCACAAAGCTGCAGGGGATACACGCCCGGGATAATTTCCCATTATAAGGCACCCTGGGCAAATAAAGATCCTGATAGTTTGCCCGAACCAAAATGGCCCGGACAGGTTGGGGAACGTTATTTAAGTCGAACAATATTGGAAGATTATTACAAGCCGTGGATCGCACTGGCGAAACAAGGGGTTGGTGTTCACTGCGGAGAATGCGGCTGCTGGAATAAAACTCCCCATGATGTATTCCTCGGCTGGTTTAATGACCTGCTCGGCATACTCCATGAAAATAAAATAGGGTTTGCCCTATGGGAGTTTGTTGGTGACTTTGGAATACTCGATTCAGGGCGAACCGATGTAGCCTATGAAGACTGGCAAGGGCATAAGCTCGACAGAAAGTTGCTGGATCTGTTAAAAAAATATTGAACCGGTTAGCTGCTGTTAGAAACACCCTTCGACTAAAATCATTTTTGTTTGAGAGGCCGACTGGCGTATAGCTTTAGCGGGAGCATACCCGGCAGATGACCACCATGCTTTCGCTTTTTCCATGGAAGGGAATTCCACGACCACAACCCTTCCGGTCTCCCAAATGCCCTCCAGCGTTTCAGTTGCACCTCCCCGTACAATAAATTTTCCATCAAACGGAACCAACGATCCGGGTGTCAGTTTCTTGTAATCTTCGTAGAGGGTAGGATTTGTGATGGTTACATCTACAATGATATAAGCCTTCATGTTTAATGGTGTTTATGTGTATAAAAGTGATGATTAACGATCACAAAGCACGTCGACCTTCGCCATTACTTGTTACGCTGAGCTTTTTGTTACCTGACGTTTTTCTTTCTACACTCTTCAACCGTTGCTGTCGTCAATGAGTCAAACTTTTGCTCAAGTTTAAACTGAGATCTTTGGTCAATCGTTGCTGTGTCTTTGTTGAAAACCGTAAAGTCTGTGAAATGAATTGCCAATGGAGATTCAGTTGAGGAACTACCGTCAGGCATTGATCCCCCCATTGCTCCTGATCCTCCTAATAAAACTCCAGGTGTCATCGTTTTTCGTTGCTCATAGCTCCAAAGTTCATTCATTCTGATTCTATTGTCCTTGTTGTCCACAAGATAATACTCGTTGTCAATAGTCCCGGATTGAAAGTCAGGTTGAATAATTAACAATCCATTGTCAGGTATTTCGAGTATTCTTCTTCCATTTTCAACCTTTGGATTTGTCCCGCATTCCTCTCGGTAGATTATTCTAAATCTCCCTTCAAAAGTACTAGGTATTAAGTAAGTCTCTTTTGCTGGTCGCGTTAAGTATGACTTAAGAAAAGATAGGGAATAAATCGCAACAACTGCTAAGATTAGAGTCAATGGGAATGCAACCAAACCTAAAACAAATTTTGATTTGCCTTCGACTCTTTGTAAAAACTTGTCGAGAAATAATAACTGAAAGAAGTTGCCTACTGTCCAGAGGTAGAAAATAGGAAAACTAAAAGTATTTATCCATGGTCCTAAAATCAAAAGCACAAAGTATATCCATCCATAAGAGATCAGTCCCGAGATGAACAGAATAAATACGACTCTGAGGTAGATTTTGTCCGCTCTGAGAATACTGAGAATTGTTTTCCCGCTGACGGCTAGTCCTGTTGCTAGAGGAATTGTCCAGAAGATAAATGAATAGATGTCGCCTTTTCCAAACCATTCTTGTCGGTAAAGAAAGATTGTCACCGCTCCCAAGCAAACTAAAACGTTTAAGAGTCCGCTTAAGAATTTTATAATTAGGGATCGCTTCATAAAAAAATGGCATATAACGTAACTAATATGGAGATGGGCTAACGCTAGTCCAGCCACCATCAATAATCAGGGTTTGGCCAGTAATGTGACCAGCCTGAGGTGACACTAAAAACAAAGCTGCATGGGCGATGTCTTTTGTAGAAGCCGGATTCCCGATGGGTGTTATACGGGACCACGTCTTTTCATATTCGGGATCACTCGTGGTCCGCTCTGTAATCGTAGCCCCAGGGGCAATCGCATTCACGGTAATATGAAAGGGAGATAATTCAACTACCAACGTCTTGGCTAACATTTCAAGGGCAGCTTTGCTCATGCCATACGCTGCCAAATTTTTGTGCGCCTGATGACCGGTGACCGATGACATGAATAAAATCCTTCCAGGGGTTCCCTGATCTTTCATTTGCAATGAGGCTGCCTGTGCCAGGAAAAAACTACCTCCGAGATTTACTTTCATAACTTGATTGAAATCTTCAGGCTTGTAATCCAGGAAGTCGCCATACAATGTAATACCTGCATTTGCAATGGCGATGTCAAGTTTACCAAATTGCCTAACAGCCTCGCTCACCATTTGCTGAATGAATGAGACATTAGAAGCATCGCCGGCAAAAGGAATACACCGTCCATGCTCTTTTTGAATGGAATTCGCGCCCTCTTCCGCAAGCGATTCTTCAACATCGTTAAGCAAAACGCTAGCACCTTGTGCGGCAAGTTCCCTACAAATTTCAAGTCCGATGCCTTGTCCCGCACCCGTCACAATAGCAACCTGATTCTGAAAAGTCTTCATGGGCAAATCCTGTTAATCCGAAATCCTGCAAATCAATCATGTAAATCCATCCTGCAAATCCATCCTGCAAATCCTTAAATCCTGATCCTCAGTGAGAGTCCCTGGAAACCTCACTACCCGATCCACCTTTTAAGTATTTCATATCCGCGCCAAGATGAGCCTGCTCTACATGTTGCTGATACAAGCTTACATAGCCACGGTCATATTTCTTATGAACAGGCTTCCAGTTTTTCTTCCGTTTTTGAAGTTCTTCCGTTGATACTTCCAATATCAGGGAGCGTTTTGAAACGTCCAGGCTAATGACATCACCACTTTGAACTACGGCGAAGTTCCCACCCAGCGCAGCCTCCGGGGATGCGTGTAGAATGACCGTGCCAAATCCGGTACCACTCATTCTTCCATCGGAGATCCTGACCAGATCGTGAATGCCTTTTGCTAATAGTTTTTTCGGCAGCGCCATGTTCCCTACTTCCGGCATACCGGGATAACCAATAGGGCCTACATTTTTTAAAACCAGGATACTCGCTTCATCTACCTCCAGCTCGGGATCGTCAATTCTCTTTTTATAGTCATCGATATCTTCAAATACCACGGCCTTCCCCGTATGCTTCATTAGTTTAGGACTTGCAGCGGATGGCTTTATCACCGCACCATTTTCACAGAGATTGCCTTGCAGGATGGCTACACCCGACAGGGGATTAAAGGGTTTGTCTGCCGTGGCAATGATTTCACGATTGTAGCATTCAGCCGTATCGTAGTTTTCTTTCATCGTCTTTCCATTCACTGTAATACAGTCTCCATGCAGAAAACGGTCAATTTCTTTGAGCACGGCGGGCAACCCCCCGGCATAATAAAGGTCTTCCATAAAATATTTTCCGGAAGGCTGAATGTTGGCAATGAAAGGTACGTTTGCTGATAGCTTATCGAAATCATTTAGCGTGAGCGTGACACCTATTCTCCCCGCAATGGCTAATAAATGAATAATAAAATTAGTTGAACCACCGATAGCGGCATTGGTAATAATAGCATTTTCAAATGCTTCACGCGTCAGCACATCCGAAAGCCGGAGATCTTCTTTTACCATTTCTACTATCCGTATGCCTGACATTTGTGCCAGTACTTTTCTCCTGGAGTCAGCAGCTGGTATCGCAGCATTTCCGGGAAGAGATAGTCCCAGTGATTCAACCATACTTGCCATGGTCGATGCTGTACCCATCACTGCACAATGACCACGGCTCCGGGACATGCAGGCTTCAGCAACGGTAAGTGCCTCTTGCGACATTTCGCCGGAGCGCACCGCATCGTTGAACCGCCAAATATCACTTGTGCCGATATCACGGCCCTGGTACTTGCCTGTAAGCATTGCACCGCCAGAGACCACGAGTGTAGGAATGTTTACACTGCAAGCGCCCATCACCAGGGAGGGCGTTGTTTTATCGCAGCCGCACATCAAGACCATGCCATCTACAGGATTAGCGCGGATGGATTCTTCGACATCCATGCTGACGAGATTCCGGTAAAGCATGGCCGTCGGCTTGATCAATGTTTCTCCCAATGACATGACGGGGAATTCCACGGGAAATCCACCAGCTTCTGAAATCCCGCGCTTAATTGATTCAGCCAATTCGCGAAAATGTGCATTGCAGGGTGTAAGTTCAGACCATGTGTTGCAAATACCAATAACCGGTTTGCCGCGGAATTCATAGTCGGGAATGCCCTGATTCTTCATCCATGCGCGATAGATGAATCCATCTTTTCCGGTTTTACCAAACCAACCCTGACTGCGAAGTTTGTCTTTCATGATAATGGAGGAGTTGTTCTATAAATATGGTTAAAATTTCTGTGTGTGAAAGATAAATATATGAAACGTAATTATTCTGGAATTTTAAAATAGCGAAGACAATAATTTATTTTGTGTGGTCCATGTCAACATTTTTTATCAAGTATAATTTTCTCAGGAGATGTTTGTTCCATCATATTCATAGTTACTAATGCCTCGTCGAGAGAGCAAGGGTTTTTCCTCTTTCCTTGAAAGTATTTTACAACTTCTTCAATCATGGGTTGTTGAATATGTTCCGGGAAAAAGAATTCTTCCTGCGCTGTTGCGCCGTCACGCTGTATTTCAAGCTTTGAGTTTGTGAAACTTGTAAAAAAAGAAAACTCGAGTGTTCCGTTTTCGCCTATTATTTTACAAGTGTCTTGCCTGGCCTGTGCTGGAGCATTAAACGTCCAAAGCGCCTGTAATAAAATGTTATCTTTAAAGACCGCTGTTAAAGCGGTTACATCCGGAACATTGTAATTTTTTCCCTGATTTATGGAATGCCCTATGGTCGCCTGAGGTGCGCCAAATATCCAGTACAAAATGTCTAATTGGTGTGGCGCCAGATCATAAAGTAAGCCGCCGCCCGATAAGGCAGGATTAACTCTCCAATTGTTTGCTGCATCAGCTTGTGTATTTGGTTTGGGTGATTGGAATAAATGAAGGAGAACTAGTCTTACGTTTCCAATAGCCTGTTGGTCAATGAGTGATTTTACTCTTCTGAAAAGAGTTAATTCACGCCTGTAATGGGCCACGGTTGCTGGAGTTTTATATGTATTGGAAGCCGCAATCATGCGTTGGCATTCCTCACCATTAAGGGCAACAGGTTTTTCAATATATACCGGCTTCCCGGCTTTTAAAGATTGTATAGCGTAGGCTTCATGGGACCCTGGTGGAGTTGCGACGTAGATGGCATTTACATCAGGATCATTAATAAGTTGTGTGGCGTCTGTGTAGAATTTAGGAACCTTATGGCGACTGGCATAATCCTTAGCTTTTTCTGCATCACGCCGCATCACCGCTGCTAAGGAAGAGCCCGGTACTTTACCAAATGCAGGTCCGCTCTTAACTTCACAGACATCACCACATCCTATAATGCCCCAGTTTACGCTGCCTTGTATAAAGTGCATTGCTAAGATTTTAGAAATAAATTTAACGGAATGAAGGTAGGCATCTCTACCGCTCAACACCATTCTCAACGCTAAAAAAATTTCTTTTCACAGTTCAAATCTTCAATTAATTTGATGAAACGATTTTGCCTGGTCCACTTTATTCCTTTGATTTCAAAGGCTAACTTTGATTTGTAATCAAAAATGTATGAATGCTATATTTAAAAAACTGAACTACAAAGACCACAAACAGATTCATATTCTAAATGCCCCCCAGAGTTTTGAGAAAGAGATGGAAGAAATGAGGAGTCTTTCGGCCATAAAAACCAACTTAAATGCAGTGAAGGAGGTGGAGTTTTTTCTCGCTTTTGTTACCAAACAAAAGGAAGTGGATGATCTGACGAAGAAGGTGGCGTTACTGATGAAGGGAGATGGCTTGCTGTGGTTTGCCTATCCGAAAGGAACATCGAAAAAGTATACCTGTGAGTTCAACCGAGATAATGGTTGGAATGAATTGGGAAAACATGGTTTTGAAGGTGTTCGTATGGTGGCTATTGATGACGACTGGAGTGCGCTTCGTTTCCGTAAAGCAGAGAATATTAAAAGCATGAAACGAAGTTTTGCGATGACCGAAACCGGTAAGAAAAAAATAGCTGCTTCAAAAAAGGAACAAGCGCCCAAAAGAAAATGATATTTCTTCCGAGTTGAACGGACGCAGGTCATCCGATTGGTTTCTCTCGGAAAAAACAGACTGCACGGAAGTATTCATAAATTTCGTTCCGCGAATTCCCTGCGTTCGCACGCTGGCGCTGAAGCTTTAGCGTAGGCGCCCGAAGCGGTTACGCGCAGGCAGGCGTGCTTTCCGTGAGAAATAACCGACGCCCTTTCAGAGAAAATGAAGAAGTAATGTTGGTTAGAAGTTTTGATCACGGTATGCCCGCATCATTTCCGGGTATCCCAACCTTTTACTGAACGCCATCATGGCCGTGACAATACGTTTGGTTTTAGTTTGTGCAGTCTTTGCACCTTCAATCCACTTGCTGAAATACAGTTGATGCGATCCAGGTAGCGATTTAAAAAACTCCATGGCTTGTGGATCTTCTTTTAGACAAACCATTAAGTCGTGAGATAAGGTAAGTTTTCTATCGTCTACCTCCATCACTACCCGAAGTTTGTCACCTTGTTTTTTGCCAATGGCTTTTCGCATTTTACCATTCAACGGAAGTATAAAATTTCCTTCCCCCATTGGTAGCAAGGCGACCTTTTCAAAGTTATATTGATCCAGACTTCCCTTCACCCGAAAAGATACTTTACTTCCAGGCTTTAATTTTTTTGCTTGTGAAGCGCTTATTTCAATGTAGGTCCAACCTGTCTTCTCTCCTTTTTTATCGAATTTATGAATGGTCGTAATGAACTGTATCATGACTTCATCGTGCTGATATGATTCTTAGGTCACACGAATTTCTGTCCATAAACTAATATAAGAATTTCTGCATGCCCGTCTGATTTTGGGATTTCGAAACTTTAAGGAACAAAATGTTGTATATACAATAATTGAGTGTACTTTTATAAAGATGTCGCTTGAACAAGATATTAAACAGGAAAAATTCCATAACGAATTTGAAAAAGTCGTGGTAAACATTTTGTTTACAGCGAGTTGGCTTTATAATATGAACGCATCCCGGTTAAAACCACATGCCATAACACCGGAACAGTATAACGTGTTACGCATTCTTCGTGGCAGCCACCCCAAGGCCTTGATGCTGGCAGATGTTACGTGCAGGATGATTGACAAAAGCAGCAATGCAACTCGGTTGGTAGAGAAACTCAGACAGAAGGGCCTGTTGAAGCGTGAGATTTGTGAAAATAATCGCAGGCAGGTAGACATCTCCATTACAGAAAAGGGTCTTTCGATTCTCAGGAAAATTGACCTGGAAGCGGAAACCTGGACAGAAGCATTAAAAGTTATTACAAAAACGGAAGCCCAGGAACTCAATCGTATTTTGGATAAATTGAGAGGCTAACAAGCAGTATCCAGCGACCTACTCACTCCTTAACGTTTCTGTTGGGTTTTCTTTAGCAATCCGTCTGAGTTGTGTTGAAATAGTGATCGCCACGGTCAGCGCCATCACAGCAATGGTTAGAACAAAAGGCCAAACGCTGATCGGAATGTGTTCCGGGTAAGCAGCCTTGATCATCAAGCCCATCATATAAAAACCGAGTGGTGCTCCGACCGAGAATGCAACTACTATAATCCACACATAGTCGCGGTTCATCAGGCGAAGGATCTGAAATAAGTTAGCGCCGAATACTTTACGTACGCTAAACTCTTTTAGCCTTCGGGTAAGATTGTAAGAGACCAATCCATAGAGCCCCATGCAGGCAAGGACTAACGCCACGGCCGACAGGAAGTACATGATCTTATCATTAGAACGATTGGAGTTAAAAAACTGCTGGAAGACCTCATTCTGGTAAAGACCTTCATAGGGATCATCGGGAGCAATGGACGTCCATGATTTCTTAAGGAAATCGTAGACCTCATTTACGGTGCCGGCCTCAGCCTTTACCACCAGGTATCTGAATTTTTCTTCAGGTCCGATTTGAATCATGACAGGCTCAACATTGTAATAGAATTCTTTGTAATGAAAATCTTCTACTACACCGATCACATACCATTTGATGTTATCAAAATCGAAAGACCCGGTGAGCGGATCTTTCCAACCCATTTTCCGGACAAATGCTTCATTGACAATAACGGATTCTTTCTTGTCGGATGCTATCGCCTGGTCAAAGAATCGTCCTTGTTTTAGCCGGACATTCATGGTCTGGAGATAGTTGAATCCAACTTCCAGGCGAATGATGTTAACCTGCGTTTCCTGAGCATTGACGGTAGTAGCGTGTTCTGCATACCCTATATGACTTTCGGCACCGGCATAGCTGATCACATTTTTGTGCTGCGCCACGCGGTCTTTCAAGGCGTTGAACTGTTCAATATTTTTAACAGAGGCAAAAACATGTTGCTCATGCTCGTATCCCCAATCTTTCTTTTCAAAATAATGACTGCTGTTTATAAACACGAGACATGCCACGACCGTAGTGAATGAAATGGTAAATTGAATGCTGAGTAATATCTTGCTCAGTAAGCTCTTGCTTCCAAATTTTTCTTTCCCTTTGAGGATCTTTACCGGACTGAATGAAGAAACATAAAGTGCAGGATATGCCCCCGAAAGGAGTGCCACAAAAAACAGAACACTTCCAAAGAAAGCAAACATCATCCCATTCGATGAGAACTCAAAAGGGATGTGGATAGGAAACAATGAGTTGAAAGCCGGAAGTAACAGGGAATAGGCCAACACCGTGCCCGCGATCAGCGCAAAAGAACACAAAAGTATATTTTCAATGAGAAACTGTTGAACAATCTCTTTTTTGCCACCGCCGATTACTTTTCGGATACCGATCTCCTTTAATCGTGTTGACACGGATGCAATGGCAACATTCATGTAATTAAAGCAAGCCAGTAAAACCAGGAAGGTGGCAATCATTCCCAGGCCAATCATCGCTGCCGGAATGTTACTCCAGGAAAGGGAGTTTGCAATTTCATAACTCCGCTCGCCGATCTTGTTGATGGGGATCCATTCAACAGCCTGTATCTGGAATTTGTCATTGGCCTCATGCTGTACCTTTTTATACTTTTCAACTAGAGCGCTTAATTCTTCAGGCCTGTGGCCCTCCCGAAAAAGCACAAACGTGGAGGCAGCCCATGTTCTCCATTGAAATTCCGAGCCGCGTCAACATGGTCTTCCCAGTTCGGCATGGGGATTAAAACATTGATGAACATACTGGACTTATCCGGAATTCTTTTCAGCACAGCACCGATCTTAAACGTTATCTTTTCTTCCCGGGGAAATTTTATGGAGAGTTCTTCATTGACAACATCGGTACGGCCAAAATATTTTATCGCCATATCTTCGGTGAGTACAATATTGTTTCTATCGAAGAGTGCGTTCTTGGGTCCATGTAACAGCGGATAACTGAAGACATTGAAAAAATCAGCGTCAACAAACCAAACAGGTTCACTAAAAACTATATCATCATGCCTGACGCTTAGCCGGTCCCGTTGTACCCGAACGACCGATTCTACTGCACTATGATCGTCCTTTAGGGAAGTACCCAGCAGGTAAGGAGTCCGCGCCCAGTTTTCGATCTCATCGCCTGATCTCATTTTGTTCATCAGAAGAAATAACCGGTCACCTTTTTCATGAAAAGTATCGCGGTTATAATAGGAATCAATTAATAAAAAAATGGTCACGCCACAGGCCAGCGCAATGGAAAGGCCCACAATATTGATGGAAGATGGAACCAGGTTCCGGGTGATATTACGCAGGCCGGAAATAAAGTAACTTTTGATCATAGCAGCGGAGAGGGTTGAGGTAGAATAATTTCTTTTCGTTTTTTTTATGTTCTTCAGGCGAAAGAACCGAAAGACATTCCAAATGAATTGCAGCTTTGCCACCCTTTTACTTTCTGCTGCTTTACGGTAAAATATTTCATAGACATCTCCTTGAATTTGTTCCAGCAATTCGGGGTGGCAGTACCATTCCAAAAAACGATCAGCCCATCTGGGAGGATATGGTTTGTTCACACCCATTGAAATTGTAAGGCTACTTTTGGTATCTGGTTAAAGAGTTGTGTCCGTATCTCGTTCGCTTCTTCCAGGGCACGCTTGCCGGCGGCGGTCAGCAGAAAAATTCTTTTCCTTCTTCCACCCCTTTCCGGAGTAGGCTCGCTCATCTTGGAAGTAACAAACCCCTTTTCTTCCAGCCGGCTAAGGACGGAATGCACGGCGCTGATGTTGAGCGGACGGCCAGCTTGCTTGCCGATTTCGTCCATCACGCCGACCCCATAAGCCTCAGGGTAAAGAATTCCTACAGTTAATAGCACGAGTTCTTCTAATTCACCTAGATATGTTCCTTTCATGGGTCATTGACTATTTTGTTCCTCAAATGAGCGACAAACAATTAATTCTACAAACGTGAAAATAATAGATATGTTTCATATTTGTAGAATCCAAATAAAATCACATACAATAATTGTAATTACAATAATTGTATGTATCTTTATTGTAAATTTAACGTATAACAGATCAGAAGGGCCTGAGCAGGCCAAATTTGGAAGATGTAACCAAAACAAAAGTATATGAAATCAATATTGCATAAAGCCGGCACCCGCGGTCATGCTAACCATGGCTGGCTTGACTCACATCATACCTTCAGCTTTGCCGGTTATCACGACCCTACCCGCGTGCACTTTGGAGCATTGCGTGTATTAAATGATGATGTTGTAACCGGTGGCATGGGGTTCGGGCAACATCCCCATGATAATATGGAGATCGTTTCAATTCCTCTGAAAGGTGCACTGGAACATGGAGATAACACAGGCGGGCGCGGTATTATTAAGTCAGGCGAAGTGCAAATTATGAGTGCAGGATCCGGCATAGCCCACAGTGAAAAGAATGCCTCAAAGACAGAAGCGGTAAACTTTTTGCAGATATGGGTATTTCCGAAAGAAAAGGATATCAAGCCACGGTACGATCAAAAGCTTTTTTCAACAGAAGAACGCCTCAATAAATTTCAAACCGTAATTTCTCCCGAAAAGGATGGCAGCGGATTATGGATTAACCAGGATGCATGGTTTTCTCTGGCCAACCTTTCTAAAGATTTTTCTACCGAATACACGGTGAATAAAAATAGTAATGGAGTATATGCTTTTGTGATCGAAGGCGATGTGACCATCGATGGGCAAAAACTAAGTAAACGCGATGGCTTCGGCGTATGGGATACCGACAGGATTTCCATCACTGCCAATAACGACGCAGAAATATTATTAATAGAAGTACCAATGAACTAAATGACGATCGTTTCGTCCCCTCTGCAGTGGAGAAGGTGACCAGCGAAGACAATCGAGGAGAGTTATATGAAAAACAGGACAGTATCACAATTACTATATGCACAAATGGTAGACATGGGTGGAATCCCTGTCCGTCAGCCATTTCCAACGCAACGGGTAGAACAAATTGACCCATTTCTCCTTTTGCACCATGCAGATTTAAAAGCGCCTAAAAATGTTGAACCGGACGATGCAGGGGTTGGGCCACATCCTCATAGAGGATTTTCTCCTGTAACCTTCATCTTTAAAGGCGGAGTTCATCATCGCGATAGCCGGGGAAACGACAGTGTGATTTACGCCGGAGGGGCACAATGGATGAATGCCGGCATGGGGATTATTCACAGTGAAAGACCACCTCATGATATCCATGAAATAGGTGGACGTCAGGAGATCATCCAACTTTGGATCAATACTCCCGCAGCGCATAAAATGGATCAACCTGTCTACTTTCCACTCGCTGCCGTTGAAGCGCCAACGTTTAAAAGTGAAGATGGCAAGGTTTTACTTAAAGTCTTCTCAGGAAAATTGCTTGATATAAATGGTCCGATCCCGTCACACACTGAAGTAAACGCGGCGACTCTTGAATTAAAAAAGGAAGGAACAATTTCAATGCCATTGCCGGCAACTCACAATGCACTGATCTATCTTCTTGATGGCAAAATAAAAGTGGATGGATTTGGTCTGGTGGATGGCTTGAATGCTGTGTTATTCAACAAAGATGGAGAGGGTATTACACTTGAGGCATTGGATGATACACGTATTCTGTTGGTAAGCGGACAACCCCTTAATGAAAAAGTAGTTTCACACGGCCCCTTTGTAATGAACACACAAACTGAGATTTTGGAAGCCATGCGCGACTATCAACTCGGAAAGATGGGCATCCTGATTGAAGAATAGATCTTTAAGCATGGTGATGGGCTCACACCATTAACTTTACCCGTTCACGTAATTCCGGGTCGCCGGCTATTTTGCCGATACCCAGTTTGTCGAAATGAACCTTGACGTTAATTTCTTGGTAGGCATTTAAAATAAGTACCTGAAAGTGTAACTTGGGTAGGGATTTCAACAATGCAAAAGTCAAATCAATTTGAACACCCCATTTCAGACCTGATCAAGAACAGAAAAAGTACGCGTGCTTTTTCTGTCCGGCCTATTGAAGTAGAAATAATTAGTTCCTTGTTTGAAGCTACACGTTGGGCGCCCTCCAGCACAAATGAACAACCGTGGGTTTACATTTATGCAACAAGAGACCAGGTTGCGTTATGGGATAAGCTTTTCACTTGTTTGAATGAAGGCAATAAAATCTGGGCGAAGGATGCCCCGTTACTGATTTTAAGTTTAGCCCGCAAGAACTTTACGAAGTTCAGCGGCGCCAACGCTTATGCCATGTACGATCTTGGCGGTGCGAATTCTTTTCTGTCATTGCAAGCTGTTGAATTGGGGTTACAAGTTCGCCAAATGGCTGGCTTCCATCACGAAAAAGCAATTCGTCAATTAAATATTCCCGATACCTATGATGTTGGTGTTTTTATCGCTGTGGGTTACCCCGGAGATCCTCATTCGCTCCCAGAGAATTTGAAGCATCGGGAATTAGCGCCGCGCGAGCGGTTACTTCAGCAAGAGTTTGTTATGAACCACACTTTCTGATGGGCTTTGGCGCCTAAACCTGACAAATCCGGGTGAAATTGAAGCTAAAATGTCTTTGAACCCAATAGCATAATGGATTAGAAACCTGACCGACAGTAGCTATGAAAGATATTACTAAAAAATACACGAATGGTGAAGTTACTATTGTTTGGAAACCGGAGTTGTGCATTCATTCGGGTAATTGTTTTCGCGGGTTAAACGAAGTATTCGATCCCCAGAAACGTCCCTGGGTCACTCCGGATGGAACTACCTCGGACAAAATTGTTGATCAAATAAAAAAGTGTCCTTCCGGAGCCTTGAGTTATTATTTGAATAGTGATGTTGATGATGATAAAAAAATAAAAGTTGAGGCGGAGACAATTGTTGAAACATTGCCTAATGGTCCCCTGCTGGTGTATGGGAATGTCAGCGTAAAAGATCCTAATGGAACGATTACCCGGAAAAATAATGTGACAGCCTTCTGTCGTTGTGGTGGATCGGGAAACAAGCCATTCTGTGATGGCACGCATAAGAAGATAAATTTCCAGGGTTGATAAAATGAAACTATTCCTCGTATAATTTCCATCAACTTGAGTTCCCGTATTTGTAAAGGACTCCTCCGATCCAACAATCATCTATTCCTGCCTTGCATGGCCGCTGAACGTTGCAAGGAAATCAAACTCAAAAAAGTTTGCAAGATATAACGCCGCCCTAGAAATTAATTTTGCAAAAAAACTTAAGCAAGATTGAACCTGTTGATTTTGTAAATTAGGATCTGGTAAAATAACATTTTGGCCAAAGCAATTCTTATATTTTTCTTGTATACCGTACCCATCTGCGGGATGAGCCAGTCTGTCGTGCTAAGGGGAGTTGTCCGGGATAGTCAGGGCGAGGGATTACCTTCAGCACACCTCACAATATTTCCAGACTCCGTCAACAGCACATCAAGTTCTGATGGACAATTTACGATTCGCACCACTTCAGGGGAGAAGAGAATTCAGGTCACCTATGTAGGCCATGAAATTTTTCAGCAAACTTTTTTACTTCGGGATGATACAACATTTTCTATTACCCTGAAGACGAAAGTAGATCAATTGCAGGAAGTTGTCATTACGGGCGAACGGAATAGACTTCAAGAAATTTTTGATTCGAATCAAGCCAGTAGCCATATACTGACGCAAGATGAAATTAATGCTATACCGGTTTTGGGAGGCGAAGCGGATGTTATAAAAACGTTGCAACTTTTGCCCGGGACTATTCGTGGGGTGGAAGGCAGTTCGGATCTTTTTGTGCGCGGAGGCGCTGCGGATCAAAATCTGGTATTGCTGGATGATGCGCCCATCTACAATACCAGTCATTTGTTTGGTTTCCTATCGGTCTTTAATGTAGACGTGTTAGATCAGGTTGAAGCGATTAACGGTGGTTTCCCGGCCTCTTACGGAGGCAGACTGTCGTCTATTCTAGATGTCAGAACAAAGTCGAGTATTCCAGACAGAACACATTTATCCGGTGAGATAGGCCTTATTGCTTCAAGGCTATATGTCGAGCAGCCCATTGCAAAAAACAAAGCCAGCTTCTGGATTGCCGGACGGAGAACATACATTGATCAGGTGATTCGTGCAACAGGAGAAGAACTGCCTTACTTTTTTTATGACCTCAATGGAAAGATAATACTGAAGCCCACAACAGCCGATCAGGTCGAGCTTAGTTATTATAGCGGCGAGGATCTCTTGGATCTTTTCCGCGACCGTAACCATGATGGTGATGGATTTCTAACGACATATGCTTCGGGGAATAGCAGCCAGTCTATACGTTGGAATAGAAGGCTTAAGCGGGATTGGTTTAGCACTATATCCTTACTCCGAACAAAGTACCATTATAATATTCGCAATGCCTTTGAAGAAAATGAATTAGTAGCGCTTTCAGATATAGAAGACTACGGAGCGCGTATGCTTTTGCAAAAGGATTCCCTGTGGAACAATGGGTCCATCAAAACAGGCATTGACTGGACACGACACAGGGTGAGCCCAAATATTATTAATACATCGGGATCAATCACGGAATTACTGAAGAGCAGTTCCAGCACCGGTAGAATTGCGAACGAGTTCGCTTTATACATTCAATATGAATGGTCCCCAATGGAAAGATGGCGTATCAATGTCGGTATGCGAGAATCTATGGCGGTAGTCGGAAACAAACGTTACCTCTACCCCGAACCAAGAATCTCTTTACGATTTGCCCTTCGGGATGATGAAGCACTGAAGTTCAGTTACTCAAGAATGGTTCAATACTTGCATCGTATTTCCAATACGGCGGTTTCATCGCCTACGGATATCTGGTATCCGGTAACTGATAGCATTCGCCCACAGACTGCTCACCAAATTGCCGCGGCCTGGCAAAAGAATTTTCGCGATCAAAAAATTTT